>Ga0194131_10009551_pt1 | contig 12218 bp, 13 predicted proteins | sample TA2KigO120mmetaG_FD_148631 | JGI IMG/M metagenome (GOLD analysis project Ga0194131, IMG submission 148631) | Freshwater microbial communities from Lake Tanganyika, Tanzania - TA2015053 Kigoma Offshore 120m | ecosystem: Environmental > Aquatic > Freshwater > Lake | place: Tanzania: Lake... | reverse complement strand
AGCCGGTCGTGCACGTCGATCACGCGGCGCTCGCGAGAGACGCGCACGGCGAAGGCGGTGACCCACACGATCCCGCGATGATCCGGTTCGGGAGCCGGTATCAGGAGAGCATCGACCGCGGAATCGCCACGTCGTAGTGCTCCTCGATGGTCTTGGTTCGGCGGATCTCGCTCTCCGAAGAGAACAGCAGCTTGTCACCCGAGGAGTCGAAGATGCGGATGTAGAGATCCGGATCGCGCGCGGACATCGTGTACTGCAGCTCCGTGAAGTCGATCCGGAACGTGCCGTCCGCACCCGTGGTGGTGGTGCCGAGCTCGTCGTCGAAGACGATGTCCTTGTCGTAGGCACGCACCGTCAGGTCCGCGAGCGGCCTTCCCGGATCGTCGACGACCCTTCCCGTCAGGCGCATGATCCCCCCAGTCGAGCGAGATGACCCGAGCCTCGGCCATTGCGTCCGGATGGACAAGCCCCGATCGCCCGCTCGACTCGCGATGCCTCAGAGCAGGTCGGTCGGGATCGTCTCGACGCCGAGCGCGACCTTCCCCGCGGCCTGCGCCGCGCGGTCGAAGTCGAACATGACGTGACCGCGCATCACCTGCAGGTCGCGCAGCTGACGCTGCAGCGGCGAGGACAGGAAGGACGCGCTCGCGCCCGCCGCGGCGGCGAGTCCGTTCACCGCCTGGTTCGCGAGCCGCACGACGTCGGCCGCGGCGAGCCGGATCGCCGCGAGGTCGTCGACGGGCGCGTTCACGCCGAGCGGTCCGATGCGCTCGAGCGTGCGGATCGCGTCCTGCCACACGAGACGCGCGGCGCGCACCGTCGCGAGCGCCTCGCCGCAGCGGAGATGCGTCGCCGGGACCTCGATCTGCTTCTGCACGCCGTAGGACTGCATCTTCGCGATCATCCGCGCGCGGAACGCCTCGAGCGCCGCTTCGGCTGCGCCGAGTGCGGGGGTGGCTGCGACGAGCACCAGCGTCTGCACCATCGGCCAGCCGACGTTGGTGCCCGCGTGCAGGGCTTCGCCCGGCGTCTGGCCCATCTTGATGCGCCACATCTCGAGCGTGCGGTGCTCCGGCACGAGCACCTCGCGCACGACGACCGCGTTCGAGCCCGTCGCGGCCATGCCCGAGACGTGCCACACGTCCTCGACCTCGACCTCGGCGCGCGGCAGCACGCAGAAGCGCGGTCCCGCCTCGCGGTCGAGGCCCGCGACCATCACCCAGTCGGCGTGCAGGACGCCCGTCGCCCACTCCCAGCGGCCACGCAGGCGGAAGCCGCCGTCACAGCGCTGCGCGACACCGGTCGGCGCGAGCGGCGCAGGCGCGAGCGGGGTCGCGCCGTTCGCGAACAGCTCCTCCTGCAGGCGCGGGTCGAAGCGGCACAGCAGCCAGGCGTGCAGGCTCAGGAACGACAGCGTCCACGCGCTCGACGCGCAGCCGTGCGCGAGACGCCGCGTCGCCTCGAGAAAGTCCGCGACCGCGGCGCCCGCTCCGCCCCAGCGCCGCGGCGTGAGCATCGCGAGGAAGCCGGCCTCGTCCGCCTCGCGCAGCGTCGCGTCGGGCAGGCGGCGCAGCGCTTCGGCCTCGGCGGCGCGCTCGGCGAGGCGTGGCACCATCGCGTCGATGCGCGCGAGAATCTCGTTCGTGCTCGTCGGGCGTGTCGTCACAGCCGGGCTCCGGTCACCGCTCAGAAGCCGTGCCGCGCGATCCAGCCGCCGACGGTCGCGACCGCGGTCGGCAGCAGGTCGGGACGCTCGATGTAGTAGTGGTCGGCGCCGTCGACCTGCACGATCTCCTTGTCCGCGCTCGCGACCGCGTCGAACAGCCGCTGCGCGTGACTCGGCGTGCAGGCGAGGTCGGCGCGGTTGTTGATCACCAGCACGGGGCACGAGATGCGCGACGCGTTGCCGAGCCCGTCGGCGCGGCTGTCGTCGTAGCTCCACTGCGAGAGCCACGAGCGCAGCGTCGTGAAGCGTGCCAGTCCGACCGGACCGTCGTTCGCGATGCGCGGCTCGCCGAGATAGCAGGTGTGCGGCCGGCGGTCGGACGGATCCTGCGTCGGGTCGGTCCAGCGCACGTCGCACATCGTGCCGTAGACGACGAACGGACGCTCCATGTTCTCGTCGCCCGCGCCCCTGAGCTCCGCGAGCGTCTGCTTGACGCGCGCCGTGATGCGCCGGTTGCGCGCGATCTGCGCCGCGCGGAAGCGCTCGACGAACGCCGGCGTGTACGGCGGCTTCTGCGGACATCCCGGGTCGTAGATGTTCAGCTCGGGGTCGCGGTCGAAGGGACGGTCCTCGTCGTGGATCGACGGGTCCATCCACTCGGTGAGCGTGACCGAGCGGCTGATGTGCGCCGCGAGCAGCAGGATGCCGTCCGCCGGCTCGAGCTTCGCGCCGACGATGTCCGCAGGATCGCCCGCCGGTGTCGTCGTGATCGTCGGGTGCTCCGCCTGGTCCTGGTAGAAGAGCGACAGCGAGCCGCCGCCCGACCAGCCGCCGAGCAGCACCTTCTCGTAGCCGAAGCGCTGCTTCAGGTCCTTGACGCACGCGCCGAGGTCGAGCAGGCACTTCTCGAGGATCAGCGCGGTGTCGTTCCCGCGATAGCGCGGGTTGCAGTAGACGACGTGGTGCCCACCGTGCGCGAGCGCGGTCACCAGCGGCAGGAACGAGCCACCGCCGATCGGGTGCGAGAACAGGATCACGGTCTTCGAGTCGCCGTCCGCCGGACGGATGCGCATGCACTCGACGAAGACCATCCCGGACGGGCCGCCGTAGACGTCCTTCAGCGGGCTCTTGTCCTCGTGCACGAAGCCGTACGCCTCTCGCACCACCGCCATGGGGTTCCCTCCGGTGACACCTGATCGCGGAATCAGAAATTCTTGAGTAGCCGGTCAGAAGCGTGTATCCGAAACGCGATGGCGCTGTCGAGCACCGCGACGGTCCTGCCGCTCGGCAAGGGCGAGCGCACCGCCGCCCGCATCCGTGAGGTCGCGCTCGACCAGTTCTCGCGCCTCGGCTTCGAGCGCGTGACCATGGCGGGGATCGCCGAGGAAGCCGGCGTGTCGCAGGCGACGCTGCACCACCACTTCGGCGACAAGGACCAGCTGTGGCGCGCGGCGATGCTCGGGCTCGCGAACGTCATCGCCGAGGAGGAGCGCCTGCTCGCCGCGGCGCAGGACGCAGCAGCGATCGTCCAGCTGCGCATGGCGATGCGCCTCTTCCTGCAGATCAGCTGGAAGCACCCGGCGCTCGGACGGATCGTCGCGCTCGAGGGCATGGCGGGCGGCGAGCGCCTCGTGTGGCTGAACGAGCACCTGCTCGGCGCGCGCAACCGGCGTCTCGCGGCGCTGGTCCGCAAGGCCATCGCGGACGGCGAGCTGAAGCCGTTCCCGCCCGAGCAGGTCGTCGTGACGCTGCAGGCGGGTGCGGTCGGGATCGTCAACCTGCGTCCGCTGCTCGAGGTGAACTTCGGAATCGATCCGGACACGCCGCGCGGACGTGCGGCACACGAGGAGCTCGTCCTCGACGGGCTCTTCGCGGGCCTGCTCGCGGACGGGGCGGAAGTCAAGAAGAAGACGACCAGGAGGGCACGGCGATGAGCCAGCAGCCGAACGGAATCCACCACATCGCGATCATGTGCGGCGACATCCGCAAGCACATCGCCTTCTTCTCGGAGGTCGTCGGCTTCCCGCTGGTCGCGCTGTTCGACATGCACGGCGTCCCCGGCGGCCTGCACGCGTTCCTGCGCATGAACGACTTCGGCTACTTCTCGCTGGTGCAGCTGCCCGGCGTCGACCGCATCCCGATCGAGCTCGGCGTCACGCACTCGGGCTCGGGCGCCGCGCCGTGCGCGGCGGGCACGCTGCAGCACCTCGCGTTTCGCGCCGCCGACGAGGCCGAGCTGCTCGCGATGCGCGACCGCATCCGCAGCCACGGCGTCAACGTCGTCGGCCCGATCGACCACGGCATGTGCACGTCGATTTACTTCGCGGGCCCCGACCGCATGACGCTCGAGGTCGCGACGTCCGACGCCCCCGTCGAGCCCGCCCGCTGGATCGACCCCGCGGTGCTCGCGAAGGCCGGCATCTCGGCCGAGGAGGCGGAGCGCTTCAAGGCGCCGGCGCCGTACTCCGGCCCGAGCCCCGTCGCGCAGCCGCCGTACGATCCCGCGAAGCCGCACCTCGCGTACCCCGAGAAGGCCTACCGCGACGTCCTCGCGACGCCGGACGACGTGATCACGGAGTCGGCGTCGTACGCGGAGCCGCCGGTTCCGGCGAGCTGATGCGGATGCCGACGAAGGGTGACGTCCTCGCCGGACGCTTCACGCCGCCGCCGCGCGAGCGGGGCGAGGTGACGCGATGAGCGTCCCGGTCGCGCTCGGCGAGCTGCGCGCGGCGCTCGCGGAGCGCCCGTCGTCCGCGTACCTGCTATCCGTGTCCGACGACGGGCGCCCGCACGCGGTGCACGTCGGGCTGGCGTGGGACGGCGACCGGCTCGCCGCCGAGGTGGGACGCCGCACGGCGGCGAACGCGGCGACGCGTCCTGCCGTGTCGCTGGTGTTCCCGCTGCGCACCCCGGACGACTACAGCCTGATCGTCGACGGCACGGCGTCACCCGCGGACGGGTCCGGCGGTGCCGACTCCCGACGCATCCTGATCGCGCCGACGAAGGCCGTCCTGCACCGCGCCGCCGCGGCACCGGATCCCTCGTCCGCCTGCGGCTCGGACTGCGTACCGCTGGTCGAGCCGTCGCCGCGCCCGCGCGGCTGAGCGCGTACGCCGCGCCGGCGCGCGGCCGGGCCACTACGGAAACGTCGCCCGCCGTCCGATGACCCGTCGTCGGACGGCGCGTCGTCCGGCGGGGAGGCCATGATGACGCGACGAAACGGAACGATCGGACGAACGGGGCGGCTCGCGGCGGCGGCGGCGGTGCTGATGCTGGCCGCGGCGTGCGGCGACAGCTCCGGAACGAAATCGGTCGGACTCGCTCCCGACGTCGGCACGTCGGCGATCGTCGCCGGCAGCGTGACGTTCAAGAACTCGTGCGCCGTGCCGCTGTCGTTCCACTCGAGCGGCCCGGCGGTTCGGAAGCTCGAGAAGGGCGGCGACTCGGTGTCGATCCCGATCGTGCAGTTCAATCAGAACGACCAGAACGTGATCATCCCCTACCCCGACACCGGCGACGCGCAGTGTCCGGCCGCTTTCTGCGACGGCTGGACGGCGCTCGGCGGCGCGCCCGGCACCGTGCAGCGCGAAGGCTCCATGTGGGACAGCCCGAACGACGTGTACGCGGCCTACTGCAACCCGAACCTGAGCGGGCGCAGCATCTGCGCGCAGCAGATGAACTGCTGCGGCCCCGGCATGGTCCAGGACGGCACGTTCGGCACGCTGTGGGAGTTCACGCCGGCCGGCAGCGGCGGCAACGACTACCCGGACCTCAGCACCGACTACGGCACGGGGCCGACGACGCCGCCGAACCTGTGCCCCACCGGCGCACCGAACAATTGCGTGAGCGCCGCCGCCAACATCTTCTTCAACGTCCCGATCCAGTGGACGACCAACCAGCCGTGCTCGTTCACCAGCGCGAACACGCAGGTGACGGGCCTGCAGTGCTTCACGGCCGACTGCAGCGACGCCTACCAGTACCCGATCGACGACAAGCAGTGCTCGTGTCCGTCGAGCGCGCAGCGCGGCTACCTCGTCGAGTACTGCCCCGCCGGCTCGTCGATGCCCGCGACGCCGGGGTGAGAGATCGCGCGCCGGGCGTCGACGGCATCAGCCGCGAGCGAAGCGCGGCAGGTGCACGCAGCAGCTAGAACCGTTCCGGTTCCGGAACGCCCAGGTCTCGACAGACCTTTCGAGCGAGCTGGTTGCTGATCTCGGAGTGACGAGGCACGGCGCTGCGCCTGCCGGTGACGACGTTGCGCCACCACGAGTGCCTGCTCCCCTCGCGAAGCAGTTCGCACCGATGCCTGGTGAGGTGCTGGAGCAGATCACGGCGCTTCAGACCGCGATGGAGAGCTCCTCGAAATCCGTGCCGGCAGCGTTACGCGCTTCCTCTCGGTTGAACGCGATCGCCTCCCCCAGGGAGACGCGCAGTGACTCCACGAGCTCCTCACGGGTGCGCTCCTGGCAGTTGACGCCGGGGACCTCCTCGATCCACCCGATCCACCACTCACCGTCTTGCTTGATGACGGCTGTGTACGCTGGCTGCATCGCGCCCTCCTTCGTGGGCAGCACTCGACTACCCCGGCCAACCTAGTGGCACTTCTCGAGCCGGGCAATGTCGTTGGACGCAATTCCCCGAGGCCGGTAGGTTTCTCCCCATGGACGTTCTGCGCGCGCTGCGCTGGATGGTGCGGGCCGAGTGGCCGGTGCGGCTGCTGTCGCCGGCGATCGGCCGCTACAACCCCTTCCACCCGGACTTCCGGAAGGACCCGTACCGCGTCTACCGCCGGCTACAGAGCGAGGCGCCGGTATACTACAGCCGCGCGCTGCGCGGCTTCATCCTGAGCCGGCACGACGACGTCACGCGCGTCCTCGCCGACCCGCGGATGATCTGCGACCGCCGTCAAGCCAAGGTCGCGCAGGACTTCGCGGTGTTCGACTCGATGCGCCCGGACTTCGGGCAGGCGGTGGTGCGGAGCCTGCTCATGCTCGACGCACCCGACCACACGCGCGTGCGGCGGCTCGTCAGCCGCGCGTTCACGCCGCGCGTCGTCGAGCGGCTCTCGGACGGCATCGCGGCGCGCGTCTCGGCGCTGCTCGACGCGATGGAGCGCAAGCCCGATCCCGACGTCATCCGCGACCTCGCCGACCCGCTGCCGCTGGCGGTGATCGCCGACCTGCTCGGCATCCCGGAGGAAGACCGCACCCACCTGAAGGCGTGGTCGAACGACTTCGTCGGCCTCCTCGACCCGATCCAGTCCGAGGCCGACCCGGCGGCTCTCGAGCGCGCGTTCGACGAGCTGCGCGCGGTCATGCACCGCGTGTTCGCCGCGCGCCGCAGCCAGCCGTGCGACGACCTGGTCTCGGGCCTCGTCCAGGCGGGCGACCAGGGCGACGTGCTGTCGGAAGCCGAGCTCGACTCGCTGTGCGTGCTGCTGCTCGTCGCGGGCAACGAGACCACCACCAACCTGATCGGCAACGGCACGCTGGCCCTGCTGAACCACCCCGCGCAGCGCCACGTCCTGCGCGACGGACCGGAAGCGTCGCGCCGCGCCGTCGAGGAGCTGCTGCGCTACGACAGCCCGATCCAGGCGACCGACCGCGTCGCGTCCGAGGACCTCGAGATCGGCGGGCGGCGCGTGCGCAAGGGACAGATCGTCGGCCTGCTGCTTGGCGCCGCGAACCGCGACCCGGCGGTGTTCCGGCGTCCGGACGAGCTCGACCTCGGACGCGAGGACAACCCGCACCTCGCGTTCGGCCACGGCGTCCACTTCTGCCTCGGCGCGCAGCTCGCGCGCCTCGAGGGACGGCACGCGCTCGGCGCGCTCTTCGAGCGCTACCCGGAGATCGCGGCGACCGGCACCGCAGGACCGTGGAAGCGGTCGCTGGTGCTGCGCGGCCTCGCGTCGCTGCCGGTGCGGCTCGCCACCTCGTCCCGGGCGGCCGCGTAGCGGCATCGAGCGCGCTGCGACGGTTGAAGTCGCGGCGCGCGGTCACGAGAATGCGCCGGCGAGCGACTACGAGCGCTACCTCCGCACCGACGAGCTGCTGGCGCTCCAGAGGCCGGCCGACGAGCGCGTGCACCGCGACGAGCTGCTGTTCCAGGTGGTGCACCAGTCGTCGGAGCTCTGGCTGCGGCTCGCCGCCGCCGAGACGGCGACCGCGGCGGCGCGCGCGCGACCATGCCGTCGGACAGCGCGCTGAAGCGCGCGAGGTCCCGGCGCGCGCGCGTGCCGGGCGGCGCCGCGACGTCCCGCTCGGCGTCGAGGAGCGGCGACGACTCGCCCGGGTACAGCCGCGCCTCGCCGAGCAGCCCCGGACGGATGCCGTCCGCATACGCGACGCCGTCCACGGCGTACGTCGCGCGCCAGAGGACGAGGTTGCCGATCGTCGGCTTGACGGCGAGCTGCTCGGGCACGTGCCCGCGCGACGCGGCGAGCTCGCGCGCGAGCGCATCCGCCCGCGCGTGCTGGACCGTGCCGGCGACGAGGGACAGCGCGGCCAGCGCGAGCCCGAGCCGTGCCGGCGTCGCGCGGCTGCGCAGGACGCCGGCGAGCAGCGCCGCCGCGAGCGTCAGGCTGAACAGCGGGCCGACGATCGCGATCACGCTCCACGCGACGCGCGCCTCGGAAAACGGCCACCACAGGTGGGTGCCGTAGCTGGTGCAGGCATCGAGGAAGCCCGCCGGCAGATAGCCGAGGAGCGCGAAGCGATACGTGCGCGCGAACGACAGGCGCCGCCGGACGGGCGCAACGATGCGCAGCAGCAGCGTCGCGAGCAGCGCACCGATCGGGACGAAGAGCAGCGCGTGCGTGAAGTGCCGGTGCAGCTCGATCACCCGGAGCGGGTCGGCGCTGCTACCGAGCAGCGCGTCCGCGTCCGGCAGCATGCCGGCGCCGAGCCCGACCAGTGCTGCGAGGCGCACGTCGTCGCGCGACGCGGTCGCCTGCGCGACCGCCGCGCCGAGGAGCCCGTGCGTCAGGACGTCCATGCCGCCCTCGCCGTACGGGCGAGCCGCGGCGCCCGCAAGCCCCGGCTACCAGTCGCCGATCTCCTCCCAGCTCTTCACGCCGACGAAGTCCGCCTTGCCGAGCGGCACGCCGTTGTGGCGCAGGATCGCGTACGCCGTGGTGACGTGGAAGTAGAAGTTCGGCGTCGCGATGCGCGTCAGGTACGCGTCGCCGCCGACGGACTTGCCCTGCATCCACGCGGGCGCGACACGGCGCTCGCCCCCACCCGCGAAGTCGGGCTCCTTGAAGCCCGCGACGTAGTCGCGCGCCTTCGCGATGCGTGCGCGCAGCTCGGCGACGGTCTTCTCGGTGTCGGGGTGCGACGGTGCGGTCTGGCCGCTCAGGTAGGCCGCCGCGTACTTCGCCGCGTCGCAGGCCGACTGCACCTGCTGTACCAGCGCGTACTGGTCGGGCGCGAGGCGCGCCTGCGCGAGGACGTCCGGGTCGAACTTCTTGGCCTCCGCGTGGGCGACGCCCGCCTGCAGCCAGGCGTCGAGGTTGTCCAGCATCCGTGCGTACTGCGTGATCGTCGCGTGGATCGACATGCTCGGCTCCCTCCGTGGCGGCGTTCCTCGCCGCCGACGATGAAGCCGCCAACCGACACGAGCGGCCGACCTGTCGCAACGGCCGCCCGTGAGGACGCCGACGTTTTCGGTATAGTCCCGCCGCGCGGCGACGGTCCCGGCGTCGCGCGACCACCCCGCAGCGCAGACCGAGGAGCGACCGATGCCCGAGTTCCTTTTCCAGGAGATGTTCCCGCACGGCCACGACACGACGCCGTACCGCCGCATCGACGGCGACTGGGTCGGGATCGAGAAGTTCCGCGGCGAGCCCGTGCTGACGATCGACGCAGCCGCGCTGACGCGCCTCGCCGCCGACGCGGTCCGCGACGTCTCGCACCTGTTCCGTCCGGGGCACCTGGCCCAGCTCCGCAAGATCCTCGACGACCCCGAGGCGTCGCCCAACGACCGCTTCGTCGCGCTCAACATGCTGCGCAACGCCTGCGTGTCCGCCGGCATGATCCTGCCCTCGTGCCAGGACACCGGCACGGCGATCGCGATCGGCAAGAAGGGCCAGCGCGTGTGGACCTCGGGCGACGACGAGGAGGCGATCGCGCGCGGCGTCTACCAGACCTACACCGAGACCAACCTGCGCTACTCGCAGATGTCCCCGGTGAACCTCTACGACGAGGTCAACACCGGCACCAACCTGCCGGCGCAGATCGAGCTCTACGCGACCACCGGCGACGAGTACCGCTTCCTGTTCGTCACCAAGGGCGGCGGCTCGGCGAACAAGACGTTCCTCTACCAGGAGACGAAAGCCCTCCTGAATCCGAAGTCGCTGCTCGAGTTCCTCGACCAGAAAGTCCGCACGCTCGGCACCGCCGCGTGCCCGCCGTACCACCTGGCGATCGTCATCGGCGGCACGTCGGCCGAGGCGACGCTCAAGACCGTCAAGCTCGCGAGCTGCCGCTACCTCGACGACCTGCCCACGACCGGCGGCGATCGCGGCCACGCGATCCGCGACCCCGAGTTCGAGCAGGAAGTCTGGAAGCTCACGCAGCGCATGGGCATCGGCGCGCAGTTCGGCGGCAAGTACTTCTGCCACGACGTGCGTGTGATCCGCCTGCCGCGCCACGGCGCGTCGTGTCCGGTCGGCATCGGCGTGTCGTGCTCGGCCGACCGTCAAGCGAAGGGCAAGATCACGAAGGACGGCGTGTTCCTCGAGCAGCTCGAGTCGAACCCGGCGCACTACCTGCCGGAGATCGACACCGCGAAGCTGTCCGACGACGTCGTGCGCGTGGATCTCGGCAAGCCCATGAACGAGATCCGCGCGCAGCTCTCGCGGCACCCGATCAAGACGCGCCTGGCGCTCAGCGGCACGCTGGTCGTCGCGCGCGACATCGCGCACGCGAAGCTCAAGGAGCGCATCGACCGCGGCGAGGGCCTGCCGCAGTACGTGAAGGACCACCCGATCTACTACGCGGGTCCGGCCAAGACGCCGCAGGGCATGCCGTCGGGATCGTTCGGCCCGACGACGGCCGGCCGCATGGACTCGTACGTCGACCTCTTCATGCAGCACGGCGGCAGCCTGATCACGCTCGCCAAGGGCAACCGCTCGCCGGCCGTGTCGGCGGCCTGCAAGAAGCACGGCGGCTTCTACCTGGGCTCGATCGGCGGCCCCGCCGCGATCCTCGCGCAGAACAACATCCGCAAGGTCGAGGTGCTGGAGTACCCGGAGCTCGGCATGGAAGCGGTGTGGAAGATCGAGGTCGAGGACTTCCCGGCGTTCATCGTGGTCGACGACAAGGGGAACGACTTCTTCGGGAGGCTGTGAGCAATCGACCGGGCCGCAAGCAACGGGTCGCGTTCGCCACCCGCAGGCCTGCCATGGGACAGCCGATCGAGATCGGAGACGACCACGCCCTCGCCGCGGCGGCCGCGCTGAGCGCGTTCCCCGACCTCGCGCCGATCGTGCATCACTCCTCGCCCGGCGCTCGGTCGCCCGGCACTCGCGCGCCCGGCGCTCGGTCGCCCGGCGCTCGGTCGCCCGGCACTCGCTCGCCCAGCGCTCGCTCGCCCGCCGCGCCGGCTTCGATTCGCCACGCCACCGGATAGGTCGGGTCCTCGCGGTAGCAGCAGATCCGGCCGGTCTCGACGCTGTTCGAGAGGTGGCGCCCGAGCCGCGGGCAATGGGCCGCGATGCGGTGGATGGCCTTGCGCAGCGCTCGCGTCGCGTTGAGCCGCGCGCGCTCGGCGAGCGAGCCCGCGCGTCGCGCCGGCCGAGCGTCGCGTGCAGCGACGCGACCGCCGCCTGCCACGCGGGCAGCGTCGAGCGCGACGCGAAGTCCTGCAGCATCGCGTCGAGCTCGGCGAGGCGCCCCTGCTGCTCGCGGAGAACGAACAGCTGGGTCGAGTAGAACTGCAGGACGTTGTTCTGCGGCCCGCTGCGCCACGTCGCCAGCGCCTCCTCCGCACGCCGCTCCGCGTCGGCGAGCCGCCCCAGACGGAGCGCGCGCGACGTCTCCGCCACCGCGACGTGCCACGACAGACGCGGCAGGCGCAGCCGTGCTGCGAGCGACGCGTAGCGCACGAGCGCCTCATCGGCCTCTTCCATGCGGCCGAGCTCGAGCAGGTCGGCGATGCGCCAGGCGTGTGCGTGCATCGCGACCTGCGCATCGCGCGTGCTCCCGGCGAGCTGGAGCTGCTCGTCGGCGAGCGCGAGACGCTCCAGCGCACGCCCCGGCTCCCAGAGCGCCAGGTGCCGCGCACCGACCGCGGCGGCGAGGAGACCCGGATCGCCGAGCGCACGCGCCTGCGCCAGCCCCTCCTCGCTGCAGGCGAGGCGCCGCATCCGGTCGGTGAAGTACAGCTCCCGCGACAGCGGCGGTAGCACGCGCGCGCGCAGCTCGGGGTCGCCCCCGGCCGCCTGCACGGCGTCCTCGAGGAGCCCGATCACCTCGTGGTCCGGCTGCCCGGTCTCCGAGCGCGCGGCGCTCGCCAGCGCTGCCGCGGACGCGAGACGTGCCGCGTCGCCGAG
>Ga0194131_10009544_pt1 | contig 12225 bp, 10 predicted proteins | sample TA2KigO120mmetaG_FD_148631 | JGI IMG/M metagenome (GOLD analysis project Ga0194131, IMG submission 148631) | Freshwater microbial communities from Lake Tanganyika, Tanzania - TA2015053 Kigoma Offshore 120m | ecosystem: Environmental > Aquatic > Freshwater > Lake | place: Tanzania: Lake... | reverse complement strand
GCAGTGCTGTCCCCCCCCCCCCCCGCTGGCCCTAGACATAGCCCGGCCCCTCGATCACCGGATGGTTGGCGAGGAACGTCTCGTCGATCTCGACGCCGATGCCGGGGCCCTCGAGTGGTCGCACGCAGCCGTCCTTGCCGATCTTCCACGGCGCGCTGCCCAGCTCGTCGCGGAACTTGTTGGCGACCGAGAGGTCGGCCTCGAAGTAGCCGCCATTGTCGATCGCGGCCAGGAAATGGATCGACACGGCGTGGTTCAGCCCGGTCATCGAGCTGTGCGGATGGATCGGCAGCTTCCACATCGAGGCGGCGGCGGCGATGCGCTGCACCTCGGTGATGCCGCCGCTCTTGGAGAGATCGGGCTGCAGAATGGTGATCACGCCGTCCTCGATCAGGCGGTGGAACTCGAAGCGCGTGTAGTGGTTCTCGCCGGCGGCGAGCGGCGTGCGGCCGAACGTGCGGGCAAGGGAATAGGATCGATGGTCGTGCGCCGGGAACGGCTCCTCCAGCCAGGCGATGTCGAGCTCGTCCATCGCCGGCATGACGCGGCGCACGTCGGCCACCGTGTAGCCGGTGTTGGCGTCGGTCAGGATCGCGATCTCGGGAAAGCGGCGGCGGATCGCCGTCATGCGCGCGATATCGTTGGCCACCGTGTCGCCGATGCGAAGCTTCAGCGCCTTGTAGCCCGCCTCGACCATCGGCTCGGCCTCGGCGACCAGCGACTGCGGCTCCTGGTAGCCGAGCGAGATGCCGCCGGCATAGGCCGGCACCGGCTTGCCCGAGCCGCCGAGAAGCTTGTAGAGCGGCCAGCCCACCGCCTTGCCCTTGATGTCCCACAGCGCCTGGTCGATGCCGCTCATCGCCATGGCGGTGGCCGCCCCCATGCCGTGACTGCCGAGCTGGAACTTGTAGATCTTGGCCCAGATGCCGACCGTGTCGGCGGCATCCATACCGACGACGAAGCCTTTCAGGGTGGTGTCGATCAGATGGCCGATGCTGCCCGGCGAGCGCGCATGATGGCTCTCGCCCCAGCCGACCAGGCCGTCCTCGGTCGTGACCTTGACCATGACGCAATCGCGCTTGGTCATGGTGCCGATGCCCAGCGACACCTGCCGCTCCTTCGGCACGCGGAACGACGTGGGATAGGCTTTGACGTCGACGATTTTCATTGTGCGTTCTCCCAGGATCGTCATCCCGAGCGGAGCCGCCGGAAGGGCGGCGTAGCCGAGGGATCTTTCTTGCCGATGCATCGACGAAGGAGCCCTCCGACGTCGCCTCGCTACGCTCGGCTCCGGTCGGGATGACGTTAACCGCCTAGGCCACCTTACACTTTGCCAACGCTGCGCGATCGATCTCGATACCCAGCCCCGGCCCCGTCGGCACTTTGACGATGCCCGCCTTCTGCTCGATCGGCTGCTGCGCCAGATGGTCTCGCAGCGGGTTGGGCGTCTGCTCGAACTCCAGCATGGGCGGCATCGGGCGGAAGGCCGGCGGCTGGTCGGGCAAGGCCGCTAGGAACTGCACCGTCGCCGCCAACCCGATCGCCGAGCCCCAGGCATGCGGCACGCATTCGACGCCGAAGGCGCTGGCGAGCGTTGCGATCTTGCGGCACTCGGAGAAGCCGCCGGCGGCGCAGAGATCGGGCTGCACGATGTCCATCGCCTTCTTCGCGATGACGTCGCGAAAGCCCCAGCGCGTGAAATCGTTCTCGCCGCCCGCCACCGCCATGTCGAGAGCGCGGGTGACCTCGATGTAGCCGTCGTGATCCTCCGGGCTGATCGGTTCCTCGAACCACAGGATGTCGTGCTCCTCCAGCAGGCGGCCAAGCTTGATGGCGTTGGGCACCGAGAAGCAGTGGTTGGCGTCGACCGCGAGCTTGATGTCCGGCCCGATCGCCCGGCGCACCGCGCCGACGCGCCGCGCATCGAGCTCGAGGTCGCCCAAACCGATCTTCATCTTGATGGCGCGGAAGCCCGCTTCCTTGAACTCCAGCGCCTCTTCGACCGCCTCCTCGATCAGCCGGTTCATGTCGATGAAGTAGAGTCCCGTGGCATAGGGCACGACCTCGCTGCGATAGGCGCCGCCGATCAGCTTGTGTACCGGTTTGCCGACGGCGCGGCCCATGATGTCCCACAGCGCGATGTCGATGCCGGAAATCGCCGAGATCGCCATGCCGGTCGTGCCGTAGTCCTTTATGCGATTGTAGAGATCCTCCCAGATCGCCTCGACGTCGAACGGGTCGCGGCCGATCAGGCGCGGCTTGTACTGGCTGTCGATGAAGGCTTTCGCCACGGCCGACGGCCCATAGCACTCGCCCCAGCCGGTGACGCCTTGGTCGGTCGAGATCTCGACCAGGCAGGTCGAGCGCGTGCCGTAGACCCAGCCGCGGGCCGACACGAACGGCTTGTCGACCTTGCATTGCAGGATATGGCAGGTGACGTCGGTGATTTTCATACAGCGCCTTCTCCAGGGTCCGGCTCGTCCTGCCACGGCATCACGCGGAGGCCCGGCCAAAGCTGCCGCCAGCGCGCCACCTTGGCGTCGTAGATCGCTTGTGTGATCTGCTTCTTGTTGGGGCGCACGATCAAGCCCAACAAATCCGTCAGACCGCAGGGCGAGAAGACCTGCAGCCCGTCACCGCTCGGCTGCACACCGACCGCCGTGGCCGTGGTCGGAAAGGTCGTGATGGCGTCCTCGGTCGAGATGTAAGGCGTGAGAGGTCGGCCGAACTTGGCTTCGTACCAAAGATGGACTCGCGCCTCGTTTTTGACGTCCAGCCGGACACCGAGATCGCGGAAGGCACGGCGAAGGCGCACCGCGTGGCGCTCCTCGGTCTCGGCGTCGAGATCGTCGGCATCGAAGTAGACGATGTCGATATCGGCAATGCCATGACCGAACGGCAAGCCGAAAGCATCGTTCCATACCGTCTGCGCCAGGCACCCGGCGACCAGCCAGCCATCGGGCAAGGCGACCTCGGGCCATCTGTCGAGAATCGACACAAGCATAGGGTTGCGCCGCACGATTTCCAGGAAACGACCCCTTTCGCTAGCCACGGACCGCGATCAGCAGATTGCCGAGCGTGTCCTGGGTCACGCGATCGCCCGGCTCGACGACGGTCGTGCAATCGAGCTGCTCCAGGATCGCTGGCCCGTCGAACGCGGCGTCGAGCGGCAGCTTCTCGCGGGCGTAGATCGGCGTCTGATGCCAGCCGTCAGCGAACCAGACGCGGCGCTCGCTGACCTGGGCTGCTTTCAGGGTCGGCGCGCGCGCGCCGGCAGCCAGCGCGGCGAGCGATATCTCCGGCCGTACGCCGATCACCGCGGTGTGGAGGTTGACCAGCACCGGCGGAATCTCGGGCAGCTCGATGCCGAAGCGGCGCCAGTACGCGGCGGCAAAGGCCTGGCGCAGGCCGTCGACGCCGATGCGTTCGTTCTCGACCGCGACCGACAGGATGTGGCTCTGGCCCTGGAACTGCATGTCGGCCGAGAGCACGCGGCGCAGCTCGCGCACCGGTACGGCTTCCTTGGCGATGGTGGCGCGGCCTTCGGCCGCCTGCTCGGCATAGATCGCGGCGACGGTCGCATCGTCGATCGCCGACAGAGGCTTGTTGACGGTACGCACATAGTCGTGGCGCAGATCGGCCACGACGCAGCCCAGCGCATTGGTGATGCCGGGCCGCGCCGGCACCAGCACGGTCGGGATGGCAAGCTCGCGCGCCAGTGCGGTCGCGTGCAGCGGGCCGGCGCCGCCGAAGGCGAACAGCGCGAAGTCGCGCGGATCGTGGCCGCGTGCCAGCGACACCAGGCGGATGGCGCCAGCCATGCGGTCGTTGGCGACGCGCAGGATGGCGGCAGCGGCGGACTCCGCGTCGAGGCCGAGGCGGCGGCCGATCTTCTCCTCGACCAAGCCGCGCACATGGTCGAGCGTCACCGGATGGTCGACGCCGAGCAGCCGGCCGGGATCGAGGCGGCCCAGGATCAGGTTGGCGTCGGTGATCGTCGGCTCGGCACCACCCTTGCCGTAGCAGATCGGGCCCGGCCGGGCGCCGGCGCTCTCCGGCCCGACCCGCAGCATGCCCGCGGCGTCGACCGAGGCGATCGAGCCGCCGCCCGCGCCGATCGTGTGCACGTCGACCATCGGCACGTGGATCGGCATGGCATATTCCAGCTCGAGCTCGCCCGAGACCTGCGGCACGGCGCCCTCGATCAGGCCGACATCGGTCGAGGTGCCGCCCATGTCGTAGGTGATGAGATTTTCGTGGCCCGAGGCTCGGCCGGTATAGGCCGCCGCCATGACGCCCGATGCCGGACCCGACATCACGGTGTTCACGGCAGAGAGCGCGATGAACTGCGAGGAGGCCGTGCCGCCATTGCCCTGCATCACCAGGATGTCGCGATCGAAGCCTTTGCCCAGGAGCTCGAGCCTGAGCCGCGTCAGGTAGCGGTCGAGCACCGGCTGCACCGAGGCGTTGACGGCGGCCGTCACGCCGCGTTCGTACTCGCGATACTCCGACAGGATGGCGTGGCCGGCCGTGACGTAGCCGTTGGGCCACAGGCCATGGACGATCTCGGCGGCGCGCCTCTCGTGCGCGGGGTTGATGTAGCTGTGCAGGAAATGGATCACGACCGCCTCGCAACCCAGCGCCAGGAGCTTGTTGGCCGCCTCGGCCACTGCCGCCTCGTCGAGCGGGGTCAGCACCTTGCCGTCGGCATCCATGCGTTCGAGCACTTCCAGGCGATATTCGCGGCTGATCAGGGGATCGAAGGTGCCGCGCAGGCCGTAGGGCTGCGGCCGCGTGCGGCGCCCGAGCTCCAGCACGTCGCGAAAGCCTTTGGTGGTGATCAGGCCGACCTTGGCGATCTTGCGTTCGAGCAGCGCGTTGGTGGTGGTGGTCGTGCCATGGACCAGCGCCTGCACGGCGGCGGGATCGGCGCCGGCCGAGGCGAGCGCCGCCATGAAGCCGATCGCCTGGTTGTCGACCGTGGTCGGCACCTTGGCGAGCAGCACGGCGTTGGAGCGCGGATCGACCGCCAGCAGGTCGGTGAAGGTGCCGCCGACATCGATGCCGACGGTGAGGATGCGTGGGGGCATGGTTAGACTCGATTGCTGGGAGCGCGGACCTCCAGTGGCGCCTCATGTCTTGCCGGAGCGCGGACCTCCAGGTCCGCCTCATCGTCATGAGCGGGCCTGGAGGCCCGCGGTCCCGGAAGAAAAACGCACATGATCTACACCGAAAGATACTGCTCACGAAGGGAAGCGTCGGCGGCCAGCTCGGCCATGGTGCCGCCGAAGCGGATCTGGCCCTTCTCGATGATGTAGGCGCGGTCGGCCACCGCCTGGGAGAAATGCAGGTTCTGCTCGCTCAGAAGCACGCACAGGCCCTCTTCCTTGAGCGCCCGGACCGAGCGCGCCATCTGCTCGACGATGATCGGGGCGAGGCCCTCGGACGGCTCGTCGAGCAGCACGCAGCGCGGATTGCCCATCAGGGTGCGGGCGATGGTGAGCATCTGCTGCTCGCCGCCCGACATGCGCCCACCCGGCCGCTCGCGCATCGCCGCGAGATTGGGAAACAGCGTGAACAGCTTGTCCTCGCTCCACGACGGCGCATCGGCGCGCGCCGGCTGGCGGCCGACTGCGAGATTCTCCATCACCGACAGCTCGGTGAAGATGCGGCGATCCTCGGGCACCCAGCCCAAACCGAGCTGTGCGATGCGGTGCGGCGGCAGGCGCTCGATGCGGCGGCCGGCGAACACGACCTCGCCGGATGCCGCCGGCACCAGGCCCATGATGGTCTTCATCACCGTCGATTTGCCGGCGCCGTTGCGGCCGAGCAGAGCCACGACCTCGCCGGCCGCCGCCGCGAGCGACACGCCGTGCAGGATATGGGCGCGGCCATAGTAGGCGTGAAGATCTTTCACGAGGAGCATGGGCACTCCTCGCTGGTCGCGCACAGGTCCGCGTTCCGGCAAAGCATCAGTGCCCGCTCCCCAGGTAGACTGCGCGCACGTCGGGGTTGGCGCGGACGTCGGCGGGCCGGCCGCCGGCGATGAGCTGGCCGCGATCGAGCACGATGATGCGGTCGGCCTGGCTGAACACCACGTCCATGTCGTGCTCGGTGAACAGCACGGCGATCTTCTGCGCGCGCGCCAGGCGCGCCGCCAGCGCCATCAGCGCCACGCGCTCCTTGGGCGCCATGCCGGCGGTCGGCTCGTCCATCAAGAGCAGCCGCGGCTGGTTGGCGAGCGCCATGGCGAGCTCGACCCGCTTCAGATCGCCGTAGGCCAGCACGCCACACGGCCGCTCGGCCTGGTCGAGCATGCCGACCTGGTCGAGCAGCGATTCGGCCTCCGGCCGGAAAGCGGCGCCGAAGCGCGCCAGCAGCGAGCCCAACCGTCCGGCGTGGGAGTAGAGCGCCATCTGCACGTTCTCGCGCACCGACAGCGAGGCGAACGTCGCGGTGATCTGGAAGGTGCGGCCGACTCCCAGCCGCCAGATGGCGCGCGGCCGCAAGCCGACGATGTCGCGGCCGTCGAGGCGCACGATCCCGGCATCGGGCGCGAGCTGGCCGTTCAGCATGTTGAAGCAGGTGCTCTTGCCCGCGCCGTTGGGGCCGATCAGCGCCAGCAGCTCGCCCGCCTCGACCGCGAACGACACGTCGGCCACCGCCTGCACGCCGCCGAACGCCTTGTGCAGGCCCTCGACTTGCAACGCGGCGGTCACGAGCGGGCCTCCCGCCAGCGGCCGACCAGGGCCTTCAAGCCGCCCACCAGGCCCTGCGGGAACAGGAGCACGATCGCCAGGATCGTGAGTCCCATGACGGCGCGCCAGAACTCGGTGCGGCGCGCCACCTCGTCGCGCAGCCAGGTGAAGATCGCGGCCCCCGCGAGCGGCCCGGTCAGGGTCTCGACGCCGCCCAGCAACACCATGATCAGCCCGTCGGTCGACTGGGCGATCGAGATCGTCGAGGGCGAGATGCTGCCCTTGGAGAAGGCGTAGACCGCGCCCGCCAGGCCGGCCAGCGTGCCGACCAGGATGAAGGCCTTCCATTGGAAGGTGCGCAGGTCGATGCCGATCGCTTCGGCCCGCAGCGGCGAATCGCGGCCGGCGCGCAGCGCGTAGCCGAACGGCGAGAACAGCACGCGCCACAGCAGCGCGATCGCCGCCCCGCACAACGCCAGCGCCAGATAGTAGTAGGCGGTCTTGCCGGCGAGCCACGGCGCGGGCCAGACGCCGAACACGCCGTTGCTGCCGCCGGTGACGGAGTCCCATTGGAAGACGATCGACCAGCTGATCTGCGCGAAGGCCAGGGTCAGCATGGCAAGATAGACGCCGCTCAGCCGCACGCAGAACCAGCCATAGACCACGGCGAAGGCGCCGGCGACCAACGGCGCCAGCAACAGCGCCGCCTCCATCGGCAGGCCGGCGCGCTTCAGGAGCAGGCCGGCGGCATAGGCGCCCAGGCCGAAATAGGCGGCGTGGCCGAACGACACCATGCCGGCCGGCCCCATGATGAAGTGCAGGCTGACGGCGAACAGCGCGAAGCAGAAGATGTCGGTGAGCAGGATGGTGACGTAGCGGTCGGCGAGCAGCGGCACGACCACGAGGGCGGCCAGCCAGACCAGTGCGAAGGTCCAGGAGGGCACTTCGAGCGGCGGCGCCGGATCGGCGGCCAGACGCTGGACGGCCGGCGGCTTGCCCAAGAGGCCGTAGGGCCGCACCACCAGCACGATCGCCATGATCAGGAACTCGACGACCAGCGTCAGCTTGGAGAAGGCGATCTCGACACCGAACCAGTGGACGGTGCCGATGCCGATGCAGAAGGCTTTGGCGACGCCGATCAGGATGGCGGCCAGGAAGGCGCCGCCGATGCTGCCCAGCCCGCCCACGACGGTGACGACGAAGGCGTCGGCGATGACCGAGAGGTCGAGCTCGAGATTGGCGGGTTCGCGCGGGATCTGCAGGGCGCCGCCCAGCCCGGCCAGCACCGAGCCGACGAAGAACACCGAGGTGAAGAGCTTCGCCTGATCGACGCCGAGCGCGCCCACCATCTCGCGGTCCTGGGTCGCCGCGCGCACCAGGGCGCCCCAGCGGCTGCATGTCAGCAGCAGCCAAAGGGCGGCGAGCACGACCGGGCCGATGGCGATCAGCAGCAGGTCGTAGGCCGGAATGCGCCGGCCCATGATCTCGACCGCCATCGACAGGCCGGGCGCGCGCGGGCCCACCAGGTCCTCGGCGCCCCAGACGAACAACGCCACATCCTTGATCACCAGCACGACGGCGAAGGTGGCGAGCAACTGGAAGAGCTCGGGCGCCTTGTAGATGCGCCGCAGCACCAGAAGCTCGATGGCGACGCCGACCAGCCCGACGACGAACGCCGCCAGCACGACGGCGCCCCAGAAGCCCAGCGGCGTGCGGCCGAACAGCTGGATCAGGCTGTAGGCGCCGTAGAGGCCCAGCATGTAGAGCGAGCCGTGCGCGAAATTCACGATCCGCGTCACGCCGAAGATCAGCGACAGGCCCGCCGACACCAGGAACAACGACGCCGCGGCCGCCAGCCCGTTCAGGAGCTGGATGATGATGGAGGCGAAGGTCACGTCAGGTCGTCGCTGCACCTTTCTCCCCAGCGAAGCTGGGGAGGTGGCCGAAGGCCGGAGGGGTCATGAGCACCATCGCTGATGTCCATGACCCCTCCGCCCCTTCGGGGGACCTCCCCACGCGAAGCATGGGGAGGAACGACTCGTCGTTGCCGTCAATTCGCCGGCCTCATCTTCCTGACCTCGTCGTCGGTCGGCAGGGCGTCTTTGCCGTCGACGAAACGCCACTCCTTCATGTAGCCCTTGCCGTCCTTGACGCCGATCCGGCCGACATAGGCGCCCATGGTCGACTGATGGTCGATCGGCCGGTACTCGACCATGCCGAACGGTGTCAGCACGGTGACACCCTTGGCTGCGGCGATCAGCTTGTCCTGGTCGAGCGAGCCCGCCTTCTTGATGATCTCGACCGCCGACATGATGGTGGCGTAACCAACGACCGAGCCGAGCCGCGGATAGTCCTTGAACTTGGCCTGGTAGGCGGCGAGGAACTTGGTGTGCTCGGGCGTCTTGATCTCGCTCCAGGGATAGCCCGTGACGTACCAGCCGTCCGGCGCCTCCTCCTTCAGGGGATCGAGATATTCCGGCTCGCCGGCCAGCAGGTTGAAGACCTCGACGCCCTTGAAGATGCCGCGCTGCTGGCCCTCGCGCACGAACTTGGCGAGATCGGGTCCGAACAGCGAGGAGAAGATCGCGTCCGGCTTGGCGTCGGCCAGCGCCTGCACGACGGCGCCGGCGTCGATGCGGCCGAGCGGCGTCGCCTGCTCGGTCACGAACTCGACGCCGGGCTGCTTGGCCGACAACAGCTTCTTGAAGGCGGCGGTGGCCGACTGGCCGTACTCGTAGTTGGGATAGACGATCGCCCAGCGCTTCTTGTTCAGCTTGACGGCGTCGGGAATCAGCATCGCCGTCTGCATGTAGGTCGAGGTGCGCAGGCGGAAGGTGTAGGCGTTGCCGTTGTCCCACACGATCTTGTCGCTGAGCGGCTCGGCGGCGAGGAAGAACACCTTGCGCTGCTTGGCGAAGTCGGCGACCGCCAGGCCGACATTGGACGGGAAGGTGCCGATCAGGAAGGCGGCGCCCTCGCGGCTCAGCAGCTCCTCGGCCACGCGCACCGCATCGCCGGGATTGCCGTTGTCGTCGCGGCTCACGACCTCGATCTTGCGGCCGAGCACGCCGCCCGCGGCATTGACCTCCTCGACCGCCAATTCCCAGCCCTTCTTGTAGGGCTCGAGGAAGGCCGGGAAGTTCTTGTAGCTGTTGAGCTCGCCGAGCTTGATCGGCGCCTGGGCGGCTGCCGGCACGACCATCGACAGCCAGACCAGCGCCGCGGCGCCAGCGAGCAACTTGTTGCGGGTCAACATTGTCATCCCTCCGTTAATCCCCTGTCCTCGAACCGAGCGTAGCGAGCCCGGCCCACCTCCCACAAGCTCAACTCGCGAACGACGAGCGCGCCTGGATGCCCCAATGCCCGTCCTGACGGGTCACGATGTAGATCGTATCGAAGCGGCCGATCAGCGAGCCGTCGGCGCGGAAGCGGCTGAACGCTACCTTGAGATGCACCTTGTCGGGTCCGACATGGATGGGCGTGCGCTCGTCCCACTGGCTGCGCGCCCAGCCCTCGCCCGCCCGGGCATGGAAGTCGGCGAGCTTGTAGTCGCCGCGCTTGTGCCAGACCAGGACCTTGCCGCCGGCCAGCCGCACATGGGGGAAGTTGCAAGCGGCGTTGACCGCCGTTTCGTCGCCGTGATTGAGGCCAGCTATGTAGGCATCGAGCACTTTCATCGCCGCCGCCAATGGATCGCTCATCCCACCCTCGCTTGTAAAAGAGCGTTGTCGCCCGTCTCCAACCGCCATCGGCCACGCAACGAAAGTGCCGCGCCGTCGATCAGGCCGCACAGCCGTAGCCGCCGCGCCTCGGCCAAGCCGCGGTCGAGCGCCTCGTCAATCGCCGTGTCGGGCAGCGCGCCGACCGCGACAGTGACCGCCAGATCGCCGAGGTCGCTGTCGGGATCGAGGTCGCGCGCCGGGCGGCGCTCGATCGCCGGATGGTCGAGGTTCACCGCATTGGCGATCAGCGTGGCGGCGGCATCGGCGGCGGCGGCGGTCGCTGCCAGCACGGTCGCCGAATCGGCGATGCCGAGCGAGAACGAGCGGCCGCCGCGGCCCGAGGTCGCGATGCCGCGTATCGGGCTGTCGTGCGTCAGGCACGCCACACCATCGAGCGCCGTGGCGAAGATGCCGGCGGCGAGCACATGGCCGGGCGTGAGATGGAAGGCGATGTCGCCGCCGTCATTGACATAGGCCTTGTCGAGCGTACGACCTCTCACCAGCGCCTGCAGCATCTCGTCGGCTACCGCCCCCGCGACCGCCGCCATGGGCGTGATGTAGACGGCGCGATGCGGCCACACCGCTTCGACCATGCGGCGCGCCACCGGCCCCTGCAGCAGCGGATAGATGCCGGCGACGGGACGGCGCAGGGCCGGCAGCTCGCGTACCAGCGTGGGCAGGATGTCGCCGAAGCGGTCGATCGCCTGACGGTAAGCCTGCTCGACCTCGGCCGCCAACCCGAACGCCTCGATGACGAGGTCGATCGGACCGTGCTGCAGATGCAGGCGGCCGTCGGCCAGACGGGCGGCGATGGCGCTCACCGCTCGCCCTTGTCGAGCCGCACGGTCTGGCTGCGCAGCACGTCCTCCAGCGTGACGGCGCGCGAGGCATAGCCGCCGAGCGCCGCGTAGTCGCTGGCCCGCAGGGTGAATTCGATCGGCGCGACCAGCGCCGGCGTCGGCACGTAACCGAACGACTTCTCGGGCATGCGGGCGACATCGACCATCAGGGTGATGCCGCCGCCCGGCCAGACAAAGGCCGGCACGCCGCCCAGCGTCACCTTGGTCAGCGCCTCGCGCACCGAGCGCGTCAGCCGCACGGGATTCTCGGTCACGCCGGCGCGCAGCGAACCGCCGGCGCCGGCCATGAACATCACGGTGCAAAGCGCCGGCTCGCAATTCTCGGCGATGCGCTCGACGACGCGGCGCACCGCATCGGGCATCTCGGCCGGCCGCGGCTTCAGCCCGGCATCGAGCTCGAACCACGCCGAATGCTCGCCCGTGGTCGAGACCATCAGAAGCTTCAGCCCGGGCCAGGCCTGCTTGGGGTCGATCTTGTCGATGATCTCCAAAGGATCGGAGATGGCGGTACCGCCCCAGCCGAGGCCGGGCTCGGCGACCTGGAAGTAGCGGCCGGGCGTCGATTTGCGGCCGCGCACGCGGATGCCGGCCGGCTTCATGTCGAGAAAACGGCCACCCTGGTGCTCGCTCAACACGCCGGTGATGTGGTCGTCGACCACGATCACCTCGTCGACATGATCCCGCCATTGCGGCGCGAACATGCCGATGGCGGCCGAGCCGCAGCCGACGCGCATGCGCTCCTCGCGCGTGCCGTTGACCACCGGCGGCCGGTCGGCCTGGACCACGACGCGGGTGCCGCCGTCGATCGCAAGCTCGACGGCCTGGCGGTTGCACAGCGCCAGCAGCGCCTCGCAGGTGACGACGCCTTCCCTCTTGCTGCCGCCGGTCAGGTGGTGCACGCCGCCCAGCGACAGCATCTGCGAGCCATACTCGGCGGTCGTGACA
>Ga0194131_10009535_pt1 | contig 12233 bp, 9 predicted proteins | sample TA2KigO120mmetaG_FD_148631 | JGI IMG/M metagenome (GOLD analysis project Ga0194131, IMG submission 148631) | Freshwater microbial communities from Lake Tanganyika, Tanzania - TA2015053 Kigoma Offshore 120m | ecosystem: Environmental > Aquatic > Freshwater > Lake | place: Tanzania: Lake... | reverse complement strand
ACCGCCCCTTCTGGCCCATAGCTCTCCGAATGCAGGCAGCCTTTGGCCATGGCGAAGGTCTCGCCGGCGCGATAGGTCCGCGTGGCGCCGGCACTGGTGAGCGTCAGCGCACCCTGCACGACCATGACCCGCACGTCGAAGGGATGGCTGTGCTCGGGATTGGTCTTCGGGCCGACCGTGGTGTTGGTGGCGATCTCATAGCCGTCGCGCTTCAGCTCGGCTTCGAAGGTCTCGCGATTCATCGGTTTCTCCTCATGCGCCCTTGCGCGCCGCCACGACATATTGCGCGCCCAAGGGCAGCCACGCCAGCATCCGGTCGACCGGACGCAGGAAGGCCAGGCCCGGCGGCATGAACATCAGGTAGTCGGTCTTGAGGTCGTAGCGGCTGTCGTCGAGCAGGCCATGCCGGACCTCACGCGCATCGAGCAGGATGGCATTTTCGTCGATCGGTGTGCGGGCGATGACGTAGCGCACCAGGGGATTGCGCGGATTGTGCTCGAAGACATAGAGCCGCCCGCCGGGCTTCAGCACGCGGCCAAGCTCGCGATAGACCGCCGCGCGTTCCTCGATCGGTACGTGGTGCAACACCGCGCTGATCGTGATGACGTCGAACTGCCGATCGGCGAAAGCCGTGCGCACGCCGTTCTGCACGACGATCGTCGGAGCCGGGCCGAGCGCTTCGGACCAGCGCTTGCCGACCTCCTCCAACATGCCCTGCGAGATGTCGCAGCCGCTGAACGCGGCTCTCGCGCCGAGGCCCGCGAGCACGCGCATCAGATCGCCGGCACCGCAGCCATAGTCGAGCATCGCCAGGCCGCCGGACCTGAGCGCCGGCTCGTGGCGCAGCAGCCAGCGCGCCTTGACCGCGATGAACTGATCGGGGGAATTCCCCATCAGGCGCTTGACCGGGTTGTCGAGGCCGCCGTCATAGCCCGCGGCATGACGATCGAACTCGGCCGGCTTCATTTGGGACCGCCGACGATATCGCGGATCATGAACAGCGGCCGGCCCTTGTTCTGGTCGTACAGCCGGCCGAGATAGGCGCCGATGATGCCCAGCATCAGGAACTGCATGCCGCCCAGCAGACCGACGGCGGCCATCAGCGACGTCCAGCCGGGCAGGTTGGCGCCGGCCACCCAGCCGGCGATGGAATAGACGAAGAAGGCGAAGCCGATGGCCGCCATCACCCAGCCGATGGTCATCGACGCCATCAGCGGCACGACCGAAAAGGCGGTGATCGCGTCGGCGGCAAAGCGCACCATCTTGGTGAACGGATACTTGCTCTCACCGGCCACCCGGGCCTGCCGGTCGTAAACAAGCGGCACCTGCTTGCCGCCGATCCAGGCGACCATGCCGCGAATGAAGCGATGACGCTCGGGCATGGCGAGCAGGAGGTCGAGCACGCGGCGGTTCATCAGCCGGAAGTCGCCGGTATCGGTCGGAATGGCGACGTCGGTCATGCGGCCGATCAGGCGATAGAAAGCCGCCGCAGTGGCGCGCTTGAACAGGCTCTCGCCGTCGCGCTGGCGGCGCTGGCCGTAGACCACGTCGGCGTCCTGGTCCAACAGCCTCATCATATCGGGCAGCAGCTCGGGCGGGTCCTGCAGGTCGGCGTCGATGATCAGGATGCGCTCGCCACGGCAGACCGAGAGCCCGGCAGTGAGCGCAAGCTGGTGGCCGTGGTTGCGCATCAGGCTGACCGCGACGATGCGCGGATCGCGCGTTGCCGCCTCGGTCATGACCTGCCAGGTGCGGTCGCGCGAGCCGTCGTCGACCAGCACGATCTCGCTCGAGCCGCCGACGCCGTCGAGCACCGCGCCGACCCGGCGCAGGAATTCGGGCAGCACATCCTGCTCGTTGTAGCAAGGCGCCACCACGGAAAGTGCCGGGCGTTGGGCGAGGCTCATGGCCGCGACCAATAACCCAACCGTGACGGGAAAACGAGCACTCGGGCGCTGTAGGCTCCCCTCCGGCTCGCCAATAGGCTATCAAGCGGCACCATGACCGCCAACGACAACGACCATCGCGGCCTTCTGCCGGCCGGGCTGGCCGACCTGCTGCCGCCCGATGCGGCGCGCGAGGCGCGGGCGATCGACGTCGCCATCGAACGTTTCGCCGCCTTCGGCTACGAGCGGGTCAAGCCGCCCTTGGTCGAATTCGAGGAGTCGCTGCTCGGCGGCCCGGGGGCGGCGCTTGCGCCACAGACTTTCCGGCTCATGGATCCCGTCTCGCAGCGCATGATGGGCGTGCGGCCCGACATGACCGTCCAGGTCGCGCGCATCGCGGTGACCAGGCTGAAGCACGAGCCCCGGCCGCTGCGCCTGTCCTATGGCGGCAACGTCATTCGCGTACGCGGCGGAGCATTGAAGCCCGAGCGCCAGTTCGCCCAAGTCGGCAGCGAGCTGATCGGCGTCGATTCGGCGGAAGCCGACGCCGAAGCGGTACTGCTCGCGGTCGATGCCCTGCGCGCGATCGGCGTCGCCGACCTCAGCGTCGACCTCAACCTACCGACCCTGGTGGCTGCCGTCGCCGCCGGCCTGAAGCTGCCGGCCGACACGCTGCGCCGCGTGCGCCGCGCGCTGGACCGCAAGGACGAAGGTGGCATCGCCAAGGCGTTGGGCGATGTCAAGAAGGCCGCCGACCTGTTCACCGGCCTGCTGCGCGCGGCGGGACCGGCCGAGACCGGCATCGCGAAACTCACGGCGCTCAAGCTGCCGGCGGCGGCCGCCGCCGAGGCGACGCGGCTGAGCGAGGTCGTTGCCTTGCTTCGCAAGGCCGACGCCGACCTGCCGCTCACGCTCGACCCCGTCGAGTATCGCGGCCTGGAGTACCAGACCGGCGTGTCGTTCTCGGTGTTCGCCCTCAAGGGCCGCCACGAGCTGGCGCGCGGCGGCCGCTACTCGGCGGGCTATCCCGAGGACGGTGTCAGCGAGCCCGCGACCGGCTTCACGCTCTACATGGACGCCGTGCTGCAGGCCTCGGCCGCGCCGCCGCTGCGGCCGAGGCTGTTCCTGCCGCTCGGCACGCCGTGGAGCGAGGCCGAGCCCTGGCAAGCCAAGGGCTACGCCGTGGTGCGCGGCGTGACGGCAACCGACGATCCGCGCCGCGAAGCCAAGCGACTGTTGTGCAGCCACGCCCTGATCGACCGGCAGGCCGTGCCGCTTTGACGCGATTCTGTCCCCTCGCTTCGTGCCGGGGAGCGTGCTAACAGACGTCACGCCTCTCCGGCCCGCCCCGGGGAGGCGTTTTTCGTGTCTGGAGGCGGATTTTTAGGACGGGGCGATGGCCAACGTGGCAGTGATCGGCGCCCAGTGGGGCGACGAGGGCAAGGGCAAGATCGTGGACTGGCTGTCGGAGCGCGCCGAGGTCGTGGTGCGCTTCCAGGGCGGTCACAATGCCGGCCACACGCTGGTCATCGGCAACCAGACCTACAAGCTCGCGCTCCTGCCATCGGGTGTGGTGCGGGCGGGCAAGCTTTCCATCATCGGCAACGGCGTGGTGGTCGATCCCTGGCATTTCCTCGACGAGGTGAAGCGGGTGTCGGCACAGGGCGTGTCAGTGACGCCGCAGACTCTCAAGATCGCCAACCACGCGGTCCTGATCCTGCCGCTGCACCGCGATCTCGACGGCTGGCGCGAGGACGCGCCCGGCGTCATCAAGATCGGCACGACCCGGCGCGGTATCGGGCCGGCCTACGAGGACAAGGTCGGCCGCCGCGCCATCCGAGTCGGCGACCTCGCCGAGCCCGACATCCTGGCGCGCAAGGTCAACACGCTGCTGGCGCATCACAATCCGTTGCGCAGTGGCTTGGGCAAGCCTCTGGTCGACCCCGCCAAGCTCACCGCCGAACTGCTCGAGCTCGCCCCCAAGATATTGCCGTTCGCCGAGGATGTGTGGGAGCGGCTCGACGGCCTGCGCGCCGCCGGCAAGCGCATCTTGTTCGAGGGCGCCCAGGCCACAATGCTCGACATCGATCACGGCACCTACCCGTTCGTCACCTCGTCCAACACCGTGGCGGCACAGGCGATGATCGGCAGCGGGCTCGGCAACGGCGCGGTCGGCTATGTGCTCGGTATCGCCAAGGCCTACACCACGCGCGTCGGCGACGGTCCCTTCCCGACCGAGCTGAAGGACGAGATCGGCCAGCTTTTGGGCGATCGCGGCAACGAGTTCGGCACCAACACCGGCCGCCGCCGCCGCTGCGGCTGGTTCGATGCGGTGATGGTGCGCCAGGCGGTCAAGCTGAACGGCATCGACGGCATCGCGCTCACCAAGCTCGATGTGCTGGACGGCCTGAAGGAGATCAAGGTCTGCGTCGGCTACGAGCTCGACGGCAAGAGGATCGAGCGCTTCCCGTTCACCATGGGCGCGCAGGCCAAGCTAACGCCGTTGTGGGAGAGCTTCGAGGGTTGGGGCGAGAGCACCAAAGGCGCCCGCTCTTTCGCCGAGCTGCCGGCGACCTGCATCAAGTACGTGCGCCGCATCGAAGAGCTGGTCGGCTGCCCGGTGGCCCTGCTCAGCACCAGCCCTGAGCGCGAGGACACGATCCTGATGACCGACCCGTTCCGGGATTGAGCAGCGCGAGCACTTTCCCAAGCTTCGCTTGGGGACGTTCGAGTCATGGCCGTCTACCGCGAGCTTTTGCCGTCGAGCAGCGCCGTAAAGGCGTCGATCGCCTGTTGCCGCACGCCACTTTGCGGTTCCACCGGCATCAGCAACCGGTCGTCGATGCTGACCAGACTGTCGCGCTCGGCGAGCGACGACAAGGTGGGCCCGAGCTTGCGCAACAGGCCATCGGCCGTGCCATAGACCCAGCCGTAAACGTACAACGGCATCTTGTGAAGCCAGGCGTTCTCGACGATCGGCGTCGCCGCGACCCGGCGAACCTGCATCTCGACATTGATCTCGCACATCAGGTCGAGACGGCTGCGGCGATCGGGCAGCGCGTCGAACACCGCCTTGTGCTTGCGGTAAAACATCATCAGCGGCTGCAGCCAGAAATCGACCAGAGCCGAGCGGTCGTCGCCCAGGGCGCGCTCGATGCCGCCGCAGCCATAGTGGCCGCAGACGATGACATGCTGTACCCGCAGCACATTGACGGCGTACTCGAGCACCGCCAACAGGTTCATGTCGCTGCTGTGGGCGACATTGGCGATGTTGCGATGGACGAAGACCTCGCCAGGATCGAGGTCGAGCACGTCGTTGGCGGTGACCCGGCTGTCCGAGCAGCCGATCCAGAGGTATTTGGGCGTCTGCTGCTCCGACATGCGCACGAAGAAGGTCGGGTCGTCGCGCGTGCGGCGCTGCGCCCACGCGACGTTGCGGTCGAGCAGATGATCGAGCTTGGCCGGACCGGGAGCTTGCGCCATCGCCCGAGTCAAATGCTGAGATCGAGCAGGTTGTAGTCCTTGATGTCGGCCTTCGCCCGGTCATCCCACCGATAGGTGAGGCCCGCTTCGGTGTGCGGCCGATAGGCATACGGCGTCTCGTCGGGAAATCGGCGGCGTCGAGCGTCGATCGCATAGCCGATCAGCCGCGCCCGCTCGCGGATGCGTTCGGTGTCGTAGACGGCCGGCTTGTTGTGGATGCCGCCGGCCTTGACGCCCAGCACCGAGCGGCGGCGATGGAAGCCGAAATTCACCGTGACGCGCCAATGCGGCGAGGTGTTGGCGAACGAGCCGTGCAGGGCCTGACGATTGGTCATGGCGACGTCACCCGGCGCACAGACGATCGGCACGGCGTCGGGCAGCCGCTCGGTACCGGCGCGAGCGACCTCGGCCTTGATGTCGATCTTGCCGCGCTTGTGCGAGCCCGGCACGACCCATACACCGTTGGCCGCGGTGCAACCGTAGAGTTGCGCCATGAAGTTGAAGCCGTGGATGCCCTGGTCCCAGTCGGCACTGTCCCAGTGCGTCGTGCCGTCCTGATGCCAGGCAACCGAGGCGCCGCGGCCCGGCTCCTTGATCCACAGCGCTTCATTGAACGGCGCGAAGTCCGGTCCATTGACCGCGGCGGCGACGCCCAACAGCCCGGGATGGCCATAGACGCGCAGCGAAGCTTCCGAGAACTGCAGCGAGCCCAGGATCAAATAGACGACTTCCTTGGGTGCGTCGGCCGCCGCCTTCGGTTCGTACATCTTCACCGGATGCCGGCCATTGGCGAGATCGGTGCCGCCGAACGGGTCGCCCAGCGGCTTGGACCACAGCAATGCCGGCCCCTTGCAGTCGGTGGCCAGCGCCGGCCGGCCCTTGGCATCGACCGCCGCCCCGCGTTCGACCGGCAGCCGGTCGAGGATGTCGTGCAGGTCGCGTTCGATGTCGGCCAACTCGTCGGGCTTCAGCACGCCCTCGAAAACATAGAAGCCGCAGCGCCAGTAGGCGTCGAGGATTTCGGGATGTAGGTCGCCCGAGGCGGTGAAGCGGATCGGGCCACGGTTGCCGAGCGCCGCCGCCCGGCGCTCGCCCTCGCGCAGGTAGGCCTGCATTGCCACTTCTTCGGAACCATAGTCGACGCCGCGGGCTGTCGATCCATCCATGGCGCATCCTCCGGACTGTCTTTGGAGGCAGGATAGAGGCGTTCGGCGGGACCTTAAAGGTCCATTGCTTCCTTCAAACCATCAACCGCTCGAAGCGGGCCAGATAGTCGCGGGCGTGCGCTTGGTAGTCGATCCCGGGCGTCCGCAGATGAACGTCGGAGACCATGGCCCACAGCGCCTCGCGCAAGGCGCTCGCCGCCTTCATGGCGGCAAAGGCGCGACGCAGGCCTGCGTCATCGGCACCGTCGCCGAAGTAAGCGGCCAGCAACGCTCCGTCCTCCGCCGCGCCGTACGAACCGTTGGCCGACAGGTTGGCGAGGTCGAACATCGCCGTGCCGAAGCCGCCATACTCCCAGTCGATCAGCCACAGACGCCGTCCGTCATCCAGGAAGTTGCCCGGCAGCAGGTCGTGATGGCCGAACACGATCGGCAGCGCGACCTGGAGGGCTTCCAGCCGGTCGGCAGCGTCGACATAGCGCCGGTCCGCGCCGATCAAAGCCACATAGTCGCGGATGACGTGGAACACCCAGAAGGCGTTGGCTGGCCCGCGCAGGTGGTGGCTGACCTTGGTGTGGCAATCCTTTAGCAGGGCCGCCAGCCGGCCGACATTGGCGCGCAGGTCGCCTTCCTCGAAGGTGCGGCCTTCGATGAAGCGCAGCACCATGATGCCGGGTTCGGCGTGGACGATCTCGGGCGATAGGCCCGCCACAAACGCTGCCGTCGAGGCGGCACGCTCGCGATCACGAAAGACATGATGGACCGGGATGTCGGCGCCGCAGCGCACGACGAACTTCTCGCGCCCGTCGTCGGCGACGTAGGAGATGTTGGTGAGGCCACCCTCGAGCGGCGTGAGCGAGACCGGTCGGTGCCAGCACGACAGGCGCAACAGCGCCTCCTCGGAAACAGCGGCGCCGGTCAAGTCGTCATCGTCCGGCCTCGCCCCACGGCGGCAGCTTGTGGTCGGCGCACAGGCGCGGTGCGTTGGCGATCGGGCATGTCTGGGTTTCGCCGGCCATCTTGGCTACCAGGTTGCTCAGCCTGTCCCGGATCGCTTCCGAGGAGTCGGTGCCGTAGCGGATGAAGCTGTAGGGCGCATTCGACTTCAAGACATACATGTTGCGCGGCGAGATCAATGGCTGCAACTGCGGATACGACACCTTCTCGTTGCTCTTGATCGCCTCGAGGACCGCGCCCGACAGCACGGCGTAGCCCGGCGAGGTCAGATGCATGTTGTCGAAGCTGACGAAGCCGCCGGCTGCGACGTTGCCGTAGACCCGCGGCGTCTGGTCGAAGCGCAGGGCGCGCATGTCGAAGTAGACGTCGGCCTTGCCCGGCGTGCCGCGTGCGATCAGCAGACGACGTTCGTCCACCGGCGTATGCTTGTAGTCGTAGCGTGCCGTGATCTCGTCGACATCGACCAGCACGAACTTCTTGGCCGGCGCTCCGGCCGCGGCCGGCTGGCCCGCCCGCTTCAGGGCCACGCGGGCATTGGCGCCATCGATCAAGCTGTTCAACCGGCGGACGATCTCCGCGACGAACTCGTCGGCACGCTGCACTTCCTCGCCCGGGATCCGGCGGCTCCCGCCGACGCTGAAATCGGTCGCATAGCTCTTGAAGTAATGTGGTGCGCCGGGGAGACGCTGGTCCCCGGTCTGCGGATCGGGCTCCAGATTGGCGATCCGGCTCGGCGGGATCAGACTGTTGATATAGACCGACTCGACGGCATCCTCCGCCTCGAGCTTGCGGATCAGCTCGGCCATGTCCTTGATGTAGGTGTCGCCGAGATAGTCGGCGATGCAGGTGCAGCGCCCGGCATAGTCGTCGGTCACCGGCGTAAACAGGCGCACGCCCTCCAGGCCCATGCGATAGATGCCGTTGTTCGAGCCGATATTGACGAGCAATCGCTTGGGCTTGCGTAACAGCACCTGGTCGACCGCCGTCAGGTTTTCGATGCACGGGTTGCGGCTCGGATTGAGCACGAACTCGGCGTTGATCAGGTAGAAGCCGCGCGCGATCGAGGAGACGTTCTTCGCACCGGTCAACGGCCCACTGCGCGCGATCTGATTCAGCACCGCGAGGTCGTTCGACTGCCCGAGGCCCGGACGCGGACTGACGAGTCGATCGTGCATGGAGCGGGCACTGCGATACAGCAGGTCGATCGTGTCGGCGCCGCTGAAGGCCAGATTGTCGTTGAACAGCCGCCCGCTGGCGGGCCGATAGCGGGACAGCTCGACGAGCGAGGCCCCGGCGTTGCCGAGCGCATTGTCGAACAGGATGGCGCTCAACCCGATGCGCTCGACGTTGAAGCCGTAGTTGGGCGCATCGCCGTCATAGTCGCTCTTGTCGACGCCTGGATACTGCGGGCCCCAGAACAGCCGAGGCTTCCGGTCGTCGACGACGCGCTGCCATTGCTCGTCCTGCGGGATCAGGCCGAGCCCGATCGCCACCTGGGACGGAACGCTCCATTCCGACAGCCACCAGTTGATGCGCAGCGAGCTGACGCCATTGTAGAGGCTGTCGCCGATCGCCATCAGCGGCGGGTTCATGTAGCCGGCGACCAGAGCCTGCAAATCCTGAGGCGTGCAGGCGGCCGAAGCCCGAGGAGCCGCGGGCGCAGCGAGGTCGTGTCCGTAGTTGTGAGCGTGCGGGTCGCGGAACTTCGACGTGTCTTCCGTCTGGCAAGCTGCGGCGCCCACGACGGCGCCGGCAATCGCCAGCCACGACAACTTGCACATGGGCCGCCTCCCACGACTGCGTCCTGCAGATTGTATATACCAATCAGACTTCTCGCAAAAGAGGTCGATGCGGACGAGCTTTCCGCAGGGCGACGCGCCCGCCGGCCGGCACGGCGGGATTGCGAGGCCCGGCCGATTCCGGCCGAGCGGAATATGCTCTAGTCTCGCGCCTCCAAGGGAGGAATTGATGCCCGACGCGCGCGTGTCCAACACCATCACCGGCCGCGACGCCTTTCTTCGCGTGTTGAGCGACGAGGGCGTCACCAAGATGTTCGGCAATCCCGGCACGACCGAGCTGCCGATCATGCATGCGCTGACCTCGGCGCCGGAGATCGGCTATGTGCTCGGCCTGCAGGAAGCCGTCGTGATCGCCATGGCCGACGGCTATGCCCGGGCCTCGGGCAAGCTGGTGTCGTGCAACGTCCATGTCGCGCCCGGCCTCGGCAACGCCATCGGCTCGATCTACACCTCGCTGATGTCGGGCACGCCGATGATCGTCACCGCGGGCCAGCAGGAGCAGGGCCACGGTCTCACCGAGCCCCTGCTCTATGCACCGCTGGTGCCGATCGCCGCCCCGGTGGTGAAGTGGGCGACCGAGGTCACCCGTATCGAGGACCTGCCGCGCATCCTGCGGCGCGCCGCCAAAGTCGCGACGACGGCGCCGACCGGACCAGTGTTCATCTCGTTGCCCGGCGACATCCTGAACAACGAGGCGGCGATCGACATGGCGGAGGCGACACGGGTCGACACCGCCGTGCGGCCGTCGGACGCGGCCCTGGAGCATCTGGCCAAGCGCCTGCTGGCGGCCAAGAAGCCGGTGATCCTGGCTGGCCACGAGATTGCCACTTCGGACGCCTTTGCCGAGACGGCGGCGCTCGCCGAGACGCTGGGCGCGCCGGTGCTGCAGCAGACCGTGGCCTGGGGGGCTCACTTCCCGTCGGAGCACCCGGCCTATCTCGGCGCCCTCAACCGCGACCAGAAGAACGTGCGGCGCATCCTGAGCGACCACGACTTGATGCTGTGCGTCGGCGCCGATGTCCTGAAGATGTCGGTGTGGAGCGAGACCGAGCCCCTGCCCGAGACCACCGCGGTGGCCATGATCGGCCAGCGCGACTGGGAGATGGGCAAGAACTTCCCGGCCGAGATCGCCATGCGCGCCGACGTCAAGGAAACGCTGAAGGCTTTGGTGCCGCTCCTCCAGAAGCTCGGCGGCACGATGTTGGCCGGCAAGGCCAAGGCGTCGCTGGCCGAGATCGCAACCCGGAACTGGAGCAGCCAACGGGCCGCACGCAAGGCCAAACTCACGCAGCCAGCGAGCGAAAAGCCACTGCACGCCGAGTGGGCCATGATGCGGCTCTCCGAAAAGTTGCCGCAGGATGCCATTCTGGTAGAAGAAGGACTCACCAGCTCGACGACCCTCTTCCACTACTTTGCCTTCCGTGACCGCAACAGCTTCTTCGGCAATGTCAGCGGCGGCATCGGATGGGGCATCGCGGCAGCGGTCGGCGTGCAGATCGCCGAGCCCAAGCGCCGCGTCGTGGCCGTGATCGGCGACGGCAGCGCCATGTACTCCATCACCGCGCTGTGGACGGCGGCCAACCAGAAGCTGCCGGTGATTTTCGTCATCGCCAACAATCAGGGCTACCAGATCCTCAAGAACCGCCTAAAACTGTTCCACGGCAACGACAAGCCGATCGGCATGGACTTCAACGACCCGCCGATGGACATCTCGGGCATCGCCCGCGGCTTCGGCGTGGCGGCCGAGCGGGTCGACACCGCGGCGGGCTTCGAGGCGGCGATGGACAAGGCGCTCGCCAGAACCGACGGGCCGACTCTTATCGAACTCATGGTGAGGAGTTGACGGCGTCGCCTTCGCTCGTCGCACCCTGGCGAATCGGCGTCGACGTCGGCGGCACTTTCACCGACATGGTGCTGCGCGACGCGGCGGGTGCGGTGCACATCTTCAAGTCGCCCTCGGTGCCGGCCGATCCCAGCGAGGGCGTCTTGGGCGTGCTGCGGCTGGCAGCACGGCAGCTCGATCTGCCGTTGACGGCCCTGCTGCGCGACTGCGCGCTGTTCGTCCACGGCTCGACCGTGGCCACCAACACCATCCTGGAGAAGAAGGGCGCCAAGGTCGGATTGCTCACGACCGTAGGCTTCCGCGATTCTCTGGAGATCCGCCGCGGCATCCGGGAGAATCAGTGGGATCACCGGGCACCTTTTCCCGAGGTGCTGGCGCCGCGCTTCCTACGGTTGCCGGTGCGGGGACGCGTCGGCGCCGACGGCAAGGAACTGACGCCTCTGGCCGGTGAAGACGTCGAGGCGGCAGCGAAGACCTTCGCCGATGAAGGCGTCGAATCGGTCGCTGTCTGCCTGTTCAACTCCTTTCTCGACGGCACGCATGAACGCGCCGCAGGTGCGCGGCTGGCCAAGAACTGGTCGGGCCAATGGATTTCGCTTTCCAGCGACGTCATGCCGACCATGGGCGAGTACGAGCGCAGCTCGACCGCCGTGGTCAACGCCTACATCGCACCCAAGGTCACGAGCTATCTCGCGGCCCTCGACAGCCAGCTTCGCCAGCTCGGCCTGCCGCGCTCGCTGCTCTTGCTGCAAAGCAACGGTGGTGCGGTGTCGGTCGATCAGGTGGCCCGCCGGCCGGTGATGCTGGTGCTGTCCGGTCCCGCTGCCGGCGTCGGTGCATTGAAAGGCTGCGCCGCACCCGCCGGATCACCGAACCTGATCTCGATGGAGATCGGCGGCACGAGCTGCGACGTCATGGTGATGGCGCGGGGCGACGTGCCGGTGACCGACGAGCTGGTGATCGACGGCTATCACCTCACCACGCCGTCGGTCGAGATCCACACCGTCGGCGCCGGCGGCGGCGCCATCGCCTGGGTCGACGATGCCGGCCTGCTGCATGTCGGCCCGCAGGGCGCCGGCGCGCGGCCGGGCCCGGCGGCCTA
>Ga0194131_10009528_pt1 | contig 12240 bp, 7 predicted proteins | sample TA2KigO120mmetaG_FD_148631 | JGI IMG/M metagenome (GOLD analysis project Ga0194131, IMG submission 148631) | Freshwater microbial communities from Lake Tanganyika, Tanzania - TA2015053 Kigoma Offshore 120m | ecosystem: Environmental > Aquatic > Freshwater > Lake | place: Tanzania: Lake... | reverse complement strand
GCTGCTCCACACGAACATGCCGGAGTTCCAGTAATGGCCGCCCTGCTCGAGGAAGCCGCGCGCGCGCTCGAGGTCGGGCTTTTCGACGAAGCGCTCGACGGCGTGGATGGCGATGCCATCGGTGATAGCGGACGCGAGGCCAGCCTTGATCCAGCCGAAGCTCGTGGCGGGGAAGGCGGGGTGCACGCCGAAGACGAACAGCGATTGATGGGAGCTCGCGGCGGCGACGGCGGCGCGCAGCGAGCGCTGGAATGCTTCGCGCGGCCGGATCACATGGTCGGCGGGCAGCACGACCTGCACCGAACGCGGTGAGCGGCGACGGATCTCCGCGGCGGCAAGCGCGATGCACGCGGCGGTATTGCGGCCGACGGGCTCGACGATGACATTCGCGGCCGGGAGGTCGGGGAGCGCGGCGCGCACCTCATCGACTTGCGCGCGCGTCGTCACCACGAGCACGCGCTCGATCGCAATGATGCCCTCGAGGCGCGCCCGCGTCTCCGCGAGCATCGAGCTCTCGCCGACGATGTGGAGGTATTGCTTGGGGCGCTGGCGCCGGCTTGCGGGCCAGAAGCGCGTGCCGATCCCGCCGGAGAGCAGCACCGCGAACAGCGGGGGGGCGTCGTGGAGAGCCATGTGGAGCCAAGGGTACCGCTCGCGGGCTCCCGAAGGCACTCTCGCGCTAGAAGCGAGCCGGCAGCGGGGCGAGCGGCGGCAACGGCAGGTCGCGGGGGCCTCGGTGCTTGTCCGTGGCGCGCCCGAGCGCACCTTGGATCTCGACCCGCGGGCGGGCCATGTCGCCGCGGATCGCCACGCGCACGAGGCCCGACTGCACCCAATAGATCACGCGATTGAAGAAGCCCAGCCAGTCGAGCATGCGGTACTGCACCTCGAGGTCGAAGTCGAGGCGGCCGTCGAGGTCGAGCGTGCCCTCGCCGTCGAGGGAGAGCAGTGGGCTCTCGATGCGCAGGTTGCGCATGCGCAAGGCGCCCTCGGAGAGCGCGAGGTCGGACTCGATGCGCTCGAAGACCGAGCCGGTCTCGACCTTGAGGCTCGCGAGCAGGTCGCGCACGACGGGGATCGACCACAACACCGAATTGTCGACTTCGAGCTTGCCGCTGCCGCGGATGCCCGAGACGCGCTCGAGATCGCCGGAGAGTTCGAGTCGCGCGTCGAGCGTCCCGCGGCTCGCGAAGTCGGACTCGAACATACCGGCCAACAGGCCTTCGAGCTCGACATCGTAGAGCGCGCCGGCGAGCTCGAAGCGATAGGGCTCGGCGAGCTCGATCGCGAAGAACGGGCGCTCGCCTCCGGTCGCGGGGAGCGAGTCGATGCGTCCATTCTCGAGGCGCGCCGCAAGTCCGATCACATCGAGGCGTCCGTTGGCATAGGCGAGGCGCATCGACGCGCGCTCGATCTCTCGATCGCTGATCTGGCCGTGCAGGTTCGACACGCTGGCCTGCAGGTGCGCGCCCGCTGGCCCGAAGGCGAACTCGTCGATCGTGACCAGCGCCGTATCGACCTCGATCGGCAAGCCCAGATCGATCGACATCGCGCGCGCCTCGATGCTGCCGCGCAACACGGCCTCGCCGATACCGTCGGCTCCGGTCTCGAGCTCGAGCCGCGCGTCACGGATGTCGAGCTCGCCGCGCCAGCCGAGATCGTCGAGCAGGCTCGCGACCAGCGTCTCGTCGAAAAACGGCGCGAGATGCTCGCGATCGATGGGGAGCTTGAGCGCGTCCAGCGAAGTCTCGAAGCGGAAGCGGTCTGCGTGCGAACCGAAGCGCGTGTCGCGCAGGAAGAGCGGCGTGCCGGCGAGCTCCGCGCGCAGCTCGGCTCCGTAGAGGTCCCCGGCTCCGGATTGCTCCAGCGTGCCGACGAGCGCGGCGAGGTCGAGGCGCCCGAGCTCCGCGGCCGTGCGCACGTCGTTCTCGCGCAGGTACACTCGGTAGAGCGACTCGAGCGCGCGCGGCGCAGCCTCGGGCAGTACGAAGTCGCCGTGGAAATCGACGCGGCCGGTGACATTCAGGCTGGCCAGTCCAGGGCCGGCGAAGCCGCCGACGCCGCTCGCGCGGGCCTCGGCGAGCGCACCGCCGAGCGCGGGGTGCGAGAGGTCGAGTGCGGCGGCGTGCAGCTCGATGGCGCCGTCTCCGACCGCCGGGATGTCGGCCTGCGCGGCCACGGTGCCCCCGGCGACCCAGTGCCCGACGAGCGGAACGACGCGACCGCGAGCGCCCGCGCGCGGCGCATCCTCGGGCTCCGCTCCCAGCGAGAGCTCGCCCTCGAGCAGGACGCGTCCGCGCAGCTCGTTGATGCGCACGCGGAAGGCCTCGGGCTGCACCTCGACGCCCAAGCGCGGCTCGACCTCGGCGCGCCATGTCCTGCGGCCGCCATAGGCGCCGATCCCGGCCATGCGGAAACGCGCGTCCGCGCGACCCGTCGCGTTGAGCGAGCCGAGCACGGACTCGACCTCGGGCAGTTCCTGCGCCAGCGCCGTGCGATCGTTGCCGCGCAGTCCGATGCCGCGCGCATCGACCTCGATCACTTCGAGGCTGCGCGGCGCGTCCGCGGGGCTCGGCAGGTCCTGTAGGCGGCCGCGCACGAAGACCTCGGCGCCCTGCAGCGAGCGCGCCTCGAGGTCGAGCGTCGTCGCCGCCAGCCGCCGCGGATCCCAAGTGAACTCGATCCGTCCGAGGACTTCGACCAGCGGCAGCGGCAGGCCGTCCCAGCGCGCGCTGACATCCTCGAGTTCGACCACGAGGTGGCAGCTTTGCGCGGCCGCCCCTTGCATGTGCAGGCGCGTCACCACGGAGGCGTGGCCGCCGGAGGGAGAAAACGAGGGGAAAATGAAGCCGGTGCCGGAGAGACCGTGCAGTCCCTGCTCCAGCGCAGGACCGACCGGAATGCCGTGGCCGCCCACGCGCAGGTCGAGCCACGCGGGAGCGTCGCTCGCGAGGTCGAGCTGCACGAGGCCGTCCGCGAAGCCCGGCTGAGAGTCGCGCGTGCCGCCGGAGTGCGCGCCGAGCACGCCGACGATGCCCAGACGCGAGGGGCGTGCGAGCGCCGCATCGTGCAAGGCGAGCAGGCGCCCTTGCGTGCGCTCGACGCGCATGGGGAAGCCCTCGCGCAGGCTCTCGGAGTCCAGCACCCCCGCATAGCACAGGCTCACGGTGCCGCCGAGGTCGATATCGACGACGACCTCCGGGCTCAGAGCCGCCGTGGAGAGAGCGATCGAGCTCGCCCGCGGCCAGCGTGCACCCACGAGCGCGTCGACGGTGCCGATCGGATCGGTGATCCGCCACAGCTCCTCGAGCTCGTCGCCGTAGCCCGTCGCTCGCGCGAGCTCGCGCGTCAGCGGCACGCTCGGTGCGTGCAGCCACGCGCGCGCGGAGTGTTGCGCGCCTGCGTTGGCTCCGAACTGCGCCCACAGGTTCGCCTCGTGACCGTCCCAGCGCGCCGCGATGTGCGCGGTGGAACGCCATGACGCGGGCTCGAGCAGACCTGCGAGGTTCGGCGCAGCGCACAGCGCCTCGACATCGCCGCGCACATCGACGAGCGGCACCGGCGAGGTCGGCAGCGCGAGCGAGCCGTCGGCGACGCGCAGGCGCAGGCGACCGGACGAGGGCGCGCTTTCGTCGAGCGCGAAGCGCGCCTCGAGCTCGATCGACAGCCGCGCGCTCGGCTTCCACGCGCGCACGGGCCCGGCCGGGGAAGCGGGGGGAATCGCGCTGGAGTCGACGGGCACGCCCTCGCAGGACGCGGCCAGCCGGATGCGGCCGTGCGCGTCGCGTTCGCCCGAGAGAAACACCTGCGCCTCGCTCGCGGCCTCGGAGTCGGCGAAGGCCGGTTGAATCCGGCCCTCGATGCGCGGCACGCCATCGGCGGCGGCGCGGAAGAGCAGGTCGACATCGCCCAGCGCGAGCCGTCCCCAGTCGGGATGCAGCCAGTCGCAGCGCACGCGCTCGATGACGAGCGCCGGGACATGCGGCGTGGCACTCTCGTCGCCCGAGCCAGCGCTCGAGCGGCGCGCGAGCGCGGATTCCCAGCGCTCGAGCAGCTCGCTGGAGAGTTCGACGCGTCCACCGCGCACATCGATGCGTGCGGGACGCAGGTTGCCGTCGGCGAGCTCGAGCGCGATCTCGACCTCGCGCAGCACGAACGGCTGCGCGTTCCCCGCCAGCGTCACGCCGTGCAGCGTCAGGCTGGGGCCGAACCAGTCGAGTTCGGCCGCCTCGATCTCGAGTTCGAGGCCGAGCTCCGCGGCGAGCGCGCGGCGCACCTCGTCGCGCAGTCCGCCAGAGCGCTCGAAGCGGTAGAGCAGCGCCGCGCTCCCGAGCGCCGCGAGCGAGGTCGCGAAGCCGGTCCAACGCAGCGCCGTGGCGACTCGCGAGCTCACGTGCGCTCGTGCGGGACGAGCTCGTGCGCGCCGTTGCGCGGCAGGACCGGTGCGCTCGCGCGGGGCACGAGCATCGTCGGCGGCAGCTCCGCGAGTTCCTCGCCGCCCTTGTAGATGCGTTCGACGCGCTTGCCGACGGCGCACGAGAGCTCGTAGGCGATCGTGCCGACCTGCTGGGCGAGATCCTCGAGCGTGATGCGCTCCGAGCCCTGTTCTCCGACGAGCGTCACGCGGTCACCGACGCTCACGCCGGGGATCTGCCCGACATCGATCGAGGTGTAGTCCATCGAGACCCGTCCGACGATCGGCGCGCGTCGGCCGCGCACGAGCACCTGGCCGCGGTTCCCAAGGCGCCAAGCGAGTCCGTCGTTGTAGCCGATTGGCAAGGTCGCGATGCGCGTCGGCGCCGGCGCGGTCCATGTGCCGCTGTAGCCGATTCTGGCGCCGGCGGGCACATCCTTGAGGAAGATGATCTGGCTGTGCAGGCTCATCACGGGCCGCAGCGACTCGGCGCTGCGCATCGAGCCGGGCAGCACGCCGTAGGCGCTGATGCCCGGTCGCACGCAGTCGTACTGGGGCTGGATGCCGCTGAACACGCACGACGAGTTCGCGGCGTGCACCCAGCCGCGCAGCAGCCCGCGCGCGCGCGCGCGCGTGAGCACATCCTCGAACACGCGCAGCTGTCCGAGCGTGAACTCGTCGTTCATGCCGTCGGAGGCCGCCATGTGCGTCATCACGCCCGCGAGCTCGAGGTTCGGTGAGGCGTGCACGAGCTCGAGCAACTCGAGCGCCTTGCTCGGCAGCACACCGAGTCGGCCGAGGCCCGTGTCGATCTTGAGGTGCACCCGCGCGCGCTCGCCGAGGCGAGCGGCGAGCTCGTCGAGCGAGCGCGCGCGATCGCTCGAGTGCAGACCGATCTCGATGCCGTGGCGCAGCGCCGCGCTCGCTTCCTCGTCGACGATCGTGCCGAGCACGAGGATGCGCGCGCGCACGCCCGACTTGCGCAGCTCGAGCGCCTCGCCCGAAGTACCGACGCCGAAGGCGCTCACGCCCGAGCGCAACGCATGGTGCGCGATCGCGACGGCGCCGTGCCCGTAGGCATCCGCCTTGACGACGAGCATCACGCGCACGCGCGGCTCGAGGCGCGCGCGGATCTCGGACAGGTTGTGGGTGAGGGCGTCGAGGTCGATCTCTGCCCAAGCTCGGTAGGCGTCCACGCGCGCCCGAAGATCCCACTCGAGCGCGCGGATTTCAACGCCGCTGCGAGCGCATTGCGAACGGTCGCAGGTAGAGCGGCTCGACGCTGCCGAGCGCTCCGCGCGCCGCGCGCGCGCGGCCGAGCTCGAGCAAGGCCGCCGCCGTCGGCGTCGCCGAACGCACGCAGTGGGGGCGGGCTGGGCTGGCGAGCGCCGCGGCCGCGAGCGCGGCGTCGTCGGCGAGCACCACGGTCGTTCCCAGCGTCGCCGTCGCGAGCTCGCCCGCCCTGGTCACCTCGGGGGCGAGCAGCACCTCGAGCTGCTGCTCGGTGCGCCGGTAGCGAGCCACATAGAGCTCACCGGCGCGGGCGTCTTGCAGCACCAGACCCTCCTCTCCGGGCCGCAGCTGCTCGTAGGCGGCGGCTTCGAACGACGGCACCCCGCACAGGCGCGCGCCGCTCGCTCGCGCGAGGCCGAGGGCGATGGCGGCGCCGACCCGCAGCCCGGTGTAGCTGCCGGGGCCGGTCCCCACGACGATCAGCGCGAGTTCTCGCGGGCTCGCGCCCAGCTCCCCGAGCATGCGTTCGAGCGCCGGCAGCAAGTCCGCGGCGTGGGCTCGTGCAGCCGCGAGCGTCTGGACGAGGGTCCGAGGCCCCCGCGCGACGGCCAGCGCCGGAGTGCGGGTCGAGGTCTCGAGCGCGAGGACCAGACCGCGGTCGGCGGCGGCGCCGCTCACGCGCCGAGCTCGGTCGCGAGCAGCTTCGCGAGCCCTTGAGCGTGGGACTGGATGGTCGCGTGCTCCGGCCCTTCGACCATCACGCGCGCGATCGGCTCGGTGCCCGAGTAGCGCAGCAGCACGCGCCCGTCGTCGCCGAGCTCGCGCTCGATCGAGTTCACGGCCGCCACGATCGAGGGAATCCCCGACAGCGACGGCTTGCGCGCCACGCGCACATTGACGAGCACTTGCGGGAAGGCCCGATAGGCGCCGGCGAGCTCCGAGAGCGGCTTGCCGGTCGCGACCATGGCGCGCAGCACGCGCAGGGCGGTGTAGATGCCGTCGCCGATCAGGTAGTTGTCGCGCCCGAACACGATGTGGCCCGACTGCTCGCCGCCGAGCGGGAGTTTCTCGCGCTCGAGGGCCTCGACCACATGCCGGTCGCCGACGCCGACCGAGAGCACCGTCACGCCGACATCGCGCAGGGCGCGCTGCAGGCCCCTGTTGCTCATCACCGTCGCCACCACGCGCTTGTCCTTCCAGCGCGGGCCCTCGTGACGTCCGCAGATGGTCAGGATCGCGTCGCCGTCGACCAGCGCGCCGCGCTCGTCGACGAGCAGGCAGCGGTCGCCGTCGCCGTCGAGCGCGATGCCGACCTGAGCACCCAGACGCCGCACCTCGGCTTGCAGGGCCTCGGGATGCGTCGAGCCGCAGCCGTGGTTGATGTTCTCGCCGTCGGGCTCCGCGTGCAGCGCGATCGTGCGCGCGCCGAGGCGACCGAAGACGCGCGGGGCAACGCGGCTCGAGCCGCCGTGGGAGCAATCGACCACGACCGACCCTCCCGCGAGCGAGAGACCCGCGCCCGCCTTGTCGACGAGGTAGGTGAGGTAGCTCTGTTCGATCTGCGGGTCGAGCAGCGGCGGCGCACCCGTGCCGCTCGCGCGCGTGTCGGCGTGGAGCCGCGCTTCGATCGCCAGCTCCTCTTCGTCGGAGAGCTTGCGACCGCTCGGCCCGAACAGCTTGACGCCGTTGTCCTCGGCCGGATTGTGGGACGCGGAGATCATGCCGCCGAGGTCGAACTCGCGCAGGCGCGTGAGCAGGGCGAGGCCGGGCGTGCTGATCAGCCCAGCGCTGGTGACGGCGTAGCCGCACTCGGAGAGTCCGCGCGCGAGCGCCGCCTCGAGCTCCGGACCCGAGCGTCGACCGTCGTGGCCAACGAGCGCCGCGGGACGCGACTTGCTGCCGCCGAGCACGACACCGGCGTGGCGACCGAGCGCCGAGACGCAGCCGACGCTGAGCCAGCCTTCGCCCGCCTTGCCGCGGACGCCGTCGGTTCCAAAGATGCGCGTTCCTGTCACGGTGCGTTCCTCGCGCACGATTGTGCCGATCAGGAGGCGCGAGGGAAAGCGGCGCGGCGCAGGGAGCCTGCGTCCGAGCACGCGCGCCGCGTGCGAGCGTGTCGGAGCGCGAGCGAACGCGGCGGTCGCTCGCCTGCGTGCGGGGGTCAGGCCGGCGAGAGTCCGGGCGAGCTGGGCAGGTCGCCGAACTTGCCGTTGCCCGCCACCTTCGGTGGGCCCTTGCGATCCGGAATGCCGACCGGTGCCGTGGGCGGCGGACCGCTGGGGCGCAGGCTCTCGACCGTCTCGCCGCGCACGAGGCGCGCGATCTCGTCGCCGTTGAGCGTCTCGTGCAGCAGCAGAGCCTGCGTGATGCGCTCGATCTCGTCGCGATTGTCGGTCACGATCGCGAGCGCGCGCTGGTGAGCCTCCGTGAGCAGGCGCCGCACTTCCTCGTCGATCTCGCGCGCCGTGGTCTCGCTGTGGTCGCGGCTGCGGCCGAGCTCGGTTCCGAGGAACTCCGAGCCTTGGCGCTCGGCGTAGTTGATCGGCCCGATCTTCTCGCTCATCCCGAACTCGGTGACCATGGCCTTGGCCATCTCCGTGGCGCGCTTGATGTCGTCGAAGGCGCCGGCGGAGATGTCGCCGCAGAAGACCTCTTCGGCGGCGCGGCCACCGAAGGCCAGCGCGAGCTGGCCGAGCATGCGCTTCTTCTGCATGTGGTAGCTCTCCTTTTCGGGCATGATCCAGGTCACGCCGAGCGAGCGCCCGCGCGGCACGATCGAGACCTTGTGGGGATCGTCGATCTCCGGGATCGTCGCCGCTACGACCGTGTGACCGGCCTCGTGGTAGGCGGTGATCTTCTTGTCCTCGAGCTCCACCTTGCGCGACTTCTTCTGGCGGCCGTAGCGCACCTTCTCGCGGGCCTCGTCGAGCTCCTCGAGCGTGATGGCCTCCTTCTTCGAGAGCACGGCGCGGATGGCGGCCTCGTTGACGATCGCGGCGAGGTCGGCGCCGGAGTAGCCGGGCGTCAGCTTGGCGATCGTGGTCGGAACCGCGTCCGGCGCGGTCTTCACCTTCTTCAGGTGCACCCGCAGGATCTCTTCGCGGCCCTCGAAGTCGGGCAGCTCGATCGTCACCTCGCGGTCGAAGCGGCCCGGGCGCAGGAGCGCGGGGTCGAGCACATCGGGGCGGTTGGTGGCGGCGATGACGATGATGCCCTCGTCGGTGCCGAAGCCATCCATCTCGACGAGGATCGCGTTGAGCGTCTGCTCGCGCTCGTCGTGGCCGCCGCCCATGCCGCTGCCGCGACGGCGACCGACGGCGTCGATCTCGTCGAGGAAGATGATGCAGGGCGAGTTCTCGCGGGCCTGCTTGAACAGGTCGCGCACGCGGCTCGCGCCGACGCCGACGAACATCTCGACGAAGTCCGAGCCCGAGATCGAGAAGAACGGCACCTCGGCCTCGCCGGCGATGGCCTTGGCGAGCAGCGTCTTGCCGCAGCCGGGAGGGCCGACGAGCAGCACGCCGCGCGGGATGCGGCCGCCGATGCGCGTGAAGCGCGAGGGGTTCTTCAGGAACTCGACCACCTCGCGCACCTCGTCCTTGGCCTCGCAGGCCCCGGCCACATCCTCGAAGGTGATGTTGGTGCGGTTTTCCTTGGTGTAGAGCTGGGCGCGCGAGCGACCGAAGCCCATCACGCCGCCGGCGCCCGACTGGGCGCGCATCTGGCGCATGAACAGCACGATCACCACGAAGCCGAGGATCCACGGCGCCCAGAAGAGCAGGAACTGCTGGAACACCCCGGCACCTTGGGCGTAGCTCGTGCCACCGCGCTCGGAGAGGTCGAAGTCGTGCCGCTCGTAGTCCGTGCCCGCCTGCTTGAGCCGCTCGATCACGGCCGCGAGGCCGGGACCGCCGCTCTCGAAATGGACGCGCAGGTCGAGGGTCGACGAGCCCTCCTTGGGTTGCGGCAGGCTGGCGTCGGCCTTGCGCGACAGCACGCGCACATAGAGCTCCTCGCCGATCTCGAACACCGGCGGCTCGTCGCTCGGCGGACGCTGCTCGCCCTTTTGGACGCGCTTGATGGTGCGCAGCTTGCGCACGAGCTCGGGCTGGTACTCGCCGGACGCGAGGGCGGCGTCGAGGGACGCGGCGGAGATCGTGGCCGTCTCGGGCGCGGCCTTGAGCTGCTGGTAGCGCGAGGCGAGCCCGCCCTCGCGGTCGAGTCCCGACACCGCCGCCTCGTACGGGCGGCCATCGGCGCGCATGCGGCCGGCGACATGGGTCGGATTGATCTCCAGCGTGTCGATGTCCCCCCGGTAGAGGTGGTACTCGAACTGGTCCTTCGTCAGGGACAGGGTGTTGGCGGCGTTGTGGCGCCCGAGCGTGATCAGGATCGCCACCAGCACCGTCAGGAAGAGCAGGAAGGCGCCGAACGAGCGGCTCTTCTTCTGCTTGTCCTCAGGATCGTTCTTTTCGCTCATCGTGTTCCACTATCGGCGCGCTTCGCGCCCCTCTGAAGCAACTCTCAGTACGCGGGGCCGGCTCGGCGAACGCACGGGGCGCATCCTAATCCAGCCCGAGCGGTGCCTAGAGGGGCCAATTCTGCGCGCAAGTGCACTTTTGGGCCCCATCCGGCGCCAAGGAAGCCCTCAGGGGGCCCCCCAGGCGAGGTCGGCGAACAGGTCGATCACGACGCGGTCGGCGATGTTGCGCAGGGCGCGTGCGCGGGCAGCGGCCTCGCCGCCCGAGTCGCTGAGGGCGTAGCCGCGTTCGTCCTGCACCTCGATGCGGCGCAGGACCTCGAACTCGCCGGTGTCCGCGTTCCGGCGCTCGAGGCGCGCCTCGACCGTGATGCGCACGCCGGTCTCGAGCAGGGAGTTGTCCGCGCTGCGGATGCCGTTGCGCCGGCGGAAGTCGAGCATCCGGCCGTCGATGCGGTAGTGGGCGCGGTCGGGCGCCACGAGCGGCGCCCGCACGATGCGCTGGACGGAGTCCGTGAGCGGCAGGTGGAAGTCGCGGTCGAGGTCGCGCTCCTTGGAGACATTTTCGAAGAACGCCACGCCGACCGAGGATCCGACCGGCGGTGTGTAGCCGGTGCGGTAGCCGCAGGCACTCGCCAGCAGGGCGACGAGCAGCGCGGCGAGCAGGGGCGCGCGCGAGCAGCGACGATCGATCATGGCTTGCGCTCCTGCGCCTGGGCCTCGGAGCGCGCCTCGGCCTCGCGCGCGCGCTCGAGCGCGTCGCGCAGTTCCTCGTCGTCGGGTGCGAAGGCGTCATCGCGCGGACGGCGTTCGCCCGGCAGGGTCGACACGTCGGGAAGCTCCACCAGCAGCGCCTCCGCCGCGGCGACGAGCTCGGTCGAACCGCTCTGGCGAGCCACATCGCGGGCGCGCAGGGCATGGAAGCGCGCGCCGAAGGGCTGGTCGATCTTCTGGTAGAAGCGCGCGATGCCGAAGTCGGACTGCACGAGCCGCTCTAGGCAGTCCGCGAGGTCGAGGCGCACATCCGCTTCTTGGCTCTGCCCCGCGTGAACCGAGAGCCAATGCTCGAGTTCCGCGCGCGCGCGCAGCAGGTCCTTGCGGTCGTACTCGGGGCTCTCGATCCACGCCAGTCGCAGGTGGGGGATGCGCGCTTGGCTCAGCGGGGCGAGCGGACTGTCGATGTGCGAGACGACGAGCTCCTCGTGGCGCTGGATCGCAAGGCCCCACTGCTGGTCTTTCTCGTAGGCGCCCGCGAGCTCGTAGAAGGCCTCGTCCACGCGCCGCTCGCCGGGGTAGTTGAGCACCACGAACTCGAGCACCTGCACGCCGTCGTCGCGGTCGGTCCACAGCCACCAGCCACCGTCGGAGCGCACCAGCGCCACGCCGGCGTCGATCAGCAGCGCGCTCGCCTCGACGCGCCCGTGGTGGCGCGGAAAGGCGGTCTCGAGGTCCTCGAGCTCCTTGAGCGCTTTCAGCGGCGCATCGTCGGCGACGCGGTAGCGCGCGATGGCGAGCGAAAGCTCGACGGCCAGCTGGCGCGGCAACTCCTTGGGATCGAGGTCGTCGAAATCATCGGGGTCGCCGCCCGCCGCCACGAGCTCCTCGACGCGGCGCGTCGCGCAGGTCTCCGCGAGGCGCTCGAGCTCATCGCGCACTTCGACGGACAGTCCGAGCACCTCGCGCGCTGCGCGCACGCGCTCGTAGGCCTCGCGCGAGCGACCCGCGGCCAGATCCGCGCGTGCGAGCTCGAGCGCCTCGGGCACTTCGAGCGGTTCCGTGATCCGGTAGCTCGACCAGATCGGAGTGCTCGCGCAGGCCGCCGCGAGCGCGCAGGCGAGGAGCGGAGCTGCTTGGCGGACATTCATGGCCGGGCGTTGCGGTTGGGAGCGGAGAGGAAGCGGCGGTAGCTCGCCGGGCGACTTTCGAGGTGCACTTCGAGGAAGCGCGCGACGAAGTCGCGCACGCGCTCGAGCTCGTCGGAGTCGAGGGCGAGCGCGGACACGCGCCGCGCGAGGATCTCGTCCGCGCGCTCGAGCACGGCGGCGGGCAGCGTGCCGACGCGCCGACCCGCGGCGCGGGCCGCGCTGGTGCAGGCGGAGCACAGGCGCCCACC
>Ga0194131_10009522_pt1 | contig 12243 bp, 10 predicted proteins | sample TA2KigO120mmetaG_FD_148631 | JGI IMG/M metagenome (GOLD analysis project Ga0194131, IMG submission 148631) | Freshwater microbial communities from Lake Tanganyika, Tanzania - TA2015053 Kigoma Offshore 120m | ecosystem: Environmental > Aquatic > Freshwater > Lake | place: Tanzania: Lake... | reverse complement strand
TCGAGGACCACCCAGGCGCCGGCGAAGCCCACCACGACGCCGTCCGCCACACCCACCCAGTAGCGGGCCACCGCGCTGCCCAATTCTCTGGAGAAGGAGCCGCGCGACCAGCTGGTGGGAAACGAGGCGTCCTCGATGGCCTCCATGGCGGGGATGTGCTCCGCGGCCATGGGGACGATTTCCATCAAGGGAGGCGCGGCGGCTTCACGTCGGGCGGGCGCAGGTACACCGCGTCCACCGTCTCCAGCCCGACCGCGTCGACCTCGCCGTACAGTCCGGCGCCGTAGGCGGCCACGTGGCGCGCGTGGGGTGTCGCAAATTCAAGCGGGGCCACCAGGAAGTCCTCGCCAGCCAGTTCCGGATAGGCCGCCAGGCCGCTGCCTCCGACCAGCATGGACAGATCATCGCCCCTCGACCCCTGTGCCCGCATCGCGACGTCTCTCACCATCGCAAGCCACCCGCGCGCATCAGGTGGATCAAGCGCCAGCGGCTGGCCAATTTGTTCACGAGTGCAGCCGTCCCCATGAAAGCACCAGGCTGCGGCAAAAACCTGACCCTTGCGGGCGTCAGTCAACGCCGCGGCGCACACGCTCCGCTCACCGCCGCCCTCGAGACCGGCACGATGCGCGTCCACCATTCCGAGTGCTATCGCTTCCAGCGTGGACACCGGCACCAGCTTGCAACCCAGCACCTGGGCCATCGTCCTGGCGGTGGTAAGGCCCAGGCGCAGCCCGGTGAAAGAGCCGGGGCCGACGGTGACCGCAATTCTGGTGAGGTCGCGGGGCGCGACGCCGGCCTCGCGCAGCACCGCCTGGCACATCGGGAAAAGAAAGGTGAGCTGCTCCCCAGGCCGCCGCTCGGCCGCCTCCGCCCGCCCGCTCGGAGCCACGACGGCGGCGCTGCACCATTCCCCGGAGGACTCGATTCCCAGGACGACTTCAGCCATGCGGCTTGCGCCCACCCAGCGCGGCCACATAGTTTTCCAGCAGAGCGGCGTGTTTTGGTCCGCTCGCCTCGAAATTCAGATGGCGCGCGTCCTCGGAAACAATCTCGAAGGTGATGCGCAAGAGGTCCGCGGGCAGCGCGTCGGGCACGCGATCGGCCCACTCCAGCAAAGTCACCCCGTCACCCCAGAAATATTCCTCGGCGCCGAGATCGTCCAATTCCCGTGGAGTGTCCAGACGGTACGCATCAAAATGGTAGACCGGCAACCGTCCGCGATACACGCGCAGGAGCACGAACGTGGGACTGGCCACCGACTCGGACACTTCAAGCGCGCGGCACAGGCCCTGCGCAAAGGTGGTCTTGCCCGCCCCGAGGTCCCCGACGAGGGCGAGCATGGCGCCCGGAAAAAGCAGCGGCGCCAGCGCGGCGGCCATCCCCTGGGTGGCGTCGGCGGAATCGGCGCGCCATTGCATCATGGGGCCGCGCTGGCTCCGAGAATTTCGAACTCGCCTTCGATGGTCTCGGTATAGCGCCGGCCGCTCGCCTGCATGATGGTGCGCAGCGCGTCGCGCGATTCTTCCTGCGAGGTAAAGAAAAAAATCTGGCGGCCGCGCGACAATTCCAGCAGCCATTCCAGGGCGCGGCCCCGCCGCTCCACGTCCAGCCGGGTGAAGGGATTTTCCATGATCAGCGGCAGCGTGGAGCCGAAGGAGACCGCCCGCTCCACCAGCAGCAGGCCGTGCAGCAGGTCGCTGGCGCTGCGGCCCAGGGCAATGGGCGCCATCCACGTGTCAAGGGCGGCGCCCGGGCGCTTGACCTGCAGGACCGGATTCCCCTTTTCCTCGATCAGCCGCAGCGTGATGGGCTGCTGGGTGATGGTTTCATAGGCCTGCTCGAGGTGGTGCACGGTGCGGGTCACCAGGTCGCCGGCCACCGTGGCGGCGCCGGCGGCCGGCGGTTCGAGCGGACGCATGCGCTGGCGAATCTGCTCGAGCTGGCCCTCCAGCGCGGCCAGCTCGGATTTTACTCGCCCCACGACATCTTGCGCCTGCTGCGTGCGCAGCTCGTATTCGTCCATGCGGCCGGGGTCAACGCGACGGTCGGTGACCTCGCCGGCCTGCTCGAATTTTCGCACCACCGCGAGCGCGTCGTGGATGCGGTTCTGCGCCTGCTCGCGGGTGGCTCCCCGCATGGCCGCCAGCACCTTCTCGTCAAGCTCCGTCGCCTGGGCGCTCAGCTTCTCGAATTCAGCGCGGCCGGTCAGCGCCCACTCCAGCTCCGCGATGCTGGTCAGCCCCATCTCGCGAAGCGCCGCGCTCTGGCGCACTTTGAGACGCTCCTCCTCCTCGCGCTTTTCGTCAAGATCGCGCATCAGCTCGTGGATGCGGCGCTTGAGCCCGTCCTCTTCCTCGTGGATGGCCTGGAAGGTCCTTAATTTCTCCAAAAAGTCGCTGATGGCGCGCGGCGTCACCGGCTCCCACTCGGAAATCACGCCGCACTCGACAAGAACCCGCGGAGTTTGGGCGGATTGATCCTCACGGGCACGTCCGGCTTCGATCTCACGCTCCAAATTCCAGATGTAGGCCCGCACCGTGGCAAGATCCCGCTGCAGCGCGCGATACTCCCGATAGGCGGTGCGCAGGTCCTTGATGGTGGTCACCCGACATTTGTCAAAAATTCCCCGCATCTCGTCGCGCGCCTTGTCCACCGTGCCGCGCATGCGCTCGACCTCGCCGCCGATGCGCTCGCTGGCCAGGGTCACTTCCGCGGCGGCGCGATCCTCCCGGACCTTCAAATACAGGCAGCCGCCGGTCATGCACACGGTGAGCCCCACCACCCACCAGATCAGCGGATTGGTTTCCATGGCGACCCAGGCCAGCACGCCGGTGAGCAGCGCCATGATTGCTGTCCAACCCAAAAAGCGGCGCGCGGTAACCGCGCGCTCGGCAATTTTCTTCTCATTTTCCTTGAGATCTGAAACCCGGCTGAAAAGCACTTCGGTGCGCGCGATCTCTTTTTCGAGGCCGCCGATGCGCGACTCGAACTCCTCGTCGGACTTAAAATCGACGAAGCGATCCCCGATGCCGGCGAGGCGCGCCGAGATATCCGCGTCCTTGACGCGAAACCCCTCAATGTTGCGCTGCTTCTCCTCCAACGCGGCGGGCCAGAGACCCTCCGCGAGGTTGAGCGCCTTGATGGTCTCGATTTCCTTCTGGGAGATGGTGAAAAATCGCTCGTAGATGGTCAGCTTCTGTCCGACGCTCTTGCGGACTTCTTGCAGCGACTCCAGGTTTTTGCGGATGTCCCCCATTTCGGCGTCCAGCGATTCCAGGCGCTGCTGGTTGCGGACCACCACGTCCCGCGAGTCGGTGTTCATGTTGGCAAACCGCTCCACCGCCAGCAGTCGCGGCCTCAGCGAGGCCAGCGCGCGCTCGTGGTTGCGGGCCTGGTCGAGCCGCTCGGTGTATCCCAGCATTTGCGATTTTCGGAAAACGTACTCGTGGCGGGACGCTTCCTCTTGCAGCGGGGTGAGGCGCGCCGCGGTCTCCTCGATCTTTTGCCGCACGTCACGCTCGGCCAGGGTGAGACTGTCCAGCGTGAGCCGCGCCTCGTCGTCGACCGGGGGCGCCGCTTCGGGAGACGCCGCTCCCAACGCCAGAGGCTCCGGAGGGCGCGCGCCGGGCGCCGGGCCGCCCGGGTCGTCAAGCGGCACCTCAGCCTGCGCGTTGTTGTCTCGGGCGCGAATGGTGCCGGCTTCGAAGTCGCGCTGCACGGTGTAGGAGGTCCCGTCCTCCAGGACGTAGCGCACGCGGGCCTGGAACATCCCCCCGTCCCAGGGGCGGGCCTCCGGCGCCCGCGGGCCCTGCACCTCGTCGTCCCAGCGGCCCGGGCCCAACAGCAAATCGCGCAGACAATTGCCTACGCTGGACTTCCCCGTCTCGTTGGCCCCGTAGATGCAGTTCAGGCCCTTGGCAGACTCGATGCGAAAATCCTTGAGCCTGCCGTATCCTCTGACGGTTAATTCCTCGATGAACATCAGGTGCTGTGGGGGATTTCTTTCTCGACGAACAAATTGGGCCGTTTTCCCTTCCATAGGTGAAAGCGGCGTTCCTGTAGAGCGTTCACACCATGGGGATTACCGTCCCGGCGGCGGCACCAACCCTTCGCCGGGCAGCCAGCGGGGAAAGTCCGACAGCCGCTGGCCGCCCACCCGGTGCCAGCTTCCCCGGCAGTACACGGTGAAAGCGTCGGCGTGCTGGTTTGCCGCGTAGGTCGACGAATAGGTGTCGGTAGCGGCGACCGGGCACGTGCGCATGCGCGCCAGGTAGAACGGGACCAGCAGCCCCAGACGGCGGGGCGGGCCGCCGCGGTTGCCATCCGCGAAGGCGCGGGCGCCGCCGGCCAGATCCTCGACGTTGCGTCGGCAGGCCAGAAGATCGTCCGTCGCCCGACGCTCGGCGGCCGCCGGCCACGCGATCCCCGCCCCGACCAGGGCCAGGAGCGCGCCGCCCAGCGCGACCTTCCGCCAGCGCTTCCACGCTCCCAGCCCGAGCAGGGCAAGTCCCAGGGCCAGGGCAACGCAGGCGGCCACCCAGGCGCCCACGACGATGACCCGCCATCCCTCCGGATTCAGCGCCGCCCAGCCGGGGTCGCTCACGCGCGCACCGTCGCGGCGGATGACGGACAGAATTCCGAAAAGGCGCAGGCCTGACAGGCCTTGTAGTCCGGCTTCGCCGCGTAGACACGCGCCCGCACGCCGCGGGCCGCACAGACCATCTGGCGCTTCGTTTCCTCCAGATCGCGGCGCGACTTGCGGGCGCGGCCGGCCGTCCCGGACTCGAGGAATTGCAGCTCCACGTAGCCCGGCAACTCGCCAAAGCGCTCCGCGTAGGCCAGCGCGTACACGTTGAGCTGAAGGTTGTCGCGGGCGCGCTTGTCGGCATCCTCCTGGGTGCGCACGTCGGTGCTCTTGTAGTCCACGATGGCCGAGCCGCCGTCCCAGCGATCGACCCGATCGAAGCGGCCCACGAAGCGGTCGCGGCCCCACTGGAAGGAGAACTCCTGCTCGACCAGCGTGGGGACGCGAGGCTCTGCCGACTCGCGCGCGACCCATTCGCGCAGGACCCGCTCGCCGTTCGCGAAGCGCTGCTCCTCGTGGGCGCGCGACAGAAAGCCCTCGTTGACCCAGCTCCGCGCGAAGACCTCCAGGGCGCCCTCCACGGTCGGCGCCTCGGCCTTGCCCTCGGCATGGAGCTGGCGGCTCTTGTTGCACCAGGAGATGGCCTCGTGCAGCGCGCGCCCGTAAATCACCGAATGATGGGACAGGAGCGGCACGCGCAGGACGTGCACGAACTTGTACTTGAGCGGGCAGGTGAGGTAGTCGTCGAGCTGCTTGTGGGAAAGCACCAGAAGGTCGTCGGGCGCCAGGGGACCGGGCACCGTCTGGGGGGCGACGGCCGGCTCGGAGTAGCGGAGCAGCATCTCGCCGGGGGAGGTGCGGGCCGGCGCGGCCGCCTCCTTCTCCGAGTCGAGCGCCTCACCCACGAAAGGGCTGACCTTGCGCGCCCGCCGCGCCCCGGCGTCGCGCGCGCTGAACAGGTGGAGGGCGTCTTTCGCGCGGGTCATGGCGACGTAGAAGAGGCGGCGCTCCTCCTGGACGTGTTGCTCGGTGCCAGTCTCGACCAGTGGAACAAGCTCGGCCGCCAGCGGCATGGCCTCGGCGCGGGGCCGGGTGGGAAATTTCCCGTCCGTGGCGCCCACCACGAACACCACGGGAAACTCCAGGCCCTTGGATTTGTGCACCGTGAGGACCGCCACCGCGGACTCGTCGGGATCGGCTTCCACCATCGCGGGATTGTCGCCAGCTTCCATCAGCAGGTCGAGGTGGCGCACGAACTGCGGCAGGCGGGCGCGCGCGTCGAGCACCTCGTATGTCTTCACGATATCAAAAAAACGGGCAATATTCTGCAGCGCCACGTCGTCGCCGACCGACTCCATGCGCGCCAGGCGCTCCAGCAGGCCGCTGCCCCGCAAGAAGTGGTAGAGCACCTGGCCGGGACCCAGCGTGGCGGCAAGCGCCACGTGCTCGCGCACGTCCTCCACGATGCGCCCGATGACGGCGCGCGCCGTCTCGTCGAGGGCGGCCAGGGCCGACCAGTCGCGGTCGATGAGCTTTTCCAGCGGGGGGCGGCGCTCGTCGGCCGGGGCGTCCTGCGCGGCGGCCGCGACGCGCTCGGGGTCCGGCGCCAGCACGGCCCGCATCACGTCGAACAATTCCACGTGGCGGCGCGAGACCACGCCGTTGAGGATGGCCAGCGCCATGGGATCCATCTGGTAGACGTCGGATACCGCCAGCTCGTACAGGCTCACGTTGTCGGCGTAGTCCGCCACCACGCGCATGAAGCTGAGCAGCAGGCGCACTTCCGGACGGCTGTAGAGGCCGCGGCTGCCGGCGAAGCGGAAGGGAATTCCGCGCATGTTGAGCGAGCGCAGGTAGGGATCCGCGTCCCGGTTGGAGCGCACCAGGATGGCATGGGCACCAAAACCGTGCCGACCCGCCGCGACGTTGTCGGCGATGATGCGGGCAACCTCGTCCGCCTCGCTGGAGGTGGTGTCGAATACTTGATGGGTGGGCGCCACGCCCTCCCCGCGATTGGACACCAGCCGCTTGTCGATGCGGTTGCGCACCTCCAGGCGGTCGGGATTGTTGTGCACGATCAGCCGGTACGAGGCGTCGAGGATGCGCTGGGTCGAGCGGAAATTCCGGGTGAGCACGACCTGTTGCGCGGCCGGGTAGGTTTCGGTGAAGTTCAGGATATTGGAAATCGCGGCGCCGCGAAAACGATAGATGGCCTGATCGTCGTCGCCCACCACGGTGACGTTCCCGTGCCCGCCGGCGAGCAGGCGGATCAGCTCGAACTGCGCGTGGTTGGTGTCCTGAAACTCATCGACCAGCACGAAGCGGAAGCGCCGCTGGTAGGTCTTGAGAATTGACGGACGGGCGCGCAGCATCTGCAGCACGCGGTACACCTGATCGCCGAAATCCACGTAGCCTCGCTCGGCCATGAGGCGCTGGCAGGCCTCGTAGGCCCGCGCCAGCTCAAGCTGCTGGGCCGCGAAATCGAGCTCGTCATCGCCGCATGCGCCGGTCTTTAAGTTTTCCGCCCAGGCAAGATAGCGCTCCGGCGAGATGTCCTCGTCCTTCGCGCGCCCCACAAAGGCGGCCAGCGCGTCCAGCCAGGCGGTCGGATCGCCCAGCGGGCGATAGCGCTCCAGCGGCAGGTCGAAGAGCCGCTCCCGCAACAACAGCACCTGCTGCGGCCGAGAGAGGACCACCAGGTTGGGGTCGAGGCCGATTTCAAGCGCGTGCTCGCGAAGCAGCCGATATCCGAACGAGTGGAAGGTGCCGATCTGCAGGTCCACGTAGCCGTACGGAACCAGCTGATCGACGCGCTCTTCCATCTCGCGCGCCGCCTTGTCGGTGAAGGTCAGCGCGAGGATTTCCTCCGGGCGGGCGCGCCGGCTGGCCACCAGCCACGCCAGGCGGCGGGTCAGCACGCTGGTCTTGCCGGTGCCGGCTCCGGCCACGATGAGCAGCGGGCCCTCCCCGTGCGTCACCGCGGCGTGCTGCTCGGCGGTCAGTCCCTCCAGGATGGGGTCGGGCGATGTGGGAAGGGATTCAAGGGAGAGCACGGATGGCAGTTCGTTTCCGGGGCGCCATGTCCTGTCCTCGAGTGGGATTATGGGTGGGATGTGAGTGGGATGTCATTCAAGGCTGGCAAGGTTTGGAGGGCGACCGACTTCGGGTATGAAAATAAAGCTAGACAGGGAGGCCTGGATGAAAAAGTACGAGCTGGCGCGGGTAGAGGGGCTGGACGCATCTCTGGACGCGGTCCGCGTCGCCGGCGAGGTGGACATCGACTGCGCGCAAGCGCTTCGGGAAGAGTTGGAGCGTATCGTGCGCGAGGGAGGGCTGCACGTCCTGGTGGACATCGAACAGGTGCGGCACCTGGACAGCTTCAGCCTGGGCGCGTTCGTGGGGGTGCGCCAGTTCGCGCGTGGCAGGGGAGGAAGCCTGAGCTTCATCTGCTCGAACCCGCTGCTGCGTCGGCTCTTTTCCATGACCAATCTGGACAAACTGTTCGCGTTTCACGACTCGGTGGAGGACTTCCAGGCGGCTCACCTCGCGGAGCGGCGCGCCGACGCCGCGGGCGGCCCGGATCGGGCGCTGGAGAATGCCGCGCGCGCCAGGCTCGAGCGCACGCCGAAGGTGTCGTAGCAGGAGTGAGGCCGCTTGACGCGAAGCCACTTCGCGATTGCGATTTCATGGAGGCGTCCCGTGGCTGAAATGTCGCTCGACCAGATGCGCGAGCAAAAGAAAGCGTCCTGTCCGGTGTGCAGCTCGTTGAACGATTATTCGCAAATCCAGTTCAACGACTGGACCAAGTGCTCCACGTGCGACACGCCGATGGTGCTGGTCAAAATCGACAACATCATCTTTTTCTTGCGGCACGGATGGACCTGATGCAAATCCAAACGTACGATCAGCTGTTTCCGCACGAGTGCAACGCGGACACCATGAAATTCTCCGCCTACAACGCGCAAACGGTTTCCTATTATTGCAGCGAGTGCGGCGGCAAGCTCGTGGTGCGGGTGGCCCGCGAGGAGTGGCCCCAATATTTTGAGGGCGAGTCCCTGACCATCAACGAAAAGGTGCTGTCGCGCGCCGAGGCTCCGCCGACCGAGGGTTAAGTGTCGCGCGACACGAGCCTGGCTCGGTACTTCTCGCGCAGCTCCAGGTAGGTCGGCTCGCTGACCTGTCCCATCAGGAAGCGCTCCTCGAGCATGTCCAGCAAGCGCTCGGCGCGCTGACGCTCGCCCTCGGCCTCCGGCATCAGCGTCAGATTGCTCGACGGGGCTGGCGTCTCGGGTGGGGCAGGCTGCGAGTCGGGCGCCGCGTACACCGCGCCCGGAAAGGCCGGTCGCACCCCGAAAACGGTGGGCTCCTCCGGCTCCGGATCGGTGGCGTCGAAGGTGGTGCGGCGCCCTTCCAGGGTGAGCGGCGCCCGCTCGCGGCGCTGCGGGCGATAGGGGATGAGCGGCCGATCCAGGTACGACGCGGCCGGCGAGGCCGGCCGCTGGGGAATTTCCAGGCTGAGCGGCGCGGATTCGCGCACTTCGTGAGGGGGCGGCGGGGCGGCCGCCAGCTCTTCCTTCTGCTCGGCCATGCGCTCCCAGCGGCGGGCATCGGTCTCGATAAAATCGAGGTTGCTGTGCACGACCTTGAAACCGGTCTCGCCGTAGGAGATGAGGTCAATGGCGTCTTGTTGGTTGAATTGCAGCTCGAAATCCACCTCCAGGCGGTCCAGCCCGCGCATGTCGGCGTACAGCTTCATCGAGTCGTCAAATCCCTTGACGATCAAAAACGGAACCGGCTGGGTTTTCAGGGCAACGAAATCCTTGCCCAGGTGCAGCACGCGAAAATCGGTGGGGACGGTAAGCGTGCTCTTTTTCCCGTCGGCGTCGACCGTGATGATGCCCCGGTCGGTGCCGTTGGACACGTCCATCATGGCCATCCCCTCGCGGCTGACGCGCAGATCATGGATGCGCAGCTGAAAGATGGCGAATTCCTGATAGATGGTCTGCGAGGTGACGTGCGCGATGGTGAACTTGATCTGCTCGCTGCGGTGCGCTTCGGCCATGACGATCCAGTCAAACTCCGGCGAAGCGGCCCAGAGAAAACACTGCGGCTCCGGTGAATTGGAGAGCGCTCGGTAGAAGCAGTTGATGGAGTCTTCCGCGACGTTGTGGAAAATCACTTCGTGCAGGGTGCTGTCGTTTTCCACCTTGACCGAGGCGAGAAACTCGAAAATCTTCTGCGAGGTCCGAGTCTGCCGGGTGGTGCGCTCCAGGCAGAGGCGGGTGCCGTCAGCGGACACCTGCACCGCGCCCAGCTGCGACGAGGTCGATAACAGCTCTGCCCGCGACCAGCGGGCGAGGGGACCGTCTGGCTCACGGCCGCGCGCGGTGTAGACCCACAGGCCCTGGGGTGAGCAAATATAGAGATGGCCGTTGTTTCCCAGGCCGATCAACTGGAAAACATCGAAGGGCAACTGCTTTTCCCAGAGCACGGTGTCGTCCCGTGCCATGAAGAGCCTTCGACCACGAACACCCGCGTAGTACCGCGAGTTCGCGCTCCCCAGAAACGCGCCCAACGCTCTTCCTCCCTGCGTCCACCGGCGGCTACCGGGGCGCCATTCCTCTCAACCTGATCGCAAGTGTACCCTAAAGATCCGGGACCGGTCAATAGCGCGGTCGCGGGGCGGAAATCCGCACGCCGGGAGCGGATTTCGGGCAGGAATCCACACTGCCGGAACGAAGGCTCGGGCGCCGAAGCACCCTGCGCCCGAGGAGCCATGCCCATGCTCAGACCCTTGAAAGTCCTTCTGGGAGGCGCCGCCCTGCTGGCCGGCGCGGCCGAGATCGCCATGCGCAAGCGCGGCGACACGGACATCCTGCTCGATGTCACCGCCGCGCGCGAGTTCACCCGGACCAGTGTTGGTCCCGAGCAGGTGCGGCTGCACGCGGTCGTCCCCTTCATTCACCGCGGCAAGCAGCAGGGCTGCGTGCTCGACTGCACCGCGCGCGTGCTCCCCGACGGGGACCGCTACGACGGGCTCGACTTTGAAGTGAAGGTTTCCAACCTCTCGCTGCCCCGCAACGACGGCTACTTCGAAGCCATCATGTACAAGACGAATGAGAAGCTCGACCTGGGCCTGGAGATCGAGGTGCGCGGCAAGGGCGACGTGTGGCAGCGCCTGCAGGACCTGGGGCACCTGCTCATCGAGTTCCGCTACTGCTTCTACATGCGCTCTCCCCTGCACTACCGGCGCGCGGTGCTGGTGTACCAGATGAAGCGGACCTCCGCGGCCGGCAACGGCAAGGGGTCGGGCGAGGTTGCGGCCTCGTCCTTGGGCGGCGGGGGAACCGCGGTCGACACCGCCGCGCCGCCCCGCGCGGCGCGCGCGCGCAAGGTGGGGGTGGCCCAGCCGGTGCGCACCCACCTGCTCACGCCGCAGGACCGCTTCGTTGAGGTGCTGGAGAAGTACGTTGCGCCGCACGCGAAGCCCGGCGACGTGGTGGCGGTGGCGGAGAGCGCGCTGGCCATCATGCAGAATCGCCTGCACCACGTGGAGGACATCCAGCCCCGCTTCCTGGCGCAGAAACTGTGCCGCCTGCTGGATCCGGATTCCAGCCTGTCGACGCCCTACGGTCTGGAGATGGCTTTTCAAGTGTGCGGCGCTCCCCGCATCCTGGCCGCGTTCGTGGCCGGAGTGGCGGGCAAGGTGATGGGCCGCTCGGGGGACTTTTATCGAGTGGCGGGACCTGACGTGGCCTGCATCGACGACGCCTCGGGAACGCTTCCGCCGTTCGACAAGTACGTGGTGCTTGGCCCGGTGGATTGCCAGAACGTGGTCAACGACGTGAAGAAGCGGCTCGGCCTGGAAGCGGCGGTGGTGGACGCCAACGATTTGAAAAAATGCTACGTGGTGGCGGTGTCGGATCCATCCCTGGAAAAATTCGTGGTCGACGCGTTGATCGACAATCCGCAGGGGAACGCCGGCGAGCAGACCCCGATCGTGATCATTCCAAGGAGCGAATAGCCCCCTTGATCACGCGGTCGTCGGGGCGGATGCGCAGCGCGGCTTGATAGCAGGCGCGGGCTTCCGCCAGGCGACCGGCGCTTTTCAGGACGTCCCCCTTTTGCAGGTGAAGGCTGGCCCAGATGAGCGGCAGGTAGACGGCCTCGCCGTAGAAGCAGGTGAGCGGGCGGCCCGGGCTGGGGTAGGTCGTGAGGAAGCGGTCAAGGAAGGCCAGTTTCTGGTCGGTGTCGGTGGGCGGGGATTTCCATCCGTGCGCGGGCTTATTTGTGCCCACGACGAAATGAATGTCGATGGATCCGCTCTTTCCCGGGCCGAAGCCGAGCAAGGTTGAAGGTGGAATCTCCGACACGGGCATGCTGCCGACCCGCGGGGCGGTGGACGCGGCCGCCTTTGAGAAGCTGCTCGAGCGGGCCACTTCGGGGAAGCCGCCGCGGTCAGAGAAGGGGGCGGAGACGAAGGCGCCGGACGCGCCCGAGCTGCCCGACGTGCCGGCCCACCTGTCGCGGGTGACTCCGCTGTCTGCGGTTGCCGGCCAGCCGCCCGCGCAGATGGTGTCCCGTCCGGGGCCGGGCGAGGCCGGCCCGCGGGTGGCGGGGCCCACGGCGCAGGACGGAGCGCCGCCACCCGTGCTCGG
>Ga0194131_10009515_pt1 | contig 12251 bp, 8 predicted proteins | sample TA2KigO120mmetaG_FD_148631 | JGI IMG/M metagenome (GOLD analysis project Ga0194131, IMG submission 148631) | Freshwater microbial communities from Lake Tanganyika, Tanzania - TA2015053 Kigoma Offshore 120m | ecosystem: Environmental > Aquatic > Freshwater > Lake | place: Tanzania: Lake... | reverse complement strand
CCGCCGAGCGCGCCGCCGAGCGCGCCGCCGACCGCGCCGCCGAGCGCGCCGCCGAGCGCTCCGCCGGTGATGTAGAACCCTCGCTGGAGGCAACCGTGAATTCGATCGCCGCGCTCGTCGCTTCGCTCTCGTGTGCGCACTCGCCGCAGGCGCCGTCGGTGCCGCCGAAGGCCGCGACGCCAGCCGCGCCGAGCGCCGCCGCCGAATCGATCTCCTTCGTCGACGCAAGCGCCGCGAGCGGGCTCGCATCCCACACGACCACCTCGGGCAGGATGCCGAGCACGGCCGTGCTCGAAGTGAAGGGCGCCGGGCTGCTCACGATCGACTTCGACAACGACGGCCACCTGGATCTCTTCGTGCCCAACGGCGCCACGCTCGACGACACGGAGAAGGGGCCCGGCGCGAAACTGCTGCGAAACAAGGGCGACGGTACCTTCGAGGACGCGACCGGCACGAGCGGCATCACGCACACGCGCTGGAGCTTCGGCGGCGCGGTGGGGGACTACGACGCCGACGGCTTCGACGACATCTACCTCGCCTGCTTCGGCAAGGATGCGCTGCTGCGGAATCGCGGCAACGGTCGCTTCGAGGATGTGACGGAGCGCGCGGGCATCTCGGTCGACGGCTGGAGCTCGCAGGCGGCGTTCGCGGATCTCGACGGCGACGGCGACCTCGACCTCGTCGTGTCGCGCTACCTTGCGTTCGACCCGAAGGCGCCCCATCCGCCGACCATGTTCAAGGGCGTCGAGGTCATGTCGGGACCTCGCGGCTATGCGGGTCTCTCGACCGTGCTGCTCGAGAACAGGGGCGACGGGACCTTCGTCGATCGAAGCGAGTCGAGCGGTCTGCGCGCAGTGAAGCCGTCGTTCGGACTCGCGGTCGTCGTGGTCGACTTCGACGACGACGGGCGCCCCGACATCTTCGTGGGCAACGACAGCCAGGCGAACCACCTCTTCATGAACCAGGGATCGCTCGTCTTCAAGGAGGAGGGATTGCGGCGCGGCGCGGCGACGAACCTGGAGGGCTCCACGCAGGCCACCATGGGCACCGCCGTCGGCGATGTCGACGGCGATGCGCGGCCCGATCTCTTCACCAGCGTCTTCTCGAGCGACACGAACACGCTGCTCGTGAATTCGCCGAAGGCGTTCTTCGACGATCGTTCGAACCAGTACGGCGTCGGCGCACCGAGCCGTCCGCTGCTCGGCTGGGCGAGCGTCTTCGCCGATCTCGATCACGACGGCGACGAGGATCTCGTCACTTTCAACGGGCATGTCTATCCGCAGGCGACGGTCGAGACGATGGACTCGGCGTACGAGCAGCCGGCGCTCGTGCTCGAGCGGCGCGGCGCGAGATTCGAGCGGGTCGGCGGCGGCGATGCGATGACCACGCCGCACCGCGATCGCGCCGCGGTCTGCGCCGATTTCGACGGCGACGGCGATCTCGACTTCGTGGTGGCGGGGCTCAATCAGCCGCTTCGACTGCTGCGCAACGAGCACGCGCCGGCGGCGGATTGGCTGCTCGTGACGCTGCGGGACGAGCGCACCGGATCGAAGAATCCGCGCGGACTCGGCTCGCGCGTGCAGGTCGAGGACGCCAAGGGGCGCACGCAGACTCGCTGGCTCTGGGCCGGCGGTCCCTTCATGTCGAACTGGGCGCCGATGGCGCACTTCGGTTTCGGCGCCGATTCGGGACCGCTCACCGTGAAGGTGCGCTGGCCCGACGGCTGGGTGCAGACGATTCCGGGCATCGTCCCCGGCTCGACGCTCTCCGTGAATCGGCAGGATTGACGCGCGGCGGACGGCGCTGCGGATCGGGGGCGCTGCGACTCGGCGGTGTCGCCGAGGCTCGGACGATGCTCGCTCAGAGCAGCGGGCTCAGCAGTCCCGCCGCGTTCTGTGCCAGCCTCGTTCGCCAGGGTCGCTGGCGCCACTCGTGCGGCGAAAGCAGCACGGAGCGATCCATGTATCCCTGCTGGAGAAAGCGCAGCGAGCTCGAGAAATCGTCGTCGTAGATGATCACGCTCTGCTCGAAGTTGATCTCGAAGCTGCGCCGATCGAGGTTCGCCGTCATCACGAGCGAGAGCGATCGATCGATCGTGACCGTCTTGGCGTGCAGCAATCCCTCCGTGAACTCGTGGATGCGCACGCCCGCGTCCATGAGGCTCTCGTAGTGGCTGCGGCTGGCGAGTCCCACGAGCAGGCTGTCGTTTCGACGCGGCACCACCAGGTGCGTCTCCACGCCGCGCCGCGCCGCCACCGCGAGCGTCTCGTGCAGCGCCGCGTCGGGCACGAAGTACGGCGTGGTGAAGACGAGTTCCGAGCGGGCCACCTGCACCGCGGCCTGGAGCAGGCTCGTCATGGCGGTGTTGTTGAAGTTCGGGCCGGTCGCCACCGTCTGCGCCTCGACGCCGTCGTCGAACCACTCGGGGTGGATCTCGAGCGCCTCGTCGAGGTGCTGCCCCGTGTCGAGGAACCAGTCCTCCACGAAGATGAGCTGGAGCTCGCGCACGAGCGGGCCCTCGATGCGCACGCTGCAATCCACCCACGGCGCGTAGCGCGCCTTCGGCGCGAACCCCTTCGCCGCGATGTTCTGACTGCCCGTGAACGCGACGGCGCCGTCGACGACGAGCAGCTTGCGGTGGTTGCGCACGTCGACGCGTCGCACGAGCGTGCGCAGGATGCTCATCGGCAGCGCCTCGGCCACGCGGCAGTCGACGCCGAGATCGCGGGCGAGCTCGCCGCGCAGGAACGCGCGGCTGCCGAGTCCGTCGACGAGCACGCGCACCGCCACGCCGCGCTTCGCCGCGCGCCGCAGCGCCTGCGACATGCGCTGTCCCGCCGCGTCGTCCAGGTAGATGTAGGTCAGCAGGTGCACGTGGTCCTTCGCGCGATCGATGTCGGCGATCATCGAATCGAGCGTCTCGTCCGTGTCGCTGTGCAGCGACATGCGGTTGCCGCTCGTGGCGTGGCTGTGGCTCACGCTCTCGGCGAGGCGCGCCAGCTGCCGCTCCGTGGCGTCCAGCTTCACCTGCATGCTGCGCGGATCGCGATGGCAGTGCACTTCCGGCGTGTCGAGCCGCGCCAGGATCTCGGCGTGGCGGCGCATGCGGAAGCGCCCGAACCACACCTCGCCGAGCGCGAGGTACGCGACCATTCCGAGCACCGGCAGCACCATGACCACCACGACCCACGCGAGCGCCACCGGCGGCCGATCGCCCTTGCGGATCACCACCCAGCCCGCCACCGCGAGCTGAAGCGCGAACGCGCAAAGGATGATGAGAAGGTGCCACACGCGCCGATTCCGTCGCGCCCCGATCCCTGCGCCGGGCGGGGCGCTACGCCACGATCGCGACGATCTCGAAGCGCTTTTCGCCGCGCGGAAGCGTGACCCGGATCGTCTCGCCGATGCGGGCTCGCATGAGCGCCTCGCCCATCGGGCTCGACACGGTCACCTCGATCCACTCGGCGTCTTCGCCGGTGACGCCGCCCACGAGCTTGAAGAGCTCGGTGCGGGCGGCGCCCACTTCGCGGAGCTGCACCACCGCCCCGAGGAAGACCATGTCGGCGGGAACCTCGAGATCGTCGCCCACCACCTGCACGCGCTGGAGCTTCAGTTCGAGCTCGCGGATCTTGGCCTCGTTGTGGCCCTGATCCTCGCGCGCGGCGTGGTAGTCGGCGTTCTCCTTGAGGTCGCCCTGGGCCCGCGCCTCGGCGATGCGCTCGGCGATGGCCTTGCGCATGCCGATGCATTCGGCGAGCTGCGACTCGAGCCGCTCCTTGTCGGCGCGAGAGATCAGTTCCATGCAGCGAGGGTATCGGCAGGTCGAGTCCGCGGCAACCCTCCGCTCGATGCGCCGGATCGACGCCGAACCGCGGAGACCACGAGCGCCGCGGACCACGCCGCGAGCGCCGCGGCCACCGAGATCTCGAGCGCGGCGCGCTCGCTCGTCAGCGGCGGTGCGCCGCCGGGCGTGGTCATCGTCAGGATCGCTTCGACGGGTCCCGCGAGCGCCCACGGAAAGGGCGCAAGCGCCGTCGGCGCGATCGCGCGGATGCCGATCGCGCCGATCGAGATCGCGAGCACCGCGATCATCGCCGCCGCACGAACCCATCCGCGCCGCGAGCCCCAGCCGATCGAGACGATGCCGGCGACGCAGGCGATCCACGCCGCCAGGATGAGCATGAGCACGGCCATGCGCGCCACCGGCCACGGCGTCACGAGTCGCAGCGGCCAGAGCACCATGTTGAGCATTCCGAGCACGACCGCGAGATCGAGCAGCACCGCGCGGACGGGAGCGTGCGTCCGCGCCGCGGAGAGTCGCAGCAGCGGCCACGCCACGAGCGCGCCGACCGCGCTCGACAGCATCATGAGCCGCACGGAAGGCGTGTAGCTCGAGGTGGCCACGAGCAGCGGGGGATGCACGCCCATCGACCCGATCCACGAGAGGAAGAGCCAGAGCGAGGCGAGCAGGATGAGTCCGCGCGGAAGCGCCGGCGCCGAGGGCATGGATCACCGCACGGCCGGAGCGTTCAGGAGCGCGAGCCGACGAAGTCGCCCGTCACGTCGAGCGTGCCTTCGCCGACCGCGTCGATCCGGCCGTAGTGATCGTAGAGGAACTGCAGGTAGCTGAGCTTCTGGCGCGTGGGGACTTCGGCGGCGGTCGGCTCGCCCGGCGCGCGGCCCCAGTGGATCACCGTGTCGCGACCGGTTCGCAGCGAGAGCACGCCGTCGCGCCGATAGCGCGAGACGTCGATCGCGGCCACCTGCGTCGACCACGGCCGATCGGCGATCGCCGCGATCACCGCGAGCGCGGCGTCGACGTCGCCGCCCTTGTAGCGCATGCCGGGGGCGGCGGGTCGCGCGGCCGACGCGCCGTCGATGCGCGGAAACGCGGGGGCGGCGCCGGCTCGATAGCTGCGCGGCAGCAGCCGTCCCTCCGCGTCGATCAGGTGATCGCCGTCGGGGTCGCGCACGAGCGCGGTGGGTTCCACCCACACCGCGCGGACCTCGATCGAGTCGAGCGTGGTGCGCTCGACCTGCTCGATGGCGGCGAACCACCCCGACGCGCGGAGGCCGTCCGCCGCCACGCGGAGACCCTCCTGATCGAACGGACTGCCCGTCAGTTGATCGCGCACCGTCTCCTCCAGCGGTGCGAGATCCTGCGGGGTCATCCAGTTCGGCGCGCCGGGGAAGTGCACGCGGATCGTTCCCTCGGGTCGCGCCCGATCGGCGCGGGCGGCGAGCGCGGGCACGCCGATCGACGCGCCGAGCACGGCGCCTCCGATCGCCAGGATCCACGCCGCCGAGAGCGCCAGGGTGCGAACCGACGCGAGGCGGGAAAATGCCGCTCCCGCCGCCGCGGGGTGCGGGGCGCGGCGCGCGTCCGCCGGGGCGGAACGGGACCGTCGCGTCGACTTCGAGCGGCGGAAGAGCGGCATGACCCTTCACTATCGGAGCGAACCGAGCCGGGACTTCAGACGCGGCGCCGATCCGGCCCGCGGCGCCCTGGCCGTCGCACGCCGACGGCATCGAGCGCCGCCGCTTCCGCGCGTCAGTTCGTCGACTGGCCGATCGACATCTGGCGGTCGTATTCGAGCTGGAATCGGTAGTCGAGCGTGTACGGATCGGCGGCGCCGCGATCGGGGGGAATCACGAGATCCCAGCGAAGCAGGCCGTTCTTGCGCTGGGTGCGCTCGAACGCCGGATCGGTGCTGAGCGGCTGACTCTCGGTGCCGGAACTCACGAGCGTGAGCTTGATGTCGTTGCCCTTCGGATGCGGCAGGCGCTCCATGAGCCGCACCGCGACGGGCTTCTTGGAGAAGTTCTCGAGACTGAGCCGGTAGGTGAAGTTCACCACGCGATTGCCGCCCTGCGTCGTCTCCGTGCGCTCGACGAGCTCGCGCGACGCGCGGAGCGACGAATCGATGCCGAAGCCGGCATTGAAGACCTGGCCGACGGCCACGGTCGGCACCGAGCCGCGGCCGACGAACTCGCCGCCGGCGTAGCTGGCGCTCGGACCGGCGAGCAGCACCATGTCGCTCGTGTTCGTGATCGTCGCCTCATCGAAGACGTTCGCGGTGAGCACGGGCGTGGCCACCTTGTCGAAGGTCGACGGCGCCTGGATGCGCGCGATCTGGATGAGTTGCTGATCGGTGCGGCTGGGCACGCTGGTGCGAGCGGCGATGCCGTAGGTGACGCTCACCGATTCGGAGACGGTCGGCTCGGTCGGAATCTTCGTCGACTTGTCGCGACGGTCGAAGCGCTCCGCCGTGAGCACGTCGAGCAGCTGGCCTTCGGCGGCCACGCGGTTGAGCGCAAAATCGTTGCCCGCCGTGATCGAGTCGGCGAGCGCCTGAGCGCTGAAGCCCCGGCCCTCGCCCTCGCCGAGCATTTGATGGGGCGCCGACGCGTCCTCGACGGCCGCGGACTGCCCCTGCCCGACCATGACGTTGCGGTTGTCCTCGGCCTGGCGCTTGCGCATCTCGACGGACTTCATCGCGACGGCGTAGCCCATGTCGCCGCCGCCTCCGCCCGCCCCCTTCGACGCCGGGGGCGCGGGCGGCGCCAGCGCGATCACGAGCGTCTCGAGCGGCGGTGCGCTCGCCACGAGCGCCGGCGTGGCGGTGCTGAGCGTGAGCTGCACGCTCGTCCAGTCCTCGCCGCTCATCTGCTGGATCGACGCCTGGTAGTCGATCGTCACTTCGCCGGAATCGCCCGCTCGCTCCGAGCGCGACGCGGCGCGAAGGTTGTACGACGGCGACCACGACGCACGGTCGACGAGATAGTTCAGGCGCAGGCGCGTGTTCGGCGCGGTCTGGTTCACGAAGATCACCGCCTCGCGGGCGCTCCGCGAGGTGCGGGCGGAGATCGTCTCGCGCTCGCGCTCGACGAGCTGCTTCTCCTCCTCGAGCGCGCGGAGCTCGAGCGCGAGCGTGCGGCCGGTCTCGGTCTGCGTGAGCCGCTGCTTCAGGATGAGCTCGGTCATCTTGGAGATCGTCTCCGCGTTCAGCACGCCGCGCGAATTCTCGACCGCCGCCGTCACCGTGAGGAAGTTCTCGAGCTTCTCGATGTACTGGCGCTGCCACTCGAGATACGCCTGATTGCTGCGCACCGCGTCGATCTTGTCCTTCACGGCGCGAAGCCGCGACTCGAGCTCGCGCACGCTCTCGCGGGCGTCCTCGGCGAGCGGGCGCACCCGGTAGCTGACGGAGCGCACTTCGACGCCGTCGGCGCTCTCGGCGTAGAGACTCGCGGGGATGATGAACTCGGGAAGTTCGGTGACCACCACTTCGCGCAGGCCCACCGGGCCCTTCAGGTCGACGAGGCGCGACACGAGCGCCTGGCCACGGAAGACGGTGACGGCGTCGACCGCGCCGCGCGATTCGAGCAGGTCGGCGTCGGCGAGCCCGGTGAGGAGCGGAACCGCGGCGAGCGCGGCGGTCGCCGCGATGCGGGCGCGGACGCAGCCGCGTCCGGCCGAAGTGCACGTGCGGGTGCGGCGTCGGCGAGGATCGTTCGGGGAAGTCCGGGGCGGCATGCTGGCCTCCTGCGCGCGAACGCGCGAATGCGGATGGCGCCGTCGCATCGACGGCGCGCGTACCAGCGTAATGGCCGGCGCCGCGATGGAGTCCGCACCGGACGCTCAGCGTGACTCGAGCGTTGCGCCGCGATCGGCGTCGGCGCGGGTCGTGTCGCCGCCAGCATCGCCGGGGCCGTGCGGCGGCTGGTTCCGCGACGGCGTGCCGTGCGCCTCCCGACCGCGCAGCGCCGCCCGTTCCACGAGGCCGCGGCAGAGCTCGGGGAAGGAGAGTCCCGCGTGCGCCGCCGCCTTCGGCACGAGCGAATGGTCGGTGAATCCGGGCATCGTGTTGACCTCGAGCAGCCACGCGCCGTCGTCGTCCACCATGAAGTCGACGCGAGCCACGTCGCGGGCGCCGAGCGCCTCGATGAGGCGCAGCGCGTCGGCGCTTGCCCGTTCCACGATCGCCGCCGGCAGCGGAGTCCGGCGCGAGCGAGTGTTTGCCCACGACTCCGCGCGGTGCGGATCCGCCACGTACTCGGTGTCGTCGCGCAGGTACTTGGCTTCGTAGTCGTAGAAGCCTTCGGCCGGCACGATCTCGATCACGGGAAGGATGCGATCGAGCGCCCAGCCCACGGTGATCTCGCGACCCTCGATGAATCGCTCCGCCATGACGCGCCGGCGCGGACGCTCGCGGCGCTCCATCAGCGCGGAGAGTCCCTCGCGCACTTCCGATTCGGTGCGGCAGATCAGCACGTCCACCGTGGAACCGTCGTCGATCGGCTTCAGCACGAGCGGCGGCGCAAGGTCGCAGCGGTCACCGGGCGTGAGATCGCGCGACGGAGGCGTCGGCACGCCGATCCGCCGGGCGATCGTCTTCGTGGCGAGCTTGTCCATGGCGAGCTTCGCGGCGCGGGCGCGGCAGCCCACGAACGGCCGGCCGTCCGCTTCGAGCAGTTCCTGGAGCGGACCGCCTTCGCCCCACGGTCCGTGCAGCGCCGGGAAGATCACTTCGCCTTCGAGCGCGGCGAGCGCCGCGGCGTCGGGGCGCTCGATCGCCGCCTCGACGACCTCGCACCCGGCGCGACGAAGCGCCGCCGCCACCATCGAGCCGCTCTTCAGGCTCACGTCGCGTTCGGCGTCCGGACCTCCCTTGAGCACGAGCACCTTCATGGCTTCACTCCCTGCGTCGTGATCGGCGCGAGCGACCGCGCCGGCGATTCACGCTTCGCCGCGCCTCCAGATGACCACTTCCGTGTCGAGCTCGATGCCGCTCGTCTCGCGCACGCGCTCGCGGATGAGGCGGATGAGCGCCTCCACGTCGGCGGTGCGCGTGCCCGGTGCGACGGTGACGAAGTTGCCGTGGCGATCGCTCACGCGGGCGCCGCCGATCGAACGGCCCTTGAGTCCGGCGAGATCGATGAGCCGGCCCGCGCTCTCGCGCTCGCCCGTGGTGTCGCCGTGCCCCGCATTGCTCGCGGCGCCTTCGGCGCCGACCTTCCGGGGGTTGCGGAAGACGCACCCGGCCGAGTGTTCCGCCAGCGGCTGCGTGGACTTCTTGTGCGAGAAGATCTCCTTCACGCGTTCGCGCACCTTGAGCGGATCTTCTTCCCTGAGCGCGAACGACGCCCAGAGCACCACGCCCGCCGGCAGGCTCGTTTCGCGGTACCCGAAGCGGATCTCGCCCGCGGGGAAGACCTTGAGCGATCCGTCGGGCTCGAGCAGGGCCACCGCGTGCACCGCGTCGCCGATCGAACCGAAGCGGCCGCCCGCGTTCATGCGGATCGCGCCGCCGACGCTCGCGGGAATTCCCGCCATGGGCGAGAGACCGTCGAGTCCGCGACGCGCGCAATCGTTCACGAGCTTCGCGAGATCGGCGCCGGCGCCGGCCCGCAGCGCCTCGAGCGAGCCGACCGCGTTCGCCTTCACCTCGCGGAACGCCGGCTCGTCGAGCTTCACCACCACGCCGTCGACGCCTTCGTCCGAGACGAGCAGGTTCGCGCCCGACCCGAGCACGCGCACCGGAATGCCGCCCTGATGGCAGCGGCGCAGCAGGGTGGCGAGCGACGCGTCGTCCATGGGATGCACGAGCACGTCGGCGCGGCCGCCGATGCCGAACCAGGTGTGCGCCGCCAGCGGCGCATCGGTCTCGACGCGCACCGCAAGATCGGCGAAGAGGGCGGCGGTGCCGGAGGGGCTCACGATCGTGGTCACGGCTCGTTCGATGTCGGCGGGTCGGCGTTCGCGGCGTCGGCGGCTCGTCCGTCGGGGCCGCGGAGGAAATCGTAGGCGATGCTCCCGACCGGCCCGGCGCCCATCACGACGAGCAGATCGCCGTCGCGGCAGACGACGTCGAGATGCTCGACGATCGCATCGAAGTGGTTGAGATGGATCGCATGCACGTCGCGTGCGCGGAGCCGCTCGACGAGATCTTCGGCGCTCACGCGCGTGCGCTCCTGCTCGCTGTCGCGCACGAAGTAGATCGGCGGCACGATCACGAGGTCGCAGCAGGAGAAGCTCTCCGCGAACTGCTCGAGCAGGAAGCGCGTGCGGCTGTGCTGATGCGGCTGGAAGACGCAGATCAGGCGCGACGGCCGCTCGAGGTCGCGGATCGCGCGGAGCGTGACCTGGCACTCGGTGGGGTGGTGGCCGTAGTCGTCGTAGACGATCACGCGGCCGCCGTCGGGCAGCGATCGTTCGCCGATCCTCTGGCTGCGGCGCTCGAGTCCGCCGAAGCGGCCGAGCGCGGATTCGATCGCGTCGCGCTCGCCGCCGAGCCACAGCGAGAGGATTCCCGCGGCGGCGGCGTTCAGCGCGTTGTGCTCGCCCGGCATCGGCCGCGCGAAGCGGAGCACCTCCTCGCCCTGATGGACGACGCGCACGATCCGTGCGTCGGGCGCCGCGTCGACGGCTCGATCGTGCGGCGGGCCCGCGCCCGCGGCGTCGTCCACGAACGACACCGCGTAGTCGGCGGAAGGATCCCACCCGAAGGTCGAGACGGCGCAGACGAGTCCCGACGCGATCTCGCGCCGATGCGCTCCCTCGTGGGCGATCAGCAGGCGCCCGCCCGCCGCCGCCGGCGGCAGTCGCTCCGCGAATCCGCGAAAGGCCTCGATGATCTGCTCGAGCGATCCGTAGCAGTCGAGGTGATCCTCCTCCACGTTGTTGACGAGCGCCATGGTGGGCCGGTGCTGATGGAAGCTGCGGTTGAATTCGCACGCCTCCGCCACGAGCACGCCGGGGCGACCCGCGAGCGAGCCCGCGGGAATCGTCTCCGAACCGAGACGACTTCCGCCGCCGAGCTGCGGGCAGGTCGCGCCGACGATCACGCTCGGATCGAGTCCCGCCTCGATCGCGGCGGTGGCGAGCATGGCGGTCGTCGTGCTCTTGCCGTGCGTTCCCGCCACGCAGACGGCGGTGCGTCCCGCCTGCGCGCAGCCGAGCGCTTCCGCGTACGAGAGCATCGGAATGCCGCGCCGCTGCGCCGCGAGCAGCTCGGGGTGGTCGAGCGGAATCGCGGCGCTCGCCACGACCACGTCGCAGCGCTCGGGCAGTTCGCCGCGCGACTGGTCGAACCAGACCGTGATGCCGCGTCGCTCGAGTTCGCGCGTGACGGACGACGCCGCCCGGTCGCTTCCGGCGCAGCGCGCGCCGCGCTCCGCGAACATCTGCGCCAGCGCGCTCATGCCGCAGCCGCCGACGCCCGTGAACCAGATCGCGGCGCCCTTCACCTGTCCTCGCCGCACGCGATCGATCACCGGCTCCCGTCGCGAGCGAGTCGAAGTGGAGGAGACGGCGGCCACGGACGACATGCTACGGCGGTGGGGCATCGATGCCGGATATCGGCAGCCCCGCGCGCGACACCCTACAATCCGCCCCTCCGATGAGCGACTCCCGCGCGCCGGCGTCCGACATCCACGCGCAGGTCCTGATCGTCGACGACGAGGTGGAACACGCCGAGACGATGGCGGAGGCGCTTCGGCGTCCGGGACATGTCTGCACGATCGTGCACTCGCTCGCCAAGGCCGATCAGGAGATCCGCCACGGCGCCTTCGACGTGATCGTCACGGACCTGGTGATGGAGAGCCGCACCGCCGGCCTGGAAGTGCTGAAGCTCCAGCGCGAACTCCAGCCGGACGCGGCCACGATCATGGTCACCGCGCACGGCGACGTGCCCACCGCGAAGGCGGCGCTTCAGGGCGGCGCGTACGACTTCATCGAGAAGCCGCTCGACCTCGTCGTCTTCCGCAACCTCGTGCATCGCGCCGCCGAGACGGTGCTGCTGCGACATCAGAACGAGCGCCTGCGCGGCGAGGTGGACGCGGCGTACGGATTCGAGGGAATCATCGGCGACTCGGCGGGCATGCGCAAGGTGGTGGCGCTCATCAAGCAGGTGGCGCCGAGCACCATTCCCGTGCTCATCACCGGCGAGAGCGGCACCGGCAAGGAGCTCGTCGCGCGGGCGATCCACCGCCACTCGAAGCGCCGCGAGAAGCGCTACGCCACCTTCAACGCCGCGGGTCAGAGCGAGAGCCTGCTCGAGGATCAGCTCTTCGGACACGTGCGCGGCGCATTCACCGGCGCCGACCGCGATCGCGAGGGGGTCTTCGAGTACGCCGACGGCGGCACGCTCTTCCTCGACGAGATCGGCGACATGCCGCTCGCCATGCAGCCGAAGCTCCTGCGCGTGCTCGAGCAGGGGGAGATCGTACGCCTCGGCAGCAACGACCCC
>Ga0194131_10009508_pt1 | contig 12257 bp, 15 predicted proteins | sample TA2KigO120mmetaG_FD_148631 | JGI IMG/M metagenome (GOLD analysis project Ga0194131, IMG submission 148631) | Freshwater microbial communities from Lake Tanganyika, Tanzania - TA2015053 Kigoma Offshore 120m | ecosystem: Environmental > Aquatic > Freshwater > Lake | place: Tanzania: Lake... | reverse complement strand
TGTTGCGCGTGCGGTTTTTGGTTCAAAAATTCCTACACTTTGTGGTATTGGACACGACAGAGATGTCCCTATCGTGAGCCTTGTCGCAGATAAGGCAACCTCGACCCCTTCCATTGTTGCAATGACAATCAATGAGACGTGGAAAAGGCTTCGTGAAGATGTTCCTGTGTTTGAGCAAGACTTATTATATTCTTTCGATGCCGTACTTTCCGAGAGAAGAAATTATATACGAGCTTCGGTGGACCAGATGCTTGGTTATATGAGCCAGCTTTTTCTCGGGTATAATTATTTGAGACGCGAGCTTCAGCAAGCGTTGATTGCTATAGATACGCGCATTAAGGATGCTGAGAAACGAAGTTGGGAGGTGTTTGGTTTTGCTTGCACTGCATTCGAACAGATTTTTATGGGATTGTCTCGGAAGATTATTTCATATGAAACATATCTTGATGGTGTAAGCCCGGAAAGAAATTTGAAACTAGGATATAGTATTATTAGGAATAAAAAAGGAGGTGTTGTGAAGAGCGTAGATGAGATTGCTATTGGAGAAAAGGTTACGACAAAACTTTATAGAGGTGAGTTTATATCAAAAATTGAAGAAATTAAATCATGACTTCCGCATTTGGCGCATTACTTTGTCAAACGCTGCGGTACTCAACGCAGTACTTCTCGTGTACAGCTTATTCCGTTCCTCGCGTTTTTCTCGTACTGCACTCAAATGCGGAAGTCATAAAAAAATATGCAAAAAGAGAAAATAGGTGAATCATTATCAAAACTTGAGAATATTGTGAAGTGGTTTAATACACAGAAAGATGTCGATGTAGAGGAGGGGCTCTTAAAGGTAAAAGAGGGTGCGGTGCTTATCAAAAATCTTAATGAACGGCTTAAGAGGGTTGAAAATGAGTTTATAGAAATCAAAAAAGATTTATCTTTTGAAGAGTAAGAAATAAGAACCCGCCACATAGGCGGGTTCTTAGCTGTGTGGTTTCTAAAGACTTTGTAAGTCTGATTCAGTGGTTTGTATCTCTGCGTCGATATCTCCTAGGTCAATTGTCTGAAGTTCTTGGTCAATAATGGAGGTACTGTCTTCGGCTGGTTGTTCAACGGTGTTCATCTCTGGCGTTGTTGGTGTGGTGGGGGTTGCGGCTCCTTTAGGTTTTTGCCATGCTTGCATGCCAAGAAGGAAGAGAACAAGAAGAGCACCCACTACTAACCATGTTGTATTTTTATTATTTTCTGTAGACATAAAAGTGTAATTATTGTGTTGATGTTGCTGTTGTGGTTGCTGGGGTGGTTGGGACTTCCGGCGTCTTTAATTCATCGATCTGTGGAATACTTTTTAGCATCGTTGTGGCATTTACAACCGCCTTTTGTGCTTTTTGTACGACCTCTTTTAGCGCTTCGAGATCCTTATTAAGCGAAGTTCGTGTCGTAGCAACCGCTGATTTGAGCTCTTTTTCTGTAGTGATGGTGATTGGGTATGTTTTTTTGAGTTGTGTTTCAATGGCGGTTTGTGCCTCGGCGATTGCTGTCTTTGCGGTTTCAATTGCGGTGCGCACTAGTGCAACATCTCTCCCATTCACCGCTGCTTTATCAGCCCGAGAGGATACCTTCTGGAGAAGATCTTCTAGGCGATTGATTGTGTTTCCAAGGTGCAATGTGAATTTTTCGTTGATTTCAGTAAATCTCGTATCGAGGTGTTCCACTGTTTGCTTTTTACGTTCATCCTTAAGGTTTGCTAATTTTGCTTTAAGTTTGACTGTTGTTGCTTCACGTTTTGTTTTTGCGACTTCTTGTGCCGCCTGTATTTTTTGTTGTATTGCTTTACGTCCTTGTTGCGCGTTTTCTTTTTGTGCACCTACTGTTTCTTTAAGAATAATCTTGTCTTGTTTGGTGTAAGCCAGCGCGACGTGAGCATAACTGCCCACCACAAGGCTTGCTACGAGAGCGATATGTATTGTTGTTGTTTTCATAAAATTTAAAATTGGTTTTATGTTTAATTTTGTTCGACGTTTAAACGACACAATGCATTCTACCACCATATCTTTTCTTTTTTCAACTTCCCTTTTTATTTCTTATCTTGTAACGTATATTTAGCTCCTTTGGGGGTGAATGCAATGTACGAACTAAATGCTTCGAAAAGAATTGTCGAATCTGCAATCGATAACTTTCCTTATCAGATTTTTCATAACGATTTGAATGCAATCGAAACCGTGTTCGGTGGTAGGGTTCTTGAGATTGCAGATCGATTGGCGGGGATTGTTGCACAGAGGCATAGCAATCTTGTGTGTGTAACACTCCTTGTTGACTCCATCCGTTTTCTTGCGCCTGCGCGACGCGGAGAAACACTTGTTTTTAAATCGTCAGTAAATCGGGTTTGGGGATCTTCAATGGAGATTGGTATTAAAGTGTTTGCAACCAACTTTCTTACCGATGGACATCGACATGTTTTTTCTGCGTATTTTACATTTGTTGCGGTAGACCACGATGGTAAGCCGACGAGGATTCGACAAGCAATACCGGAAACAGAAGATGAAAAACGGCGCTACAAAGAGGCGGACATTCGCCGTTCAAATCGTTTGAGGGTTGCACAAGAGATTAGAGATTCGCGTTCGTAACGAATGTTATAACCATCGACAAGGATGGTTTTTTATTGTCAAAAAGCAGCTACGTGGTATAGTATTTTTAGTACATTGATAGGGGGAGATTCGTCGTGAGTGCAGGGAAGAGGTCTTTGTATGTTCCTGGTTTTGCGGTTCCATTTGAATTGAGTAGGACAAAAATAGAGTTGTTTGTAAGGTGTCCGCGGTGTTTTTTTCTTGATCGACGCACCCATTTACGCAGTTCGGGTGAATTTGGCCTGAATTTAAACCTTGCGGTGGATGCTCTTTTGAAGAAGGAGTTTGATATTTATCGCGCGAGGGGAACCTCGCATCCACTCATGAAACGGTATGGTATTCGCGCGGTTCCCTTTTCGCACCCCAATCTTTCTACGTGGCGTGAAAATTTCAAGGGGGTTCGGTTTTTCCACGCGCCGACAAACTTGATTATATTTGGAGCCGTTGACGACATTTGGGTGGGACGCGATGGTGCTTTGTTTGTGGTTGACTATAAAGCGACGAGTACCTCAGAACCAATTACGCTTGAAGGAGAGTATGGAGAATCGTATAAGCGACAGATGGAGATTTACCAATGGTTGTTGCGTAGGAATGGGTTTACTGTTTCGGATACCGGATATTTTGTTTATGTAAATGCAAGTAAGGATCGCGACCGGTTTAGGGCAAGGCTCGAGTTCAAAGAGGAGATTATTTCCTACACAGGAAGTGATGCGTGGATTGAACCTACAATTGTCGCCATATACGAATGCCTAAAAGGGGAACTCCCCCAAGCGCCTTCTTCGTGCGGTCATTGCAGATATATTCAAAGCATGATGGATTTTCTTAAAACACGGTAAATGTTGTAGTACTATAAACCACCGTTCGGGTGGTTTTTTATTGTATAAAATCATTAAACGTGTTATTATATATTTAGTTCTTAAAAAGGAGGGTGTGTGTAAATGAATCGACGCGATAGCATTTATTCGTTGATCAATTTTGTGAAAAGAATTACGAGCGACGGGGTTTTTTATAAGACGTCATTTCGTAAATGGTGTAAGGACCACGAACAAGAGATGGAGACATTCTTTGGGTATTTTCGAAAAGAAGGAATGCCGGCAATAACGTCTCTTGTTGGCGCTTCATTTCATCCCACAGAACCGCTTATCATGTTGAACTATACCGCAGGTACACACAACACGCTTCATAAGTTTCCTGAAGGATGGACGTTGCCGCTTCGGCAATGTCGAGGAATTGTGTTTGATATGGTGACAGGACAACTCATTGCAAAACCGTTTGAAAAGTTTTTTAACTATGGTGAACATCCTGAAACAGTGAACCTTCCTGGTGGCCCCTTTGTTGCCACAGTAAAACACGATGGACATCTTGGCATTATTTTCAGATACCACGATAAGTTTATTCTCACCACGAGAGGCGAGTTTGTTAATCCAACTGCGCAGTTTGCCCAAGCGATGTTGGATGAATATGTTGAAGGAAATGGTTGGATGGAGTGGATTCCACCCGGGCAGATTACGCTTCTCGTCGAAGTTATCCATCCAAAGACACGGGTGTTTCTTGATTATTATGCCGACAAGAGGTTTGTCTTGTTGGGGATCAACCGCAATAGCGGTGAGTATGACGTCTTCGATTATCCTTCTGTCTGTGTATGGGGCAACCTTCTTGGCTTAGACGTTGCTGAACAATGGGTTGGTGATTCACTTGAAGTACTTCGAGAACACATGCGAGATCTTTCGGTGAAGAACAGAGAAGGATATGTCGTGCGTGTTGGTGATCGAATGGTGAAATTCAAGTTCGCTTCTTATATCAACAAAATGGTTGAAGCAAAGCTTGGATATAAGTATTTGATGCAGCGTGTGATATCTGGAAATCTTGGCAAAATGATTGATAATCTTCCTGAGGAGGTATTTGCGCAGGCACAAGAAATGCTAAGGGCTTTAATGAACATTGCTCAAAACGAAACTTTTACCGACAAGGAGAAGAAGAAAAGGCTTTACAAGCTGGTTCCTATTGAGGAGTCTACCCAATATTATCGAAAAATTTGCCGTGACTTTCTTGCTCGAATGAACACGACATAGATTTTAAAAAAGAAATCCGCCATATAAGGCGGTTTTTGTTACCCAGCAAAAACTGCGGGCGGAAGCCCACAGATGGATGGGTGCTGTGATGACATGTCATCACAGCCAAGCGCGGCTTGCATTGTTATGACGCTACGGGCGGAAGCCCGTAGCGATTCGCTTTCGTGTCGTCATTATGACGCGTCATAGTGATATATTTTATTTGCAATTTTTATTATTGTAGTATACTTAGGGCAATTGAATGTTATCCATGATCGGTTTTAATCTTTCAAAGAAAAAAGAAAAAATTATTGTTGCCGTGAGTGGAGGATTTGACCCACTTCATATTGGTCATGTACGCATGATGCAAGAGGCAAAAAAACTTGGTGATAAGCTCGTGGTAATTTTGAATAACGACAATTGGCTTAAAAAGAAAAAAGGTTATGTGTTTATGCCGCAGAAGGAGCGGAAGGAATTAATTGAAGCAATCGGATGTGTTGATAAGGTGGTGCTTACGAAGCATACAAAAGAAGTTGAAGATAAAAGTGTATGCGAAGACCTTATGCGAGTTAAGCCCCATATCTTTGTAAACGGCGGAGATAGGACGCGAAAAAATATACCCGAGGTTCCTGTGTGTAAGGATCTTGGATGTAAAATGGTGTTTGGTGTTGGATATGGTGGTAAGGTGCAATCAAGTTCGTGGCTCGTGGAGAAGTATCGAAGATTCCGTGATCGCGAAGCGATTTTATTGGATAAAAATAATCAATTGTGTTTGTGTGGCAGCGGAGAACTTTTTAAGAATTGTCATGGAAAGTAATAAATAAAGCTTCGTTTTCGTTGTGTTAGCGAATAATTTAATACATAAAAATTATGGGATTATTTGATCAATTTAAAATGGCGTCGGATATGATGAAGAATATGTCTCCTGAACAAATATCTGATTTGATGAAACAGGCAGAGCAGAGTAAGTCCATGCTTGAAGATGCGGTAAGAAAGGTTTTGGCCGAGGAGATTAAAAAGAGGGGTCTCATGACACGTGCTGAGGTAGAAGAGATGATGGGGGGCATTAACTATAGCTAGTGTTTTATTATGAAACCTAAAATTGGAGCACATGTGTCTGCTTCTGGCGGACTTTATAAGAGCATAGAAAATGCACGGGCGATTGGTGCCGAGTGTATTCAAATTTTTGGTGCTTCACCACAACAATGGGCGGTGCGGATGCCGAGCGACGAGGATGTTGTAAGATTTAAACATGTACGAAAAGAAAGCGGCATGGGGCCGGTATATTTACACGCGGCTTATCTTCCCAACCTTGCAACTCTTGATGATGGAATGTACGAAAAGTCAATTAAAAATCTTTCTGAGCATCTCGAGATCGCGGAGCGTATTGGTGCAGAAGGCCTTATATTTCATGTTGGGTCTGGAAAAGAAGCGCCAAAAGAAGAGGCGATTAAAAAAGCTGTTTTTGGAATGAAGAAGATTTTAAAATCTGTTTCCGGAAAGACCCTGCTTGTGATGGAGAATTCTGCTGGAGGCGGACAGAAGTTAGGATCAACCGCACACGAGATGGGGTTGATGCTCAAGGGTGTTGATTCATCTCGGGTCAAGATATGTATTGATACGGCTCATGCATTTGAGGCGGGGATTGTGGAAGGGTATACCAGGGAACATGTAGAACAATTTTGTAATGAGTGGGACAAAGGGGTGGGGCTTAAAAACGTCGTTGCGCTTCATGTTAATGATTCAAAAACCGTATTTAATTCTCATCATGATCGACACGAGAATATTGGTGAGGGATATATTGGTCTTGAGGGATTTAAAAATTTAGCAAAAGAAAAACGGTTGCACGATAAGGCATGGATTTTAGAGGTACCTGGTTTTGACGGCAATGGGCCGGATAAAAAAAATGTGGAAATTTTAAGGAACTGTTTCATGTAATTAAAAACCCGTCTTAGTGAGCCGGGTTTCGTTTTTTTATTGTCCAAAGAAACTTGCGTGAGGAAAGCGGAGGGATGGATTTGTGAGGTCGCTTCGCGTTTTTGTAACACATATGGGGACCATATTAGTATTAATAGATTCGTAGAGTACTGGAACGAGAGTGCGTGGAATTGTGGCGAGATGGAGGCGAGGTGATTCATCTTCGATATTCAAGAGCACAATGACGTACGGATAGTCTAGTGGGAGTACTCCATTGAATTTTTCGACAATGGCAGCAATGAGAAGCATGTGCAGCGTCGCATCTTTAAGTTCAGACTGCTCTGGATGTAACGCTTTGAATTTTGAAATTGCTTGATTTGCTAGATAGGTGGCCGCAGTATTAAATGAGCCTACAGATTTTTTCTTTAATTCGTCTTTATAGTCGGTAAGTATTTGCGTAAGCCCATCAAGAATCTTGGTATTGAAATTTTCAAGGATTTCGATATAGCGGTCTCCTTGCATATTGGCACCTTCTTTGCGCTTTTGTGCTACCGAAACCTTAACATGTCGTCATTATTTTGCAATATTTAAGCTTGGCATGGGCGGTATATATGTTAGGATCTTTTCATGAAGAAAAGGGAGGTAAAAATCCTTGGAATGCTTAAGGAATTGTTTCCGAACGCTCATATAATGCTTCGGTATTCAAACAACTGGGAACTTCTCGTCGCTGTGATGCTTTCCGCGCAGTGCACTGATAGGCAAGTAAATAAAGTGACGGAGAAGTTATTTAAGAAATACAAAACCCTAGATGGTTATGTAAGGGCACATATAAAGGAGTTTGAAAAAGATATCTATTCCACTGGGTTTTATCGCAGTAAGGCAAAACATATTCTTGAGGCAGCAAGGATGGTGAAAGAAAAATTTGGAGGGGAAATACCACGCACAATGGATGAAATGATGATGTTGCCAGGTGTTGCGCGAAAGACGGCAAATGTAGTATTGGGGAACGCGTATGGTATCGTGGAAGGGATTGCTGTTGATACGCATGTAAAACGACTTGCGCGAATGCTTGGGTTAAGTAGTCAGACAGATCCAAACAAAATAGAAAAAGACTTAATGACAGTTATTCCTAAAAAGGACTGGTTTGTTACTACTTATCGACTTATAGAGTATGGAAGAAAATATTGTCCTGCAAAACCACACAAGCACGAGGAGTGCCCATTAAGTAAAATAAAAGGGCAATCCGCCAGCTGGCGGAAAAAATAAAAAATATATGGCGATAATAAGAAAGAAAATCTATTCGGAGTATTTTGACGCAATCGTTGTGGGGAAAAAGAAATACGAGTTACGTCTTAACGATTTCGAAATAGCCGAGGGTGATACACTTATTCTCGATGAAGTCAATCCGACGACGCGTGAACTTATATGATAAGATGCTGCTAATAGCTTGACAAATTGATTTTTAAAATCAAGATTGACGTTTTGATGTTTTTTGTTTGTTTGCTATCATTTTCGATATGACTGATAATATTTTAGTAAAGCAATTTGGATTTGATATGGACGGTGTGATTATTGATCACACAGAGATGAAGATGCGTCTTGCGAAGGATCTTGGTTTCGATTTGCGTCCCGAACAAACCCCAGCTGATGTAATAAGGGAAATTATTCCACGAGAACAGCTCGATATTCTTAAAAAAAGACTCTACGACGATCCTGTGACCGGACTACTTTCGTCTCTCATGCCTGGAGCGAGAGATGCTTTGCGTGAAATTACTGTTTCGCGAACACCCTTCTTTTTAATTTCAAGAAGGAAGAATCCTGTAATGGCAATGGAACTTTTAAAAGTACACGGGTTGTGGCCTACTTTTTTTAACGAAAAGAATGCTTATTTTGTTAATGAGCCACGGGAAAAGAATGAACACGCGCACCGTCTTGGGGTGACGCATTATACTGACGATGAGCTTGGTGTGTTACAGGCCGTAGAAGTATCCCATTCGTTTCTTTTCGACCATTTGGGGGTTTTTAAAGAGGATCCTTCATATACGTATGTTAGATCTTGGTCGTCTCTCCTATCCTTTTTACTTAAATAATTGATACGTATTTTGACGTTCGTGTCCCGCTCTTTTAGAATGAGGACAAGATGATGGGGTTACGTTTGTTTTCTCTTGATACTTTGTTGCGTGTCCTTTTTGGGGTTACGTTTTTTTTGGTACCCTTGTTTATTACATCACGAGATCCCTTTTGGTTTCTTTTTGATCAGTGGCTCCTGTTTTATGGATTTACTATCCTTATTCTTATTGTCTGGATTATACGCTGTCTTCGTGATGGTAGGCTTGAGCTACAATGGTCTTTTTTTGATATTTTGATTTCTGTTTTTTTGTTGTCTGTTTTCTTTTCCGTATATGCGAGCATCGATATACGGAGGAGTGTCTTAGGATATTTCGGTGATCCTGCTGGCGGACTTTTGAGTTTTATCGCACTTTTTCTTTTTTATGCTATTTTTTGCGTTGTGGTTAGGCACGCGCAAGATATTTATTTTTATTATCGCGCGCTCTGCGTTTCTTTAAGTATTTTTGTTGTTTTTCAGCTCTTACATTATGTTGCGTTTTTTTTGTGGTCTATTAATATACCAGCCTTTGTTTCACGAGATGTTTTTTCTTTTATTGCCTTATCCGCGGCATTTCTTTTATTGGGTGTATATTTTCATCACGAACGAAACGTAATCAGATATGGCGTACTTGTTTTTTTCTTTTTTGCTTCTCTTGGGGTCTTTATTACATCGATTCCCCCCATGCTTCTTTTGTATTTGGGTGGATTGGCGGTGTTTTCATATATCTTTCGAAAATACCCGGATGATATAACAAAAAGACAGTTCTTCTGGGTGATTGTCCCCCTTTTTATTCTCGGTTTTTTTATTCTTATGTCTGGATGGAATATTGATTTTTTGAGAGGGGATGGAAATCACTTGGGTTATTCTTCCTCGCGTGCGATTATTTCAGAAGGTCTTATGGAGCGACGCTGGTTGGGGTTTGGACCTAGCACTTTTTCATATTCTTCGGGGCGTTTTCGTGTGCCACAAATGAATGTTGAACCAACGTGGGATAAGGTGTTGGGGCATTCGTATAATGCGTGGTTTGATATATTGAATGACATTGGGGTGTTGGGATTTTTTGCTTTTTTGGTGTCTGTTTTATTCTTTTTTGTTGTGCTATTTCGTGGTGCTCGATACTTTTTTCCAGAATATATAGGGCTTTCTTTGGTTATGGTTAGCTGGTTTTTGTTTTCTTTGTTTTTTAGTATGTCGGGACCCGTCGTGTTTGTAAGTTTTTTTTGCGCGTTACTTATTTATTCTTTTTTGATACAGATGCGTGACGGTGTGAGATATATACGTGTTCCATTTGTATTTTCTTTTCGACACAAACAATTTTCTTCTTTTTTGGTATTGTTTGTGTGTATTGCTATTTTATTTCTTGGGGTGTTATGGGTGAGGGAGGCTGCAGCAACGTGGTACGCCAGAAGGGCGCTTAATGTTTCTCCTGAAATTGCTGTTATGCGTTTAAATCGCGCCATATCTTTAGCGCCATGGCGGGTTGAATATGTTGGGGCATTGTCTCGTGTATATCTTTCTTTTGCGCATCAAGAAGTATTGGCGTTTACACCTGACACAAAACGTATTCGTGAGGCGGTGTCGCTTGTTATAGAATCAAGTCGTCGTGTTCTCGAGATGGTACCACAGGACGGATTGGCACAAATGACCCTAGGGAGTATTTATGAAGATCTCGGCTCATTCGTTGAAGGTCCTCACTTACTTGCCGAGTTGCAATATAAACAGGCGTTATTATTTGAGCCAAATAACCCTTTATTCTTGATTAAATTGGCAGATCTTTATCGTATAAAAGCACTTCGTTCTTCTGATACTATTTCCCATCAAAATAGTGTGGAACATGCTCGGGGGACGTATGAGAAAATACTTATCTTGAAACCAGACTACGCTGAGGCCTATATGGGTCTTGCGCTTCTTGAGGAACGTGAAGAAAATATTGACAGTGCAATACGGGCGGGAGAACAGGCGTTTTATTATGCATCACAAGATACAGAAATTATGCTGCAACTCGCGAGGATGTATTATAACGCTGAGCGTGCGTATAAAAAGGGCAGACTTTTCTACGCCACAGAGGAGCTATTGAAGAAGATTATTGTAAAAGAACCCTATTCGTTTAATGCCCACTTTCTCATGGGGTCACTTTATAAATTTATGGGTGAAAAGGAAAAAAGTCATATGTATTTTGAAAAAGCGTTATTGTTAGCGGGTCCAGACGAGCGGAAGCTTGTACAAAAAGAGTTATGAGGTATATAAATAATTTTTTCTTGTTGTTTTTTATTTTTTTGTTTGGGTACAGTGTTCATGATGTATCCGCTTTTGAAATTGTGCGCCTACCGCTTTCAGAAGGAAATGATTTTATTGTTTCACCTGTTTATATCGATTCCGATCTCACTGAGATAAAAGTAACAACGAGTTCGATTTCCGTAATTAACCATAGTGGCAGTGTCGTGGATTTTGAAGTTACGGCTGAACCGGTTGAGGGTGGTGTTGCTTCCGCACATCAATGGATTTCTCTTGAGGTGCCAGTATTCCATCTTCGCCCAAATGAAAAAATTACTTTTTCTGCTTTAATTAAGGCGCCGGTTTCGGCGCCCGATGGAATGTATTATGCAAACATTGTTGTGGGTGGAACGGTGCGTGGAGCAGGTGCGGTGCATCTTGTGCATCGCGTTGCATCCCGCGTGTTTGTGCGTATTGATACTCAACACAATTTACGCCCAATCGGGAATCTCATTGCGTTTAAAACTGCGTGGTTAAGGGAAAATACCCTGATACCGTTCTCTCTTATTTATAAAAATTCTGGTAATGCAGTTATGGAACAGGGGGGTACGCTTCTTTTAAAAACAATATTAGGAGGGCGAGCAGAATCATTACACATTTCTCCTTTTTACCTCTTGCCTGGCGAGGAGAAGCATATACAACTCTCTTCTCGTGTTTTTGGGTGGGGTTTATACAAGGCCACACTTACACTTCAAGGAGAAAAACAACAGACTAGGTTTTTTATCGTTCTTCCTTTACGTTCTCTGTTTGTGGTTTTTTTGCTTATATTTTTCATAACAAAAATCCTTCATTTACGGTAAGCGTAGTTAAGTTATCTGTGGATAAAATAAATACTTTTGATTGTTCTTTTTTGTTATAATAATATTAGTCTCTACAGTATTTTTTCTAAAGTTCTTATGTGGAAGCTTGGTCGGTTTTTCTTGTATTTTTTCATCTCTGGATGGTTTGTTTTTGTTCCTTTCACCACACACGCAACAATAACTTCGCTCATCTCTTATCAGGCAAAGCTTACTGATACCAATAATGTTGCAATAACCGATGCAGCTTATACTATAAAGTTTCGTATTTACGCAGTTTCAAGTGGCGGTACTGCACTGTATGCTGAACAACAAAGCGTTACTACTGCGAATGGTCTTTTTAGCGCTCTTATAGGAAGTGGAACATTAATCGAGAGCAGTGGCGCTTTGAGCGCTGTAGATTTTAACCAAGATCCTTTGTATTTAGGGGTTCAGGTTGGAGCTGACGCTGAAATGACTCCGCGAAAGCGCATTGCCGCTTCGATTTTTGCGT
>Ga0194131_10009506_pt1 | contig 12260 bp, 8 predicted proteins | sample TA2KigO120mmetaG_FD_148631 | JGI IMG/M metagenome (GOLD analysis project Ga0194131, IMG submission 148631) | Freshwater microbial communities from Lake Tanganyika, Tanzania - TA2015053 Kigoma Offshore 120m | ecosystem: Environmental > Aquatic > Freshwater > Lake | place: Tanzania: Lake... | reverse complement strand
CCTCGGTGGTCGTCGGGCTTACGTTCGGCCTGTACCCCGCGCTTCGCGCGGCCCGCCTGTCGCCGATCGACGCGATCCGTCACGAATAGACTCGTTCGCCGCGGTCCGCTCGATCAGCGCACGGAGGAACCGGCCGGTATGTGAGGTTGCGTGGCGCGCGACCTCCGCCGGCGGTCCCATCGCGACAACGCGCCCGCCGCCCGAGCCGCCCTCGGGGCCCAGGTCCACTACCCAGTCGGCCCGTGCGATGACGTCGAGGTTGTGCTCGATCAGCAGCACCGTGTGTCCGGACTCGACAAGTCGGTCGAGCACGCGGAGTAGCTTGCCGATGTCGTCGGCGTGCAGGCCGGTCGTGGGTTCGTCCAGGATGAACAGCTTGCGGCCCTGCTTCTTCGTTCCCGCGACCAATTCGCGGGCGATCTTCAGCCGCTGCGCTTCGCCGCCGGACAGTGTGGTAGCCGGTTGCCCCAGCCGGAGGTAGCCGAGCCCGACCTGTTGCACCTGCCACAGCGCCTGGCCGAGCTTCTCTTCGCGCGGGAAGGCGCGGATTGCCTCGTCCACGGTGAGCTCGAGGACGTCCACGAGTGAACGGCCGTTGACCTTCACCTCGAGCACGTCCGGCTTGAACCGCCGTCCTTCGCATTCCTCGCACGGGACGAAGAGGTCGGCCATGAACACCATCTCCACTTCCTGGTATCCCGCGCCCTCGCAGCGCTCGCAGCGGCCGCCTTTCACGTTGAAGCTGAACGTGCTGGCCGTGAATCGTTTGCTGCGGGCGAGCGGCACGCTGGCGAAGAGCTCGCGAATGGCGTCGAAGGCCTTGATGTACGTCACGGGGTTCGATCGCGGCGTGCGCCCGATGGGCTCCTGGTCCACGAGGACCACGGCCTCGAGCGACTCGACACCATCGAGGCGGTCGTAGGCCCCGACGCGCTCGCCGAGGTGCTGCTTGGCGGTGTGCTCGCCCGTCAGGCGCTGCTCGAGCGCGCGATACAGCACGTCGTGCACGAGCGTGCTCTTGCCGCTGCCCGACACCCCCGTGACGCACGTGAATGCGCCGAGCGGGATCCGCACGAGATCTCCGGCCAGGTTGTTCTCGCGCGCACCGGCGAGCTGCAGCCAGCGTCGGCCGAGCGTCCTCGCGGGGGCGGCGGGAATCGACGCCGCGCCCGAGAGATAGCGGCCCGTCAACGGGCTTCCGGATGTGGCGTCCGCCGGCGTTCCCGCGAAGACCACGGCACCGCCGGCGGCTCCACTGCCGGGACCGAGCTCCACCATCCAATCCGCCGCGCGCATGGCATCCAGGTCGTGCTCGACCACGACGACGGTGTTGCCCGCATCGCGAAGGCGCACGAGCAACGACAGCAGCCGGTCGAGGTCGCGCGCATGCAAACCGATGCTGGGCTCATCGAGGACGTAGGTCGCGTCCACGAGGCGCGAGCCGAGCGCGTTCGCGAGGGTGATGCGCTGTGCTTCGCCTCCCGACAGCGTCCGTGCCGGCCGGTCCATCGTGAGGTACGTCAGGCCCACATCGGTGAGGAACTGCACCCGATCCCGCGCCTCGCGAAGGATGTGCGAGGCGATGGCCAGTTCCGCGCCCGTCAGGAACAGCGCGCCAAGCCAATCGTGCAAGGCCCCGATCGGCATCGCACAGACCGCGGCGATGGACTGCCCGCCCACGCGCACATTGAGTGCGTCGGGGTGAAGGCGCGCGCCCCCGCAGGACCGGCATTCCTGCGCGGTTTGATAGCGCCGGAGGAAGACCCGGATGTACTGCTTGTACTTCTTCGGCTCCAGCGATTCGAGGTGCCTCACAATGCCGAGAAAGCCCTTGGCCTTGCCGCGCAGGAGCTGCTCGCGCTGGTCACGGTCGAGTTCACTCCACGGCCGGTCCATGGGGATGCCTTCGCGACGGCAGAACTCGGCAAGCGCGCGCCGCTTGTTGTCGTACCGCGGCATCGTCCACGGGGCGATGGCGCCGAGCTTGAGCGTCCTGGCCTCGTCGGGAACGATCAACGCCTCGTCGTATTCGAGCGTCGCGCCGAACCCGTTGCAGGTCGCACACGCGCCCTGGGGGCTGTTGAACGAAAAGAGCTGCGGCACGGGGGTCGGCGCCACGTGACCGTCGTTGGGGCAGCGGAACGCCGTCGTGAACGCGCGGCGCGCGGGGACGGCGTCGGCGAGGAGGGCGAATGCGTCGCCGTCGCCCTCCCGAAATGCCGTTTCGAACGCGTCCACGATCCGCGCGAGTTGGTCGGCGCCTACGACCACGCGATCCGCGACGACCAGCAGTTCGTCAGCCGCGGCAAGGTCGGCGCCGGCTGGGAGTTCATCGAGGTGGAGCCCGATCCCGTCGGCGACGACCCTGACAAACCCCTTGGCCCGGAGTGCTTCGACGATCTCCTGATGTTTCGTTCGCGCGGACCGTTTCCACGGAAAGGCAACATGGAGGCGCTGGGCCGGGGCTTCGGCGATGATCCGATCGGCGGCTGACTGCGCGGAATCGGGCCGCAACTCCGTGCCGCACTTTGGACAGACGGTGCGACCCACCCGCGCCCAGAGCAGGCGGAGGTAGTCGTAGACCTCGGTCGCCGTGCCCACGGTCGAGCGCGAGGTACGCGTGGGGTTTTTCTGCTCGACCGCGACCGCCGGCGAGAGCCCGTCAATGAAGTCCACGTCGGGCTTCGGCATTCGTTCGAGGAACTGGCGCGCGTACGCGGAGAGGGATTCCACGTAGCGTCGCTGCCCCTCGGCGTAGATCGTGTCGAACGCCAGGGACGATTTGCCCGAGCCCGACGGCCCCGTCACCACGGTGATCGCGCGACGCGGGATGTCCGTGTCTATCCCCTTGAGATTGTGTTGCCTGGCGCCGCGAATCCGGATGAAATCCTTCACGCCAGAAACCTAGCCGCGAGAGGGAAATCACCCCGCAAACACCCCGCAAGTGCATGTCAGGATTTGCCTTGCCACCCCCCGGTGAGGGGGGTAGTTTCCGCCCGAATGCCGTACCTCCAGTTCCGCGACCAGCGTGTAACCCTGTCCGCCGCCGATCAGACGATCGGCGCTTTTGACGGTGCGGCGCTTCGGGTTCCGGGCGACGATGCGACGGCCCGCGCGATCGTCCGGTTGGGCCAGGATGGGACGGGGATCATCCTGCGCGGCGATGCCAATGCCGTCGTGATGGTGAACGGCGTCATGCTGGGTGCTGAGCCGTCGCCCCTGCTGCACGGCGACAAGGTCGAGATCGGCGGTCACCAGTTGCACTACGGCGAGGACGCGAAGGGCGGGAGCACGCAGTTCATTTCCGCCGCGAGCCTCGCGGAGAAGGTGAAGGCTGCCGCCGGGGCCCCGAAGAAGCCGACCAGCGCGACGGGCGGACGCCTGGTATCGCTCGTTGATGGTCGCGAATACGCGGTTCCCGACGCCGGCGTCACGTTCGGTCGCGAGATCGGCAATGACATCGTCATCGCGTCAGGCGCCGTTTCGCGGCGTCACGCGACGATTGCGCCGACCGAGGCGGGCTATGTCATTGCTGACCTGAGCACGAATGGCGTGCTGGTCAACGGGATCCGGGTTACCGAGCGCCAGGTTCTCGGACGTGGTGACGTGATCCGGATTGGCGAGGAAGAGTTCCGTTTCTACGCGGACAAGGCGAAGGAGCCCGCGGCGAGTGCACCCCCACCGGCGGCTGCTCCCGCAGCGCCGGCGCCGGCCGCGGCTCCAACGCCACCTCCGCCGCCTGCAGTGGCGGCGCCGGCGGCTCCGCCCGTCATGGCGCCAATCGCGTCACGCTCGGCAGAAATCCCAAGTTCGACCGACGTGACGGTGCGGCCGCCCACGAAGGAAGAACCGGCGCTGGTGATCCAGACTGCGATGGATTCGGCGACCACCGCGCCCGCCGCCCAGCAACCAGCGTCGGCCCCGGAGGCCGCGGCGCCGGCGGCGCCCGCGGCAGCGGCCCGAACGGCGCTCGCGACGCTCGAGGTCATCAACGAAGGCCCGATGAAGGGGACGAAGTACGAGATCTTCACGCCCCTGACCAACATTGGCCGCGGCGCCCACAACGACATCGCGATCAAGGATGACAGCATTTCCGATTCGCACGCCAAGATCCTCCGTAAGGATGGGCACTGGTATGTCGCGGATCAGGGGTCAACGAACGGCACTTACGTCGGGGGACGTCGCATCCAGGACGAGCAGCAACTGGTTGGCGCGCCCGATGTGCGGTTCGGCAACATCAAGGTGATGTTCAAGCCGACGGCTGCCGGCATGGATGAGAGCGGCAGCACGAAGGCGATTGCGGCGGTCAGTATCGACCAGGCCAAGCGCATGTCGTCGATGGCAAAGGCGCAATCCACCGCGGCCACGCCAAAGGCCGCCTCGGCGCCTACGACACCGTCCGGCGGCAAACCCGCGACTCCGATCGTGGTGCCGGAGCCAGCGGTTCCGGAGAAGAAGAAGGGTTGCGCGGCGATGATTGCGTTCATTGTTGCACTCGGTGCCGCCGGCGCCGGCATGCTCGCCGTCCTGCTCACGGTCGGAGGCTGATCGCGTGCAGCTCGCCGTGGGCGCTCGTTCAGATGTCGGGATGGTTCGCTCGGGCAACGAAGACAACTTCTTCGCTGAGGCCGACGAACTCCGCGGTGTCTTCATCGTGGCCGACGGCATGGGCGGCCACGCCGCCGGCGAAGTGGCCAGCGAGATGGCTGTCCAGATCGTCGCGCGGCACCTGCTTCCCCTCGAGCACATCCGCGATTCGAACGCCGACGAGACGATGACCGTCGCGTTGCGCGACGCGAACCGCGCGATCTATGAACGCATGCTGGCCGAGGTGGACAAGCAGGGCATGGGCACCACGGCGTCGGTGATCATCGTCTCCGGGGGCCAGTACCTGATCGGTCAGGTTGGTGACTCGCGCGTGTACGTGCTTCGCGACGGCGCGCTGCGGCAGATCACGAAGGACCATTCGTACGTCCAGGAGCAGGTGGACGCCGGCCTGCTGACGCCGGAACAGGCCCGCTATCACCCCTACAGCAACGTGATTACGCGCTGCGTCGGGGCGAACGAAAGCGTGGACGTGGACTTGTTCCGCGGCGAGGTGATGCCGGGCGACGTGTACCTCGTCGCGAGCGACGGGCTCACCGGTATGGTGGACGACCGGCGCCTGCAGCAGATCCTGCTCGCGCGGTCGAGCCCGGGACGCATCGTGGATGCGCTGATCGCCGAGGCGAACGGTCGGGGTGGGTTGGACAACATCACCGCGATCGTGGTCCAGGTCGGTTCAACCGACACCGCGCTGAGCCCGGCCGAAGCCACGGTCCCCTGACCGGCGGGAGCGGCATGTCCGACCCGACAGCCGTTCCATCCCGCACCGCGACTGTCGAGTCGCTGGCAGCGCTGTACCTCGGCAACATCCTCTACGCGCTGGAGCGCTGCGCCATGTCGCTGGAGGCCGAGGGCAAGGCCGACGAAGCCGCTTTCTATCGCGGCATCGGTCGCCTGTTGGCCGACGCGCGCGGCCGCGAAAAGGCGTAGAGCTTCTTCGGCCTGCGCCTCCGGCGCGGTGGTGTAGGGGATTCCCTTGCGGCGCGCGACCGGGCCACAGGCCACACTCCAGCACGCCAAGTCACTACGGTCCGGGAGTCGCCCATGAGTAGCTCCAGTGCACGCACGTTCAAGGATGGGCTCGTCATCGGCCTGATCGCCTACACGGCCGTGGTGACGTGCTACGCTGCATTGGATTTCCTCGCCGCCCGCGGTGCGTTCTATACGGTCAACGTGCTTGGCCAGTCGCTGTTTCGCGGGCTGCGCGACCCTTCAGTCCTGCAGCTTCCGATCCCGCTGGACCCGATGGCGATGTTCTTCTACAACGGGGTTCATCTCGTTGCGTCGCTGGCCATCGGCCAAGCGGTCATGGCATTTGTTGACGTCGCCGAGCAGTCGCCGCAGCGCAGCGGCTTTGCGTTCACGATGGTCACTGCCGGCTTCGTGATCACCATCGTTGCGGTTGGTGCGCTCAGCGCACCGATCCGGCCCGTGCTCCCATGGTGGTCGATCGTGCTCGCGAACAGCGCGGCGGTTGTGCTCGCGTGGATGTACCTCGGCGCGCGGCGGCCGGGGGTCTGGCGGGCGATGACCGCGTTTGCGCGCTGACGGGCTACGGTAGCGCCGTCGGCTCAGGCGCCGAGTTGCCGCCGCACGGCGGCCGCGGCATCAACACGTTCCGCGCAGAACACCCGCAAGCAGCGGGCGCTGGCGTAGAGGTCGCTCGCCAGGCGCGGCAGGTCCAGTGAGCCGGGCTGGCCGGCCTGCGTCAGCCGCTCCGCCTTGCCGCCGGCCTTCGACACGAGCAGGTCAACGCCGAGCATCTGGGTCTTGGCCGGAAAGTCGAGCAGGACGTGGTTCGCCGGAACGCCCACGTCAGAGGCGATTGCCGCTTCCGTCGCGCGCACGCGTTCCCGGTCGTTGGCGATCCACTCGAGGTCCACGCCTCCGAGCGACGCTGCCGGTGCCTCGTACGCGCGCTTGAACAGGCGCCGGCCCCGCAGCGCCGCTACCATGGGGTCGCTGCCGGCGCCGGACTCGATGGCATGGAGCAGGCCTTCATCGGTGTAGCCGCCGAGCTCCGCGGTCAGGACCGAGCCACGCTCAACGGCGCGCTCAACGATGCGTTTGTACATGGCCGTGGCGCTGCGGCAGGCATGGTGCCAGTACACGTTGCGGTACATCTGGTACTTGGCGAACAGGAGGGTTTCGACCGCCGAGAGTCCCTTCGACCCGATCGCGAGCGACCGCCGTCCTGAGGCCGGATCGCGGGACACTGTCATCGCCTGCAGCAGCCGATCCTCATCCACCTCACCGTAGGGCACGCCGCACATGCGCGCGTCGCGCTGGAGATAGTCGATCTTGTCGAGGTCGAACGACCCCGAGATCAACCCCTGCAGCGGGGAGTCGCTCGAGCCCTGGATGAGCGCCACGATGCGCTCGGGCGCGTCCGTCGCGACGCGGCGGCGCAGGACTTCCGCGACGGACCCGGTCGTGATGAGCGCCGTGGCCAGGGACTCGTGGTGCGGTGCGCCGATCTCCTCGAGGGCATGCGAGAACGGGTAATGCCCGATGTCGTGCAGCAGCGCGGCGGACGCCACGACGGCGGATTCGTCCGCTGCGACCTGGTCGAGCGCACCTGCGCCCTCGAGATGCTCGAGGGCGCGGGTGGCCAGATGATATGCGCCCAGCGCGTGCTCAAACCGCGAATGCGTTGCGCCGGGGTACACCAGGTGCGCCAAGCCGAGCTGCCTGACGTAGCGCAGCCGCTGGAATGGCGGCGTATCAATCAGTTCGGCCGCGACCTCGTCTACGGCAATTGAGCCCCAGAGCGTGTCGCGGATGTAGAGCACTGGTCGCGCGCGGCCTACGCCTTCGGCCCGGCCCCGAGGATCTTGTCCGAAACCGCGGTGCCGAACTTCTTGATGTTCTCGCGGAACATCTCGGCGAGCTTCTTCGCCTGGGTATCGTACGCCGCGGCGTCCTTCCAGGTACCGCGCGCATCGAGCACTTCGGCCGGGACGCCCGCGATTCCCTGCGGAACGGCGAGTCCGAAAACCGGGTCCACCTTCACCGGGGCGGTGGCGAGCGAGCCATCGAGCGCGGCCCGGACCATCGCACGGGTGTAGCTGATCTTCATTCGCGCGCCGACGCCGTACGGGCCGCCGCTCCATCCCGTGTTCACCAGCCACACGTTGGCGTCCTTGTGCTGGTCGAGGAGTTGGCCCAGCATCTCGGCGTACTTGGTCGGGTGCCACACGAGGAAGACGGCCCCGAAGCAGGCGCTGAAGGTGGCCTGCGGCTCCGTCACGCCGCGCTCCGTACCGGCGACCTTCGCCGTGTAGCCGGACAGGAAGTAGTACATCGCCTGCTCGCGCGACAGCTTGGCGATCGGCGGTAGCACGCCGAATGCGTCGGCGGTGAGGAACACCACGTTCTTCGGGTGGCCGCCCCGCCCGGTGGGGACGTGGTTGCCGATGTAGTGCAGCGGGTAACTGGCCCGCGTGTTCTCCGTGATCTTCTGGCTCTCGAACTTGACCTTGCGGTTCTCGTCGAGCTCTACGTTCTCAAGGATCGTCCCGAACATCTGCGTCGTCGCATAGATGTCGGGCTCGTTCTCCTTCGAGAGGTGGATCACCTTGGCATAGCAGCCGCCCTCGAAGTTGAACACGCCTTCCTTCGACCAGCCGTGTTCATCGTCGCCGATCAGCCCGCGCTCCGGGTCAGCCGACAACGTGGTCTTGCCCGTGCCGGACAGGCCGAAGAACAGCGCGGTATCGCCGCCCTTGCCGACGTTCGCCGAGCAGTGCATGGACAGCACGCCCTGCTTGGGCAGCAGGTAGTTCATGACCGTGAACATGGACTTCTTGAGTTCGCCGGCGTAGCGCGTGCCGCAGATCACGATCGTACGCTTCGCGATATGGAGCACGATCGCGGTGGTCGTGCGCGTCCCGTGCCGGGCCGGATCCGCCTGGAACTCCGGCGCGTGGAGGATCGTGAAGTTCGGCGCAAACGCGGCGAGGTCGCTGGCAGCCGGCCGGATGAACATGTTGCGCACGAACGAGGCATGCCACGCGTTGGGCGTGACGTAGCGGCACGACAGGCGATACGCGGCGTCCGCGCCGCAGTAGAGGTCCTGCACGAAGAGGTCGGACAGCCCATTCAGGTAGGCCTTCACGTCGGCCTGGAGCGTGTCGAAGTGGGCCTCGGTGATCTTCTGGTTCACGGCACCCCAGTCCACGTCAGCCGCGGACGATGCCTCTTCGACGACAAACTTGTCCTTGGGCGAGCGGCCCGTGTGCGGCGACGTCACGGCGCAGAACGGCCCCATGTCGGCGAGCTGGCCTTCGCCTCGACGAATGGCCTCCTGGATCAACTCCGGGGCGACGAAGTTCCAGTGGACATTGCCCGAGGGGGCAAGTCCTTGGCCCGTGAGTCCCGTTGCGCCTTGCCGCGCGGTCCCGCTTGTCATGGTGTTCGTCCTTTCAGGTTCGAGAGTTCAGCGCGAGCCGGCCGACGCTGTCGCGGTCGGCGGGTTCGCAGGAGTGGGGGAGGGGACGGCCGTCTCGGCCGTGGTACCGACGGGCACGTACGACCCGCTGGTCGTGCGAACCCGCCATTGCGCGTCAATGACGGCCACCGCGGCCATGTTGACGACGTCTTGCACATCGGCGTTCTGCTCGAGCACATGCACCGGATGGGCCATCCCGGCGAGGATGGGGCCCACGGCCGTCGCACCGCCGAGTTTCGTCAGGAGCTTGTACGCGATGTTGCCGGCGCTGAGGTTCGGGAAGATGAGGATATTCGCCGGCTCCTTCAGGCGCGCGAACGGATACCGCGCCGCAAGCTCGATCTGGTCGAACGCCACGTCGGCCTGCATCTCGCCGTCCACGATCAGCGCGGGTCGTCGCTCACGCACGATCCGGACGGCTTCGGCCATCTTCTGCGCCTGCGGGTGCTTCACCGAACCGAAGTTCGAGAACGACACCATCGCGACGCGCGGCACCTGCCCGAAGTTCGCGACGAGTCCGGCCGCGGAAATCGCGATCTGCGCCACTTGCTCGGCGGTCGGGTCAATATTGACCGTCGTGTCGCCGCAGAACACCACATGCTTCTCGAACACGAGCATGTACATGCCGCTCGCGAGTCGCGTCACATGGTGCGCGCCGATCACCTCGAGCGCGGGACGGACGGTTTCCGGATAGTGCTTCCCGATGCCGCCGACAATGGCATCCGCATCGCCGATCGCGACCATGACGGAACCGAAGTACACGCCCTTGTAGAGGCGCTGCTCGGCTTCGGCGAGCGAGAGGCCCTTGCGTTGACGGCACTCGAAGAGGAAGGCGGCGTAGCGGTCGCGGTTGGGCGACGTCCCCGGATCGACCAGCTCGATTCCGTCGAGCGAGACTCCGTGCTTGGCCGCGATCTCGCGCACCCGGGGCGGGCGGCCGAGCAGGATCGGTTGCGCGATCCCCTCGTCCACGATGATCTGGGCGGCCTTGAGGATCCGCGGGTCTTCGCCTTCGGGGAATACCACGCGCTTTGGGTCTGCCTGCGCGCGATTGATGATGCCGCGCATGATCCCGCGGACGCGCCCGAGCCGGTGTTCCAGTGACTCGCGATATTCTTCCCGGTCAACGGCGAGCCGCGCCACGCCCGTCGCGATGGCAGCCCAGGCAACGGCCGGCGCCACCCACAGCAGGGCGCGCGGATCGAAGGGGAAGGGAATCAGGTAATCCGGCCCGAACTTCACGGAAGTCAGGCCGTAGAGCTGGGCCACGCTGTCGGGCACGTCTTCCTTGGCGAGCGCCGCGAGTGCGCGCGTCGCCGCCATCTTCATTTCCTCGTTGATCGTCGTCGCGCGGACGTCGAGGGCGCCACGGAAGATGAACGGGAAACAGAGGACGTTGTTGATCTGGTTCGGGTAGTCACTGCGCCCCGTGGCGACGATCGCGTCATCGCGAACGGCGCGCACTTCGTGCGGGAGGATCTCAGGGTTCGGGTTCGCCAGCGCGAAGATGATCGGCTTGGGGCCCATCGCGCGCACCATGTCGCCCGACAACGCCCCGGCCGCCGACAGGCCCACAAACACGTCGGCGCCGCGGATCGCGTCCGCCAGCGTCCGGTGCGGCGTGTCCACGGCGAACCGCGCCTTGTAGCGGTCCATGTCGCCTGCGCGGCCCTTGTAGATCACGCCCGTGCGGTCGCACATGAGGATGTGTTCCCGCTTCACGCCCAGCTGCACGTAGTGCTCGGCCGTCGAGATCGCGGCGGCGCCTGCCCCAGAGAACACGACGCGTACCTTCGCGATGTCCTTCCCGACGATTTCCAGCGCATTGAGCAGCGCGGCGCCGGAGATGATCGCGGTCCCGTGCTGGTCGTCGTGGAAGACCGGGATGTTCATCGTCCGGCGGAGTTCTTCCTCGATGTGGAAGCACTCCGGCGCGCGGATGTCCTCGAGGTTGATCCCGCCGACGGTCGGTTCGAGGAGCTGGCAGAACCGGATAACGTCTTCCGGCCGCTCGGAGCCGACCTCGAGGTCGAACACATCAATGTCGGCGAACTGCTTGAAGAGGTTGCCCTTACCCTCCATGACCGGCTTGCCTGCGAGCGCGCCGATGTTGCCGAGCCCGAGCACCGCGGTGCCGTTGGTCACGACGGCGACGAGGTTGCCCCGCGCCGTGTACTGGTAGGCGGTATCCGGGTTGGCCTCGATCTCACGGCACGGTTCCGCGACGCCGGGCGAATACGCCAAGGCCAAGTCCCGCTGGTTGGCCAGCGGTTTGGTCGGAACGACGGCGATTTTCCCGGGGCGGCCGCGCGCGTGGTATTCCAGCGCGTCTTCACGCTTCATAGGCGGTCAAAGATAACGGTCGGACTGTCTCCCGGCCGTCAGCGCTTTGGGTTTTGTTTGGGGTCCCCCATCGGCCTGGGATTCACGCGGGCATATCTTCCATATCATGACCGCGCGGCGCCCTTCGGTGCGCATCCTTCTTGCGATGCTCGCGTTGCTTCAAGCAGCGCTGCCGCCTGTTGTTGCGGCCGTCGAAGGCCAGACGGTCAACGGTCGTCCCAGCGTCCAGCACGCCGAGGATCCGAGTCGCGCCAACTGCACCGCGGAGCACCTCCACGACTGCGCGCTGTGCCGGAGTGCCCACGCGCCGTTCGGGGACGAGGCGCGAGTGCCTGCGGTGCCGACCGTGGGCGCGCGGCACGCGATCGCTCCCGTGGTCGTATCCGGGCCGACGTCGTGGTGCACGGCGACGGCGAACCGCCCGCGCGCTCCGCCGAAGTCCTGACGGCACGGCGCCGCATCGCGGCGCCATTCCAACTGTGGATCGCAGCCCTGTGGCCCGGCGCACCGTGCGCCGTGGGCCCGTTGCGATCGTAAACCGTTCAGGGGCGATTTCATGTTTTCCATGGTTCTTCACGCGGCGCACTTCGCCGCAGCTTGTTGTGCCGCCGACGTGGCGCAAACGGTGCGCGGCACCGTCCGTGACTCGTCAGGCGCCGGTCTTCCCAATGTCCAGGTCGTCGTAGCCGAAGCGAATCGCTCGGCGACGACCAATGCCGGCGGCGAGTTCACGATCCGCGGACTCGCCGCGGGCGAGTACCATCTCACGACCCTGTTGGTCGGCTACCGTCCGGGACATGCCGTCGTGCAGGTCGCGAACTCCGGGCCCGATGTCGTCGTCAACATCGTGATGTCCGCGACA
>Ga0194131_10009504_pt1 | contig 12261 bp, 16 predicted proteins | sample TA2KigO120mmetaG_FD_148631 | JGI IMG/M metagenome (GOLD analysis project Ga0194131, IMG submission 148631) | Freshwater microbial communities from Lake Tanganyika, Tanzania - TA2015053 Kigoma Offshore 120m | ecosystem: Environmental > Aquatic > Freshwater > Lake | place: Tanzania: Lake... | reverse complement strand
ATGTTACAGTGCCGGACAGATCGAGATCAACAACCCACAACTTTCGCCAACGCAACGAGCCATCTTGCCCTAAATCGACAGCATTGTGTGTGTTGGGCTTGAAGTGGGAATTAATGACGGTGGAAAACGGGCTAGTGGCCGTCTGGAAGCTCATAAAAACATTGCCTGAGTTGTCCCTTAGAGCCATGTTCGTAGTGGAGCCCATCGTGAAGTACCAGAATGTCCCGCTATTGATGTTGTGGATCTCTATTTTATTCGCTGCCACATAACCGAAATCGGACGCGAGCGCTGCCTTCCAGCCAACCGTCGAAGTCTGTTCCACGGAGAAGTTGTTGGTTAAGTTCGTTCCCGCGATCGTGTAGTCCGCATTCTGAGGCGTCAGAACGCGCGTCGTTGACGTAGTGAAGCCATCTACCTCGAACCGGAGCAGTTTTGTCACGTCCGCGCTTCCCTTGACTATTGCGGTTGTGTCCGCCACTGGCAGACCGCTGCCGCCACAGGCCGAGATGCTGAGCGCTCCCGCCCCGTCGCTTTGCAGACACCCGGAGGCATCCGCCGTAGGGAGCGTCCAGACGACGTTTCCCGCCAGAGCATTGGCGGCACGAAACCCGGCGTAATTTGTCCCATTGGCCGGCTTCTCGCGCCACCGCGCCTCTCCTGCCGCCGATCCATCGGCTTTCGGGAGAAACGTCGTCGGAGGTAGAAGGTTGCTCTGCCCGAAGGCGAGACACGCGAGCATCAACGGTGAGAGACGTAGTGCCATTTTGAGTCCGAGAGCGCGACGAAATGAAAGAGTGTTACGGCGCCGGCCTCTGTGTTGATGTCCACTGGCGTGCCGGATGCGAATGAGGTTGACCATGTTATCTGCCTCCCGCCAGTGCCATCTTGGGTTATTCTAACATAGAGCAGTTCGTTTTCCGTTGGGGTTGGGCCTGTGATCTCCGTACTTGCCGCTGTCAGTGTCCATGAGGAGTTGTGGACCGTGCTGCCACCCGCCGCTCCGCCGCCGCCAGAGCCGGCACTCACGAGAGAGCCGCCGTCCGTTGGCGTCTGCACTACGCGGCCAGCCGCAAGGTTCTGAAAGTAGTCCACCCAGGAACCATGCCGCGTCCCGTCCACGGCCGTGATGCGGTAGCGCAGGAATTGCCCGTCGATGTCTCTGGCTGTGACGTCGGTTATGAGCAGCAGGCTTGAGGAGAGGCCGAGCGTGGCGTTTGTGGCCGTCAGCAATTGGCCGGCCCGGTATCCCGTCACATCCGTCGTGAACTCAAACGAGCTTTGATCTGCCTTGAGCTGATCGACAAGCGCGACCTGGTAGGCGTGACTTTCCACCTGCCCAAAGAAGTCGCTCACTTCCTCAAGACCCTGATACTTCCCGCTGGTTCCCTCTACCGCCGCTTGGGCCGTGATAGCCGCGTTGTCCACGTACTCCATCACGTCGCCGCCGACGCGGCGGTAATCGATCCCAAGTACATCTGTCGAGGCAGGCGCTTCGTTCGCCGTCAGCGTTCCGCCACTCGTATACGTACCGTTCCCGTTCGATCCGTCGAGCTTGAGCGTCAATGCGCCGGTGACCGTCACCCGCCATAGGCCATTCGCGGCCGTGTTCCCAAGAACGTTTACGATATTCACGAGATGACCGTCCGCCAAGCCGTGCGCGCTTGCCGTCGTTATCTCGATCGGAATCGCATCGGTTGCCGCGGTTACGGCAACGGAGAGCGAGGCGTCCTGGCTGATCTTGCGCTCTCCGTATGACCAATAGAAGTCCTTCCCTGTGTCTACGCCACGCACGCCAAACGTGCTTTCCCGCACTCCTTCGGTCGTATGATGCGTAATCGTGGCGATGCCCTGCGGGGCGGTTTCCAGATACCACACCTTCGTACTGCCGTCGCCAACGAACGTATTCGTGGTCAACGGGTAGCTAGCCCACGAGATGCGGCGGCAGGAATGATTGACCTTGTTTTCGCGCGTTGCTCGCACTTCGCAGTTCTCGCGTAGAGCGTTCGCCGTCGTGATATCCGTCGGCGCTGCCACTGTTGCGCGATCCGTGAAGAAAAGCTCGAGCTCCGGGCTCAAGTACCACACCTTCGTGGCTCTCTCCGCGAGCTCATCCAGAATTTCGCTCACAGTCTCGTAGTTGTAGACGCGCTTGTCGAGCGTTGGGCCATCCTCGATCGTATCGAAGATAAGGTTTTCTCCGTCCGTCCAATTGGTGGCGATGGAGCGGACGATATTTCCCGCCGTGGGCGTCCAGGACCACGCAACGCCTGATTGCGAGCCAGCGCTCGTAGCCAGCGTCAGGCTGGTCGTGCTTGTCACCCCGGCAACCGTATAGGTCACGGAGTTGATGACGATCTTTGTCCCGATCAGGTTCTTGTCAAATAGATCGCCGGATACCCACGTCACGGTAGTCGCCGACGTGTTGCATGTCCCGCTCCATGAGCGGAACGTCGTGCTTGGCTCCGACACGCTGGTCGCCGGGATCACTCTCCGCTGATCCAGGCGCTGCTCCCAGGACGCCGCTGAGCAGCCATAGGCAACGGTGCCCGCCGTCACATTGTCGAAGTTAAACCGCCTTACCTCCTCCAGCGTCCCGCCGAACTCGCGAGTGCCATCGACGAAGACTGAAACCTCCTTGCCTGGAACCGGCTGTGTCCCACCAACAACGGTAAACTCGCACGTCGAGCGCCCATCGGTGCGGAGCGTGATGTTTAGGGAGTTGGCAAGCGGCTGCCGCGTCACGCCGCCGATCAGCACCTCGAGTGCCACGAGCTACGCTCCCGCCAATCGTAATTGACGCACCACGGCTTCGGCGAGGACCTTCCCGTCGAGCGTTATCGTGACATTGGACTGTGAGCGAGTCTCTTTCATCAGCATGACGACCTCGCCCAAGCGCTCCCACACATCATGAATTCTCCAGGCGTGCTGGTCGAGGTTTTGCTTCGACAACTCCGCGATGGATGGAAGAGTAGCCAGAAAGAGGTTGACGCCGCGTTCGACGATCTGCAGCAAATGGCTCTCTGAATACCGCGTAGCCTTCTCAATCAGGTCCAACGACTTGTTCATTCCCGCCATCTGGAAGTTGCCGATGATGGACGACACAGCCGTGGCGACACCAGCGATAGCCCCGACCATGCCCATTGCACCACTTGCCGCTGCTCCAGCAACTTGACCGGCGGTCTGCGCGGCTTTTCCGCCAACATTCGCCGCTGTATTGCCAACGGTAGCCACCGTGCTCGCTGTCTCAGCGACTGTACTTGCAGCTTTAGTCGCCCCGCCGAATATTGTTGCGAGCCGCGTAGTGGAACCGATCAACTTCAGAACCCCATTAATGGCAGCGTTGACTCCCTGCTCAATAAAGAACCGCACAAAAGCCTTGCCGACTTCCTTTAACACACCGACCCAGATATCCTTGAATTTGCCGCCTTTGAAGATCAGATCGGCGATGCCACGGCTCATGTCCGTCATGACCGTTGAAACCTGGTTGCCGAGCTTCTTCCATTCATTCGTGGATTCCTGCGTAGCTCTGGTCTGGCGTCTTGTCCTGTCCCAGAGCGGGTCCATGTTGCGCCCGTCCATCTCTCTCGTGATTTTGTCCAAACCTTCGGCCTCTTCGCGCAGCCTGCGGAAGGCGTCCTGGGCGGGGAACAAAACCCACACTAACTCCGGGAATCGGTCACGCACGTCGATGAGCTTCCCATCTGTTCGATGCAATTCCTCAGTTATTCTAGCCAGCTCATCGGGCAGAAAATCTAACGCTTTTTGACCTTCGAGCCTGAACCGCGCGATCGCCTCAACGGAGGAGTTGTAAGCCGTCTGCATCTGCGAAAGCATGGCGGTCAATATAGCCCCATGCGCGGTCTGTGTCTTTAGTTTATTCGTTGCTACCTCGACCGCATCCCCCAGACCCTTTATCGCGCTGGTTGGCGGGTCTATTTTGCTCGGTAGCGGTTCTAGTGTACGAACGAACTCAAGAACAACATCCCTCGCGCTGCTCCCCATCTTTCTGAAGTGCGTATTGAAGCGCGTGGACTTCTCCGCAGCAGTATCCGCCATAGACTGTGCGCGGAAACGTAACTCCTCCAATTCCTTCGATAACGCATGAGCGCCTATGGCCGCAGCGCCAAGCCCGACCACAAGACCGGCAGCTCCAAACGGTGTCGCGGCCACGGAGCGAAGAACAAGAATGTTTTGTACGAGGTTGCCGAGCGCTAGAATGGCCAGCGGGGCCGCAGCCGTTATCGCTCCAATCGATACAACGGTCGCTTGCGTTGATTCTGGCAAGCGCTTAAACGCCTCGGCAAGCTCCTTCGTTTTCTGGATCGCCGGGACAGCGAAGTTGTCGATAAACTGCTTGGCAAACGGAGCCAGCGCCGCGCCCATCTCGGCCATTGCAAGGCTCATCGAGTCCTTCAGGTTTTCCAGGTCGTTCTTCAAGCCGCCTGCGACTCGCGGCAACTCGCTAAGGCCCTTGATGAGCGTATCGGTGAACGTTTTGGCCGAGATCCCCATCTTTTGGAGAACCTCGGTATCGATGGTGCCGAACTCCTTCCGCATGATCGTCGCCACCTGCGGAACGCGCTCCATGATCGGCTTGAGGTTGTCAGCGGTAACCTGTCCGCGGCTCGCCATCTGCCCAAGTTGTCTGATCACCTCCTCCAGGTCCTCGCGCCCGCGCCCGACGCTGGCAAGGGCGTTGCCAAACTGTAATAGAATTCGCTCTGATTCCGCAGCAGCGAAGCCAACGGCCTGAAGGTTGATCGCGCCACGTACGGCTTCCTGAAGACCCAGACCAGGCAGCTTCGCCACTTCCTTCATCCGCTCGAACTGCCTGCCAGCTTCGGCCGCGCTGCCGGTTACGGCGACAAGCCCGAGCTTCAGAGCCTCAATATCGGCGGCTGACTTGATCGCCACGCCGGCCATTCCCACCATCGGGGCCGTGATGCCGATGGCCAGAGTCTGACCAACCCTGCTGAGATCCGCGCCAAATTGGGTTACCTTCTTGCTCGCTTTTGCGACTTCCCGATCGAATGAGCCAACGTCCGCGCCGATCTTGACGATGAGGTTTGCAAGGACTCCCATTTACGCTTTCATCGCCCTTTCTTGCTCATCGTTCAATATTTTCACGAACGCGACCCAGTTCAGGAAGTCGGGGTACGTGAGTATCCGCGCGAGTTCAGGAACGCTCGGGACGCCGAATTGCCATGCAAGACGGTGCAGGATGAGCAATTCCGCGTCCTCCTTTAGTTTTTTTCCGCTACCTCGGCAGCGTCGGCCGACAAGCCGGAAAGCCGCATAACCTCCGTCGAAATGCGCTCGATCACCTTCGGGGCTTTGCCCATCAGCGCGTCACGGTGCGTGCGCTGGAACAAAGGCTCCCCGGTGCCGGAATCATACGCGCAGGCAATGATGATGTGAACCGTGAGCAGAAGTTCGTCAATCTTACCATCGGCTCCAGCGGATTCCTTCCGAAGCGCGCGCACCTGCGCCGTGCTGAGTGCGCGGAGAAGTATCTCGACGCCCCCCCACTCTGGAACCGTGATGCGCCTTTCTTGAAGGTCATTCGTCTCAAGAATCGTTTGCAGTGTGGTCATGTTGCAGCGTAGTCCACCCATCCCGATATCTGGAATGAGGGCGACTCCTTTATCAGTCCTTGTTCTTCCGCCTCAATGCTGGCCGCATCGAGATAACCCACGGCGACATAGCGCGGCCCAGCCGCCTGATCCATGTAGAGCACGAGCAGAAAGATCGAGGAAGCGTTGGTGTGAAAATAGTTGTCGTTGTAGAACCGCTCAAACGAGCATGTTCCTTTTTTCAGCGCCGCCGTTTTCTCCTCCCACGTGTCGCCGAATGTGTGCGAGTCGATGAGGTTTGGGCCAAATGTGAGCGTCCACTTGAAGGCTTGCGCTACTTGACTCGGAGACAGATACGCGCCCGTCACGGTTACAGCCCCTCCGGGCGCGGTCTTTAGAACGATCTTCCCCGTGCCGTAGACAAGCTCATAGCCGCTTGCGGCGACAGGCACGCCGCCGTCGTAGACGATCCACGTCGCCGTAGGGTCCCAGAAGCGCTTCGCTGTGTTGTTGATCTGGTACGTCGTCCCGCTGACAAGAGAGCACGCCTCCGCCGTCATGCCAGTCCCGCTTCCCACGGCCATGTGAATATCCGCGGCGCGGCCAACCATTACAGCCATGGCCTAATTCTCCTCTTCTCCAGTTGCCCACTTGACGGCTTCATCTATCGGCGTTGGCTGAACCTCGTTGCTTTCAGCCACTAATTGACGAGGTGCGTTGAGGCGTGCGAGCGCTTCTTCGAGAATATAAGCGAGGCGGTCGAGCGTTTCATCGCCGACAACCTCGCCGCTCGTGCGCATGAGTTCCAGGGCGCCGGAGAGCCGGTCCATTGCCGCGGCCAGTTCCGTCTCTGTGTTGTTCATGGTTGACCTTACGTGTAGCTGAGCGCTCCGCTCCCGGTGAATGACGCGGAGAACGTAATCAGCCCCGCCTCCTCCGCTTCCTTGGTGATCTCGATGAACGCCGTCCCACTGTAGTACGTGGAGGCGGTGGTATACAGGCGCAAAGCCACCGTGGTCCCGTTGAGCGCGGCGGTACGAAGCGCGACTGCTCCGTTGGTGTCCGAGTTGTCGAAGCGCCCGGAGAACGATCCGGACCACTTCATAATGGTCGCCGTCTTCTCCTCCCAGGTGTCGCCGAATGACTCCGACGCGACCATGTTGGGGCCAAACGAAAGGCTCCATTTGTCGATCTCCGCGACCGTGTTCGCGGCGATCTTTACCGATCCTAGATTCCCGACATGAACAGCCATAGCGACATCTCCTTAAATTTGATGATACACCGCGAAGGTGATCGTGGTACTGTACAGTTTTCCGTCTCCCGTCTCATTGTCCCACTCGTAGGCATACGTGCGGCCTACGAAATGGCAACTATTCACCGTCAAACTCCCCGCCGCTGCCGTCCACGCAGTCTCATTCCCCATCAGCGCCGCGTAGATAGCATCCGCGAGAGCGTCCGAGGCCGTCTGGTTCGTGCGCGAGTAGCAGACGAATTCCAGATGCTTTTGAGCGATGGTGGGCAGGCCGTCGAACTGATCCGGCCTTTCATCCGAGACTTGCTCCATCACGACGAGCGGGAACGTGGGGTCTTGAGGAATAGTCAGCTCGTACAATCGGCAATTTGTTCCGCTCCCAATGAGCGTGGTCACGCCAGCAACGCCTGAGAGATAGCGAAAGGTTGCCTCAACGAGCCGCACTGTCCACCATCCTCTTGAGAGCTTTCTCTATCTCGCGCCTTACCTCGGAGCGCTTGTTCCGCACGGCGTCGCGGAAAAATACAACCGGGCGCGCGCCGGGATGCTCCACCTTCCTCACCGGGTATTTCCCGAACCACAACGCGCCCGCCTTTTTCGGCATGATCGTATGCGGCTTCGTGCCAAACTCGACCAGATGCGCATGAGGCGCAAGCGGCCGCAGGGTGAAAGCAAACGCCTGAAGAAATGTTTTAGCGACGCGCGATTTTGCCGCGCGGAAAGACCTCTTGAGGTTCCCGGTTGGGCCAAGCGGGGCCAGGCGCTCGGCTTCCGAGGCTATGATCTTCGCGGCGCTCAATAGGACTTCCTCCATTTCGTTCCCCGCCGCCGTACCGCGCAGGTGCGCGAACTTGCGATGCGCCTCGGTCAACCCGGCAACGCTGATCTTAAACGCCATCAGTCAAGCTCCCGGCAAATGAGCATTAGCCATTCGCGCCTTTCCTTATGAGCGAACGTGGCACGTATCTCGAAGTGCCGCTCCGTAAGCGCGTTCTTCGGATCGGCGTAGAGCACCCGCATGGCCGGCAAGATTCCGGCCTTGTAGCGGATCGTGACGTCATGCGTTAGATCCGCGCTCACGCGGTCGGCTTGGAACAACTCTCTTCCGCCCCGAGGCTCGATCTTCGCCGAGCAAGTGTAGAATTCCGTCCATGCCTCGGTTCTATTGCCGCTCGCGTCCGTCGTGGCGGTCATCTGCTGGATCGTGATACGGTGCCTCAACTCGCCGGCGCGCCTCATCCGATTACCTTCAATTTGTAGGGAGCGATAAGCCGCTTGACGGTCCGGGGGACCTCCGCCGCGAACGTCTGGCTATCTGTGACTACTACCTCTTCACGGTTCTCGTACAGATGCCCGCACATGATGAGGACGGCCTGCACAAGAGGGTCCGGTTTCGCGGCATCGGCGGCGTAGCCAGCAACAAAGCGTATCTCGATGGGATCGGAGGGATAGAGCGTCCCGGTGGGCCAGTTCTTCGAATACGGTAAAACGATCCGCCCAGGCCATGCCGGATCGCCGGAGCCGAGCTCGGCGAGATATTCCGTTGTCACAGTGAGCGCGGTCTGCGTTCCCGCCGTGTCCTTCCATTTCACATGGGTTACGGAGTTTATCGGGACGCGCTTCAGCTCAATGAAGTCCACACCCGGCCAATGATCGATGTACTGGTTGAACGTTGTCGTGGCGAGGACATGGCTGGTGTCTTTTTCGATAGCAGCCACGGCCACGTCGAGAATTCTTGTCAGGTAGGCATCGTCGTAGGAGTCGTCGATGCGGCAGTGCTGCCGGATGAGGTCCAGCGAGACGGGCTCAAACGTTGGGGCCGTTTGGACGGATAGATGCCAGGACACAATTCCTCCCCTTCGGCTGCATCATGTTGCGCGTGGCCCCGCCGTCCTCAAGCATCATCGTACGCACCTTCCGTGTGCGCTTCAGAATGCGCTTGACTTTGAGCGGAATTATGGAAGGACGGCTGACTTTACCCATACGTCCACCGCGCTCCCGTCCGCGATCTGATCGATATTCTCCACCGTGGTAATGATGGCGAGCACGACATCTTCCGCCGCCGCAGTTGTGCCGCCGAAGCCTTGGACGATCCCATCGGCGGGGCTAAAATTCGTCGCCGATACAGCCGTCTTGAGATTGTAGAGCGCGGTCGTGTAGAAGTTGTCATCCGTCGCCGTGCCGATAGTTGCGGTCGCCGAGGTGGTGCCCGTAAAGGCAACCGCCGTCTTGATCCGAACTCCATCGACGAACCCGCGAGCAGGCTTTGAAAACAGGACTATGCTCTGTGTCAAGCCAGCCGCTTTGTTCGCGCCGAGAGCGCCGTTCACTTGCCAGCAGCCGTTCGCATTAGCGCATCCGTTCACCGTATCGGCGATCGCCACTACGGAGTATTTCTTCCAGACCGGAATGCCGGACGTAATGTTGTTGAGCGTCACCTTTGGCGCTTGCGCCTGAAGCGCAATAGTAAGCAAAGACGCTAGAAGCAGTTTCACCATTCCTCGTACACCATCTCGATAACGGCTCGGCCAGTAATCGAGTTTGTTTTCAGAGTGAAGTTCTTCGCTGTTCCGTTCCCGGTCATCTGACGGCGGGAGATGTCTATTACCGCCACAACGTCTGCGGCAAGAACGAGCGGCGCGCTAACAGCAGTACCGGCCCCAACGTTGCTCGACTTCCATCCGGTTGTGGTCGCCGTAGGAGCTTCGGCGTTCAGGGCCACCGGCGCGCTTGATGTCGAGCTGGCCGCCGTCCCATCACGGCTCGCCGTAATCTCGCACGCCACCGAGCAGTAGACGACGGCCTCGATAAACCGCACCGTTTTGGACCCCGTCGCGGGCTGCTGCACTGTGCATCCGCCAACCGCCGCGCTCAGCGTCATGTCGCAGAGCACCTTGTAGGTGTTCAGCACGCGCAACGTCTGAGCGTCGGCGATGGCGGCTACGAGGAACAGCAGAACAGGAGTGAGAAGCCGCATCATGGTTACCGCCTCTTGATCTCCACCGTGACGGAAACGCCATCAACGGCGGTCAGCGTGCCGGAAGCCACAAGACCAATACCGTCTCCAGCATCGCCCTGATAATTGGCGGCCGTGGCGTGAAGCGAGCCGGAGGCGTTCGTATTCGCCGTTCCCTTCAGGTTGATCCCGGCGGAGAGCATGTCTGTACCGCTCGCCTTTGCGGTCCCGGACGGGACTTTGACGACCATCAGGGTAACCGCGCCGCCATCCGAGCCGGCCGTAGCGTGCCGCTCCCGGACGGACACAACTTCCCAGGCGTACGGAATCGGGATCACGCCGTCGTAGTCCGCGGCCGTTGCGCCAGCCGGGACGTTGAACGTCACCAAGGCTCGCTCAGGCATGTAGCCGATTATGTTCCCGGTCGCAACGTCAAAGAACTCGAGAACGCCAGCGTTCCATTTCGCGCCCACATTTGCAATTGGCATTGCCATTCTCCTTTCTCATTTTGCGCAAGACGCGCCACGCCGGTTAATTTCGATGCGCCCGGCGTGGCGCGTCTGCGTCCGCCTGCTCCTTACACAATGGCGGAATCGGCAACACCCTTGGCGTAGCGCGGGTTGAAAAGCTGAACCAGAATCCCGCCGAGAACGGGCGAGTTCACGCTTTCAACGGCCTTCACCTGGACGTAGCCGAAGCCGCTTGCGGCAAGCGCGTTGCTCTCGATCTCGATCTCGATGATCTTCGAGCTCCCCGCCGTGGACTCAAACCCCGTAGCGGCGGCAGCCGTCACTGCTCCGGGAGTATCTCCGGTAAGCGTCTCCCGGTAGTGGAACGGAATCGCCGAGCGATTCGTCGGCACGACATCGTCACAAGCCTGAACCGTGAACGTGGATTTTCCGGTAGCGCCGACGCCGCAGTGAATCGTAAAGAGGCAATTGTGATGCCCCTCCATGTTCACGACGTCGGAGTACACCGTCCCGTCGAAAGCATCGGCTACAGGGTCCAGCCCCTTTACCGCATGAAGTTCCTGCATTACTAGCATTGTCTTTTCTCCTTCTGCGGTCCTTTACCGCGCTTGCAGAATCACGAACGGGCTGAGCGTGGCCGACCCTTTGTAGGGGGTAAGCGGCGTGCTGCGTGACGGCTGCCCGTCAATACGCAGCGTGAAGCGGAACACCTGCTCTCCCGTGAGGAATTGAACATGGATGCTCGACGCCTGCTGCAGGCCGCCCTTCGTTGCAAGGCTGTACTGCGAGAAGTCGGCAAACATGATGTCGCCGAGATCCCCGATCGTCGCCGCGTGCTCAATCGGTATGATCGGCCGCCCCATCAGGGACCCGAACGGAGCGGATGCCGCGCCGTTCGGCGGGAGCCAGACCGGAGTGGTGGCCGTGCCTCCCGGAAGCTGCATGAGCTGAAGCTGTGGAAACACATCGTCGTTGATGAACCAGGAGGCGCGCATCTTCGACCGCGCGGGCATCCGGGCGTACATCTTGACGATGTTCTCGAATACCACGGTGTCGGCGGCCTGGCCGGTCTCCTTGTTCACAGTGACCACGACGGGCGAGTTGAGAACCCCGAGCGGCTGGCCGGCCCCGGTGCCCCGGTAGATCGCGTCGTCCACCTTGAAGCTCATCTCCTCGGCGAAGGCCCGTTGCGCGTGAGCCGCAAGCGCCGCCGCGTCCTGAATGACCTCGTCGGTGGCGTAGTAAAGCGCGAACAGCTTCTTGAGCTTCAATTCCATCTGCCGGAATTTCGGCTTCGTCGCCGTTGTAGTGCCAGCTTCATCGGCCCAGTAGGCCTGGACTCCGCCACCGCGGGAACCGTCCGCGCGGCTCGTCTCGTCCACGCCGTTGATCGTCACCGCGTTGGAGTTCGATGAGATCGGAATTTCATCGCAAAGCCGTGCGAGGATGCCTACCTCGTGCATCTCTTCCAGCAGCTTCCCCGATACGTCCTTGCCGACCAGAAAACCTCCCGCATCACCGATCAGCTCGTTCGCCCCGAGCGCGGCGCGAAGAAGCCGGGGATCCGTCGAAGCCGGACTCACCGCAGCGTTGCGAACGCAGATCAGCATATCCCCGAGGTTGCGGAACGGCTCGTCCTCGGCGCGGTTGTGCGCTCTGGCTCCCTCGAACGCAGCGTGCTTCGTCGTTTCGTCGTCGGCCCCAACCGCCCGGCTCATCCGGGCCTGGAGATTCTCCTGTTCAGCGATCTCGCTGTCCAGCGCATCAATTCTGTCAAGATGCGCTGTCAGAGCGACGATTTCATCCATCGTGCCATCGCGTTTTTCCTTGGTGCAAAGGTCTTGGATCGCCTTTGCCGCATCAAGCGCGGCCGCACGCTCCTTCCTCAATACTGTGACATTCTTGAGCATTGCTCAACCTCCCAAACTGTGGATTGTGAACTATGCGCAGCGTAGGATTCTGAGGCGTGCCACGAGTGTCTCGTATCGCAGATCACGCGGCTCGATGAGT
>Ga0194131_10009495_pt1 | contig 12274 bp, 7 predicted proteins | sample TA2KigO120mmetaG_FD_148631 | JGI IMG/M metagenome (GOLD analysis project Ga0194131, IMG submission 148631) | Freshwater microbial communities from Lake Tanganyika, Tanzania - TA2015053 Kigoma Offshore 120m | ecosystem: Environmental > Aquatic > Freshwater > Lake | place: Tanzania: Lake... | reverse complement strand
TGGTGCTAATAGTGGATTCGGTGCACCAGCAACAGCAACGCAAATAGCTGGACAAGTACCAGATCCGCCAACTGGCGTCACAGTGTCTGGTGCAGAGTCTGGGACAAACTGGCAACACACGGTAACGTGGACAGCACCAAGCTTCAGTGGGACGACTGCCGTAAGTGGATATAAAATTGAACGTGCCACGGATTCAGGATTCACTACTGGTGTTACGACACTTTCCGCGAACACTGAAAGTACGGCTGTGACATATACTGATTCACCCGTCCCACTGAGTCCGATAAGCCAGTCCTACTTTTACCGTGTTTCTGCAATCAACTCGATCGGTACTGGTGTACCAAGTACGGTATCGTCTGCGGCAGTATCACCTCCGTTACCAGACGCACCGACGAATTTACAAAGTTCTTTATCTGGAACTAATGTGAATTTGAGTTGGGTTGCGCCAGCAAACAGTATGACTGTAACATCATACACAATACAACGTGCAACGAATTCAGGATTCACAGAACCAGTGACAACATACACTTCTCAAACAAACTCTTTCACTGATACAAACGCAATTGCCGGTACAACGTATCACTACAGGGTGTCAGCTACAAATCCAGTGGGGACTGGTTCCTACTCTAGTGGCATATCACAATTAGTGGGCAATCCTCCTCAAGAACCAACATCATTAGGGTTATCACTTGCATATCCAAATGTAAATCTCTCTTGGACTGCTCCAGCTAACACTGGAGGAATTCCGCTTACAGGATACAAGATAGAACGCGCACCAGTAACGGTAAACTATCTTACTGGCTCTGGTCAGACAATAGGTGAATTTACTACCTTGGTAGCAGATACAGGAAACACAAATGTTTCATACACTGATACAACTGGTGTTGCTGGAACGACATATGCCTATCGTGTCTACGCACTTAATGCCGCTGGAATAAGTGCCTCTGCTTCAAACGAACCAACTATACTTGTTGTCATAGATCCAGGATTACCTACAGGATTTGTATTACAGGGACAGCAAAGTGGAAGCAATTGGAATGTGGTAATGTCATGGACTGCGCCGGAAAGCTTTGGCTCTGGTACAAACGGAGGATACCAAGTTCAACGTAGCCCTGATGGAAATACTTGGACTACATTACAGGGAAGCGAACTGACAACTGGAAAGACATCTAACTCTGAAACATACACTGACGAATCACTTTCACTTGGAGGAGTGACATATTATTACAGATTAACTTCCATAGGCACTAACACAGGAGGGCTGAGTATGTCAGGACAAAGCGGAACCACATTCAATCCTTCTTACACAGCACAACAAACAATAACATCACCTGTCGTTCCTGATCCGCCAACCACACTGACTGCAACTCCAGTTGTAGGTTCACAAATTAATCTTTCATGGTCTTCACCACAAAACAATGGTGGAATGACAATAAACTCGTACACTTTGCAGAGAAGCACGGACCAAACAAACTGGACTCAGATATTCAATGGCGCGGCATTAACATATAGTGATACTGGTTTAACAAATGGTCAGACATATTATTACCGAGTATTTGCAACAAACGCAGTAGGTGATTCATCTGTATCTTCAACTGCCAATGCAAAGGCCGGGGATACACCTTCAAAGGCCGGGGATACACCTTCAGTTCCTACAAATATTTCAGGCACTGGACAATCTGATACGAGTATTTTTGTTACTTGGGACGCATCAAATGGAAACGGATATGATGTGACATATGTCTTACAGCGAACCCTTACTCCAAATACAGCAGAGAGTTGGGAGACAATTGCGTCACCAACTTCAACATCATATGTTGATACTGGACTTCAACCTTCAACAAAGTATCATTATAGAGTTGCCTCAGTTAATGCACTTGCCCAAAGTGCGTATTCTTCAAGTGTGCAAATTGCAACATATGGAATACCTGACCCAGTCAATACATTAGGCGTGAGTGGAGGGTTAACAACAACCGGTGTTAATTTGATTTGGTCTCAGCCAGAAATGAACGGATTTAGTTTCACATCTTATAGGTTACAACAAAGCACTGATCAAAATACTTGGATTAATTTATCAACATCAATTAACACTGAATCATACTCTGTTACAGGATTAAACACAAACTCTGTTTATTTCTTCCGGGTATTTGCATCTAATACTTTTGGTGAATCAGTTGTAGGAAATATACTAAGTGTGACAACAATACCATCCCCGACTTCATTGCTTAGTGCAAGCGGGTTTAGTGCAACTCAAATCAATTTGAGTTGGGTTCCAGCTTCAGGTGCAAGCGGGTTTAGTGCAACTCAAATCAATTTGAGTTGGGTTCCAGCTTCAGGTGCCGCAACAACAGGATATAAGATTGAAAGGAGTTTAGACCAAAACACATGGACCGTAATTGTGGCAAACACAGGATCAACTGGAAACTCCTACCAGAACCAGGGGCTTGAAACACTTACGACATATTACTATAGAGTATCAACTATCAATAATGCCGGAGTAAGTGTGGCTTCAAATATAGCCAATGCCAAAACGTTTGGATACCCAGAAGCGCCGGGAACTCTTTCCACCCAGCCACTTGTAGGAAAACAAATTAAGCTTGACTGGTCTTCTCCGTCAGTACTTAACGGAGGAACTGTGTCAGGATATAAAATACAACGAAGTACAGACAGTTCAACATGGTCTACTCTAGTATCAGATACGACAAACACGCTTGTCACATACACTGATACGAGTCTTACATCAGAGCAGATTTACTATTACAGGGTTGCAGCAATAACTCAATACGGTGAAGGAGATTATAGTAACATATCATCATCGACTGCAGCAGATATACCAGAACAAATAACAGGACTGACATTGACTCCTATATCGAATTATAGATCTTCCATCTCTTGGTCTGTTCCATACTCTCATGGATTAGCAATTTCAAGTTATACGGTTCAAAGAAGTGTTGACGGAACAACTTGGGCTACAGTGGCAAGTCCTACCACTGCCTCATACATTGATGTTACTGGAGTAACAACTCCAAGTACATTTTATTATAGAGTCAGTGCTACAAACCAATTAGGTACAGGATCATATTCTTCGTCTAGTTCAGTTTTGGTTGGAGACGTTCCATCACAAGTTGTAGGACTTGTAATTACCCCATCAGCAAATGGAGTGCTCGGGCTTACATGGACGGCGTCTTCGAATAATGGGTATGAGTTACAATATGAAATTCAACGAAGCATTAACGGAATAAACTGGTCACCACTTACGACACAGACGCAGACCTCATACTCTGATACAGGACTCACACTTGGAACAATTTACTATTATAAAATAATGGCATTTAACCAAATAGGAAATGGACAATTCTCTACAGTTTCATCAAAAATGGCAGGTGATACTCCAGCCGCACCATCACTTACACTTACAACTTTATCTGACACTCAGGTAAAATTACAATATGAAGTATCACCTTACATTTTGACACAGTATCCAATCACAGGATATAAGATTGAGATCTCAACTGATTCTCAGACTTGGACAGTGCTTAATCAAAATTTCGCCTCCAACACTTTCACTGCAACTAATCTCATACCGAGAACAGAGTATTACTTTAAGGTCAGTGCAATAAACTCCATAGGATTAGGAGATGGTGTAGAAGATTCAATAGAAACATTCGGCCCACCAGATCAGATAACTGGTCTTAGCGCTTCTTCGACTGGAACAACTAATACGTTAGTTTGGACTGCGCCTGTTAACAACGGAGGGGCAAATGTAAGTTATAGAATATACGTACAGCTTAACAACTTACAATGGAGTTTACTCAGTACAACTCAGGCAACAACATTCACAGCAACACAAAACATACAGTATAATACTTTGTATACCTATAAGGTTTCACCGTTTAACCAATACGGTTTAGGAACTGAATCAACTGTAAATATACTTTCAAATCCAGCAATACCCGGAAACTTCAAGGCTGTAACTGCAAGTGGAACCGCAATAACACTTACATGGTCACATATTTCTAACTTTGATTCAAACACCAACTATTACAAAATATATTATTCAACAGATGATGGAGATACATACTCTCTTTTAGCTAACCAACTGACATCCACATCATACCAAGCGACAGGATATTCAAACGGACAAACTGTATACTTTAAGATCAGTGCTACAAATAACAATTCCGAGGGTGCACAATCAACAGCTGTTTATGCCACAACATACAACGTGCCTGGAATACCTGGTTCATTTACATTAACAAATCCAAGTTCTACATCTGTAAAGGTACAATGGACTAAGCCTACGACTGGAGGGGATCCTACTGCACTCGTATATGAGATATATAGATCAAACAATCAGAACTTTAACAATCCAACAATAACGACAAAAACTTCTCTGTCATTTACTGATACAGGACTTCAAGCATCATTGACATACTACTACAAGGTGAGAGCCATTAACACAGCAGGAAACGGACAGTTCACTAACGCGCTTTCCTATACAACTGGTGAAGCTCCCAACACACCATCAAGTCTTACAGCTACAATAACAGGGACAAACGCAAATGCAATAAAATTACAATGGGGCGCACCGACACCAGTGACTAATTCAGTGACAGGATATAAGATTGAAAGAAACATAAACGGTGGTGGATGGTCAGTCTTAGTTTCAAACACAGGTTCAACTGTAACTACAATGACTGATCAGAACTTAGACCTTGGAAGTACTTATCAATATAGAGTTTCGGCAATTAACATATTTGGTTCTGGTCAACCATCAAACATTGCAAGTGCAAGTCTTTCATCAACATCAGTTACAATCACTGGTAATGCTTTAACTGGTAACACCGTGATAGTGGAAGGATCTGTTACATCTATAAACTCTCAAGGGTTGTCAATTATAAACATCAAACTTTATAAAAATAATGCTAAGATTGAAGACAAATCAGTAAACATATCTTTGAGTTCTGGCACAGCGTCACTTCCAGATCTGCTTGCATATCCTACAACACAGTCAGACTTTTACGTTCTAATCAAAATAAGTAATGGGGCAACTGTAAAGTCTAACACCATATCACTTACACCTGACGCCCCATTTGAGGGAGACATCGATATGGATGAATTAAGAAATTCATCATTCACTGAATCAACTGTAACTCTACAAATTCAACCGTCAAACTCTGATGTTATAATAAAATGGCAACCACAAAACACTAACGAGCCAGCAATCTACAAGGCTTACAAGGGAGTAAGCGGTACTCTTATTTCCAAGGCACCAGTAGCGGCTGAAAAGGATTATTATGGATCTGTCTTTGTTAATCCGACTATATCATTTAACGTTGGTACTAACTCTTCATTGATAATACAATGTGATGAAAATATTGATAATTGTAAAGAAAATCAAGTTCCAGTTGGAACATTTTCTGCTAAAACATTCAAGTCATTCAGATCACCAACTGCACAACCACAACTTGGATTAGAACCAATGGGTAATCTCTTTGGTGTTAACATGGTGTTTCTCTTTGTAATTGCAATGGCAGGAATATTCACTGGTAGATCGGCAACCATGGGTGTTATCTTTATTGCAGCAACATTAGGTGTGATGGGCTATCTTGGATACATTGACTTCTTCCAACCTGACGCCACATGGGCACTTATAATTATATGTGCAATAATAGGAATATTTGTTGGTAAAAGAATGAGTGGATTGTAAATTTTAATTTTAAATACATTACACCGAAGTTGATTTTATGCCAATCCCCTTAGTCGAGTTAAAATTATCTGGATCTCCATGTGCCATACTCAAAGGGGGGGACAGACAACTTAGATTCATCAAGATCAATAAATTCGGTTCAAAATATTTTGCTACCAGAGACGGACAGGTTTTTGAGATGGATGACGAATATGAATATAGATATAAAAAGACAAGTGTTTATTTTTATAACTTCTCAAATTCTAAACCACTATCATTACAATCTATGTCAGAAATAACTGACGTATTAAAAAAAGCCGGGGACTCGGAACTTTTTAACAAGCACAGATTCTTTACTGCAATATCGTCTGATCCAAAAGTTGACATGAGCAAAATACAACTACCTGATGATCTTACTGAAGAAATGACACCTGACACGCGAAGGTTCCTACAGGATCATGCCACAGATGACGAAACATCAAAACAGGATCATGCCACAGATGACGAAACATCAAAGACTGATTTAATGGTGAAGGTTCACACCATGAAGAAGCCAATCAGTAGGTATTCAAGAAAATTACTTCCTATAGGAATCAATAGGGGCAGTTTTGCCTTTATTCAAATCGGGTACAAGAGAATCGATGTATGTTCTATGTATGTTCATGACAACAGGGCTTATACAAAATACGGTGTGTTCGAAATTGACCGTGACTCTATTTACTTTTTCAATAAACAGATGATTTGTTTCTTCGTAATATCAAATGAACAGGGCTCACCAACCCCACCCTTGTATAAGAAAGAACACAAGATGATGAAGACAATGATCAAAAATAAACGATGGAAAGAACTTGAAACATTCCATGATCCAATCAAAAAAAAAGCTCGTGGTGGAGAAGGCTTATTACAAGAAAGTCTGACTCCTCAGATGCCGAAGAGTGTTTCGATTTCATCAGAGAAGAAACTGATTCAGTATCAAGCGGACAATCCGACAGTGTATCATACGACTCTGAAGGAATTACACCTGTCCAAGGAAGCAGTAGCGACGAAGCTGAGCGACCCATTCAAGAAAGCAGTTCCGATAGTGATAATATTCGCAGTGATAATGGGGTTTGTGATGTTAGTGACGAACATACCAGCGATAGTGGACTCGGTAGCGAAGTACACGAACACACAAGTGAAGATAGTGTACATGACGGAGGAGGAAGCCAAGTCTCAGGGGATCCAAATACCAAACCAGACCAAAGCGACGACGACATCCTCAGGGATCTCTTCGGAGACGATTATAGATCAGACGCCTCCAGTGATAACCGTACCTGAGTCCTTGGTATTGGAAGCTGACAACACAAATGGGATGAGGATAGATTATAACGTCACGGTATTGGATGATATTGACGGAGTGTTAATACCAACCTGCTCTCCTCAAAGAAATACCGTGGTAGGAATAGGAGAACATATTGTCAGATGCCAGGCAATTGATTCTTCAGGAAATAAATCGTTTAAAGAATTTCCAATCACAATCAAGGTGAGGGAAGGGGTTAAACCTGGAAGTATTATTCCAGCAATACCTACGGATAGGCTTGGCGATATATTACCAAAAATCCCACTTCCTCCAGAGCCAGAACCAGTAGAGGAACCAGAGCCAGAAACAGAGAAGCCAGAAACAGAGGAGACAGAAACAGAGGATACCGAGGAACCAATGCCTCCTATGCCAATGGAATAATTTAATTTCAAATACGCTTTAGAAATATGAATGATATGAAACCAATCATTGTTTTTTTGATTATGATTCAGTTTATAATACCTGTATTTGCAGACCACCTTCCAAGTGGTGGTTCATCCATGACTTATGAGGAATGTGAAGCAATAATGGGGCGTGAGTGTGTTTGTTGGGAGCTTGGCAAATGTGAATTCACATCAGACCCCTTTGGAGTAATGTTGATACCATTTGATTATATGTTTGGAGGATTGGCAATAGTTATTTTCTGGGCGCTTATTGTTGGTATTCTTTGGTTAAGGACGGAGTCTCCACAGCTTGTAGGATTGGTAGGAATAGCTATGACAAGCTCCTATCTCGCATACCTTCAAAGCGTTAATCAGTCAGCCTCAGCGGAATGGGAAACGGCAAGAGTTGTAGGAGTAACATTGTTTGTCATATCGTTTGGAATAGCAATATACCAGATAATCACACGAAGGCTTACTGATGCTGGGCCAAACTAATTTTAATTTCAAATAGTTAGATATTGTTTTAGACTTTATGTCATATGAAGAGAATCGTGATGGCAACCGTCAGGTGAATCCTGACAGAGCAATCCAGCTTATATCAGAAGCTAGGGTGCATGATGATTTTCTTTACAGGACTTTACTTGGTAACAAACTACTTCCTCATGTTGTTTACCAATTAGAACATTTTACAATATTGTATGATGTTGTAAATGATGTTAGAAGGAGGACACTGGAAAAATTCTCTCGAATACATAGAAACACTTTGATATCAACAACGTCCATCGATGGAAAGATGTTGCAGATATTGACAGAATCAAGGATAAGACATATGACCGAAGTTCGTGCTGCCAAAAAGAATTTCGGCGGTGGTTTATTTGGAGGTGGCTCCGATGGGGCACCAGCCCCAACTTAATTGAATCCGATAATAACAGAAAATAATTTCTGTAGACATGTTCACATTACTGATAGGACAAAGACAACTGGTACTAATTATGTAAAGGGATGGTGTTCCGAATGTAAGGCTTGGGTGTATACTGAAAAGAAGTTTTGTTTATGTTGTATGAAAGCAGTTAAACACACAACACATCATATACATATCAAACAAATACTTAACAATGCAATGGATATACACAAAGAGGCAATAGACCAATTCAAGTTTATGCCATTTAAGGAAATGATATATGTTGAATCTGTTTTTAAGGATAGACGATATCATATACCGTTAAAATATCTCTCACTTTGGTCAGAACACCCACACCCCAATGAAATACTCTCTTTGATTCAGGATGTAATTACAATAGTAAAAAAATGATTAAATTTAATTTTAAATAACCTTACTACCGACACTGGTTAATGCCACAGGTATTCTATGATATGAAGGCTAGGAAAAAGGTCAGTATCCCTGATGCAAAATGTAAGTCCAAAAAACTGTCAAATGGTAGATGGCAATTAACAGCAACATCTTCAACTGGCACCAAGCGGCAATTAACAGCAACATCTTCAACTGGCACCAAGCTTTTCAAATTCGTTACAGAAGCAGTAGGTAAAAAATACAAATGAAAGGGAAAGGGTATTCATGCTCCTACAAAAATGGGAAAAAAACTACTCATAAGAGAAAGAGTAGGAAAAAGTAGCCCTCCTTTATTTTTTTTTAATTTCAAATACTAAGTAAATCTACAGTAGATAGAATGGCCAAGGGGAAAAAAGGTAAAGGTGGAAGTAAAGGTGGAAGTAAAGGTAGCGGAGGCGCAGGAAAAGGTCCAAAGACCTCTTCATTTGCAAAGCGTGGAACATCACAAAATCCTACCCCGAAAGGCGGATCAGGAACAGGTGGCGTCAGTAGTAGTACATCTAATACAAGGAAGATAAAAGAATCAATCAAAAATATCACCAGTCCTGACGGCTGGCTTGGAAATGTAGGTTGGACAAGTGACAGAATTGGACAGGCAGGTGCTGATCATGTAAAAAGTTGGGTCGCAGGGGTGGCTAAACAATGGGGGCTCGGACCTGAAAGTAAAGGATCTGAAAGTAAAGGATCTATAAAAATAGCTGGACTTACCTTTGGATCTAACACAAGTAATATTGCAATAGGTCAAGTTGCGGTGCCGACAATATCAATCACAGACGCACAGGAAATAGATGCCGCCGTGTCTCAGATACCTACCGCCGTGTCTCAGATACCACAGAAAACTTACCAGCAAAGTTACATGAATCCTTTTACGGGAAAATGGGATCCAGGGAAGGCCTTTGTTGGTGACAACTTTCACGCCTACCAGAAAGAGCCCTTTCTTTCTGAAAGCTCTGGGACCGTCACACCTACTATGTCACGGCTAGAAAAAGAAAAGGAAAATGTTGAAGACGCCATCACTAAAAAAATCTTTGTTAACCCAAATGAGTATTCTGCTCATGATGCCATGAAAAAGTCAGGACTTCAGCACACAGCCAACGATTCTCTGAATATACATGGCATATCCGTACCGTATCAAGCAACAGCCATACCAATAACAATTGAACAGAAAAACATAGATCAAAAACGCATCGAGAGTCAACTTACACAAAAACAAGTTAAAGATCTTAAAAAATACAACCCGAATATCACTATTTCTTCACTTAAGAGGGCCATAGATGGTATAGGTGTTGGTGGCTCATTAATCGAGACAATGGGCAGACTTGATGCCATAAATGATGCCATAAAGGATGAAAGAAAAAGAAATACATTGGAAGGCATGCTAGAAAAGAATAAAATCGACTACGGTGAAAAAACAAAGGATGTTTTTATTGAACCACTTAATAAAACAATAACAGTTCCAGAAACCTCAACTGGTGTTCAAATTGTTGGAGGTGAAAAATATATTTTTCCTATAAACCAATTCATAACAAAAGAGATGAAAGAACGACCATTATCAGCATCTGTTTACAAAGAAATACAAAATAAAGAAAAGGAGATATTAAAAGAAAAAAATATAGACGAAACATATCTTAATTCTATAAAATTATGCTTCAGTCCTGGCGGTGCTTGCAATCCCATCTTCAGTATAACAGATACAGATGACGACAATGTTGGCTGGACGACGTTGATGTCACTTAGCGCCCTTAGACCAGAATACATTGATCAATTCAAGTACAAAATACAACAAGATATAACCAATGAAACATTAAGAAATCTAAACGTACCAAGCCCCACGACAAAGGAAGAGATGAAGAATTATTACGAAACAGTTGCACCATGGGTCAGATCACCAAACACATGGATGGATTATCATAATATTGGTCATGTTGGTCTATATTGGAATGACAAGACCGGTGCGTCATCATGGAATAGATATTGGGATCCAATAACAGCAGTCGGTCAGTTAGATTATTTGAAACAAGAAACCGAACGTTATATGAGAGATTATATAAGTCAAAGAGATAAAATAAGTTCACAAATATCACAGGAGGCTAGTGAAAGGGAAGTTCAGAAAGGTATGTATCAATCATTACTTGATGAGGGGTCGGCTTTAGGGAAAAGGACAACTGATATCGCCTTGAATAGAAAAGCTGGAAACGAGGTATTAGATTTCATCAAACAGCACTTATCCCCAACAGACCAAAGCGCTTACGATAAAGTTGTTCAGCGTGAAGCTGAAACTGATTTAGCCTTACGGGATGAGAGGGAAGCTTATGGTGATAAAGCACAGATATACTCACTTAAAAGACAAGGACTTGACACTAGTATAGCCGAGGGGGAATATTTTGTCGATTTCTTTAATCAAATGATAAATAAAACTAAAGAGGATTTGGTTAAAATCAAAAAGATGAAAGACGATGCAACGCTTGCCGCTCTTACAGAAGGTGATACCCCGCCTGTAAGAAGGACTTTTAGTAAAAGTGTTGTACCAGCCAAAACATATTCCAATCGTATAAGAACGAGGTCTGGTTTGGGAAACCTTGGTGGTCTTATTCAGACAGGTAAAAAAAGCAAAAGTCCTCTTTAATTTCAAATACTTCATTGATATAAGGTTGATATATGGACTGGTGGGATTCAAAACCCTCATTGAAAATGAGCGGTGACAAAGTTGAGAAGATTCAACTTAGTGATATATTAAGTAAGATGCAGGCACGGATAAAACTTATTGATGATGATATAACCAGATTTGCCTATCGTTTTCAGGGAAAATACCGTGAAGTGCCTACCACTGCAGATTACATGAATGATCCATATATCAGCAGACTGATACGTGAGAGGAAGGCACTCATTAACAAATATTCTACTTTGGTAAAAAAATCAAATACAGTTAACGTTGAACAGCCACCATCTCAAAAATCACCAGAGCAGATAATTCTGGATAAACAGATAAAGAGTGCGTCGTCCAAAAAAAACCCTTTTGATTCTTACATTATAAACAACATACCAAAATTCGCACCGATGAAAAATATACTCACTGATATGAAAAATCGTGGAACATTATGGGATCCATCATTTAACCTTACGTCGATGTCGCCTACACCTTATATGAAAAAATACTATAAAAATATCAAGAGGTACTGGTAAATGGCAAATGATGATATTATATCTAATATAGTTTCAGGCGTAATTAATTTTCTTACACCCAAACCACAGCCACAAAGTGGACCGACACCACAACGACAACGAATAGCACCAGGGCGCGAGCGAAGCGTAGCGAGCCAGCCACAAGCCACCAAACCACAACCACAACAACCTGCATCATCAAAAACACAACCTGCATCATCAAAAACACCAACCACCACGCCACAAACAATGCAGGTGGTTAATTTCTTTGGTGGACCAACACCACAGACAAAGAAAACAGAGCCAACGCCCACACCACCAACACCACCCACACCCACACCAACAAATAT
>Ga0194131_10009491_pt1 | contig 12282 bp, 11 predicted proteins | sample TA2KigO120mmetaG_FD_148631 | JGI IMG/M metagenome (GOLD analysis project Ga0194131, IMG submission 148631) | Freshwater microbial communities from Lake Tanganyika, Tanzania - TA2015053 Kigoma Offshore 120m | ecosystem: Environmental > Aquatic > Freshwater > Lake | place: Tanzania: Lake... | reverse complement strand
GCAATCACCCGCCTACGCAGGTCAATTCCTAAGGCCCTAGCCATTCTCAGTTGGCGGATTCGCGTGGAGCCTCTTTATTATACGTGAAAATGCTATAAGCACCAAGCTATCAGCTTTGCGATGGCTGCTCAAGCCGCCGGCCAGTTCGATCGCAGATTCAGCGGACGCCGGCTTCGGCGCAAGAGTTCCACCTCCGCTAAAATAGCCTGATCAGGCGCAGTCATGCCCCCACCGAATCAACTCCTTTTCGTCCGACCGTCGACCAAGCTGGTGCAGGTCCGGTACGTGGCGGCGGTTCTCGCCGCCGCATCCGGTTATCTGCTCCGCCACTTTTATCCGAAGCTTCCGCAGCCTGTGGAGTTCGCGTTGTACGGGATCGGCGGATTCTGGCTGATCACAACGATTTTCCGGCACATTGGCCTGATGTTCACATCGCTCGCCTCGGACGGCGACAAGCTCACGTTTGAGCAGGGGTTTCTGGCCAAATCAACGCGGTCGATGAACCTTTCCAAGATCCAGGACGCGAAGGTGGACCAGTCGATCGGTGAGCGGATGATGGGGATCGGGTCACTGACGCTTGAGTCCGCGGGCGAATCGGGCCGCCTGGTGATGGAGAACATCGACCGTCCGCGCGAGGTCGCCGACCAGATCCTGAATCTGTCGCGCCATGCGCTCCGAGGCGGCTCCGCCAGCGGGCAAGGATCGGTCTAGGAGAATCACATGCCGGAAACACTCAACGGCCGCGTGGCCGTGATCACTGGAGCCAGCCGCGGACTGGGGAAGGCCATGGCCATCGCTCTGGCCGCCGAAGGAGCTTCACTTGCTTTGGCTGCACGGGACGAGCAGAAGCTCGGGGAGACGGCGGAGGCCTGCCAGGCCGCCGGAGCGCGGGTGGAGACGTTCCTCGTGGACGTGACCAAGGAGCGCGATGTAGAGTCGCTGCGTGCCGGCATCGTGAGCGCTTTCGGCGCCGTACACATCCTGATCAACAACGCCGGCATCAATATCCGCAAGCCGATCCACGAGTTCACGCTCGAGGAATGGATGCGGGTCACCAACACGAATCTGACCAGCGTGTTCCTGATGTGCCGCGCCTTCATCCCGCACATGAAGGGTCACGGCTACGGCCGGATCATCAACATGACCTCCATCATGAGCCACGTCTCGCTGCCAGGGCGGACCGCGTATTCGTCCACCAAGACGGCGCTGCTCGGGCTGACGCGGGCGCTCGCGCAGGAGGTCGCCTCAGACGGCATCACCGTGGTTGGCATCAGTCCGGGTCCGTTCGCCACTGAGATGAACACGGCGCTGATGCAGAATCCGGAGATCAACGCCCAGTTCATCTCGAAGATCCCGGTGGGGCGCTGGGGCCGGGTGGATGAGATCGGCTCACTCGCGCGGTTCCTGTGTTCGGAGCAAGCCGGATTTATCACCGGCACCGACATCCTGATCGATGGCGGCTGGTGCGCGCAATGAAGCTCGGCCGGAGGGAGTTCACGGCCGCGGCCCTCGGTGCGGCGGCGTGTAGTCAGAACAAGCAGAAGACAGTGATGGTGGTCCCCAAGGGGACCTCCCACATGTTTTGGGTGACGGTCCGTGCAGGCGCGGAGGCGGCGGGCAAGGACTTCAGCCTCAACGTCGTGTGGAATGGTCCGAACCAGGAGACCGACTACGCACGCCAGATCCAGATCGTGAACTCGGCGATCGCGCAGCGCGTCGACGGACTGGTGCTGGCCGCATCGGACCGCAAGGCGTTGGTCCAATATGTGGACAAGGCTGTGGAAGCCGGGATCCCGGTGACGATTTTCGACTCAGGGCTTGATTCCGGGAATTTCCTCAGTTGGGTAGCGACGAACAATGTCCAGGCGGGTGAGATGGGAGGGCGTGAGCTAGGCCGTTTGCTTGGCGGGAAAGGCAAGGTCGCGGTGATCCAGCACGTGCCCGGCAGCGTGTCGACCATGGACCGCGAAGCGGGGTTCGAGAGCGTGATCGCCAAGGAGTTCCCGGGGATCCAGATTGTCCAGAAGCTGTATGGGATGTCAGACCGCGCCAAGGCGATGGCGGCGGCCGAGAACATTCTCACCGCGCATCCGGACTTGAACGGGATGTTCGCCTCGACGGAACCGAGCGCATCGGGCCTGCTGCTCGCCGTGAAGGCGCGCAATCTGGGCGGAAAGCTGAAGGTGGTGGGTTTCGACGCCAACGACGCGATGATCGAGGAACTGCGCGCGGGGAACCTGGACGCAATGGTGGTACAGGATCCGTACAAGATCGGATACGAGGCGGTGCGGACGGTGGCCGACAAGCTGGCGGGCAAGCAGCCTCCGAAGCGGATGGACCTTGAGGCGGTTGTCGTGAGCAAGGCGAACCTCGATACCGCGCCGATTCAACAGTTGCTCAAGCCGCCGGTCCGGCAGTGATGGCGGATCCGGTATTTAGCGCGGAGAGTCTGCGCGCCTATGTCCAGGGCCTGTGGACGGCACTCGGGTGCCGCAGCGAGGTGGCGGGGTTGATGGCCGGCTCGCTCGTCGCCGCCCATGTCCGCGGAGTGGATTCGCACGGACTGCAACTGCTTCCTTTCTATATCGCGCAGGCCGAAGACGGGCGGGTGGACATCCAAGGAACCGGACGCGTGGCATCCGAGTCCGGCGCGGTGATGGTTTACGACGGAGAGAATTCCCTCGGCCAGGTGGTGTCGGCGCATTGCACGGATCACGCCGTGCGTCTGGCGCGGGAACATGGTCTGGGCTGCGTGGTGGCGCGTGAGTCGAATCATTTCGGCGCGGCGGCGTGGTGGGCGCAACGGATGTCGGCGCACGGGATGATCGGTATCGTGATGTGCACGGCGTCGTCAGTGGTGGCACCGTGGCAGGGACGCGAGCCGCGCTGGGGCACGAATCCAATCTGCTGCTCGGTTCCGGGTCCGGACGGAGGCGGGTGGCTGCTGGACATGGCCACGACAACGGTAGCGATGGGCAAGATCTACCGGGCCAACGTCCTTGGAAAGGCGGAGATCCCGCCGGGGTGGGCGATGGACTCCGAAGGCGTTCCCACCACGAGCACCCAGGAGGCATTGCGCGGCCTGCTCATGCCGCTCGGCGGATACAAGGGCAGCGGACTGGCGTTGATGGTCGAGATGCTGTGCGGCGTGTTGAGCGCCGGGGCAATCAGCACGGAGCTCGGCGGGCTGCGGATCAAGGACCGTCCCTTCCGGGTCTGCCAGTTCTTCCTGGCGTTGGATGTGGCGCGGTTCATGCCGGCCGGGGAGTTCGAGGAGCGGATGGCGAAGCTGATCGGGATGGTCAAGGGATGTCCTCCGGCGGCAGGCTACGGGGAGGTGCTGGTCGCGGGAGAACCTGAGTGGCGGACTGAGTCCGTCCGGTTGCGCGATGGCGTTCCCGTCGCGGCTCCCCTGTGGGAATCACTCGTGGAGATTGGCAACCGGCTGGGAGTCCCCGCGCCGGAGGGTATCGGGACGGAGAACAATTAGGGGCGTCATCCGATAAAATAGTCCGGATGGCAGAACAGAAGGCGGATGGAGCCGCTTTCGAGAAGAACCTCGAAGAACTTGAACGGGTGGTGAAGCAGCTTGAAGCGGGAGAGTTGCCGCTGGAGCAGTCGATTCAGTTGTACGAGCGCGGTGTGGCGCTGTCGGAGGCCTGCCGGAAGCAGTTCGACGATGCCGAGTCGCGCGTGGAGATCCTGTTGAAGCGCGGGAGCGGAGTGAGGGCCGAGCCGTTCCCGGAGAAATGATGGATTTCCAGAGCTACCTCAACCGCCAGACCGATCGCATCAACCGGACGCTGGAGCGGCTGGCGCCTCCGGAGACGGAGCCGCCCGAGACGATCCACAAGGCGATGCGGTACAGCCTTTTCGCTGGCGGAAAGCGGATCCGGCCAATTCTCGCACTGGCCGCGGCTGAAGCGTGCGATCGCAGTGTTCCTGGGATAGAGGAAGCGGCGTGCGCGCTGGAGATGATTCACACGTACTCGCTGATCCACGACGATTTGCCGGCGCTGGACAATGACGATCTGCGCCGTGGACGTCCAACAAGCCACAAGGTCTTTGGCGATGCAATGGCGATCCTGGCTGGCGACGCGTTGCTGACGCTCGCCTTTCAGGTGCTGTCGCGGTTACGCGATGTTTCCGCGGATGTGAAGGTCCAACTGATCGCCGAGATCTCGGCGGCGTCAGGCACGGTGGGCGGGATGATCGGCGGGCAGGTCTTCGATATCGAAGGCGAGGGGCAGGAACCCACCGCGCAACTGCTGGAATCCATCCACCGGTGCAAGACGGGGGCGTTGCTGTGCTGTTCCGTGCGGGCCGGAGCGATTTACGCCGGAGCGGCTGAATCGAAGCTTGAGGCGCTTTCCCGGTATGGCACGCACACGGGCCTGGCGTTCCAGATCGTCGATGATGTCCTTGATGTGACGCAGACCCCGGAGCAACTGGGCAAGACTCCGGGCAAGGATGTGGCGCAGGGCAAGATCACGTTTCCGGCGGTGTATGGGTTAGAGAACTCGCTGGAGTTGGCGCATCAGGAGCTGATGCGGGCGCTGGTTGCGCTGGAGGAGTTCGGGGCGGAGGCGGATCCGTTACGGGAGCTGGCAAAGCTGGTGGTCCACCGGAGTTCGTGAGACGGCTGCTGCCCCTGTGGAATACCACCAGAAAACGCAGAGGGGAATTGTGTTTCGATTCCGGCGGCGCGTATTCTGGGTCGTGCATCAATTCGACTCTTGCATTAAGGACATGTTCTTTTCGAATCTGACAACGATTCCGGAGAGGGTCCTGGGTGCAGCGCCATTGGAGTGGCTGAATGTGGAGGTTCCACGAGTCACTGCGCGGAGGGTCGATTTCGTCGCCCGGTTGGTGAATGGGCGGCTGGTCCACCTGGAGGTTCAGGGCTACAATGACCGGGAAATAGCCATCCGGATGCTTGAGCCGGTTCCGCACTTCCTGCGGATTCTGGGTCAGCGGCCGGACCAGGCCATGCTCTACGTCGGCGACAAGCCCATGAACATGGAGGACGGCTACGCCGATGACTACGGGCTGGTGTTCCGGTTCAAGCGGTTTGACATCCGCGAGGTGATCACCAAGCAGCAGATGTTGGGGAGTGACCGCTACGGGGACTACGTGTTCGCGATTCTGACCGAGGGCGGCAACAACCGGGAGACCCTATGCGAGGTTCTCGACCGGATCATGCTGCTTCCGGTCGAGCAGCGGCGGGACGCAATGGGTAAACTGATCGTATTGGCCGGGCTGAGGAAGCTCGATGTCGTTCTCGTCGAGGAGATGGAGAAAATGCCACTATTGATTGATCCAGCGGAAAACGTGATTTTGAAGTCGATTCTCGATCAGGGCCACCAGAAGGGCTTGATTGAGGGTAAGGCGCAAGGCGTGATTGAGGGCAAAGCGCAGGGCGTGATTGAGGGCAAGGTCGAGGGAAAAGCCGAGGGCATCCGTGAGGGGCGCGTCTCGTCCCTGCGAGCGATTCTGTCAAAGCGCTTTGGCTCCGTGCCTGTCTGGGCGGACCGGTGGATGGGGTCCGCCAGCACCGATCAGATCGCAGCCTGGACTACGCGGGCGATCGACGCGCCAACAATCGAATCCGTCTTCGAATAGCCTATTTCGGCGCCGCCGGGTCGCCCTTCTCCGGAACCACCCACAAGTAGAGCGTCTTGCTCAGACCATAGTCCGGATCGTCGCCGTTCACATTGGACTGCTTCAGCGGCTTCCAGTCCCCCATATCAAACGTGTTCGATACGATGCGAGTGCCGGGTTTCAGATCCGCCAGCAGCTTCGGCCGGAGCTTCATGTTGATGGTCGACAACAGGAAGAGCGTGACGACGCTCGCGTCCTTGATATCGGCCTTGAACAGATCATTTTCCTCGAACCGGACCAAGTGCTCAACGCCCTCACGCTTGGCGTTGGCATTGGCCTCGGCGATCCGTTCCGGGTTAATGTCGATGCCGACGCCGCGCGCACCGAACTTCTTGGCCGCCTGGACCACAATCCGGCCGTCGCCACATCCGAGGTCGTAGACGACGTCGCTCTTCTTGACGCCGGCCAATTCGAGCATGGCCTGGACGGCTTCATCCGTGGTCGGAACGTAAGGTACGTCGGGCGTGCGCTTCGGCTCGGCCTTCTGGGCAAGCAGGGAGGCAGCCAGGAACAGGGACACCGCGGCGAGACGCGTGGGCAGCAACGGGTTGAATCGCATGGAACTATCCTACCTCGACCCGAAGCGGTACAGCGCCAGGCTCGTCCGCACATAAAGGCTTCCGCCGGACAGCGCTGGCGTAGCGAAGCAGCCTTCGTCCAAGTCATTGACCTGGACCACTTCCCATTCCGGACCCGCCTTCAGCACCGAGATCTTGCCTTCTTCGCTCGCGATGTAAACGCGTCCCTCGGCTGCAACCGGCGATGAGGAGTATCCGCCCGGAGAGCCGTCCAGCCGCCCCGCTTTATGCTGCTTCCCGGTCGCGCCGTCGAACGCCATGAGGATCCCGCCGTTCTTCACCACGTAGACGACTCCCTGGTAGGCGAGCGGGGAAGGAATCACTCCCACGAATCCCTTTTCGAAACGCCACACTTCCTCCGTCCGGATCTTGCCGCCGTCCTGAGAAACGCGCAACCCGGTGAGGCTCGTCGCCCCGCCGATCTCGACCTGGCGGGCGTCCCACTCATCCTTGGTCACCACCATGTCGCGATTCCCCCGATACCGGGCAATCGCGTGCACGAACGGATCCTCGCCGTACTCATCCGCGGTGAGCTGTCCATCGTTGTTCCGGTCGAATTTCGACAATCGTGTTGTGAAGGGCGACGGCGCGTCGGACGCGTACCCAAAGACATACATCATGCCGTTCTCGAATGCCGGACTGGCGACGATCGCCGAGCCCATTCCCTCGTGCGTGGCCACCCGCTTGCCACTCGCCAGATCGTAGGCGCCGAACTGCCCACGGCTCGCCGTGATCAGGTGTTTGCCCAGCACGAACGGACTGCCCCAGCCCTCTGTCTCACCGCGCGCCGTCTTCCACTTCATCTCGCCATTGCGCGCGTCGAAGGCGGCGGCAAACGATCCGTCGAGCTGATCAGCGACGATCATCACCGAGCCCCCGGCTACCACTGGTGAGGATCCAAGCCCCATCGAAGTGTTGAACGGACCGAGCGGGACACGCCACCGGGGCTTGCCCAGAGCGTCGTAGGAAATCATCCCGTAGTCCTTGAAGAAAACGTAGACGTTTGAACCGTCCGTAGCCGCGCTGATGGCGGCTGCGTGGTTGAGCGCGTTACCGATCGGACTCCGGGCCCGTTCCTCCTCCCGCTCCCACAGCAGCTTGCCGGTCTCCCGGTCGAAGCACTGCGTGTACAACTTCGTGCCCTCGGCGCCGGTCAGAAACACGTGGCGTTCGGACAACACCGGTGACGACTTGCCCGGACGGACCGGAGTCCGCCACACCAGGTTTTCGGATTTGCCGAACTTCAGCGGGAATCCCCGGTCACCCGAGACACCCGTCCCGTTGGGTCCGCGGAACCGGCTCCACGGCTCGGCCCCCACGAGCGCTCCCGCGCCGGTCAATACCAAAAGCCAGTTGTACCGCATTAGTGGTTGTACAGAAACTCCTTGCTGCTCAACAGGGCCCAGAACAAATCCTCAAGCCCTTTTCTGGTGTCTCCCGCCCGTTGGAGCGCTTCCTGGGCAAGCTCCCGCTCACGCATGCCGGGAAACCGGCTCAGGGTTCCCAGGTACAGGTTCTCAACCAGGCACTCTACTGCTGATCCGCTCCCGGCCGCCCGCGCCAGAATGCCTTTGGGATATGCGATCTTGGTCTGCAGGGAGTCGCCTGAAACCATGTGCAGCGCCTGGTTCAAGGTGGGCGTGTTCTTACGTTCGCAGATCAACTGGCGCGAGGGGCGGTCAAACACTTCAAGGAAGTACGACTCGATTTCCGGATCCGGGATCTGCATCGCCCGCGCGCCTGGATACATGGACCGGAACTGATCCGGGACGCCCGTCGCCAGGCTGATCGAATCAAGCAACTGTTCGGCGTCCAGGCGCTTGGGATAGTAGCGCGAGTAGGCCATCGTGTCGCTGGCGTTGCCGGGCACGGGGACCGACGACGTCTGGTAGGCGCGCGAAGCCGTGATGCGGCGGATGAGGTGGTGCAGATCGTAGCCGTTGGCGATGAAGTCGCGCGCCAACTCGTCGAGCAAGGGTTGATTCGTGGCCGGATTCGTGGCGCGGAAGTCGTCGACGGGCTCCACCAGTCCACGGCCCATGAACTTGCGCCACATGCGGTTGGCGATCGCGCGTCCGAACTGGATGTTGTCCGGAGAGGTGAGCCAGTCAGCGAGCAGCTCGCGGCGGTCGACGAATTCGCCGTCGTTCACGTAGGGTCCGCCGAGAGCCTTGGGCAGGTAGGTCTGCTTCGTGTCAGGATGCTGGAACTGGCGGGCGAAATCGACATAGAGGGTCCGTTCGTTGTTCCGCGGGCCCACCGCGTTCTTGTAGCGGACCTGCGAGAAGAAGGCCGCCATCCCCCTGAAGTCGTCCTGGGTCCATTTCTCGAGCGGATGATTGTGGCAGCGGGCGCACTCAATCGAAATGCCGAGGAAGAGCTGGCTCGTCATGGCGGCCATGTCGAGCTCTTTGCGCATCAGTGGATAGTAGCTGGTGGCGGGCGACTCGAACATGTTGCCCGTGGCGGTGACCAGTTGCCGCACGAACTGGTCATAGCGGGTGTTCTTGCGGAAGGTCTTATACAGCCACTGGGAGAACGTGTACGGACCCTTGTTATAGAGAAGCTGCCGGGTGTTGGAGAGGTGGTCACCCCAATACGTCGCCCAATAGTCGGCGTACTCGGGCCGCTGCAACAGCTCATCAACCAGCTTCGCCCGCTTGTCCGGCGAACGTTCCCCGAGAAAGCGCCGGGCTTCGTCCGCCGTGGGAATCAGTCCGGTCACGTCCAGGTAGGCGCGCCGCAGGAACTCGTCGTCCGCCGCGGGTGCCGACGGTGGAATGTGCAGGGCCTGGAGCTTGGCGCCGACATGGCGGTCGATGAAGTTGGACTCTTCCAGCCTGGCGACCGGCTTCAGGTCCATCACCGCCCCTGCCTTGACAGCGGCGAGCACGCCCGGTGCGCGGACCACGATCGCGGTCTCGCCCCCGCGCAGAGCCGTGACCAGGCCGGACGCACTGACCGCGGCGATCGAGTCGTCATTGCTCTTGAAGTTGACAAGCTGCGTGACGTCGCCCTCGGATCCGTCGCTGAACCGGGCAGTTACCACCAACTGTTGCCGCGCGTCCTTGCCGTAGAGCATGGGATCCTCGGGAAACAGCTTGAGCGAAACCACGCGGCGCTCGCCAGCCTGAGAGCGCGCCATGCCGCCGCGGATCCAGTCGAGCAGCCGCGCGTACTCCGGTGACTCCTTCTTAAGCAGCTTGCCGCCGCCGTGCTTGACCGCGAACGCCGGCTTGAGCAAGATCAGGCTTTGTTCCGGATCCGCCGGATTCACGCGGCGGCCGGAGTGCTGCTTGACGATCATGTCCCAGTCGAACGCCGGATCGTAGCCGAACAGCGATAGCTTGAATCCGGCCTGGCCGTTCAGGGACCCATGGCAGGATGCGCCGTTGCACCCGAGCTTGGTGAGCACAGGAAGTACGTCCGCGGCGAAGCTCGGCGCCATGGGGGAATCGGCGCGTTGTACGAGCGCCGTCGTTACGGCTTGCAGTCCAGCGTAGGACGCGGTGACGGCGGCACCTCCGTTCGCAACCGCCCGCACCCGGCCGCCGGAAGTAAGCGCGACGGTTGGGACCGCTGAAGTGAACGAAGTCTGGCTGGTAACGTCGGCGCGCGAGCCATCCGCAAAGTGCGCGGTCACCGCCAACCGCTGCTCCGAGCCCTTGCCAAACAGAAGCGGATTGCGGGGCTCGACGGTCAGCTTGACCGGGCGTGGAGCCGCCCAGCACGTGGCGGCGATCAGGAAGATCAGCAGTCGCATCAGTCCACCAGAAGTGAGATTTTGGGTGCTTCCTGCTGCTGGCCGCCCGCCTCGCCGATCACGGCGACCCGCGCCGCGCGCCCGAGTGTGGCGTCCGCGGAAGCCCGGAACCGGATGGAGCCCGTCCCGCCAGAAGCAGACTCCGATTCTATCGTAACCCCGTTGGGTAGATTCTGCGCACGCAACCGCAACGGCTCGCTGAAATCCTTGCGCCGGCGGATCATGACTTTGAGGTCGGCGGTGCCGCCCCGTACCAGGTTCACCGAGGTTGCGGCGCATTCCAGCGAAAACTGCGGCTTTTCGGCGGCGACGAGCCATCCGTGATCCATTTGGGCGAACGTGGCGCCCTCGCCGCCTCCCGATGCGATCCGCACCTGCCGCATCGATCCCGCGATCGAAATGCGGCCATGCGCGCCGGGACCGAGGTTCGAATCCGCGGTGATCTCAATTTCGCCCTCGTTCGACCCGGCGGGAATGGAAACGGCCTGGACGCGCATCCCGGCGGGCAAGCCATCGATGTGCAACGGAATCCCGTCCTTGTGGCCATCACGGCGCACCGCGGTGACCTTGATCTTCTTGGTCTCGCCAGGATAGATAAACGGCTGATCGGTGTCCGGCTGCAGCAAGAAACCAGGGGATGGCTCGCGGACGAGAAGCTGATAGGGGAAGTTCTCGCCAGTCACCTGCCAGAGGTTCCGGATCTCGATTTGATACTCCCCGGCTTCGGCGAATTTGTGCGAGAGCCGCGAGTCCTTGTTGAAGTTCACACCCGGGAAGTCGCCGTCGTCGTTGTTGGCAAGCTGCTTGCCGGCCATGTCGAGCAGGCGGATCGTGGCGTCGGCGGGCGACCCGTAGCGGTGCGCACGGACTTCGAACGTCAACGTCTGGCCTTTGGACGCCTGGAAACGGAAACGCTCAGGCTGGCGGTACTTCGCAGTCCCATTCACCACCATGGGCGGCGAGACAGGTCCGGATCCTGAGTACACCGGCGCGGTCTCCACCACAAACCGGAGATCATTCGACAGACCATGTGAGTCAACCCGCAGCCAGTGCTCCCCAAGGGCTGCTTCCGCTGGGACCTTGATCCGGGCGCGTGCACGCCCGCCACGCGCCTCCACCAGGGCGCCGGAGAATCCCGGCGAAGAGAAGCGTAGCGGCGCGGCGGTATCAAGCAGCGCGGCACCGAAAAGTATGACTTCCATGTCGGCTCCAGGACGCAGGCCGACCGGGCTCATCGTCTGCAGGTGCGGAGCGCGCCGGATATCAAGCTGATAGTTGAATCCGGGATCGTTCCGCGGGTGGGTGGGCTGGACGATCACCGTGAATTCGCCGGACTCACGGAACGTGTGCGTGAAGAACGGATCCCAGATAAACGTGTCTTCGTCGTGCTCGAGTTTCCGGTTGTGTGCATCCACGAGCACCATGGATGCGTCCAGTCCGGAACCGTTCCGGGCCGAGCGGAGATCAAACACCAGAGTCTCGCCCTTGCTGGCGCGGAACCGGAAGAAGTCAAAGTCGCCATCGTTGTTCAGGCGCGCGTTGATGGTCACTGGTGTCTCGACGCGTTCGGCCTCATCCAGCGAGGAGTTGGGCTCTGACTCCGTCCGGTGGGGCTGGACACCGAGCCGGAACAACGCGGCGTTGGATGCTCCACGCGGGGAGATCGCGCGGAGGTAGTGCGGGCCGGCTGGCGCGCCGGAGCGGGAGCTGACTTCGATCTCCAGCCGTGTGGGCTCGCCGGCCAGAACGCGGGCGGTGACCGAAGGGTGGGTGAAATAGAGCGCGGAGACACGGTCCAGGTGCTCGCCGAGGACTTCAATGCGTAGCGTTTCGCCCGGACGCGCTCCTTGCGGATACAGCGACGACAGCACGGGCAGCCGGTGAACGGGCTCCTCGGCGCCGAGCGAAACCGCGCTCAGAACAATGGCGATGGCTCTCAACATTCTCGACGGTGAGTCACCATTCTACCCGGAGAGCCATGCGCAAGGAACGCTGCACGGCGAGGTCGAGATTGTCACGGATCCGGTTGATCACTCCGGTCTGGCCGCTCGTGATGTTCAGGTTCGGCGAATCGTAGTTGGGATGATTGAAGGCGTTGGAGGCCGTCAGCTCCCACCGAATTCGCGCTTTCTCAATGAACGCGAATTCCTTGAACAGGCCGGCGTTCCACACCGCCATTCCGGGTCCCGCCAGGATTCCGGTGCCCGCCGACCCGAAGCTGCCGGCGGACGGCGCACGGAAAGCCGAAACATCAAACCAGCGGGTGATGGATCGCTCGGA
>Ga0194131_10009490_pt1 | contig 12283 bp, 9 predicted proteins | sample TA2KigO120mmetaG_FD_148631 | JGI IMG/M metagenome (GOLD analysis project Ga0194131, IMG submission 148631) | Freshwater microbial communities from Lake Tanganyika, Tanzania - TA2015053 Kigoma Offshore 120m | ecosystem: Environmental > Aquatic > Freshwater > Lake | place: Tanzania: Lake... | reverse complement strand
AAATGTTGAAGTACTCTGATTTAGAATCTTTGATTCAAGAATCTACTACATCGAAACGCCCGAAGATGTTGCCAGCCGCATTCTCAAGTGTCTCCAGCACGTTTCGCCCTCGCAGCTTTCGATCGCCCCCGACTGCGGTCTCAGCCAAACCGCCCGCTGGGCCGCCAAGCGAAAATTGAAAGCGATGTGCGAAGGCGCCAGGATCGTACGCGATGAAATTTGACCTGAATCCGAATGCGGCCCTGAGCCTTTGGTGGCTCGGACAAAGCGGCTACCTCGTCCATCACGCGGGCAACTGGCTGTGCTTCGATCCCTATCTGTCGGACTCGCTCACGCGCAAATACGCCAACACCGCCAAACCGCACGTCCGCATCAAGCCGATCGTCGTCGCGCCGCACGAACTCGATTTCGTCGACGTCGCAACGTCGACGCACAATCACACCGATCACCTCGACGCCGAAACGCTCAACGCCATGAAGCCGAAGAGCCTGATCATTCCTGAGGCCAATCGCGCCTTTGTCGCCGAGCGCCTCGGTTGCGATCCCGCCTGGCCGACAGGCCTCCACATCGGCGAAACGAAGACCGAGGCGGGCTTCACCTTCACCGCCGTCCCGGCCGCGCACGAAACGCTAACGCCGTCCACCATCGGCTACGTAGTCAAGGCCGGCGGCTTCACAATCTATCACTCCGGCGACACCCTGCTCTACGCAAGCCAGGCCGAATTACTCAAGGGCTTCAACGCCGACATCGCGATCCTTCCGATCAACGGCAAAGCCGGCAACATGGATCACCGCGACGCCGCCCGCCTCGCCAAAGCCATCGGCGCAAAGCTCACCATCCCGTGCCACTACGACATGTTCGAATTCAACACCGCCGACCCGGAAGACTTCCGCGCCGCGGCGACCGAACAGGGCATCCCCCATCAAATCCTCCAACTCGGCGCGCGCTTTGATTTCTTCGGCTGACAACACGTCGGCCCGCCTACCGCCGCAATATCGCCTCAATACTCCGCGGCAGCGTGACCAGATCCATCACGCCCGAATGCCGCTCGCGGATCACGCCGTTGCGGTCAATAAACGCCGACGCCGGATAGCTGAACGGCCGCATCACCGAAAGACTCAAAAGCCGGTAACTGTCTTCTCGCGAAATGATGCCCAACGGGTACGTCGCGCCGTGCTCCTTACGGAACCGGGCGAAATCGTTGCGCTGCGACTCGTCGTTGATGACGGCGAGGAACTGAACGCCTTTCGGTCCGTACTTCTTGTAGGTCTTGTCGATCACCGATGCCATCGCCTGGCAAGAGGGACACGTGGTCGAGAAGACCTCGATCATCAAGGGTTTTCCCTTGAACGAGCTCAACTTCACCACTTGCCCGTTCTCCATCTTGATCGAGAGATCCGGCGCGGGAACGTTTACAACTTCGGCGAAAACCGGCGCCGCTGCAAGGAAGGCTCGGCGAAGCATGGCTACTTCTTCGCGGACGCTTTTGCCGCCGGCGCGCCGGCTGGCTTCATGATCGCTTCGACGTTCTTGGTCAACTCAATCAGCTCTGTACTGCCGGGAGGAAGCTGAATGCCGCCGACAAAGCGCGTCTTCATAATCCCGTTCTTGTCAATAAACGCATACGAGGGAACGTAGAACGGCTTCATCACGGAAAGATTGAAGAAGCGGTAGGAATCGTCGCGCTTGACGACGCCCATCGGATACGTAGCGCCGTACTTCTGCCGGAACTCCGGAAACCCCAGCCGCTGCACCTCTTCAGTCACAACCGCGACGATCTTCAACCCCTTGGGCCCATAGTTTCGCAGCATTTTTTCAATCGACGCGGCCGACTGCTGACAGTGGGGACAGGTCGTCGAAAAGAACTCGACCAAAACCGGACTGCCCTTCAGCGAACTCAGCTTCACGATCTGGCCGCTTTCCATCTTCACTTCCAGTTCGGGCGCGGGAAGGTTGACGTCTTCGGCAAAGGCGAATACGCCAAAAGCGAGCAAGGTTGTGGCGAATCGAATCATTAGACGGCTCCTGCTTGTAGAGATTGAAAATAGGCGACGGTCTGTTTCAAACCATCTTCGAGCGAGACTTCGGGCTCCCATCCCAGGATAGCCTTTGCCTTCGAGATATCGGGGCGCCGGCGCTTCGGATCGTCCTGCGGAAGCGGCTCATGGACGATCTTCGAATCGGTCGCGGTGATGCGCTGGATACGTTCGGCGAATTCAAGCATCGTAAGTTCGATGGGATTGCCGAGATTGACAGGATAGCGTTCGTCCGACTGCGAAAGCAGATAAAGCCCGCGCACAAGATCGGACACATAACAGAAGCTGCGCGTTTGCAGTCCGTCGCCGTAAATGGTGATCGGTTTGCCATTCAAGGCTTGGTCCATGAACTGCGGAACAACACGGCCGTCGTTCAATTTCATGCGCGGCCCGTAGGCATTGAAGATGCGGGCGATGTTGGTGCGAAGACCATACTTGCGGTGGTAAGCCATCGTGATCGCCTCGGCGAAACGTTTGCTTTCGTCGTAGCAGGAGCGCGGGCCGACCGGGTTCACGTTGCCCCAATACGTCTCCACTTGCGGGTGTTCGAGCGGATCGCCGTAACACTCCGAGGTCGATGTCACCAAGTACCTGGCGTTATTGGCGCGGGCAAGTTCCAGCAGATTGCGGCTGCCGATCGAGCCAACATCGAGCGTCTCGATCGGGTTGTCGTAATAGTCTTTCGGGCTGGCCGGCGAAGCGGCGTGTATGACGCAATCAACACCGCCCAATTCGGGCAGCGGCTGGCAAACGTCGGCTTCGATAAAACGGAACCGCGGCTCATGGGTCAAATGCGCGATGTTCCTCGCGTGACCGGTGAGAAAGTTGTCGATGCCGACAACTTCGTGCCCCTGAGCAAGGATCAGGTCACACAAGTGAGACGGCACGAAGCCGGCCGCGCCGGAAACGACAAATCGCAGAATCGGTTCTCCCCGTCAAGCAACTCGCGCACAACGGTCGGGCCTGTGCGCTTCTTCTAGTGTAGCTTGGTAAGAATGGAACGCTTTCGCGTAGTGGAAACGGCGATCTTCGCGCCGCTTCTGATTGGGGCGCTTTACGCATTCGCACGCCGCTTCCGGCCGGTGATCGAACTGATCCGCGCCGCCAAACCGGACGCCGGTTTTTCGATCGCCCCGATCGCGCCGCGCGTCCGCGACTTCGTTTGGGAAGTGCTGTGCCAGGCCAAAGTGATTCGCGAACGTCCGCTGCCCGGGCTCGCGCACGCGTTCCTGTTCTGGGGCTTTTGCGCGTTCGGCGTCGTTACAATCAATCACTTCGCGATCGGCTTCGGCTTCCCCATCTTTTCGCTGCACGAGGGCATGTTCGGCCCGGCGTACGGACTGCTGGCCGCCTGTTTCGCGTTCGCGGTCGCGGTATCGATCACGGGCCTCGCGATTCGCCGCCTGCTGGTCCGGCCCAAGTGGCTCGGCGAAGTGAGCTACGAGAGCGGCTTCATCGCGCTACTGATTCTGACGTTGATGGTGACCTACCTGGCCGACTACATTCTGCAGCCCGAAGCGGTTGCGTATCGCGTGTTGTGGTGGCTGCACACCGCGGCGTTGTTGATCTTCATGCCGCTGATCCCGCATACAAAACATCTGCATCTGGTTTTGAGCCCGGTGACCGTATTTCTGTCGCGAGGCAAATTCTCGGCGATCCCGCCACTCGACGGCGACGAAGATTTTGGCCTTGTCGCATCGAAGGACCTGACCAGGCTCGCGGTGTTGCAGGCGTTCTCGTGTGTCGAATGCGGCCGCTGCACAGAGCACTGCCCGGCCGCGAATACCGGCAAAGCGCTAAACCCGAAGGAGATCGTTCTGGGCTTCCGCGCGCATATGAGCGAGTTCGGCGTGACGGGCGAAGAACCGCTGCTCGGCAAACACATCTCGCCGGAGGCGGTGTTCCAATGCACCTCCTGTGGAGCCTGTGAGAACCAGTGCCCGGTGGGCATCGAGCACCTGCCGCTGATCGTCGGACTGCGCCGGGGCGCGGTCAACACCGGCGAGTGGGAGGATGACTTCGGCGGCAAGCTGTTCCGCAATCTCGAACGCAACGGCAACCCGATGGGCTTCGCCGCCTCCGAGCGCGACAAGTTCATTCAAAAGCAGGGGTTCCCCCTCTACGACGGTTCGCAGGAGTACTTGTTGTGGATGGGCTGCATGGGGAGTTATGACCCACAGGGCCGCGAGATTGTTTCGTCGCTCGCAAAGGTTCTGCGCCATCACAACGTAACATTTGGCGTGCTGAAGAAGGAAAAGTGTTCCGGCGATTCGGCGCGCCGGCTTGGTAACGACTTGCTCTTCCAAACGCTGGCCGAGCAAAACATCGCCGCCATCGGCAAAGCGCCAAAGGTATTAAGTTCGTGCCCGCATTGCGTGCGGACGATCGGCGAAGATTACAAGGAGTTCGGCGCGTCGTTTGAGATCGAGCATCACAGTGCGTTGCTGGCTCGATTGGCTGCGCCCGCGGCCTCTACAAAACGCGTCGTGTATCACGATCCGTGCTACCTGGGCCGCTACAAGGGATCGTTCGACGATGGGCGGACAGTAGCCGCTCAGTCGGGCCATCTGACCGAGGCCGCGCGTTACGCCGAGCGGAGTTTCTGCTGCGGCGCGGGAGGCGGGCTGGCATTCCTCGGCGAAGAACACGGCACACGCGTCAGCCACGAGCGCGCAAAGGAACTGGCCGCCACCGGCGCCGACATAGTCGCCGCGGCCTGCCCGTTCTGCAACACGATGTTCCGCGACGGACTCGCGGCGGTCTCGGAGAAGCCGCCGCAACTGCTCGACATCGCGCAAATCGCGGCGGCCCGGATTCCGGACTAGAAGCGGTAGGTGCCGGTTAGCTGGACGAGTCGGCGCCCCGCAAAACCGGTCCCGGTGATACGGCCGAACTGGGTCGAAGTCAATGTATGGTCACCTCCGACATCGAAGGTCGGATGGTTGAATACGTTCTGCGCGTCGATGCGAAGCTCGATCGAGTGGCTTTCGCGAATCTGAGTGACCTTCTGTACCGACAAGTCGTAGGCGAAGTTCCATGGGCCGGAGAAATAGCGGCGCTGGAGCGTGCCGATTTGCGCGGCGCCGGGTTGAAAGAAGACCTGGCCCTGGAACGCGGCGGCGCCATCGGCATTGACGCCTCGGCCGTCGGGTCCGATGGCCGAAGCCGCAACGATATAGGGGCCGCTGCCGGTTTGCCGGAAACCGATGATTTCATCAAGCTGAGACTTGTTCAAAGCGGTGATCGCGGTGTTGGTGCCGCCCGCTCGGGCCGCTCGATTGAAAGTTCCTCGGCCGGACAACACCGAGAACGGCGTGCCCGACTGCCACACCATCACGCTACCGAGATTCCAGCCGCTGACAATCCGGCTCGCGACGGCATTGGACGGATTCCAAGAATGTCCTTTGCCGAACGGTAGCTCATAAACGCCATTCGCTCGAATAATGTGGGTAACGTCGAACGGAACGCGGGCGCGTTCGATCTTGCCGTTGTTGATATCGAGGAAGGCTTCAAATCGGGCCTGGCCATCACCCGCTGCGTCCGACATGACCTTCGCGTACGTGTAGTTGGACTGAAGTTGAAGCCCGTTGCGGAATCGCCGGCGAAGATCGGCCTGGAGTCCGTTATAGGAACTATGGCTATAGTTGGTGAACAGGTTCATGCCGAGTCCGTACGGGCTCGGAAAGAAGTTGACGTCGCCGTTGAGACCGTTGACCTGATACGTCGTGGCCAGATCGGCTATCTGATTGGTTTGGATCAGGCCGCGGATGGTGGCATTGTTCAGCAAACCGCCGCTGGGCAATCGGTTGAAGAACGGGGTTGGCTGGCTGCCGGCGATGGCGGCGTTAAAAGCGGGATCAAATCCGCGATTGGCGGCTTGGGCAAGGATGCCGTTGTTATAGGCCCGCCGGAAATCGTCGAGGAACCCGGGCACTGCGATGTTGACTTGGTTGTAGTCAAACGCGCGGAACTGTTTGACGCCGTGGTTGCCTACGTACCGGATCTCCAGGATCGACCCCTTTATATCCTGCTGAATACCGAACGAGTACTGTTGTACGTACGGTGTACGCAGGTTCGGATCGACGACGCCTTGGGCGTTTTGCACATTCAACGCGAAGTTGTCGGCGGGCGTGCGCGGGACTTTATAGACGGCGGGGCGGACGGCAGGGAGATTCGAAAGTCGCGCAACCAGATTCGTAACCGTCGGGGAAGCGGTGAGTCCGTTGTTGGTGTTCAGGTTGTTGCGTATTGCGACGATATTTTCGTCGTTTACGAAGTTGATCGAATACCCGCCGCGCACTGCGGTTTTTCCGTTGCCGAACACATCCCAGGCGAAGCCAATGCTGGGAGCGAAGTTATTCTTGTCGGTATTGTAAATCGGCCGGCCGGCGGCTTTGCCCGCAAAGTCATAAGTTGGATTCCCGAGAAGCGCCGTTATGCCGTTGCCACCGAGATCGCGCGGCTGCAGCACGAGAGAGTTCTTTTCGTCGAGTATCGAGAAGTAGTCAAAACGCACGCCAAAGTTGGCGCTCAGCCGGCGGCGCGCTTTCCATGTATCTTGTAGATAAAGCGCCCAGTTGGATTGAAGAAACTCACGCCGCTCGGCGGCGCCGCTGACAAAGCCAGAGTCGCGCGAAGTGATGTTGAACGTTTGCGTGTAAGCTGATACCAAGCCCGCCAGGTTGGCTAACAACGCATTGGCCGCGCCGAGATCGGCCGCGCTGATACCGGGAAGCTGATTCGAGTTCAAGCCAAGCGGATTCGTCGGCGAAATGCCGAGCGTGTAAGTCGGAGTAATGCCAGCGTCGTTATACGGGGCAACGTACATTCGCTGGAACTGGAATCCGTACTGCAAGGTGTGCTTGCCTTTTACGGTTGTGGCGTTGTCTAGCAGGTTGTAGGTATTCGTCTCGCGGCCCTGCGCCCGGAACGTGTTGATGGGATTGCTGTAGAGCAATCCTCCGACGAGGGCGTTCGGAAATTTTTCGGAGGTGGCGAAAGGCGCGACGGTTAGATTTGCACCGCCGCGTAGTTCGTTGGTCGTAGTGGCGGTAGGGGTCCAGCGCCAAGCGACGGAAAAGAGCCGGGGAGAACTGTCGTTGCTGACTTTGGGAGCGGTAGAGTAGTCGTTGGCAAGATCGGAGCGATCGACGATATCCTTGTTCCAAATGAACGTCCCGGCGATCGAATGTCGCGGTGTGAGGTACCAGTCGGATTTACCCGTTACATTCTCCCGCGTACGGTTGTTCCGAATGTTGAAGCTGTAGCCGGCGGTGTTTCGCAAAAGGGCTTCGCTGGAGTCGCCCGTCCGGAAATTGTTGATGCGGTCGGCGCCAGGCACTTGGTCGAGTAGAGCTTTCGCGGCGGAGTCGATCGCGACACCGGCCGCTTGCAGCACATTAACTTTTCGAACAACTCCACCCGCAACGTAGGTGAAGATGCCATTGCGCGCGTCGTTGGAGAGAATCGTCCGATTCGCGAGCGACTGCTGACGGAGGCGAATCCCCTCGTAGTTTACATAGAAGAAGAGCTTGTCCTTCTTGATCGGACCTCCGATCGATCCCCCGAACTGATTCTGATTCAGGAACGGTGCGCGAACGCCATCGCGATTGTTGAACCAGGGGTTAGCCGCCAGTGCGTTGTTCCGGTTCGACCAAATCGCCGCACCGTGAAACTTGTTCGTGCCGGATGGCGTGATGAAATTGATCTGCGCCGAGCCGCCGCCGAGCCCAACGTTGTTATTCGAAGTACCCACGTTGATTTCCGCGATTTGATCGAGCAGCAACATGTTGGGTTGAAAGTCCAGCGTGTTGGTACGAGTGAAGTTGTCCTGAATGTTGATACCGTCAAGCGTGATATTCACAAAAGACGGCCGCAGCCCATTGATCGTCGTCGAACTGCGATTGTTGGTGCTGATTCCGGCCTGCGTGTACAACATCGCCAACGGGCTGCGATTGATCGCCGGCAAGCGGCGTAGCTGTTCGTTGGTGATCACACTCGAAACTTCCGCGTTGGAGGTCTGCACAATATTCGCCGAACCTTGCACTTCGACGACTTCGGTCACCGCGCCTAACTCCAATTTAATCGCACCGAGCGAGGTCTCCTGCTGGGGATTGACCTTAATCTGGCGAATCGATTCCTTGCGGAAGCCAGGGGCCTCAATAACAAGATCATAGTTTTCCGGCCGAATAGCCGAGAGAAAGAAGAGCCCTTCGGCATTGGTCGTCGCCCGAACGACCGCGGCGGCGCCATCGGCCAGAACCAACTTAACATTGGCGCCGGCGATTGCCGCGCCAGACGGATCGACCACCCTGCCGGACATGCGGCCCGACACCTGCGCCTGCAATGACGCCGCAAACACCAACACACTCGCGATCAGAAAGCGATGAGACATGAATGTACCCCTGGAAAGATCGGTCCGCGCGCCCTTTCCCGGAGCCGCGCGTCTTCTCCAATCCTACCATCGGCACATCAGCCGATCCGCTTTACCATCGCATAGAACACCCCGGAAACATCCGCCCCATCCTTGCCGGTAAACCACGCGTGCAGCTTTGTCCGTGTCCCCTTCTTGAGCTTCGTTTTGAGTGTGATGGCGACATCGCCGGGCTTCGCCACTGCGCTCAACGTCTGCCCCGCCACCTCGATTTTCGCTCCGGCGATCGGCAGCGCTTTACCCACTGGCAACGTCCCGTAAGTCAGCTTTTGCACTTCGCGCCCGGCGGTCAGAGCCAGTTTCATCAGCGGGTGCCAGCGATAAAGCGAGATCTCGTAGTCGCCGTCGCGTTCGACGAAGACATTCCAGGGTCCGCCACGCGGACCGCCCACGGCATCCGAAACGTGCCCAGGGTTATCGGCATACACCTCTTCCCAATCCGAGCTGCACAGCATGACCGGATTCTCCTGCGGTGCGCCGATCGACATGGGCAGAAAATCCTTGAGCTTCGGCTCGATCTCGGCCCACCATTTATCGTAGTGCGTACGCATGCGGTCGACGACGGTGGCGTTGGTCGCGGCGACGTCTTTTTCCTGCGCCGCGTCGGCGTGAATGTCGTAAAGCTCCACGCCGTTGACGAGCCGCCATTTGCCCCAGATCACGGTCGCTTCGTGCTTCTTTGGAATCTGGCCATACTGCACGATCATGATACGGTCGCCCACATCGTCCGCTTTGCCCTTCAACACCGGGGCCAGGCTGCGGCCGTCGAAGTTGGCGTTGGCTGGCTTTTTCAGTTCGCAGAGATCGATCAGTGTCGGGAGAATGTCTTGGCTCTGCGCGGGAACCTTCACATCGCCCGCCGCGCGGAGACCGCCACCGGGCCAGCGGATGAAACACGGCACGCGATGACCGCCTTCGTATACCTGCGTTTTGCGGCCGCGCATGCCGGCGTTGTGTACGGTGAAGCCAGCGGTGGCGCCGTTGTCGGTCATGAAGATGATGATCGTGTTATTGGCTAGGTCGGCGGAATCAAGATAGTCGAGCAGCTTGCCGAGGTTCTCATCGAGATTGGCGATCATGCCGAAGAAGTTGGCCGGCAACTTCGGCTTGTCGTATGGAGCGGCGTACTTGGCGTCGACCCACGCCGGCCCGTGCGGCGTGTTGGTCGGGATGTAGCAAAGGAATGGCTGATTGGCGGCCTTGCGCGCGCCGATCCACGAGATCGCTTCTCGGAACCAGAAGTCGGTGCAATAGCCGTCGAACTTCTTCGGAACCCCGTTGTCCCGATACGTTCCGTTGGCGTAGTCGTTGCCAAATTCGGGCGCCGACGAGATTCCGAAGCCGAGATGATATTTGGCGGTGTCGAACCCGCGGTCCATCGGCCGGTAAGGGTACATATCGCCGAGATGCCACTTGCCGAAGATCGCGGTTTTGTAGCCGCCGGATTTGAAGACCTCGGCCATCGTCGGCAGATCGCGGCGCAGCAGCGCCCGGCCGGCGGTGACCGAGCACGCCCGGTTTTTCAGCGCGTCGACGCCACTCATCAACTGGCCGCGCGTGGGCGTGCACATCGGCGCGACGTGGAAGTCGGTGAAACGGACGCTCTGTCCGTGGAGACGGTCCATTTGCGGCGTCTTCAGGACCGGGTTACCGTGCGCCGACAAGTCGCCGTAGCCCTGATCGTCTGTGAGAATGATAATCACGTTTGGCTTGGGGCGGGATTGCGCCAAAGCGACAGTAGAGGCGGCGGCACGGAGAAATTGACGGCGGAGCATAGGGACTCTGCCATCATACGTCAGCCTGCCTTTGGCAGTTGACCTGTATTGGCCGCCGCAACCCCGTTGCCCCGATATCTCCCGGTATTCGTCGCGAGACAGCGCCTGAGCCGTGTCGATACGAGGCGCGCGCACCCGTGGCAAGCGCAACCAGGTCCCAGCGCGGCGCAACAGAAATCCTGCGAGTTCTCCGGTTTAAGGATCACCCTCAGCGCCGAATTGCATGGCGTCACTCGAAAGGACTGACTGCGAGCGGCCCCAACTCCAAAGTCTATCTAATGAAATCGAACACGGTCCTCCGATCTTCTTGCGCTTTGGCCTGAAGCGCCGCTTGGCGATGGGTGTTGGCGTCCTGCATTTCGAGAATCGTCTGGGCGAGATCGGCCCCCTCGGTTTCCGCAATCTCCGCCGTCAGGGACAAAATCTTCTTGTCTGCAAACGAAGCGGCTTCGGCGATCGAATTCTGTGCGGTTCCGTAATAGCCGAGCTGTTCGTTCAAGTGGTCGAGCGCGGTACCAAGGTCGGCCAGACCCGTTTGAAGTGCGACATCGTCGTTGGCTAAGAGTGCGTCTCGGACAGACTTCACGACCCGAAACGCGTTGCTGGCGGCCGTCGGATTATCGAACAGCTCCTGCCCTGTTCGGCCAATGCTAAATCGAACTCCGGACGCATCCCGGATCTGCCTCGTAGCGTTCCCACCCGCGTAAATCGTCGCGCCCGTCGCCGTATTCAGATCGACCACGTAGGGCGGAGCCTGGTCGGCTGAACCGGCGAAAATGTAGCGGCCGTCGATCGCGGTATTGGCGATGCCGACCAATTGGCGATGCAGCGATTCGACCTCACTGGCGATCATGCGTTTGGTCGCCGCGCTCTGCGTTCCCGAGGAAGCCTGGGCGGCGAGCACACGGACGCGTTCAACAACTTTGATCCCGTTTTGCACGGCGTTTTCGGCCGCATCCACCTCCGTGCGGACCCGGTTCAGATTCGACTTGGTCTGCTCGGCGGACGCTAGCTCGGCCCGGGACTGCAAGAGCACTCCAATGCGATCCGGATCATCGGAGGCCGTCGCCATCCGAAGCCCGCTAGCCAGCGTGCGCTGTGCGCGTTCCGAGCGCTCCTGGATTCGGCTGAGATTGTGAAGGAAGCTTGATTGGCGTGGATCGAGGGCGAATGGCATCGGTTACCTCAACATTCCCAAGACTGTTTCATTGAGCGAGTTCAACACCGACATCACTTGCCCGGCAGCTTGAAACCCCTTCTGCAACTGCAATAGCTTCGTAGCCTCGACGCTAATGTCGACACCCGAAAGTTCTGCCCGCAAATTCTGCGCCTGCAGTAACAGATTCTGCTGCAAATCCACATCGGACTTGACGGCGTTGAGCCGGTCGCCGACCGCGGCGGTAATTTCGGCATAGAACTGCGCGGGTGTCAGTCCGCCGACAATCGGACTGCGTTGCAAATCGGCCAGATTCAGAGCGTTCGTGTTTCCCCCCGGATCGCCAGGCGCCGCCGCCGCCAGTTGAGCGGTTGTTATGGAAGTAACCGCGATCGTGGTGGCTTCGCCAACCGTTGTGTTGTAGGCGAAGAGGTTCTGTGCCGGAGGGTTGCCGTTCTGATCGATACCGGCCGCGAGCACACCGTTGACGCCATCGGCAATTCCCTTCGCCAAGGTATTCAACCTGGTCCGGTAGTCGGGAACTAGCGTGTTCTGAAACTCAATCAGGCCGGCGATCCGGCCGCCGTCAAGACGATCGGTGATATCCACGCCGGTCGAATCGAGTATGCGGTTGGCGCCGGAGGCATTCTGCGTCAAAGAAACCTTAAACCGAAGTTCCCCTTGGCAAAACGGGGCAATCGACACACTCCAAACGAGTTAGACGAAGAGGAGGGTGTGCGGCGCTGGGAACAAAGTGTTAGGGTGTGACGCCGAGGAGGTGAAAAGCGCGGAGTTGAACGGGGGTAGGCGAGGCAAGCATTTGGAAGGACTGGTCGCGCATGCGAACCTGATTTTGAGTCAGCGTGGCGAGATCGGCAAGGAG
>Ga0194131_10009489_pt1 | contig 12286 bp, 11 predicted proteins | sample TA2KigO120mmetaG_FD_148631 | JGI IMG/M metagenome (GOLD analysis project Ga0194131, IMG submission 148631) | Freshwater microbial communities from Lake Tanganyika, Tanzania - TA2015053 Kigoma Offshore 120m | ecosystem: Environmental > Aquatic > Freshwater > Lake | place: Tanzania: Lake... | reverse complement strand
GGCCGCCGGCGCCGCAGGCCATCAGCCCCGTTCCGCAGCCCCTGGATCATGGAGCGCCGATGCAATAATCTCTCAGTCCTATTGGTACAAAATATCCGTCAGGCCATAAGGGATGGTAGCGTTAAAGTTGCTGATAAAGCTTTTGAGATGTTGTTCGGGATAGACTTTAATAAAAATATGATTTTGCGTGGAGATCAGAGCATATTTGCCGACGAAGCAGTTCTCACTGAAGATACATTTGGTTTTAAAGTTAAAGACAGTGACCCATCGCGTCGTTTCGAGATCAACAGACGCACTGGATTTATCTCTAGTGATAAGGTAAAAAAAATGTGGGAAATAGTTACGTAGATATTTCAATGGAGGGAGACTGCGTAAAAATAGATAGGGCAAAGAAAAAATTTTGATCACTCCCTTGTAGGCAACTTTTATAAAAAGATTGGCCAGAAAGAGAATACTAAAACTTTAAATGAGGTGGTCTCACTTGTTTGGACAGGTTGGCGGCGCAAGCTATTCCGATGCGGAAGAAGTGTTAAGCCGGAAAGCGTCGATTTATCTCCCTGTCAAATGTTTCTCGACTGGTCGCGCGATGACCCCGTGGACGCGTGGGAGCGCTTGCGGGACGAGCGTGTCGAGGCCGCGCAAGGAAATCGCAATCCCTATGTCCGCCCCCCTTGATCGCCCGGGGCACGCTACTGCGGTCACATAGACGGGGACTGCCGAGGTTGCGTCTGCAGCCGCGACCCATCTTCCTTGCCTTGCGATCCTCGCATCGCCCGCACGGCCTCGTCCTTGGAACTGAAATGCTGTCCCGCTAGCGGCCCTCGGTGACAGTGGTAGCCGCCCGCTTTCCTGTTGTGGTGGCAGCCAAGGCCGTCAAGCCCGCCGCCGTGCGCGTGCGCCGCTGGCGAGACAATTGTGGCCGCGACCGCGGCCGCAATGAACGTCATTCTCCGCATCAGTAGCGGCGGCGGCTCGGACTGGAGTACGGGTCTTGATAGGGATTGCCGAACGAACTCGGCGGCGGCGGTCGATCATCGAACGTCGGCGGCCGCGTCCCCTGCTGCCCCGTGTACGGGTTCACGTTAGGGCTCACCGACCAGTTGTCGTTGTAGCTCTGATTGGGCGATGAGCGGTAATGCGGAGCGACGTACGTGCCGTCCTTTCTCGTGTGGCCGCGAACGTACGTATCGGCGAATGCGCTCTCCGCCAGCATGAGCAAGGCCGCAATCACGGCAAAGACCATATGGTGGCATCGCATGGCGACGACCTCCTTGTAGCGGTTCAGGAGACCGCCGATTCATACCACATCGGGCGTCAGCCGGACACGGGGTTCGTCCTCTGGGATCGCCGGCTATCGGGCCGCGCAAGCGCAAGCGTTAGACCCCAGGCCCGGGAGCTGCTGTTCTTTGTTGTAAAGCGGCCTTTAGGGACTGACGGAAGCCGGGTTATCATAACCGGCCCATCCCAGGTGATACCGTGAACCCGGACAGTGGGGGTATGGCAATGCGCTGGGGTTCTGCCGCGATTCGTTTTGCCGTTCTGGCCGCGTGGCTTATGGCGGTGGCGCTTGTCGGTCCCGCCGCCGCCGTGCCGTTCGAGGACGGGGGGGACGCCTATAGACGCGGCGATTACGCGACCGCATTGCGTTTATGGCGTCCGTTGGCCGACCAGGGCAACGCCGGCGCCCAGTTCAACCTCGGGCTCATGTACGCGAATGGCCAAGGCGTGCCGCAGGATTACGCCGAGGCTATTAGGTGGTATCGCAAGGCCGCCGACCGGGGCGCCGCCAGCGCCCAGTTCAACCTCGGGCTCATGTACGCGAATGGCCAAGGCGTGCCGCAGGATTACGCCGAGGCTGTTAGGTGGTATCGCAAGGCCGCCGACCAGATCATCGCCGAGCGCCAGCACGCGGCGGCGGCGCAATAACAACGGCCCGTTCCGGTTTCCCGGAACGGGCCGTGATGGATCACCGACCGGCGGCGCTCAGATGCCGAAGGTGAACTGGCTCCCGGTCGTGCACAGAACCAGCCGTTCCGGCATCATTTCGTTCGCCGCGTTGATGAAGTTGTTTCCACTGCAATGCATCGGGAACAGGAAGTCGACGTCGAGCTTCTTCAATTCCGCCATCACCTGGTCGAGATAGGGCTTCGGCGCCGGCGCGAGGTGAAATCCGCCCATCAAGGCATGGACTTTCTTCACGCCCGATACTTCCTGGGCGCGCTGGATGCTGTTGATGATGCCGACGTGGCCGCACGACGAGATCACGACCAGGCCCCGGTTCTTCACGTTGAAGCAGGTCGCGTGCTCGTGCAGGTGCTCGTCGGCCACGATCTTGCCCTGCAGCTCGGCGGTGGTGAAATGGCTGGCGTTGCAGCCGAGACCATCGGCGCGCACCGCGAACTCGACCATGGTGTTGGGCAGCACCTTCTCGACGCTGCGCCGGGGAATCGCGCCGGTGGTGAAGACGTGCCCGTTGATCACCGCCGGCTTCTCGGCAAGGGCGACCTTGACCTTGTGCGCGGAAAGATCGCGCCGGTCGAGAGCGCCCCACTCGTTATAGACGCCGGGCGTGGCGGTGCGGGTGTGCCGCATGCAGAAGTTTTCCTCGCCGCCGGCGTACAGCGTCAGGTCGGCCGGCATCTTGGCGCGGTGCTTTTGCAGAAACCCGATCAGGCCGCCGAAGTGATCCTGGTGGCCGTGGCTGACGATCAGGCCGTTGACCTTGGACGGATCGACGTCGAGCATCTCGATGTTGTTGTTGAGAACCTCGGCCGACCCGCCGAAATCGAGCATATGGGTCCGCTGTTCGCCGTCCTTGGTCGATTCGAGCAGCAGCGACAGGCCCCAATCGCTTTTCAGGGTCTGTTTCGCGCGCGGCGGCGGCAGGATGCGCACCCGGTCGATCTTCATCTCCTTCGGCGCATTGCCGCCGATGAAGATGTCGTGGCTGCCGTCGGCGAGCACGCGCACCGCCAGCCGGTCGACGGTCGGAACTTCGATCCGCGCCGCCACGCCTTGCGCGTGGCCCTCGGAACCGCTCAACGCCGTGCCCGCAAGGGCGACGCCGACCGTCGCGGCGGTTCCTTGCAGGAACCCGCGCCTGTCGATTTCGTTCGTCATGAAATTTCCCTCCCTGTGGAAAGCGCGCCGGTATCTCCCTTCTCCGGCACGCGACCGAAAGCATACTCGGATACTCGGCCAAAAAAAACCGGGTCCCGAAGGACCCGGCGAGTTAAACAGGGAGGCTTCACGTCTGGGAGACGCAAGGGGCCGGAAACCGGTCCCTTCTTCCGGGCATTGCACCCGGAACACGGACCCGTACCGAAAGGCACGGGAAACTCGGGGGACATCGGACGCGACAACATTGCGTCGCAACATCACACATTGCGAATGTATGAGAATTTTGAGCGGTAAAGCAGCGCTAATATATCAACGCAGTCATGCGTTCAGATCATGACAAACCTGGAACATATTTAGGCCGTTATGCTTTTCCCCGAGTTGATATTATCTATTTGATTTAATTGAATAAATGGAAGCCCGGCGGACCGGAATTCGACCCTTGGGCCGACGGCAAACGTCAGCCGACGGCAACGATATATCCCGATGGGGATTTCGCCGACCGAAGCCGGGAAAGCACCCAATCGCGGAACACGATCACGCGTTTGGATGTTTTCAGCTCCTCCGGGTAGACGAAATACATCTCGACCGTCGGGCCTTTGGCCTCGGGCAGGATTTCGACCAGGTTGGTCGATTCGTGACTCATGTATTCGGGCAGCGTGCCGAGACCGAGGCCGCTCTGCACCGCGCGGAAAATGCCGAAGGCGCTGTTGACCCTGAGGACCGCGCGCCGGGGACGGTTCGGCGATGCCCCGACTTCCAGCAGCCAATTCAGATTGGCGACCGGCGGCGCCGCGTCCTCGCCGTAGACGATGATGCGATGGTCGTCGAGGTCGCGCGGCGTTTTCGGCATGCCGTGCTCCTTGAGGTATTCGGGCGTCGCGAAAATCCCGTAGCGCATGGTCAGGACGTGGCGCTGGATCAGGTCCGGCTGGCGCGGCTTGGTCAGGCGGATGGCGACGTCGGCCTCGCGCATGGACAGATCGAGTTCGTTGTCGGCGAGGATCAACGACACGTCCACGTGGGGATAGAGCGACAGGAATTCGCGGATGCGCGGCGTGAGCCAGACCGAGCCGAACGCGACGGTGGTCGTCACCTTGAGGGGGCCTTCGGGCTTTTCGCGCACTTCGGCGATCATCGCCTCGGTCATGGCGAGCTTGGCGAATATTTCGTGGGCGGTGCGGTAGAGGATTTCGCCCTGCTCGGTCAGGATCAACCCCCGCGCGTGGCGGTGGAAAAGCATCACCTTGAGCGCGCCTTCGAGCGCGCCGATCTGGCGGCTGACCGCCGATTGGCTGAGGCTCAGTTTCTCGCCGGCGTGGGTAAAGCTGCCGGCTTCGGCCACGGCGTGAAAAACGCGCAGCTTGTCCCAATCCATCCGCGTGGTTTCGCGCAACGTGACCGGCGTCATCGGCATGGTCTTTGGCTCAGTTGACCGCGATCATTGGGCCGCCCGCCCCGGTAGGGGCGCGTTATTCGTTGTCGCGCGCGTCACGCCGGTAGGCGTGCCTTCGGACGACGATTCGCCCGCGCGCCCCGATAGGGGCGCACTATTTGTTGCGCGGGTCACGCCGGTAGGCGTGCCTTCAGACGACGATTCGCCCGCGCGCGGCTCGGCCGCGGCGCGCGCGAGAAAATGCCCGGCTTCGATCGCGCTCATACACCCGGTTCCGGCGGCGGTCACCGCCTGGCGGAAATGGCGGTCCTGCACGTCGCCAGCGGCGAACACGCCCGCGACGTTGGTCGCCGTGCCGCCGGGGCGGGTGACGAGATAACCTTCGTTATCCATGTCGAGCTGGTCCTTGAAGATTTCGGTGTTCGGCGTGTGGCCAATGGCGACGAACATGCCGTCGACCGGAAACGACGACGCCACGCCGGTCTTGACGTTGCGAAGCTTGAGCGAGGCGAGCGCGATCGGCGAGCCCGTTCCGACCGCTTCGTCCACCACCGTGTCCCAGACGACCGAAATTTTCGGGTGATCGAACAGGCGTTTTTGCATGATCCTTTCGGCGCGCAGCGAATCGCGGCGATGAATCAGGGTCACACGCTGGGCGTGATTGGCGAGATAGAGCGCCTCCTCGACCGCCGTATTGCCGCCGCCGATCACGGCCACCGATTTCCCGCGAAAGAAAAACCCGTCGCAGGTGGCGCAAGCCGACACGCCGAAACCGCGCAACGCTTCCTCGCCCGGAATGCCGAGCCAGCGCGCCGACGCGCCGGTGGCGACGATCAGGGCGTCGCCCGAATAGCGGTCGCCGGAATCGCCTTCGGCGACGAACGGACGGCGCGCGAGATCGATCCGGACGATCTGATCCTGGACGAAGCGGGTACCGACGTGCTCCGCCTGTTTTTGCATCTGTTCCATCAGCCACGGGCCCTGGATCGTCTCGGCGAAACCGGGATAGTTCTCGACGTCGGTGGTGATGGTCATTTGCCCGCCCGGCTGCGATCCGGCGACCAGCAGCGGGCGCCACGCGGCGCGGGCGGCGTAGATCGCGGCGGTGAGCCCGGCGGGACCGGAACCGAGAATAAGAACCGGCGCGTGATGGGTGGCGGGCATGGCAATTCCGATCGTGGACGGGACCAAACGGCGGAAAGAGGCGCGGACGGCCCTCTTCCTTCCCGACAAGTTAATCGCCCTGCCGCGCCATGCAAGCGGCGCATGGCTTTGTACGCATATGCCCGGAAAACCCAACCGAATTGTAACTTTATTGCGCCTATCCCTGGGTTTGGGATAACTTTCGGGCTCCATGGCCCATAAAGTCAAGCTCGACCGGGTGGATCGCCGGATTCTCGCCGACCTGCAGTCAGACGGGCGCATGACCAATGTCGAGCTCGCCAAGCGCGCGGGCATTTCGGCGCCGCCGTGCCTTCGGCGCGTGCGCGCGCTTGAGGACTCCGGCCTGATCCGAGGCTACCACGCCGAGGTCGACGCCAAGGCGCTCGGCTATCAAGTGACCGTGTTCGCCCAGGTCGGCCTGTCGTCCCAGGCCGAACACGATCTGGACACGTTCGAGCGCACGGTGCGGAGTTGGCCCGAGGTGCGTGAATGCCACATGCTCGCGGGCGAGACCGATTTTCTGCTCAAGATCGTCGCCCGCGATTGGGAGGACTATCAGCGCTTCCTCACCACCAAGCTGACGCCGGCGGCCAACGTCACCCACGTCAAATCCGCGCTCTCGATCCGCGCCAGCAAGCACGAGCCGGGTGTGCCGGTCGCGGTCGAGGGCTAATAGACACTGTCCTCACCCATCGCCGAAGCGCACGCGCGCGCCGACGCCCGCCGCCGCCGCCCGCGCGTGGACCAGGGCGGCGGCGGCCACGTCCTGCAACGCGGTGCCGGTCGAATCAAACAGCGTGATCTCGTCCGCGCTTTCCCGCCCGGGCCGTCGCCCGGTCAGCACATCGGCGAGTTCGGCGTGCACGTCGTCGATTTTCATAACCCCCGCGGCGACGGCGTGATGGAGATCGCCGATCGCGGCGCATTGCGCGCGCACATTGCACACTACCTTGGCGGAGGCCATCAGATCGGGGGCGATTTCCTGCTTGTCCTCCGAATCCGCCCCGACCGCCGCGACGAACGCGCCGGGGCGCACCATGGCGCGATCGAGGAGCCAGCGCTTGGCCGGCTTGCAAGTGACGATCAGGTCGCTCGCTTGCGCGGCGCGGGCGAGGTCGGCCGCGGCCTCGACCGGAACGCCGAGATCCCGGCTCATGTCGGCCGCGAACGTTTGCGCGCGCGCCGGATCGAGATCGACGGCGAAGACCTTTTCGAGCGGACGCACGAGGGCGAGCGCGCGCAGCTGGGTGCGGCTTTGCGCGCCGAGCCCGCACACGGTGGCGACGCGGGCGTCTTCGCGCGCCAACACTTTCGCCGCCACGCCGGTCGCCGCCGCCGTGCGCAAGACGGTGATCGATCCCGAATCCATGACCGCGAGCGGAAACCCGTTCTCGCCGTCGCTCAGCACCACCACGCCCTGGATGGTCGGCAGGCCGAAGCGCGCCCCGTTGCCGGGAAAATTGGCGTTGAGCTTGGCGGCGAACCGAGATTGCGGCCCGCTCATGCCCGCCGCCTTGACGTGAAAGCCGCCGCCCGGCACGTGGACGCCGAGGATCGCGGGGCCGAACGCGCGGGATTCGGCGTGGGCGACGAACGCTTGTTCGACCGCCGTCATGCACGACGCGAGATCGAGCAGGCGCCAGACGTCGGTGGCGGCGAGCACGAGAGTAGCTCGGGAAATTTTGGTAGCGGATCGCGGGTCCATGCGGTTCCTCCTCCGTGCGGTACGGATGGGAACACAGCGCTTGGACGGAGACCCGTCTGGACGATACCGGGCGGCCGTGGTCGGCCCGGCCCGGTCAAATTAGCATTCGGGCGGCGAACCCGGCAAGCCGGGGAGAGCTATTTGTAGCTGACCTTGACCACTTCGTAGGCTTTGGAGCCGCGCGGGGTGGTGACCTCGACCGTGTCGCCGAGCGTCTTGCCGATGAGCGCGCGGCCGAGCGGCGAAGTGACGGAGATTCGGCCGTTGCCGATGTCGGCTTCGTGGCTGCCGACGATGCGGTAGTTGGATTCCTCGTCGTTGTCGAGATCGGCGAGCATCACGGTCGCGCCGAAACGAACCACGTCGCCCGACAGTTTCGAGGCGTCGATCACCTCGGCGCGCGAAATGATGTCCTCCAATTCGGCGACGCGGCCCTCGATGAACCCCTGGCGCTCGCGCGCGGCGTGGTACTCGGCGTTCTCCGAGAGATCGCCGTGCTCGCGCGCCTCGGCGATCGCCCGGATCACCGCCGGACGTTCGTCGTTCTTGAGATTGCGCAGTTCGTCCTCAAGCCGCGCCAGCCCCTCGGGCGTCATCAAAATCTTTTCCATCGGGCCCCTGTTTCGCCTTCCCCGGCGGGAAAAAGGTTCAATGTATCGCCGGGCGCGAGCGCCCGCCAGCCCCTTTTTCACGCGGGCGCGGGCGTCCCGCCGCTCGGGACCGCCCCGTCCCGACAACTACTTCGGCGGCGTGATGTAGTTTTGCAGCGCGTTGACGTCGAACGCGCGGCCCCTCATGCCCTCGATCGCGGCGACGGCGGCATCGGCGCCGGCGAGCGTGGTGTAGTGGGGCACGTTGTTGAGCAGCGCCTCGCGCCGGATCGAGAAGCTGTCGGAAACCGCCTGCGTCCCTTCGGTGGTGTTGATGACCAGATGCACGTCGCCGTCGCGGATGGCGTCGACGCAATGGGGCCGCCCCTCGGCAACCTTTTTGACCGGCTTGACCTCGATCCCGTCGGCGGCGAGCGTGCGGCTGGTTCCCGAGGTCGCGATCAGCTTGAACCCGAGCCCGATGAGGCGGCGCGCGAGCGGCGCGATCCGCGTCTTGTCGCGATCCTTGACCGAGATGAACACGGTGCCGGCGCTGGGCAAGCGCGTGCCGGCGCCGAGCTGCGACTTGGCGAAGGCGAGCGCGAAATCGGCATCGACGCCCATCACCTCGCCGGTCGATTTCATTTCCGGGCCCAAGATCACGTCGACGCCGGGGAAACGGGCGAAGGGAAACACCGCTTCCTTGACCGCGATGTGGCCGAGCGGCCGGTGGGTGCCCTTGAGGCCGAAGGCGGCCAGCTTTTCGCCGGCCATGACCCGCGCCGCGATCTTGGCGATCGGCACGCCGGTCGCCTTGGCGACGAACGGCACCGTGCGGCTGGCGCGCGGGTTGACCTCGAGGATGTAAATGGTTCCGTCCTTGATCGCGTACTGCACGTTCATCAGGCCGACGACGCCGAGCCCGCGCGCGAGCAGCTCGGTCTGGCGGGCGAGTTCGGCTATCTGTTCGGCGGGCAGCGAGTGCGGTGGCAGCGAGCAGGCCGAATCGCCGGAATGGATGCCGGCTTCCTCGATGTGCTGCATGATACCGGCGACGTAGACGTCGGTGCCGTCGGCGAGCGCGTCGACGTCGACCTCGATCGCGTCCTGAAGATAGGAATCGATCAACACCGGGCTCTTGCCCGAAACCTTGACCGCCTGCTTGACGTAGCGGCGAAGCTGCTCGACGTCGTGGACGATTTCCATGGCGCGACCGCCGAGGACATAGGACGGCCGGATCACCACCGGATAGCCGATTTCGCCCGCGACTTTTTCCGCTTCCGCCGCCGAGCGCGCGGTGCGGTTGGCGGGCTGGCGCAGGTCGAGCTTCTTGAGCAGTTTCTGGAACCGTTCGCGGTCCTCGGCCAGGTCGATGGCGTCGGGCGAGGTGCCGAGGATGGGAATGCCGGCGGCCTCGACCGCGGCGGCGAGCTTCAAGGGCGTTTGCCCGCCGAACTGGACGATGACGCCGAGCAGTTCGCCCTTCGACTGTTCGACCTTCAAGAGTTCGATGGTGTCCTCGGGCGTCAGCGGCTCGAAATAAAGCCGGTCGGAGGTGTCGTAATCGGTCGAGACCGTTTCCGGGTTGCAGTTGACCATGATCGCCTCGATGCCCGCTTCCCTAAGGGCAAAGGCGGCATGGCAGCAGCAGTAATCGAACTCGATCCCCTGGCCGATGCGGTTGGGCCCGCCGCCGAGGATGGCGACTTTGCGCCGGGCGCTCGGGTCGGCCTCGGATTCGGGTGCGTTGGTCCCATCGCCCTCGTAGGTGGAATACATATAAGACGTGCGCGCGGGAAATTCGGCGGCGCAGGTGTCGACCCGCTTGTAGACCGGCCGCACGCCGCATTTCCGGCGCGTCGCCGTCGCATCGGCCTCGGCGACGGAGGCTAAGTGCGCGATGCGCTCGTCGGAAAAGCCCATACCCTTGAGCCGCGTCCAGCCGGCGCGGTCGGCGGGCAGGCCGTTCGCCTTGATCCCGGCCTCGGCGGCGACGAGGTCGCGGACCTGCTCCAGGAACCATTTGTCGTAGCGGCAGGCGGCGGCGATCTTCTCGATCGCGATTCCTAAGCGGAACGCTTCCGCGATCAGCAGCAGCCGGTCGGGCCGGTGCTGCGACAGCATCCCGATCATGGCGTCGGCGTCGGGCGATCCCGCGAGTTGCCCGCCTAGCGGCGGGACGACATCAGGTGCATCAAGCCCGGCGAGACCGGTTTCCATCGAGCGCAGGCCCTTCTGCAGGGCTTCGGCGAAGGTGCGGCCGATGGCCATAGCTTCGCCCACCGACTTCATCGAGGTGGTGAGCAGCGGCTCGGCGCCGGGGAACTTCTCGAAGGTGAAGCGCGGGATCTTGACCACCACGTAGTCGATGGTCGGCTCGAAGCTCGCGGGCGTGATGCCGGTGATGTCGTTCTTGAGCTCGTCCAAGGTGTAGCCGACCGCGAGCCGGGCCGCGACCTTGGCGATGGGAAAGCCGGTCGCCTTGGACGCCAGCGCCGACGAGCGCGAGACGCGCGGGTTCATCTCGATCACCACTAGCCGGCCGGTCGCCGGGTCGACCGCGAACTGCACGTTGGAGCCGCCGGTCTCGACGCCCACTTCGCGCAACACCGCGATCGAGGCGTCGCGCATGATCTGGTATTCCTTGTCGGTGAGCGTGAGCGCGGGCGCGACCGTGATCGAATCGCCGGTGTGGATGCCCATCGGATCGACGTTCTCGATCGAGCAGACAATGATGCAGTTGTCGTTCTTGTCGCGCACCACCTCCATCTCGAATTCCTTCCAGCCCAGCACCGACTCCTCGACCAGGACCGAGTGGACCGGCGAGGCGGCAAGCCCGCCCGCGACGATGGTTTCGAATTCGGAGCGGTTGTAGGCGATGCCGCCGCCGATGCCGCCGAGCGTGAAGGAAGGCCGGATGATGGCGGGAAGGCCGACCAGCTCCAGAGCCTCGCGCGCCTCGGGCATGGTGGTCACCAGGCGGCTTTTCGGCGTGGCGAGGCCGATCTTGGTCATGGCGTCGCGGAAGAGCTGGCGGTCTTCGGCCTTGGCGATGGCGTCGGCGCGCGCCCCGATCATCTCGACCTTGTGCTTGGCGAGAACGCCGGAGCGGTGCATGTCCATGGCGCAGTTGAGCGCGGTCTGCCCGCCCATGGTCGGCAGCAGCGCGTCGGGTTTTTCGCGCTCGATGATGCGCTCGACGATTTCCGGCACGATCGGCTCGATGTAGGTGGCGTCGGCCATGCCGGGGTCGGTCATGATGGTGGCGGGATTGGAATTGACCAGGACGACGCGGTAGCCCTCCTCGCGCAGCGCCTTGCACGCCTGCGCGCCGGAATAGTCGAACTCGCACGCCTGGCCGATGACAATCGGCCCGGCGCCGACGATGAGGATCGATTTGATGTCCGTGCGCTTAGGCATGGGCTAAAACCGGCTCGAAATGGGACTGTTTCGGGTGTATCCTGCGGGTTATGACCAAGCTGCTCGACAAGGCCATCGCGGAAGCGCGCAAACTCCCGCCCGAGGAACAGGACACCGTCGGCGCGATCATCCTCGAAGAGATCGCCGACGAGCAACGCTGGGCGAAAAAGTTCGCCGCGACCAAGGACCGGCTTTCCCGCTGGGCCGGCGAGGTGTCGGCCGAGATCGAGGCGGGCAAGGTTAGAGCGGGGCTGTCATAAATCCCCCTCCCCCCTTGTGGGGGAGGGTTGGGGTGGGGGGTATGCCGAGAGGAAGTTGCGTCGTGACGATTTTCCTCGCCCGCCAACTCAGAAAGCAACCAACCGACGCCGAAACCCACCTGTGGTCGCGCTTGCGCCGCAAGCAACTCGACGGTTTCCGTTTCCGCCGCCAAGTTCCGCTCGGTCCTTACGTCGCGGACTTCGCCTGTCTCGACGCGCGGCTCGTCGTCGAGGTGGACGGCGGCCAGCACGCCGAACGCGCCGCCGACACCGCGCGCACCGCTTGGCTGGAGAGTCAGGGCTATCGGGTGTTGCGCTTCTGGAACAACGATGTGCTCGGCAACGCCGATGGCGTGGTCGAAACCATCCGTTCCGCGCTCGCTAAATACCCCCCTCCCCAGCCCTCCCCCGCAAGGAGGGAGGGGGTGAAGAGAAAGCGATAAGCTTGCCTCCCCCCATGTGGGGGAGGCCGCGAGCGCACGCGAGCGGGTGGGGGGTATGTCGCGCATTTCTAGTGCCGTCATGAGAACAACCCTTTAATAAATGCTTCAAGCGCGTCTATTGCCTTCTTGGCCAACACGCCCACCACGGCATCCGGAATTTTACTCGCGATCATCGCTAACCTGTCGGCGAT
>Ga0194131_10009486_pt1 | contig 12288 bp, 11 predicted proteins | sample TA2KigO120mmetaG_FD_148631 | JGI IMG/M metagenome (GOLD analysis project Ga0194131, IMG submission 148631) | Freshwater microbial communities from Lake Tanganyika, Tanzania - TA2015053 Kigoma Offshore 120m | ecosystem: Environmental > Aquatic > Freshwater > Lake | place: Tanzania: Lake... | reverse complement strand
TAGCTCAAATGCTGTTAGTCTAGAGCCTTGTTGTACTGGTCTTGTCTCTGTAGCAATTACTTTGATATTTTTTCCACTTTCTTTGGTAGCTCGGATTACTCCTAGAGCAGTTCCATATGCTACAGTTGCTAATGAGCCAGCATTACAGTGAGTCATTATGGTATCATTGTTATCAAATAAAACTGAACCATTTTTGCCCATTTGCATATTTATTTTGATATCATCTTCTGCCATCTCTTGTGCAGTTTTAATAATTGATTCTTTGATTGATTCAGTTTCGTTTCCTTGCTTCGCTATTTGCATTATTTTGTCCAAGCCCCAGGCAAGATTTACTGCAGTGGGTCGTGTCTCAAAGAGAATTCTTCTTGCCACCTCAAGATCAGACAACAATTGTTCTTTTGTTGTTGCTTTGCTCTGTAATGTTGCGAGTGCAAGGCCAAATGCACCAGATACGCCTATTGCAGGAGCACCACGAACAACTAGTGTTTTGATTGCTCGTGCTACATCGCGGTAATCAGAATATTCAACATGGACTAGTTCGTTTGGTAGCTTGGTCTGATCAATCATTACAACTTTGTTGTATTTCCATTCTACGGTTCTCAGTAAAGATCCGGTTTTTTCTGTCAATTAGAACAAGTGAATTTTTTCATTATTTAAAATAAACTTGTTAACCGTTATATCCTAGATATATATCAAAAATCAATTGTTAGATTATTCGTATTTAGATAAAATTGATTCAGAGGGAATGTATAGAATTTATGATAAATGGCCCCAAATTGCAAGAGATAGTTATAATATTGAGTATGAGCAAGTCGATTTTAAGAACATCACAAATGTAGTTTTTTCTGGAATGGGAGGCTCAGGAGCACTACACGACATATTTTCGGCAATTTTGTCAAAGACCAACATTCATGTTAACGTGGTTAAGGGATATCATCTTCCAAACACAGTTAATTCTAATACATTAGTGGTAACAACAAGTGCATCTGGAAATACAAAAGAGACCATGACTGTTCTAAAGTCAGCTAAAGAATCCAATTGTAAGATTGTAGCATTCTCAAACGAAGGGACAATGAAGAAGTATTGTTCTGAAAATAAAATAGAGCACAGAGATGTCCCGATGTATCTTTCTCCACGCTCTTCATTTCCATCATTTTTGTTTTCAATGCTTAAGATTTTGGAACCTGTAATTCCAGTAAAAAAAGAAGATATTTTAGAGTCAATTAGGAATTTGGAAGATCTACAGAGAAAAATATCATCACAGAATCTCAGTTCGGATAATCCTTCACTAGATCTGGCAAGCTGGATTTCTGGTATTCCCATGATTTACTATCCATGGGGCCTCCAAGCAGCAGCAGTCAGATTCAAAAATTCTTTACAGGAGAATGCGAAGATGCACGCCATGATAGAAGATGTAATCGAGTCATGTCATAATGGTATAGTAGCATGGGAAAACAAGTCAGATGTTAAACCAATTCTAATTATAGGACATGATGACTATATTAAGACAAAAGAACGCTGGGACATAGTCAAAGAATATTTTGCGCAAAAAAACATAGAGTATAGAGAAATTTTTTCGATCACTGGGAGCATTCTGACAAAATTAACTAATTTGATTTACTTGGTTGACTATTCGACAATATACCGTGCAGTGTTATCAGGTACAAATCCAACCCCTGTTACCCCCATAGATTTTGTCAAGAGCAAATCAAAATGACCAAATTTTAGTCAGGTTATACTTTTACTGACAATATTTGTTGATCGGTTATATGGATTCTATTTAAAAGAGAATAATTTTGTCATAATCATTTTTAATATCATAATATTAAAAATTTGTATAATTGAATTTCGCAATAGGACTTCCTGCATATAATGAAGAAAAAAACATCGCATCAATAATTATCAAATTAAAACAAATTACAAACACCATTATAGTATGTGACGATGGTTCGACAGATCTCACAAGCAAAATTGCATCCGAGCTTGGAGCAATTACAATAGTGCATCAGAAGAACATGGGTTATGGTGCAGCTATTGCAAGCTTATTTGCCAAGGCTCGTGAAATTGGGATAGAAATGCTAGTAACTTTTGATGCTGACGGCCAACACAGAATAGAGGATATAAAAAAAGTGTTAGAGCCAATAACAAAGGATAAAGCAGATATTGTTATTGGTTCAAGATTTTTATCGCAAAACAGCAAGGTTCCAGAATATAGAAAATTAGGAATTAAAACAATCACTAGCCTTACTAATGCTACAACTGGCTCAAAGATAACCGATGCACAAAGCGGTTTTAGAGCATATAATAAAAAAGTTTTAGAAAGTATAATTCCGTCCGATCCTGGCATGGGTGTTTCGACAGAGATTTTAATCAAAGCTTCAAAAAATAAATTTAGAATTGTTGAGGTGCCCATAACTATTCTTTATGGAGAGAATACATCAACCCACAATCCAATTACTCATGGCTCATCAGTCATTCTTAGTACATTGAAATACGTTGCCATTGAACGTCCGCTTACATTCTACGGTATACCAGGAATGATTTTTTTGATCATAGGTCTTTCTTTTGTGGCATGGGCAGTGCAAATATTTACGGAATATGGAAAGCTCACTACAAACATAGCATTAGTTGGAATTGGTGGTATTATTCTAGGCACTATGTTGCTGATAACCGCCATAATTCTTTATTCAACGGTAAGTGTAATTAGAGAAAGAAAATAATTAATGAAGTGACTAGAATGAAACCGAATTTTTTTATAGCTGGAGCGCCAAAATGTGCAACCACCAATATTTCATATTATCTTTCTCTTCACCCCGATATTTTTATCTCTGAATTAAATGAGCCCTACTATTTTTGTAAATTTGATGTTCCAGATGATTTTGAGAGAGCATCCATGATCAGAGATTTTGATAAATATCTCAACTTGTTTAAAAAAGCAAGAAATTACAAGGTGGTGGGGGAAGCAACTTCCACATATTTGATGTGTCCTAGCGCATCATCAGAGATAAAGAAAGCATTTCCAGATTCAAAAATCATAATATCAATACGTAATCCAATTGAAAGAGCACATTCATCGTATTTTTCAAATTTATTTAGATCTAATCAAAAGATAAGTTTTAGCAAAATGATACATATGCATAATAGTGAAGTAAGAAGTAAAAAATTCAACGTCTATAATATAATATTAGCTGGATTATACACAGAACAAGTAAAGAATTTTCAAAAATATTTTGACAGTAATAAGATTAAAATTATAATTTTTGAAGAATATATAAAAAATATTGAGGGTACTATTAGATCAATATTGAATTTTCTTGATATTGATGAAAAAATAGAATTAAGTGAGCAACCAAAAGGAGCTTACAGAGTACCTAAAGGAACATTACCCAGAGTTTTAATGAACAGTAAATTATTTCGAACAACAGCTACAAAACTCGTTCCTACCATTACAAGACAAAAGTTTGGTGACAGATTTATGTTTAAACAAACTACAAAACCTCAAATGTCAGTAGAGGATAGAATATCGCTCAAAAACATCTATGAGCAAGAGGTAAAAAACTTGGAGCAGTTATTAGACAAAAAGTTACCATGGGTTGATTTCAGTTAGTGAGATATTGGTTACCCTAAGTTTATGGTTGGAATTTAAAAATTCAACAAGGTACAGTTCATTCAAATATGATTTGATGATAACTAAAGATTTTTTTAATGGCTACATGCAGTTTATGTGAATATCGTGCTTATAGTTTCACAAAATCTTTCCAATTATGAATTTATTATTCCAGATAACGCGGTTTACAGAATAAATTTAGCCTGGGTTAATAGCATCCATGAATTAGAAGAAATTTTACAAAAACATTCAATGCATAAAATTTTTCTAGATCTTCCAAAGAATAGAACCAAGCCTCCCAATAATCATTATTCCATTTCCGATCTTACACGTATTCTGCGATCTAGTGTAAATATTCAATATTTTGCAATATCAAATGTAAATGATGAAAACGATCTTAGTGAGTTTTTAGATTTGATACCAAAAACAATAACTATTGTGCCTAAAATTGAGAGTCCAACAGGAGTTTCTAACATTAAAAAAATAACAGACAATCTTCCATACAGAGAGAAGATCATCATGCTTGATCATGACGATTTATTTTCAGCGTTAAAGAAAAATGGTGAACCTGAAAGCAATTTTGTGGAATATATTAAAGATCTGATTACATTTTGTGAAGAAAACAATATTGTCTTGCTACGAACTGTAGGTGTTATATTTAGTGATAGAGAAAAGCGCACTACTCAATATTTCAAATAGAATGCTTACTATACACATTCAACTGAATAAAAATTTTCAATAAAAGCTGTTTAATCATTACATGTTTTTGGTATATTGCGTAGGCGTTTTAATTTAGGCAGCTCCGATTCCCAAACTCTTTTTATTCCATCACCTAACATCATATCCAGTCTTCTGATATCACGTAGTAAGATTTTCAGACCGTTTAGTTCTAATGAAGCTGCTTGGTCAGAAATTTACTAACTTTCTCAGATATTGAAATAATATTTTTATTAAGAGAAAAATTTAAATAATTTCAACTGTCAATTTTATTATGAAAACTAATTTTAAGAAAATTGATCCAGATATTTATGAAAAACATGGTGAATATGAAGAAATTAAAAATAATTCTTCAGAACTAACACAAAAAGAATTTGAGGAATTCATAATAAAATCTGGTGCAAGGGGATCCTTTATGGTGTATAGAACTGATAAAAAAGATCAAGAATTAGGCATTGATGAATTATAAATCCATCAATTCTCGAAGTTATAGAATATTTAATTGACTGTGCATGTTTGTGCTAGATATGTCTGAGAATACAATATCACTACAGAATATAATGGAGGAATCTATGAAAAGAATTCACAATCAATCCTATGATGAATGGATCCAGAATTTTGCGCTGAACTTAGAAAATATATGGAATGAGCCATCAGCAAAAGAACTAGAATTTAACAATACTACAAAACAGTATAATAGATCAGCCATTGTTATTGGACGTGGGCCGTCAATTAGAAAACACAGACATTTACAATTACTAGCTCAAAGTGATTATCAAGGCTCGATAATATGCACTGATGGATCATTAGCAAGTGTATTAGAAGCTGGAATAACTCCTAAGAAATTTCCAAAATTTTATGTGATTACAATTGACCCCTACCAGATTATTGAAAAGTTTTATGATAATTCAATCATTGCCGAATTTGGTTCAGAGATAAATGGTATTTTTTCAACAATCACCCATCCGAAAGTAGTTAATTTAGCTAGAAATGCGCAGATTAAGATTCACTGGCTCCACACACTATTTGATTATAATGAAGGTGAAAAATCATTTAATCACATATCATCTATGATGGTAAGAGCTAAAAAACACAAGAATGGGTTACCTGCAATACAAACCGGTGGTAATGCAGGTACTTCATCATGGTTTGTTGCATGGAGAATTTTAAAAAATAATACAGTTGCATTAATTGGAATAAATCATGGTTGGGAGGAGGAAGATACATCCGAAATGATAAGATCGCATCAGAGACAAATTACACAAGAAAATGTTGAATTAGTCACAAAAAACGATCCAAAATTTAATAATTATTTTAAAAAGATCCACAATCCAGATTTTAATTGCGATACAATTGTAGACCCACTGTACCAATTTTATAGAATGGCACTACTTGAATTCATTGAACGGTCCCCATCGTGGTTGAAAACCATTAATGCCACAGAGGGTGGTTCTATATTCGGCAGAAGAATTACATCAATGAAATTTGAGTCGTTTCTTAAGGAATTTCATTGTTAATTCTTTCAATCTTTGAAATTAGTTTAAATACAATTTTCGAGGAGTGATTATGTGAAAACACTGTTCGTAGTTCCCGAGATAAGATTAGACATGGCGCCTACAAATTTTCCTTTTTGGGCGGGGATATTTGCATCGATAATTGAACAAAAGAATGGATTGGTTGCAATTCTTGATTTAAATGCATTACGAATGAATTTTGGTGGTAGAGAGGTTCCAAACAACATAATTGCTGAGCAAGTTTCTTCAGAAAAATGGGATTTAATTGGCATAGGTGGTCTAACTACCACATACGGGAGAATTAAGGAATTGGCGCCTATTATCCGAAAATATGGAAAAGATGCATTATTCATTGGTGGTGGTGGATGGGCCAGTTATAATCCTGTAGAAATTTTACAATTAGTTCCAGAGTTAGACATGATATGTATAGGTGAAGGAGAAAAAACATTTTCGGAATTATATGATGAGATCAACAAAGGGTCAAGAGATTTTGAAAGAGTTAATGGACTATGTTTACGTGATAAACAAAATTTCAAGTTCACTAAACCACGCGCTTTAATTGACGATTTGGATTCAATTCCATACCCAGCATATCACTTAATGGAACTTGATATATATTTTAGATTCTCTCCGGAACCAAAATCTGTTCAATCATATAATGCTAAACGAAGAGCTTCCGCAGTATGGGAGAGAGGATGTCCAAGAGGTTGTACTTTTTGTTCTCATAATGGAATGTCTCGTATTGATCTACAAAATATTTACGGTGAGGGAGACAGAGTTGTAGGGGAAAAACTAGTTAGACTCTCGGATAGAGAAAATGATACATTTCAGCTTCCTGCCAGATGGCCATCACCTGAATATGCTGTCAATAATATAAAATTACTTAAAGAAAAATACAACATAGATTTCGTTTCAATCGTAGATGAGAATATGACTAGTAATCTTAAGTGGACAAAGGAATTTTGTGACTTGTATGTAAATGCAGGACTTAATGAGTCAGTACCATGGGGTACATTAGGCGATGCGCCAAGTGTAGCAGTTAAACCAGAAATAATTAAAACTATGAAAAATGCTGGATGTGCGTACATATCTTTTGGATTTGAATCTGCTTCAGACAAAGTTCTAAATCAAGATATTAAAAAAGGACAACTTAGAAGTCATTTACAAAAAACAATTAATACTTTAAAACAAGAAAAAATGACACCGCTTACTACATTCATGATAGGTAATCCGCATGAAAACATTAACGATTTGATGGAAACGGTTGATTTTTGGATTCAAAATAACGCAGTAATAGATCCCTTTATTTGTACTCCATATGTAGGAAGCCCGATCTTTTATGATAACAAAGATTTCATTTTACAACAATATGATGATCGGCTTAAATCTCCACAGATAAAAGATATTGATAAAAAAATAGTTCAAAAATGGAGACTAGACGCATTAGATAAATTTATGAAAGAGTGTGGAGATGCAACTTCATATACTGCAACGGTAAGCCAGTATTTCACCATACCAGATTTATTTGCTATAAAAAATTTTATGTACAAACATGATACAGATAGATTGTTAAAATTTGCTCATGAAAGATATGATGAAATAGGAAAAGAACAGTGGAATCATGCTGAGAAATGGGATAGATATTGTCCTGTTTGTAAAGCAAAAAATGAACTAAGTCAATTAGTTAAAATACAATCATACTAGTTTACCGTTAATTTGATTGGTGTCATTATTCAAGCTAGAATGAGTTCAACAAGGTTACCTGGAAAAGTTATGAAGACCATAGAGAATAAAACTATCTTGAATCACATCGTAGAACAACTTTCAAATTCCAAAGTTTTAAAAAAAATTGTAATTGCAACATCGAAAAATACTGATGATGATATAATAGAATCTCATTCACATGAATTAGGTGTTGCATGTTTTAGAGGAGACTTGTCTAATGTTTTAGAAAGGCATTATTTATGTGCAAAACAGTTTTCGTTTGATCCGATAGTAAGAATTCCATCAGATAAGCCATTAATCGATCCAGTAGTTGTTGATGAGGTCATAGAAAAATTTTATAAGACTGAATCTGATTATATCTCAAATTTTATTTATCCATTAAAATATAATATTGGAACTGAAGTCGAGGTGTTTTCTTTTAATGCCCTAGAAAAAGCTTCGAAGCTTGCTAGAAAATCATTTGAGAAAGAACATATCTTTCCATTTTTTCATCATAACAAAAATATCTTTAAGATTAATTTTGTATCTAACCTAAATGACATTAGTCATTTGAGATTTCCATTGGATAGAAAAGAGGATTTAAAATTGATTAATGTGATATTTTCTAATATTAAAAAAAGGCCAATACTTAAACAAGATATACTCAATCTCTATAACCAAAATCCTAACTTATTTAGTATTAATAAAAAAATAGATCCGAACGAGGGACAGATTCGTTCGCTAAAAAATGAAATGTCACGATATTACAAATAATAATATCACTCCTGTCAATATCAAGAGATTAATCACATTGACAAGATAGTAATCATCCAGTTATTGTAACTTATTATGAAGTTTCAGAATTTGGAGATTCGTTTCAAGACTTGTTTGAAATTGAAGTAGGTTTATAGGCGTTTTCTGAGTTACGTGTGATAAGAAATACGAAAAAGAATTAATTAACGAATGTTCATATTCATCATTCATTTGAAACTGTAAATCACTAATACTTGGTGGTGATGTGAAAAATCCTTTTTTATCAAATGTATCACGAGGGGAATTTACAGTTATGTGATTATTTCTTATGTCAATAATACCATTAGTTCCTAGAATCCTGACTTCATTAATGTAAGGAGTAGCATAGGAGTTTAAGATGGATACAGTTTTTCCATCACCATATTCAATTAATAGATTACAAGTATCAAAAGCTGTTCCCTTCTGCGACATTTGTGTTGGAAAATAACAGGTATGATGTGGTTTACCGAAAATAAAATTACATAAATCAAGATGGTGGATTGATAAAGTATCAAGTATATTATGCAGGTTTTTTGTTCCATCAGATCTCCATGAGTTCAGATATTCTTCTTTAAAAGCAAAACCATGTGTCAATACAAAATTAACTGAGACAATTTTTCCAATTTGAGTGCAAGAAATAGAATTACTAATTAGATCATGTAATTTGCCAAATCTATAATTAAAATTAAAAAAAATTTTTTCTTTAATTTTTGACGGTAGATTTGCAAGAGTCTCGACTTCTGCAATAGACGTCACTGGAGGCTTTTCACAAAAGATGTATCCTTTATAACCTTGTAATAATTCATTTATATAATAAAAATGAGTGTTATTTGGAGATGCTATTATCACTGCATCACAACTTAAAAGATCAGAAATCACATTTGTGAATCTTTTATCATCGTAAGATTTTGTAGGGTGATAAATAGATACAACTTGACATGTATCAAATTTTTCACATATTGAAATAAGGCGTCCAGCGTGATTTCTATATCCTATAATTCCGAGTTTAGCTTTCAACTGGACATCTATTACAAGGATAACATGAGCTTCGGTTATTATTCAGATGATTTTTACGTAATTCGGCATATTTTTGACTATGCCATAATTCTTTAATGGAATTATTTTTGATTGAACCTATTGACAGTATGCTCTTATAATCTGCATCACATGGATTACAGGTTCCATCATACCAAATGTACATTTTTTCCCAAAGAAGATGACATGGATTTTTGACTCCAACCTCAATCGGATTGTTATATGTATCCCATTTTTGATCCATCTCAATCATGACTACATGATCTACATACTGCTGCCAAAATTCTTTAAATTTTTGTGGATTTTGACTTTTGTTAACTCTCACACCACTAATACGAGTTGCACATTTTGCTCCAGGGTAGTATTTGTCTTTAATTTCTTTAAACCGTTTGATATTATTAAGGATATTTTCAAATATGCCATTCACTCTTATTGACTCATACTCTTCTTTTGAATAAGAGTCAACAGAAAAAACGATATCTGTGATTCCACTTTTCAAGATTTTATGACATAATTCATCTGTTAATCTTGTTGCATTTGTATTTAATTTTAGTTCTAGAAATTTACCAGAACAATATTCTAACATTTCTCCTAGTTGGGGATGCAGTGTTGGTTCTCCTCGAGAAGCCATTGTAATAGCTTTTGTTCCGCCTTGTTGACACTCATCGATTATTTTTTTAAAAAGAGAAATATCCATTTTTCCCATGAAATTTTTATCGCTGGAAAAACTTTCATCAGTTTGATAACACATGATGCAACGCAAATTACAAGCAGAGACTGGTTCTATAAGAACATAAATTGGAAAACTCGATACAATGTATTTTTTTGGGAAGTTATTAAATTTGTATCTAAAGATCAGATACTCAGTCCACAAATCTTGGCTATTTGAATTTAGAAATTGGATTTCTTGCGGTGTAAGAAATTCAATATTACTTTCAAGCAAGGATATCAACTCGTTAAGAATTAATTTATCATCAATGTCTGTTATTTTTTCTGAACTAGTTTTAGTTACTTGTAATAACTTATTCCTATCAATTGTTTTTTCTGTCAAAAAAGTAATATTCTTATTCAATGTAAGTGGATCTATGACATTTTAGTTAGAACCATATATCAAGTTATATGTTCAAAGGTTTGATCTAAAATCTGTTACGATCTCACAATAACTTTGATGTCATAATATGATGTGAATACACCAAAATGTAGATTAATTATGAAATCAATAAATGTGTATTACATGGAGGATTTCATTTATTGACTAAAGACATCTTTGGTAAGAATACGATAAAAGTTCCATTTTTCCAACCATATATTTCGCACAAAGATAAGATTGTGGTTAAAACTGCACTTAATGCTACATTACTTACAGATGGGCCAATACTACGGAGATTCGAAGGGCATTTTGCAAAATTCACAAAAGCTAGATTTGGAATAGGAGTATCCAATGCAACATCGGCATTACACTTATCGTTAAAGGTACTTGGGATCGGTAAAGGTGATGAAGTTATCGTTCCAGATATGACTTTTGTAGCTACTGCAAACTCTGTCCTCATTAGCGGTGCAACTCCTGTTCTTGCCGATGTTGATAATGATATGAATTTGTCAATAGAATCGATTGAACGAAGTCTGACAAGAAAAACTAAGGCTATCATACCAGTTCACTTTGCCGGCAAAGTTTGTAACATAAAACGAATAAAACAGATCGCCAGATTAAATGAGTTTTCACTAATCGAGGATTGTGCTCATGCAATAGGTGCAAAACTAAACAACCAGCATGTTGGAACATTTGGAGATATTGGATGTTTTAGCTTCTACCCCACTAAGAACATTACAACAATTGAAGGTGGAATGATAATAACCCAATCAAAAAACATAGCGGAACGTCTAAGATCATTGAGAAATCACGGAATAACAAAATCACTGGTGCAGAGATATTCCAAAGGGACGCCTTGGGATTATGATGTAATTGAGCCAGGATATAATTATAGATTAGACGAAATTCGATCTGCCTTAGGCATCAATCAATTAAAACAGATCAAAAGGCTCAATTCGCTAAGAAGAAAAGCGTATGAATATTATAACGAGAAATTAATCGATGTGCCGGGCATAATAACTCCGAGTTTATCAAAATGTGAAGAGCATGCATGTCATTTATACATAATTAGAATTCAGAAAGAATACGGAATTTCCAGAAACCAGCTTTTTGAGAAACTGCTTTCTCGTGGGATAAGGACTTCGGTTCACTATAAACCTCTACATCAATTCGCCATATTCAAGAAACGAGCAAAAATTATAGATTCGATTGAAAATTCTGAAAACATCTATCACAAAATTCTTTCATTGCCATTATATCCAACAATAACATCAAAACAACAGGATTATGTCATAGAATCAATAAAGAATTCACAAGACACAAGTTGAACATAATCTCATTATTATCAGGTAGTAATATTGATGCAGATGAAATATCAGACATTAGGGATACAAAAATTTTCTCTTTTGATATTGAATCTCATAGATTTTTAGAAAAAAATAAGTGTAAACATATTCTAGCAGATGAATTTTTAAATGAAGTAGAGCGCGAAAAGATTTTTGAACACTCTATTTCAAAATTATATTGGTTTGAGAAACAGTCATTTTCCCATGATTTGTTATTAGATGGGATAAACATCCTAGAAATGGTTGATCCCTTACAAATGCATCAGAAACTAATTATAAATCTAGTCCAATTTTCAATAATAAAAAAAATTCTCAATATAGAAAAACCTACGAAAGTTTATGCGACACAAAATTTAGCGAAGGTTGTATCATGCCTGAACAACAACATAGAGATCATTTTTTTGAATTTTGAAGATACTGAAATTTTTGAAAGTTTTGACATCAGAATTCGCATTTTTTCTAAAAATCTAAAATTAAAAATAT
>Ga0194131_10009485_pt1 | contig 12289 bp, 19 predicted proteins | sample TA2KigO120mmetaG_FD_148631 | JGI IMG/M metagenome (GOLD analysis project Ga0194131, IMG submission 148631) | Freshwater microbial communities from Lake Tanganyika, Tanzania - TA2015053 Kigoma Offshore 120m | ecosystem: Environmental > Aquatic > Freshwater > Lake | place: Tanzania: Lake... | reverse complement strand
CGCCGCCCGGCGTGACCGGCGTCCGCACGAAGAGATCCTCGAATCTCCCCGAGCGGTCGAGCAGGCGGCGGTTGCCGCCGATGCCCTGGCTGAGCGCGCGCCACTCCGCAAAGTAGGCGGCGCGGCTGCCGCCGAGCGGCCCCGCCGAGATCAGCTCGACCCGGCTGGGGAAGCCCTTCACGAGGTCGGCGGAGTACCGCGCCTCGAGATCGACGGTGTTCCACACCGCCACGGGGAACGTGGACGACCGTGGTTCCGGCAACCGGTACCCGGCGGCGAGGAAGTTCAGGCCTCGCTCGTTGAGACGAGGAGGAAGGGAGTGACAGTACGAACAGTCCACCCGGTAGGCACGGGCGAACTGGGGGGTGCCTTCGGCGACCGAGGGCGTGGCCACCACGGCAGCGGCCAGCGCCCAGAAGGTCAGCGTTGAGGTTCGCATCCTATGAGGATGTGCGAAACCTTTGTTTTGATCAATCAAAATATTGTTTTCGAAACGCGAGAGTCCTTACATTTCCCTGGAATCCGGCACCTATAATGGCCCGGTGCAGGCCTCGGCGTTCTGGAAGGCGGTGCTGGTGGATCGAGCGAATCTCCTCGAGCGGTTTCTCGCCTTCATGCAGGACGCCGGTATGCGGTATTGCGTCATCGGCGGGACGGGCGTCAACGCCTATTCCTACCCCGTGGTGACGCAGGATCTGGACATCGTGGTCGCCGCCGATACGCTCGAGACGCTGGCCGCCGGACTCGCGCGCGAATTCACGGTCACGCGGTTCCCTCACAGCATCAACGTATCGGCGCCAGATTCCGACGTTCGAGTGCAGATCCAGACGGATCCGCGTTACGGTGACTTTCTCGCCCGCGCTACGATGCGCGACGTGATGGGGTTGCGACTGCCCGTCGCACGTATCGAGGATGTGCTGCAGGAAGAGATCTGGGCGGCGCTCGATACGACGCGGCGCGCCAGCAGACAGCTCAAGGATCTGAGCGACATCGCGAGGATCCTCGAGGTGGCTCCCGAACTCCGGAGCCGTGTTCCCGTCGAGATCCTTCAACAGATTCCTGGCGAATCCTCGTAGGGCTGCCGGTCAGCGATGGGCCATGTGCGTCCGCCACCGTGCGTACGCCTGCCGCACGTACGCAAGGCGATCTTCGGGGGCGGGATACCGCGCCGTAAACCATCGGACCAGCGCCAGCACCTCCTCACGCTCCTGGCGCGCGACCGGAGCGTGGAGCGCGTGGCGGAGCTCCTCGCTGGTGACGGTCCGCTGCAGCGTGCGGTCGATCGCCTCGCGGGTCATCGCGCGTCCCGCAGAATTCTCAGTAGCCGTATGTCCTCGAGGTCCTTGGGACGGGCGCCGATGCGCTTGGTCAGGATGAGGTCGTCGAGGCAGGGAAGGCACACCCGGCTGCCATCCACCTGCACGACCGTGCGCCGATCCCACAGCGTCTCGAACTCGACGGCCTCGCCATCGACCGTCGGCACCGAGCGGGCCACGAGCACGTCGACGTGCTCGTCGTTCTCGACCGCATAGCGGCCCGAGCGTCGCGCCTCGTCCGGCGTGCGTGTCGGATGCAGTCCGAAGCGGGCGCCGACGCCGTTGAAGGCCTCGATGTCGTCGATCGCGATCCAGAAATCATAGACCGCCGTCAGGACGGGGAGGCCGAGCAGCACGAGCGCGCGGCGGCCGATCAGCAGCGCCCGCGCGGCGCTGTCGTCCAGCGCCCGGAAGAACGCCAGTTCGTCGAAGGCCGACGGCTCCACGTGCGGGATTATCGCCGACTGCCCGCTGCCTGCTGCCGGCTGCCTAGAATTCCGGCGGCGGCGGCGGATCCTGGACTTCCATCTCGGTCGGCTCCGGCGCGAACATCACCGCTTCGGTGAAGAAGCCGGACGCGTTGATCCGGATCGTCGCGATGTCGTTGCTGGAGTTCTCCCACCACCAGCCATGGAGGCCCGCATACGGGGCCACGTAGACGCCGTGCGCCTGGTTCTTCTCGGCGGCCTCCATGCGCTCGGACGCGCTGATCGGCTTGCCGTCGGGAACCGTGTGGAAGTCGTACTTCACGTTCGCGCCTTCCACCACCTTCCACGAATAGACCATCGTCGCGCCGCGGTCGAGGCGGAACTTGTATTCCACCGTCTGTCCGGGGATGAGCGTCAGGTCGATCGCGTCCACCTTGTAGCCGGCGGTGCGCGGCGTCAGCGGGCCTCCGCGGCGCGCGGCCTGCGGCTTGTAGACGACCGTCGGCGAGGCCGGCGGGGGAGGCGGCGCCGCGGGCTTCTGCTGGGCCGCCACGCCGGACGAAATCAGGACCGCCGCCATGCCAATCGCAATGCTGCGTGTAGTCATCACAGACCTCAGAAGATCAAGGGATCGTAACGTCGTCCAGGTACTTGGACCGCGTGGTGCCGTCCTCGCGGATCTGCCGTCCTTCCGTGTAGAACCCCGAGGTGACGAGGTTCACGGTCACCTCGTCACGCGTCGTGTTGCGCCAGTACCACCCGTGGATCCCTGGATAGCGCGCGCGATACGATCCGCGGCCGGCCGTGGCCGTGCCCTTCTCGAAGCTTTCCGACCCCGCGGCGCCCTTGCCGGCCGGCTCGGTGTGGAAGTCGAAGTCCACCTCGCCGGTCGCCTTCCACGTGTAGACCATCGCGGCGCCTTCGGCCAGCTCGTACTTGTATTCGATGGACTGGTTCGGCGCCAGCGTGAACGCCATCGCGTCCACCTTGTAGTCGGCTCTCTGCGGCACCAGCGGCCCGGCCGGATCCGCGGTGATGACGGCGGGCGCCGGATCGCCAAGCCCGGCGCCTGCCTGGTACAGCGCGGTCAAGCCGAGCGCCTCGCCCGCCCCCGTCGGGTCCACGCCGTACTCGGCCGGCAGAACCGCGAGGACCAGGACGATCGCCGCCACGACGAGGGCGACGAGGGTGGCCGTACCGAGCGCGCGGCCCTCGGTCGCCGCCCTCGGCGCGCTGACGTCCGGCGTCATGCGACGAAGTACCCCACGAGCTGATATCCCATCAGCGCGAAGCCGCCCGCCATCAGCGCCGTGTTGGTGGCGAAGGCGTGCGCGAGGAAGGCGGCCCGCGCGCGCCACCACGTGAAGGCGAGCAGCACCGCCGTCAGCGCCAGCATCTGGCCAATCTCGACGCCGATGTTGAAGCTGACGATGTTGGCGACGAGCCCGTTCTGCGGCAGCGCGAGCTCCTGCAGCTTCGTCGCCAGTCCGAAGCCGTGGAAGAGGCCGAAGATCGTCACCGCCGCGCGCGTGTTTGGCGTGACGCCGAACACCGTCTGGAAGCCGCCCATGTTCTCGAATGCCTTATAGACGACGGAGAGCCCGATGATGGCGTCGATGATGTAGGCGTTGGCCTGAATGCCGCCGAGGACGCCGCCGAGCAGCGTGAGGCTGTGGCCGAGCGTGAAGAGGCTGACGTACAGGATCACGTCCCTGAGGCGGTAGAGAAAGAAGATGACGCCGACGAGAAAGAGCAGATGGTCGTAGCCGGTGACCATGTGCTTGGCGCCGAGGTACAGGAACGGGCCGATCGCGGGCCCGTCGATCGACTGGACGAACGCCGCGTCGCGGCTCGACACGCCGTGCGCGAGCGCGACATCGGGGACGAGGGCCAGCGTGGCGGCCGCAATCAGAAATATCAGCACGCCCAAAGTATAGAATGAACACGAATTGGCTCAGATTCTCCCGTTGAAAGAGGCGATCGCGGACGCCGTCCGCGACGGGGACACGGTCGCGCTCGAAGGGTTCACGCACCTCATTCCATTCGCCGCGGGGCACGAGATCATCCGGCAGCGCCGGCGCAACCTGACGCTGGTGCGCATGACCCCCGACGTCATCTACGACCAGCTCATTGGCGCCGGCTGCGCGTCGAAGCTGGTGTTCTCCTGGGGCGGCAATCCCGGCGTCGGCTCGTTGCACCGCCTGCGCGACGCGGTGGAGAAGGGCTGGCCCGGGCCGCTCGCGCTCGAGGAGCACGCGCACGCCGGCATGGCCACCGCGTACGCCGCGGGCGCCTCGGGGCTGCCGTTCGGGCTGCTGCGGGGGTATCTCGGCAGCGACCTGCCGAAGTTCAACCCGACGATCAAGTTCATCGAGTGCCCCTTCACCGGGGAGCGCCTGGCGGCGCTGCCGGCGATTCGCCCCGACGTCTCCGTCATTCACGCGCAGAAGGCGGACCGCAAGGGCAACGTCATGCTGTGGGGCGTGACCGGCGTGCAGAAGGAAGCGGTGCTGGCGGCCAGGCGGGCGGTCGTCACCGTCGAGGAGATCGTCGATCGCCTCGAGGCGCCGCGCCACGCGCCCAACGTCGTCATCCTGCCGAACTGGGTGGTGCGCTCGGTGGCGGAGGTGAAGGGCGGCGCGTTCCCGTCGTATGCGCTCGGCTACTACCCGCGCAACAACGCGTTCTACAAGCAGTGGGACCACGTGGCGCGCGACCGCGACACCTTCAACGCCTGGATCGACCGCCACGTGCGCGGCACGGCCGATTTCGCCGAGTTCCGCCGCAGCCTCGAGGGGACCCCGCTGAATGTCTGACGAGACCGTCCCGCTGAAGCCGGACACTCCGTACACGGCCGACGAGATGATGACGATCGCCGCCGCGCGCATGGTGCGCAACGGCGCGGCGCTGTTTGTCGGCATCGGGCTGCCGAGCGCGGCCGCCAACCTCGCGCGGCTCACGCACGCGCCCGACACGGTGCTGATCTACGAGTCGGGGACGATCGGCACCAAGCCGAACGTGCTGCCGCTCTCCATCGGCGACGGCGAGCTCGCGGAGACGGCGGACGCCGTCGTCGCGGTGCCGGAGATGTTTGCCTACTGGCTGCAGGGCGGCCGCATCGACCTCGGCTTTCTCGGCGCGGCGCAGATCGACCGCTTCGCCAACATCAACACCACCGTCATCGGCGACTACCACAAGCCGTCCACGCGCCTGCCCGGCGCCGGCGGCGCACCCGAGATCGCCGCGTCGTGCAAGGAAGTGCTCATCACGCTGCGGCACAGCCCGCGCGCGTTCGTCGAGAAGCTGGACTTCATCACGTCGGTCGGCCACGTGGACGGCGGCGACGGGCGCGCGAAGCTGCGGCTGCCCGGCAAGGGCCCGACGTCGGTGATCACCGACCTCGGCATCCTGACGCCCGACCCGCAGACGAAGGAGCTGACGCTCACGAGCGTCCATCCGGGCGTGGACGTGGAGCAGGTGAAGAAGGCGACCGGCTGGCCGCTCGAGGTGGCGCCGCAGGTGTCCACGACGGCGCCGCCGACGGGCGCGGAATTATCCGTGCTCCGCGACCTGCAGGCGCGCACCGCGAAGGCGCACGCCGGTCAGGCCTGACGATTTCTTCAGAAATACTTCAGAGACGATTCGGATAGAATGCGTCCGGCTCGCTCGGTCCCAAGGACACAACCTGATGCCTTTTGACTTCTCCGCGGCGCACGTCCATCTCCTCATCAACCATTTCCCGACCGTCGGTTTCATCGTGGCGGTCGGCCTGTTCATCGTCGCGCTGGCCGCCAAGAGCGACCACCTGAAGGTGGGCAGCCTCGTCGTCATGGTCGGCATCGCCGTGCTGACGATTCCGGTCTACGCCACCGGCAGCGGCGCGCAGGCGCAGATCTGCGGCCCGCTGGAGGTGCCGGGGCCGTGTGAGACGAACCCCGCGCTGTCACGCACCCTCATCGAGATGCACGAAGGGGCCGCCTTCATCGCGATGTACGCGATGTTCGTCACCGGCGGCCTGGCGTGGCTCGCGCTGTGGCAGTACCGGCGGTTCACGCAGATCCCGGCACTCAACAGCGCGCTCATCGTCGTCATGGCCTTCATCACGATGGCGCTCGTGGCCAACGCCGCGAACATCGGCGGCGAGATCAGCCACCCGGAGATTCGCATCACGGCCGAAGCCACCGAGCCGCCGATCTCGCGCGTGATCGGCACCTATATCGCCACCACGCCGTGGACGTTCGCCTCCGCCGAGACGCTCCACATGATCGGCCTCTCGCTGATCATCGGCGTCGTGCTGCTGATCGACCTCAAGGTGCTGGGGTTCCTGCCGGGGGTGCCCTACGCCACGCTCGACCGGATGCTGCCCTGGGGGATTCTCGGCTTCGGCCTCAACGCCGTGACCGGGATGCTGTTCTTCGTGGCGGCGCCCAATCAGTACGTGGGCAACCCGTCGTTCAACTGGAAGCTCGTGTTCCTGATGGCGGCCGGGCTGAACACGCTGCTCTTCACCTTCGATGAAACCTGGATGCGCGAGGAGCGCCCGGCGCCGGCGTGGTCCAAGACCCTGGCGGTGAGCGCGCTCGTGCTGTGGGTCGGCGTCATGTTCTTCGGGACGATGCTGCCGTTCCTCGGCCAGGCCTTCTAGGGGCGAGACATGTCCGAAAACCTGCAGTTGGGCATCAACGTGACGATGGCGGTGTTCGGCGGGCTGATCCTGGTCGCCGTCATCGGCGTGATCGTCGACCGTATCTTCGCGAGGCGCGAGCGATGATCGATTTCCTCCTCTGGGTCGAGAACCTCGAGTTCAGCGCGTTCCTGCGCGAGTCGAGCTCGCTGCTGTCGTTTCCGATCTTCCTCTACATCCACACGCTCGGGATGTCGATCTTCGCCGGCAGCGCCGCGATCATCTGCTTCGCCGTCCTCGGGATGTGGCCGAAGGGCGCGCCGCTGAAGCCGCTGGAGCGCTTCTACACGCTGCTGTGGATCGGCCTCGGCATCGAGGTGCTCACCGGCGTCTCGATCTTCATGAAGGACGCCAGCACCTACGGCCGGAACACGGACTTCTACATCAAGCTTCTCCTGGTCGTGATCGGCGTCGTGCTGCTCGTCCGGATACGGGGGCGGGTGCTCCGCAACCCGCAGGTCGAGACCGGGGTCGTGCCGGCGGAGGGCAGGATGCTCGCCTGGACGTCGATCCTCTGCTGGGCGGGCGTCATCATCACGGGACGGCTGATCGCGTACCTGCAGCCGGTCCCGGGCGACTTCTAATCTGTTCGAGGTGAGTGCCATGAAACGAGTCGGGGTCATGAAAGCTGGTAGCGTTGCTTTCGGTGTGCTGTTCCTGGCAGGTCTGGCGGTCGTCGGCGCGCAGCAGAAGCCGCAGGCGCACGGGAACATGCTGCAGATGATGCGGGGGATCGTGTATCCCGCGTCGAACGTGGTGTTCGTGGCGCAGGACGATCCCGCCACGGTGAAGCCGGCCGACGACCCGTCCACGTCGCCGAACCCGCTGGCCAGCTCGTACGGCCAGTGGCTGGCCGTCGAGAACGCGGGGGTGGCGCTCGCCGAGTCGGCGAACCTGCTCACGATCCCGCGCGCCTGCTCGAACGGCCGTCAGGCGCCGGTGACCAACGCCGACTGGCAGAAGTTCGTCCAGGGGCTGCGCGACGCCGGGATGACGGTGCTCAAGGCGGCCCAGACGAAGAACGTGGACCGCATTACCGAGGCGGCCGACGCCGTGGCCAGCGCGTGCGGCAACTGTCACGACGTCTACCGCGAGAAGACCCCGCAGCAGGGCGGCGTGAAGGCCCGCTGCACGGCGTCGTAGGCCGTTGTCGCGGGCGTGGCCTGCGCGAAGTGCCCGTATAAAAACGTCTACGAGCTGATATGGCAGGACGCGGCCGATCCCGCGCGTATCTGCGTCCTGCTGCGCTGCTGCGCCGGACCTGAGCTGCAGATCCGGCGCGGCGCCGACGTCCTCCTCAGCGAGCTCCATCCCACGAAAACCGCCGTGCTGGAACGGGCGGAAGTGCTAAAATTCCCTCCGCACTTGTCCGCGCTTTGAGGACCACGATGAACAACCTGAACGCGTCACGCATGGCCGGACTGCTGTTCGTGCTGCTCGCCTGTGCCAGCACGCCGGCGTTCGCGCAGATGGATCTGACCGGCGTCTGGAACCCGATCATGCACGAGGACCAGATAGAGCGCGCGCCGGGTCCCGAGGTCGGCGACTACCTCGGCCTGCCGATCAACGACGCCGGGCGCATGCGCGGCGAGACGTGGAACGCGAGCATCCTGACGCTCTCGGAGCACACCTGCAAGCCGCACCCGTCCACCTACGGGCCGCGGGGCGTCGGCGGGATGCGCATCCGCTTTCACCACGACAACACGACCGAGAACCTGGTGAAGATCGACGCGCAGATCCAGTGGATGGAGCAGTTCCGCGAGATCTGGATGGACGGCCGCCCGCATCCGCCCGCCTACGCCGCGCACACCTGGCAGGGCTTCTCGACCGGCCGGTTCGAGGGCAACGTGCTCGTCGTCAACACCACGCATCTCAAGGCCGGCTGGATCCGCCGCAACGGCATGGCGCTGAGCGACCGCGCGACGATGCAGGAGCGGTTCTTCCGCCACGGCAACTACCTGACGCACACCTCGTACATCTGGGATCCGGTCTACTTCACGGAGCCGATCGTGCGCACCAACGGCTTCCAGCTGAATACCAACGCCATCACCGTGCAGCCCTATCCGTGCCTCCCGGCCGTCGAGGTCGCGCACTCGCGCGGCGACGTCCCGCACTTCCTGCCCGGCAAGAGCGGGTACGAAGAGGAGTTCGCGAAGAAGCACAAGCTGCCCGTGGAAGCGGCCAGGGGCGGCGCCGAGACCGCGTACCCGGAGTACATGAGGCGGATGCGTGCGGGTTCCGGAGGCGGACAGTAAGCCGTCATATCAGGGATCTTGAAGGGGCTCAGCATGTTCAGTTCTCAGTTGAAGCTCACGGCCGCGGTGTCGGCGCTCGTAGTGGCCGGCCTCGTCGTCACGTCCGCGCAGCAGGCCAACAACTTCGCGAACGTCGACGTCGAGACGCTGCACGTGCAGGGCAACGTCTGGATGGCGGTCGGCGGCCCGTTCAATGCCGCGTTCTCGGTCGGCGACGACGGCGTGCTGGTGGTGGACACGCTGGTCGAGCCGCTGGCCGACAAGTTGCTGGCGGCGATTCAGAAGGTCGCCGGCAACAAGCCGATCCGCTACGTCTTCAACACCCACTGGCACCGCGATCACACCGGCGGCAACATCAAGGTCGCCGACGCCGGGCAGTCGGTCGTCGCCGGCAACTTCGCCGGCCAGGCCGGCGCGGCGCAGGCGGAGCGCGCGTTCATCTGGGCGCACGAGAACGCGCTGCACCGGATGACCAAGACCGAGGGGACGCCCGCCGCCATCCCGGTGGCCGCGTGGCCGACCGACGCCTACTTCACGGATCGCAAGGAGATCTATTTCAACGGCGAGGCCGTGCAGCTGCTGTCGATGCCGAACGCGCATACCGACGGCGACTCGCTCGTCTTCTTCCGCAAGTCCGACGTGATCGTCGCCGGCGACATCTACGTCAACACGTCCTTCCCGATTTTCAACCTCAGCGAGGGCGGCAGCTACAACGGCCTGCTCAACGCGCTGAACACGATCATCGAGCTCACGGTGCCGCGCGACAAGCAGGAAGGCGGCACCTACGTGATTCCCGGACACGGCCGCCTCGTGGACGAGGCCGACGTCGTCGAGTTCCGCGACATGAGCACGATCATCCGCGACCGCATTGCCGACGCCATCAAGAACAAGATGACGCTCGAGCAGGTGAAGGCGGCGAAGCTGACGCTGGACTACGAAGGACGCTACGGCTCCACGAGCGGGTTCTGGACGACCGACGCGTTCATCGAGGCGGCGTACCGCAGCCTGAGCCAGCCGGCGGCGAACGTGAGCCAGAGATAAGGACCGAGGAACGACGTTAAGTCGTTCCGGAAGACAGGGTGAAGGATCGAGAAGGAACGAGGAGGGGGAGGTAATGAGCTACAGATTCCTGCCGGGGCGCGCGGCGCTCCTGTTCGTCGGCGCGGCGACGGTGGCGGCCGCGGTCGCCCTGACTGCTCCACAGGTGTCCGCGCAGGGGCCGGGCGGCGGCCAGCCGCCGCAGGGATCACCGTGGGGGACCGCGCCGATCGATCTCACCGGCTACTGGGTGTCCGTCGTCAACGAGGACTGGCGCTGGCGCATGGTCACGCCGCCGAAGGGCGACGTGGCGAGCGTGCCGCTCAACGACGCCGCGCGGAAGGTCGCCGACTCGTGGGATCCGGCCAGCGACGGCTCGTGCCTGGCCTACGGCGCCGGCGCGGGGATGCGCAACCCGACGCGGCTGCACGTCACGTGGGAGGCCGACAACATCCTGAAGATCGACATGGACGCCGGCGTGCAGACGCGGCGGCTGATGTTTGCCGCCGACGCGCAGCCGGGCGCGCGCTCGCTGCAGGGGTTCTCGAAGGCCGAGTGGGAGCGCGTGGGCGGCGGCCGCGGCGCCGCGCCGCAGGGCGGCAACCTCAAGGTCGTCACCAACAACCTCACCGCCGGCTGGCTGCGCAAGAACGGCGTCCCCTACAGCCAGAACGCGTCCGTCAACGAGTACTTCGACCGCTTCCAGGCGCCCAACGGCGACCAGTGGCTCGTGGTCACGACGATCGTCGAGGACGCGATGTACCTGAACCAGCCGTTCGTGACGAGCACGCACTTCAAGAAGGAGCCGGACGGCGCGAAGTGGAGCCCCGCGCCGTGCAAGCCCACGACCTAGGTGGTAGGTGGTAGGTCGTAGGTCGTAGGTCGTAGGAAGAGCTCGCCTTTTTGTTGTACGTAGTGTCCGGCTTCAGCCGGACCACACTCGGCCGACCCATGTCACGACAGAACATCTCGACCGGCACGCCGTGGGAGCCGATCGTCGGCTACTCGCGCGCGGTGCGCATCGGGAACACCGTCTGGGTTTCCGGGACCACCGCCACGCATGAGAACGGCGATATCGTCGGCGTGGGCGATGCGTATGCGCAGGCGGTGCAGACGCTGAAGAACATCGAGTCGGCGTTGACGCGTGCGGGCGCGGCGATGAAGGACGTCGTCCGGACGCGGATGTACGTCGTGAACATCGACCGCGACTGGGAAGCCATCGGCCGCGCGCATGGTGAGGTGTTCGGCGCGATCCGGCCCGCCACCGCGATGGTGGAAGTCCGCGCGCTGATCAATCCGCAGATGCTCGTCGAGATCGAGGCCGACGCGGTCGTCGGCGGGTGAGTGTGATATTCTCGCCGCGTACCTAGCGGGGCTCGCCGGTTTCAGTCAGAGTCCCTACCTGCCAACCCGTTCTCGCCGGGTTCGTGGATGTAGGCATCAGCGAACGCCGTCTACCGGAACGCCTTAGCGCGGTTTCGACGTTTCAGAAACCGCTCTAGCGGTGTTCCTAGACAAGAGGTGTCCAGATGCCGCATCAGCTCAAGAGCCTCACCGCCAATCTCGTCGTTTCCGATGTCGCGCGGAGCCTGGTCTTCTACCGGGACGTGCTCGGGTTCTCGGTCACGGCCACGGTGCCGCCCGAGGGCGGCGAGCTCGTGTTCGCGTGGGTCCAGTCGGGCGACGTCAGCGTCATGCTGAACTCGCGCGCGGCGGCGGCCGCCGAGTATCCGGCGTTCAGCGATCGGCCGGTCGGCGGCACGCTGACGCTGTTCATCAGCGTCACCGGCATCCGCGACGCCTGGGCGGCGCTCGAGGGCCGCGTGAAGGTGGTCATGCCGCTCGAGGTCAAGTGGTACGGCATGACGGAGTTCGCCTTCGAGGACCCGGACGGCTACACGATCACGTTTGCGGAACGCGAGTCGTAGGGCGCCCCGTCACGGGGCGCCGACGGCCTGCCGGATCGCTTCCACGATCGCGGGCACCGGACGATCCGCGGCGACGACGAGGGCGTCCGCGGGCGGTTCGAGCGCGGCCAGCAGGACCCAGCGGACGTCGGCGACGCCGGCGGCGATCGCGTCGCGATAGTGCGGCCGCAGGGCCGAGCACGCGAGGACGGCGCTGCCGCGGCGCGACACCTGCTCGATGCGCTCGTGCACGCGCGCGAGCCACGGCGCGCGGTCCTCGTCGGTGAGCGGGATGCCGCGCCCCATCTTGTCCACGTTCCCCTGCGGATGGAGGTCGTCGGCGTCGATGAACGGCCACCCGAGGGCGCCCGCCGCGCCCATCAGGACGACGATCATGACGGCTGCTGCGGCTGCGCCTGCGGCGGCGTGGTGTGCGAGAAGTGCGAGTGCACGATCTTCCACTGCCCGTCGATGCGCTGGTAGACCTCGGTGAGATTCCAGGGCACATCGCGCTTCGGGCTGCCGTCGAAGCTGCCGCCGCGGCTGACGAGGTTCGCCGACAGCACCGCGAGATCGCCATGGCGGCGGACCGAGGGGTTCAGCAGATCAACGCGGTCGATGCTGACCTTGCCCCTGATCGGCTCGAACATCTTCTTCAGCG
>Ga0194131_10009483_pt1 | contig 12291 bp, 10 predicted proteins | sample TA2KigO120mmetaG_FD_148631 | JGI IMG/M metagenome (GOLD analysis project Ga0194131, IMG submission 148631) | Freshwater microbial communities from Lake Tanganyika, Tanzania - TA2015053 Kigoma Offshore 120m | ecosystem: Environmental > Aquatic > Freshwater > Lake | place: Tanzania: Lake... | reverse complement strand
ACGGTGTCACGTCGATACTGGTCGAGGGCGGCCCTAGAGTATGGAAGAGCTTCCGTGAAGAAGGCTGCGTTGACGAAGAAGTGACGCTCATGGGCATGTGACAGTGTCCAACCCCATGCACCTGACCCCTGTCACAGTTTCGCCATAATCCGCTGACCCTTCTTGTACGCCCATTCGGTCATCCTGTGTCTGAGAGGCAGCGTGCCTGTCCTTTTGAAGTTGCGGACGAAGAGCGCGAAGCCCGACCCCTTTTTCCGCACAGCTGCAAGGCTCTCCGGACGCTGGTCCACGACGAGGCCAAATTTCCCCCGCCCCTGAGTGCATTTTCCTTCGAAGTACTCTCCGACGATGGTCGCTCCGAAGTAGCGGAGTCCTTCCGGGACGAACAGCGTCGTGAACCGCATGAGGCCCTTCCACGCAGCCACGGGCGCACCGCCGGTGAAAATGAAGAAGAACGGTTTTCCCCCGAGCATTCCCCTGGATTTCGTCTCCGGATCCAGACCGAAGCATCCTATCCAATCTGTGAAGTTCTTGAGGTGTGCCGGCACTCCGAAGTTCCAGATGGGACTGGCAATCAGGATGCCGTCTGCTTCCTGCACCAGTGTTTTCAGCTTCTGGTATTCCGGCGGTATGAGACAGCTTTCTCTGTAGCAATCCAGGGTGAAGTGCGGGAGGGAAAAGTCCTTCAGACGTATCTTCTCCGTCGTCATGTCCCCGGTGCTTTCTGCTCCTTCCAGAAAAGTGGCTGCGAGTACGTCACTGTTACTGGGATCATTGGTGCCTGCGACGAGTGCGAGGATCTTTATGGGACGATTGTAGCAGAATTTTTCTCTTTACCCAAATCCTGAAATATTCTCTGACGATTATCTTTACGACAACTTTTTCATATCTTGTTTTTTTTCCGACACTCGTTCATGTTTTTACTGAAGCCGTTTTTTCGCATGTTGACATCGCATGACCCACCGGGAAAAGTTTCTGTTGACCCCGGGGTTGTCGTCCCATATGTTGTGTGATTGTTTCCCAAGGGACACAAGATAGTGTGTCGAATGTCCCTTCATTCACTTTTCTCTCGTCACTTTTCTCCCGAGATCATGAATCCCCCCGTTCCCGCCCGTTCTCCCGTTGCCTCTGTTTCGCGTTCTTCCGCTTCTTTTTCCCATGCAGGTGGTATGTCGATTCCCCGTGTGTTTACGACACCGGGCAATGATCCTCTTGAGGAGGTCACGTATGAGCGCCGCACCAGTAGCATCAAGAACACGAATGGTTCGGTCGTTTTTTCCATGGAGGGTGCTGAGATCCCTGCGGACTGGTCGCAGGTCGCCACCGATATTGTCGTCAGCAAGTACTTCCGCAAAGCGGGAGTACCCCAGTATAACGAGAAGGGCGAGGTGGTGAGGGATGAGAAGGGCGAGATCGTGACCGGTCCGGAGCGATCCGTGAAACAGGTAGTGCGAAGGCTCTCCGGATGCTGGCGTCACTGGGGCCAGAAACACGGTTATTTCGAGACCGCCCAGGACGCGCAGGCGTTCGAGGACGAGCTCTCCTACATGCTCGTGCACCAGATGGCCGCCCCGAACAGCCCGCAGTGGTTCAACACCGGTCTCCACTATGCCTACGGCATTACCGGTAAGCCGCAGGGACACTACTACTGCGATCCGAAGACCGGAGAGGTGACAAAGAGCGAGGACGCGTACACGCATCCCCAGCCGCACGCCTGCTTCATCCAGTCCGTCGCGGATGACATGGTCAATGAAGGAGGCATCATGGACCTCTGGGTGCGTGAGGCACGTCTCTTCAAGTTCGGTTCGGGCACCGGCACCAACTTCAGCAACCTCCGCGGTGAGGGCGAACCGCTCTCCGGTGGCGGACAGAGTTCGGGTCTCATGAGTTTTCTGAAGATTGGCGATCGTGCAGCGGGTGCCATCAAATCCGGAGGAACCACCCGCAGAGCCGCGAAAATGGTTTGTCTCGACCTCGACCACCCCGACATCGAGCAGTTCATCAACTGGAAGGTCAATGAGGAGAAGAAAGTCGCCGCTCTCGCCAAGTCCGGTTACGACACGGACTTCAACGGCGAGGCGTACCACACGGTTTCCGGTCAGAATTCGAATAACTCCGTTCGCGTGCCGCATGCGTTCTTCGAAGCCGTCGAGAAGGACGGTACCTGGGGCATGGTCTGGCGCACGGAGCGTGCCAATGCTCTGGCGGAGGGGAGGGATCCACAACCCTGCAAGACGCTCAGGGCAAGGGATCTGTGGGATCAGATCGGTTACGCCGCATGGGCCTGCGCCGATCCGGGACTGCAGTACGACACGACGATCAACGACTGGCACACCTGTCCGAAGGACGGCCGCATCAACGCCAGCAACCCCTGCAGTGAGTACATGTTCCTCGATAACACCGCCTGCAACCTCGCGTCCATCAACCTCCTGCGGTTCTATGACATGGAGCACCCCTCGACAGGCTCGGGGCAAGCGGCACAGTTCAACGTAGAGAAATTTCGGCATGCAGTGCGCCTCTGGACCATCGTGCTGGAGATTTCCGTGCTGATGGCCCAGTTTCCGAGCAAAGAGATCGCCGAACTCTCCTACCGTTTCAGGACGCTGGGACTCGGCTACGCCAATCTCGGTGCCATGCTGATGCAGATGGGTATTCCCTACGACAGTGAGCTCGGCCGTGCGATGTGTGCTTCCATCACCGCTATTTTGACCGGTGAATCCTACGCAACATCCGCGGAAATGGCCGGCAAGCTCGGCGCGTTCACCGGATATGAAAAGAACCGCGAGCACATGCTCCGGGTCATCCGCAATCACCGCAGGGCCGCCTACGACGCGCCGCGCGCCGAATATGAGATGCTGCACGTCAAACCTGTCGGTATCAACCAGAAGGCCTGTCCGGGCTATCTCCTGGAAGCTGCGAAGGAATGCTGGGACAGGGCACTGGCTCTCGGAGAAAAAAATGGCTATAGGAACGCCCAGACCACTGTCATTGCCCCTACGGGTACCATCGGTCTCCTCATGGATTGCGACACGACCGGTGTCGAGCCTGACTTTGCTCTCGTGAAATTCAAGAAGCTCGCCGGAGGCGGATACATGAAGATTGCCAACCAGTCGGTGAAGCCTGCGTTCCATAACCTCGGGTATGGCGAGACGGAAGTCCGCGACATCATGCGGTACGTCATGGGTACGCTCACACTCGAAGGTGCTCCACACATTAATCGCGATTCCCTCAAGAAGAAGGGGTTCACCGATCAGGACATCGCGAAGGTCGAGAAGAATCTTCCACAGGTCTTCGAGCTCTCCTTTGCCTTCAACCGCTGGACACTCGGAGAGGAGACCATGAAGAGACTCGGTTTCACGGAAGAGCAGATGAACGATTTCAATTTCAACCTCCTCCGCGCCCTTGGATTCACCAAGGAGCAGATCGATGAGGCCAACACCGTGATCTGCGGTCACATGACCGTGGAGGGTGCTCCGCTGTTGAAACCCGAGCACCTGCCCGTCTTCGACTGCGCTAATAAATGCGGAAAGAGCGGTCGCCGTTTCATCGGTGTCGAAGGCCACATCCGCATGATGGCTGCGTCCCAGCCATTCATCTCCGGCGCGATCAGCAAGACGATCAACTTACCGAACGAGGCGACGGTGGAGGACATTAAGAGTGCGTATTTCCTCAGCTGGAAGCTCTGTCTGAAGGCAAATGCCCTGTACCGCGACGGTTGCAAACTCTCGCAGGCGCTGAGCAATAAAGCGGATACGAAGGATAGAGAGGATAACAAAGGCAGCAATGATGACAAAGGCAGCAAGGGTGACAAGGGAAGCAAGGATGGCAAAGAGGTGCGGGAGGTGATCGTCGAGAAGATCATCGTTAAGGAAGTTCCCAGACGCAGAAAGCTCGCGGAAGAACGCATGTCGATCACCCACAAATTCTCCGTTGCCGGTCACGAGGGGTACATCCACGTCGGTATGTACGAGGATGGTTCGCCGGGAGAGATCTTCATCAAGATGAGCAAAGAGGGTTCCACGCTCTCCGGGGTCATGGATACTCTGGCATTGAGCCTCTCCATGAACCTCCAGTATGGCGTTCCACTCGAAGTGCTGGTCGCGAAACTGGTCCACACACGCTTCGAGCCGATGGGAATGACCATGAACAAGGAAATCCCGATGGTGAAGTCCATGATGGATTACCTCGGCCGCTGGCTTGCGCTCAAGTTCATGTCCAAGGACAAGGCGTCCCAGTACCACAACCACGAGCTGGTTGAGCGCGCCTACAGTGAGGGCAGCAAGAGCAAAGATGCCTTTGCCATGCGCTTGCCTGTCGTTGATGAGGGGGCGCCCGCGTTCGCGAAGCCCGCTCCGTTCACTGACGCCGTCGAGGAGAAGACGCACCGCGAGGTTGAGCGCGACGTAGCGGAAGTAGGCACAGTGACAAGCAAGTCCGAGCAGGCCAAGTTACAGGGTTTTACGGGCAGCATCTGCGGCGGCTGCGGATCCACGAAGATGAAGCGCAACGGCAGCTGCGAAGTGTGTTTGGATTGCGGAGCAACGAGTGGGTGCAGTTGACCTTCCATACCTCCCGTGACTTCCTGGCTCGATACCATTCCGGCAAACGAAAGGCAGCGCATTCGTGAGCGATACAGACTCTCCGAATCCGCATATGAGAAGCTCCGCGAAAATGTGAAAGGGCCGGAAGATCTGGAGCGGGAAATGATCCGCAACGATGCGCTGGCGCAGCTGAAGTTCGGTCTGGAGACCGAGCCTGCTATGAAAAGTGCCCTCCGGAAGCAGGTTGAAAAAGATATTGCCGAGAAGGGGATGGAGTCTCTGATGCACATTGAAGACTTGCCCGTTGATCTGCGGAGGGAGATCGAGAACGGAAAATTTGAGATCACCGTGGACGCGGTCGGCGATTCTGCTCATGATCAGATCGTCATCGTGCCGGAGGGAAATGTGAGGGACGCCATACCGATGAAGTCATCGGTGACCGACAGCTACCTCGCCGCTCTGCGCGTGAATATATAGATTTCTTAATTAAGATTCAGACCTAACTGAAGAGAATAAATACGAATAAATATTGTATTTAAATTATGGGATTATCCTCCGGCCTCATCAGTCGCTGCACCACGGTGAGATCGTCATCCGGGGCGACGATATTCGGAAGTGTTTTTCCGCAGACCTTGCAGCGGTGCAGGATCATCCATCCTTTTCCTGAGCGGTAGTCCATGCCGGTGACTTCCATCAGGCCTTCGCACGCACTGAGCCGATCACCCGGACCGTCTCTGTCGACATGTTTGCTGGTGAGGCAGACAGGACAGTGATTCCGGTACGATCCGTTCACGAGAGGTTCCACAGATGCACCGCAATGCTCGCAATCAAATGCCTCCTGTCGTGCAATGAATGCCATCAGCCCTCACATAATTGTGATTCAAGGTCTTCCCAGCGTTCTTCGTATTCTTTCAGAAGCAGACCCCGCTCATTCTGTCGATCCATCAGGCTCTGAGTGTTGTACTGTTGCATGCTTCTCTTCGCCGAAGCCAGTGCTGCAGGACTCAGTGTCTCCTCGATGGGTCGATATCCATACGATGCCCATTGAAGGTGCACTAGTTTCGGGGGCTGGATGTCTGACATGGAGTACAGTTTCTGGAATTTATTGAGGAGAGTATCCACGTCACTGTGGCGAACATTTCCGGGTTCTGCGGACATCTTCCTGATGATCTGAACGATCCTGTGCCGAATGGATCTTCCTTTTGGATGCGTGTAATACCCCGCAAACGGTACGCGCACGCGGTTGATATCATGATACGTAACGCTGCCGTTGCTGCAGGGGAATGTCTCTAACATAAGCCAAGAGTACACTATACATTGAACTTAAAATGGAGAATATCTCCGTCTTTGACTATGTATTCCTTGCCTTCCTGACGGAGCTTTCCCGCTTCTTTGGCTTTCTGTTCGCCCCCCAAGCGTACGTAGTCCTCGTAGGCGATGGTCTCGGCGCGGATGAAGCCCTTCTCGAAATCTGAGTGAATGACGCCCGCAGCGTTCGGGGCAGTGGCGCCCTTCAGGATCGTCCAGGCGCGTACCTCTTTCGGGCCTGCAGTGAAATACGTTTGATATCCCAATGCTTCGTATGCTGCGCGAATCAACCTATCCAGACCGGAATCCGTAACGCCGAGATCCTTCAGAAAGCCGGAGGCTTCTTCCGGTGAGAGATCGCGCAGGTCCTCTTCGATTTTGGCCGACACGCCGATGACCTTCGCTTCGGGGGACAGTCCGAGCGCAGTGCGCATGGGCGCCGCATCGAAGTTTCCGAGATCGTTCTCTGCAACGTTGACTGCGTAGATGATCGGCTTGAAGGTCAATAGCTGCGCCCCCCTGATGATCACCGCTTCATCCGGCGTCGTATCGGTCGTGATTGCCAGTCTTCCCGAGAGGAGTGTCTGCTGTACGCGTTCGAACAGAGCCAGCTCTTTCTGCTTTTCCTTGTCGCCGGTTCTGGCGGCTCCGGCAAGCTTGTCGAGGCGTTTCTCCAGGGCATCGAGATCGGCGATGATGAGCTCTGCCTCGACGATTTCCCTGTCACGTCGCGGATCGGTATTTCCTTCGACGTGGATGATAGTGCCATCTTCAAAATGACGGACGACATGGCACAGTGCATCAACTTCGCGGATGTGGCTGAGAAATGCATTGCCCAATCCCTCTCCTTTGCTCGCTCCTTTGACGAGGCCTGCGATATCGACGAATTCGATGGCTGCCGGTATCACTTTCTCCGGTTTCACCATCTGCGCGAGTGTCCGAAGGCGTGCATCAGGAACCTCGACAATGCCGACATTTGGTTCGATGGTGCAGAAGGGGTAGTTCGCAGCTTCGGCCCCTTTACTGCGCGTCAGTGCGTTGAACAGGGTCGATTTGCCGACGTTGGGGAGCCCGATGATGCCAATCTGCAGAGCCATGGAGTTCTGATCTGGGCAAATCTACACGAATCACCCATTTGAAGCCAAAATTTCATTAAAGCACTCCCCTGCTGAAACTTGACAAAATAGCAAAATAACTTATGATATCCATCCTGATTCTACGGGTTATGCGCAAGTCCATCCTGATTTCCCTCGGCATTGTCAGTCTCGCGGCATTCGCGGGCAGGGCCTTTGCTGCCGGTTTTAGCGATACCGCCGGGACCGAATTTGAAACCGCATTCACTGCATTTCAAACGCGTGGCATCGTGCGCGGATACTCCGACGGTCTCGCGCGTCCCCATTTGCCCATCAACCGTGCGGAGGCGCTGAAAATCATCCTCGGGGCACGCGGAACTTCCACGAAGCGCCTCGGCTGGTACCGGAAGCACATGCCGTCGATTTCACTCTTTTCCGATGTGGACCAGAAGGCGTGGTACGGTCCGTACCTCGAAGTGGGATTTGAAGACGGCCTCATTACAGGATACGACGATGGCACATTTCGGCCCGGTCAGTACGTTCGCGTGGAGGAAGCCGTGGCAATGGTGATGCGTGCCTACGGGATCAAAGGCGATGCCGCCAGTGCCGAGCTTTCCGATTACATCGAGAACCAGGCTAATGCGTGGTTCACACCGGCAGTGAATGCCATCATCAAAAAAAACCTGGTCATGCACAAAGGCAGATTGCGGATTGGCACCGCTATCACGCGCGGACAGCTTGTCGATATCGTCTATCGCATGGGCGAAGTGAAGTCTTCCAAGGTTGTTGCGTACAACGGTCCGGAACCCGAAGCAGCTCCGCAGAGGGTTGCCGCTGCCATACCGACGTATACCGCGCCCGCACAGGTTGTTTCCACTGTTCCCACCGGCGCGAACGTCACGCCTTCCCTTCCGGGAGGCGTCAGTCCCGGCGTTCAGCAGACCAGCGGCATCACCCAGCCGGCTGTCGTTCCCCAGGGGCCGAACAAGGTCGATCATCCCTACGCTTCCGAAAAGTACTTCGCGATTTCCATTCCGAAGCTCGGCATCGATGATCTCGCCATCGTTCATCCGGAGGATCCCGTGTCCCAGGAGGGTGTTCTCGCACCGTTGAAGCTGGGCGTCGGGCACCTCTTCAGTTATCCGGGTGGCGGAGGAAAAATCATGGTCTACGGTCACTCGAGCGGCTACCCGTGGGATGTCTCCGAATTCACGAAGATCTTCCGTCGGGTCAACGAGCTGGAAGTCGGTGAAAAGGTCTATGTGACCTACGCGGGCAATCTGTATATGTATCAGGTTTCGAAGAAACAGGCCATTCCCGCGAAGAGTACGAATGATGCATTCCGGGATGACGGCACCGGCGAAGAACTCATTCTCTTTACCTGCTGGCCGCCAGACTCGGTTGCGCAGAGGTACCTGGTACATGCGGTGCCGGTGGAGACGGTTGCGTTGAAATAGACGGATGTGGACTTGAGGCACGGCACCCGAGACGTGCGATTGTAGTTCTTCAGCCGATTCTCCTCAGGATCTCCCGATCCACAAACTCCTTCTGCCGTCCGTACGTCAGACGGGAGAGTTGCTTGAATGCCTCAGCGGCCTGTTCGTCCTTCGGATAGGTTTTCTCCAGCCACGGTCGTGGCACCTCGATGGAGAACGGCCGTGACGGCTGTCCGTCGACGGAGAGCTTCATGGCACCCTTGAAGGCATCGATATTCACAAGGTCCTGTTCGCTGAAGACCGGTGCCATTTCCTTCGCACAGACTTCGGCGTCCTGCGGGCCGATCTTGTAGAACATCATAGTGCCCACGTTACCGAAGACTGCACCTTTCAGACTCACCGCACCGGAAAGTTTGCTCTCCTTTTCGAGCTGGTCGAGATACTGGTGCGCGAGGATAAGGCCGAGGCGGTATTTACGTGCTTCGGACAGAATCGATTCGATCGAGGGCGTGACAAAGTTCTGGAATTCGTCGATGTAGAGGAAGAAGTCCCTGCGCTCTTCCTTACTCTGGCGCTGACGGCGCATGGCCGCCACCTGAATCTTGCTGACGGCGATCATACCCAGGAGCTGAGCGTTGATGTCTCCGACGAGACCTTTACTGAGGTTCATGAGGAGAATCTTGCCTTCACGCATGCACTGGCTGATGTCGAACGCGCTCTTCGTCTGACCGACGATGTTGCGGATGAGCGAGTTGGTGTAGAACTGGCCGAATTTCGCTGCGAAGTAGGGGATCATCTCCTGCTTCTCGCGCTGGCCCGTCTGTGCCATCTGCTTTTCCCAGAACGATCGGACGATAGGGTTCTTCACTTTGGCGACTTTGTAGCGCTGCCATTCATCGTCGGTGAAGAGCTTCACGAGGTCGGTGATCGCGCCGCCTTCGTCCTCATCATCCATCAGCGTGAGACAGCCGTTGCGGAAGTAGTCCTGAATGCGCGGACCGAATATTTCCTCACCGAACATCTTCACCATCATGTTCATCGTATCGAGCGCCACGAGGTCTTTTTCCTCCGCTGTCTGCGCTTCCAGGATATTGAGTCCCATCGGGCGCTCGGTATCGGCCGGATTGAAGTAGATGACGTCGTCCGCACGTTCACGCGGGATGTAGGGCATGAGATCTTCGATCAGCGATCCGTGCGGATCCACGACGCAGACGCCCGTTCCCTGATGGAAGTCCTGCCGTGCCATGATCTGGATGATGGAGGATTTTCCTGTACCGGTCTGACCGATGATGTAGAAGTGGCGGAAACGATCCTCGTTCTTAATGTAGATTTTTTGCTTTTCACCCCTGTACGTATTGGTTCCGAGATAGAGACCTTCACTGGCGATATTCTTCGGTGCAGGAGAGATCTTGAAGTTCTGCCACTTGATGGTTTCCACTTTGTTGTAGCGGATGTTGGGAAGGTGCCAGAAACTCGCAAGCTCTGTTGTTCCGATGAGCATGCGGGGGTGCAGGAACTTGTTCGTGATTTTCCGTTCAGGACACCTGCGGATGAAGCGGTGGATAACCCACGATCTATTCGTCAGAGCGGGTGCGACGAAAGAGTTTCCACGGACTTCCCCGTACTGTCCGAATGCCGCGATGATTCCGCCGAGGATCGTCTCGGCACGCGGAGGTGTCTCCGCACTGGCGACGATGCGCACGACGCAGCTGAAGCCGGGGCTGCTCGCTTTCTCATCGATGGATTTGCTGTATTCCTCCTGCATCTGCGAAACACGCTCGCCGGTACTCTGATCGCCTTTGAGTTCCGGGAGGTCGTCGCTGGTTGTCACGATCGACCACAGTGCGCTCAGCCAGGAAATGGGATTCCAGATCGATGCTGCCGCCTTCTTGGGATTGATCAGTCGTGCGGCTTCACGGTGGAGTTTCTTTTGCCAGCCGCTCTTCTCCGGTCGCAGGATGAACTGCACCGCGGCGCCCTCATCGATTTTCAGCTTAGAGAAGGCATTGGTGAGCGTATTGAGCGGATCGCTCTTCAGCTGCTGGTAAGTCTTGAACGATGATGTGAATTTCTTTGTCGGGAAGAGATTTGCTCCGGTAGCGACCGAGGCATCCGTAAAAATATTGTAATCCTCGACTTCTTCGATCAAGGCGTCGGGGTAGAACGACGTGATCTGTTTTTCAATCAGCGGAGCGATGGTCCTTGGGCAGACGACGAAGGAAAGGATTTCCCCGGCGAGTGCCGCATACTCAAGGGAGAAGAACGGCTGATTCTTCCAGAACCTGGACATACGCGGGTTGTAGATGCTGTGCATCGACTGGAAGAGGTGATCCATGATGCCGACGACCTCACGGAAATCCGCGCCCGTCGAGAATTGCTCGGATCCCTTTTCTTTGTCTTCCTTACTCTCCTTCTTGGGCAATGTGATCTGCAGAAATACCAATTGCTCCTCGCGTCTGCGGTCTGAGATATGACGCAGAATCCAGAGCCCGCTGTAGCCGGCCAATCCGGCAATGCCGAGGAGGAAGATGAATTGCATGAGGATCACGGCGGTATCTTAGCATTATAGCAGAAAAAAGCCCTTTCCGGTATCGCCTGACGATGTCGCAAAGCGTTATTGCTTGGACCACATTTGCTTCGCCTTCAGCAGGGCTTCCACCATTTCCATGAGCTTGCGGATGGTCATTTCACTCTTGATGAAGTAGTCGTCGGCCCCCAACTCTTCCCCTCGCTTGCGGTTGTTGTCATCACCGAAGTTCGTGAGCATGATGATCGGAAACGTGCGCTTTTTGCGCGGAAATTGCTGCAGAACCCCGAATCCGTCGAGGATAGGCATGTTGATATCCAGCAGGAGAATATCCGGCATCTTCTTACCGATCTCGGCAACGGCGATTTCACCGTTTTCCGCGGTGCGGATTTCGTAGCCGCTCAGCGTGAATTTCTTCGTATAGACCTCACGCAGTACGGCGTCATCTTCTGCCACGAGAATGTCAGCTTTCGCCATAAGGATCATTATACCCTGTTTTGGAGCATTTCTCAATGGGCTATTTCCGACGGGAAACCGAGGAAACCACAGAATCCAGGGAAGTGCGGATCCCTATACCGTCATTCGAACGTACGATGTCACTGTCGCATTGCCGAGGTACTGCGCCACCGTCTTGCTGGGATCCTTTACGAATGGCTGCGAAACGAGCGCATTTTCCTCACGGAACTTCTTTTCCTTGCCCAGCATGATCTTCTCGACGATTGCCTCGGGCTTGCCCTCCTTCGCGAGCTGCACTTTCCAGATTTCTTTCTCCTTCGCGACATCGCTTTCCGTCACGTCTGCCGGTGTGGTGAACGACGGACTCATTGCCGCCGCATGCATGGCGACATCGCGCGCCGCATCACGCTCGCCGGCATCCACGCCGACGATGACGCCGATCTTTCCATTCGTATGCACGTAGACACCCGTCACCTTTGCGGTGACAAGCTGCACTTCGCCGATGGAAATGTTCTCGCCCAGTTTCTGCACGAGTTCGGGAATGGTTTTCTCCGCGAGGGCCTTCGCTCCATCGGGACCTTTTTCCAGTGCTGCTGCGGCGATGGTTTCTCCTGCGGACTTGAAGTTGGAGTCGCGCGCCACGAAATCCGTTTCGCAGTTGACGACGACGAGCACGGCTTTTCCGTTGCCTTCAGCGGAGAAAATAGCTCCTTCCTTCTGCTCACGACCGGCCTTTTTCGCTGCCTGCGTAATACCCTTTTTGCGGAGGATTTCTATAGCCTTCTCTTCGTCACCACTGGCTTCGTCGAGGGCCTTCTTGCACTCGAGAATGGAAACGCCTGTGCGTGCACGGAGTGAGGAAACTGCTTGTGCGGAGACGGGGGACATGGGGGGTTGGGTTATGAAGGTATGAGGGTACTTAGGTGATGAAGATACTTCGTTACGTCAGA
>Ga0194131_10009479_pt1 | contig 12293 bp, 16 predicted proteins | sample TA2KigO120mmetaG_FD_148631 | JGI IMG/M metagenome (GOLD analysis project Ga0194131, IMG submission 148631) | Freshwater microbial communities from Lake Tanganyika, Tanzania - TA2015053 Kigoma Offshore 120m | ecosystem: Environmental > Aquatic > Freshwater > Lake | place: Tanzania: Lake... | reverse complement strand
TTGTAATAGAAAAAACAGACGCGCATATCGCCGAATTCACAAAGAGATTTTCATTTGAACTTACAAACGCGCAGAAACGCGCGATTTCCGCAATTTGCGACGATTTCAAAAAAAATAAGCCGATGGCGCGGCTTTTGGAAGGAGATGTCGGAAGCGGAAAGACAGCGGTTGCCGCCGCGACCGCTTACGCGACGATAACCGCGCGCCCAAAAGGACAAAGTTTTGGAAACTTGCAGGTCGCATATTTATGCCCGACAGAAATACTTGCAAAACAACAATTTGAAAACTTTATTTCGTTTTTCTCCCATCTTCCGATAAATATAGGATTGATTACTTCATCGGGATGCAGAAAATTCCCGTCAAAAATAAATCCTCACAACGCGACCGACATTTCGCGCGCGCAACTTTTAAAATGGACTGCGAACGGAGAAATTGCCGCGCTTGTCGGAACTCACGCGCTTATACAAAAATCAATCAAATTCAAACACCTTGCTTACGCGATTATTGATGAACAACATAAGTTCGGAGTCGGGCAACGCAAGAAATTAGTGCGAAAACAGTCGTCGCTGGTTCCTCATCTGTTATCTATGACAGCAACGCCGATACCGCGCACACTCGCTCTAACAATTTTCGGTGATCTTGATTTAACGATTCTTGATGAAATGCCTGTCGGGCGCAAACCCGTTATCACGAAAATAGTTCTTCCAAACGAAAGGAGTATTGTTTACGAACACATAAGGAAGGAAATAAAAAACGGTAGGCAGATATATATAATTTGTCCGCGCATTTTTGAGCCCGACCAGAATAAGGAAGCGGCTGTGCAAGCAAAATCCGCAAAAGCTGAAGCAGAACGTTTGAAAAAAGAGATTTTTCCGGAATTTGAAATCGCGGTCCTTCACAGCAAACTCAAGGATTCTGAAAAAGAAAAGGTTATGGATAAATTTAAAGACGGGCGGACGCATATTCTTGTTTCCACTTCTGTAGTTGAGGTCGGAGTAAATGTCCCGAACGCTACAACAATTGTTATAGAAGGCGCCGAAAGATTTGGATTAGCGCAACTGCATCAGTTGCGCGGCCGTGTCTTGCGAAGCGCGCATCAAGCATATTGTTTTGTTTTCGCGGAAAGCGCGGGAGAAAAAACAGTTGAGCGACTAAAGGCGTTAAGCCAAGCGAAAAACGGATTTGAACTCGCGGAATACGATTTAAAACAGCGCGGCGCGGGAGAGTTGTCAGGATTGAAACAATGGGGCGTGTCTGATATAGCGATGGAGGCGCTGAAAAATATAAAAATGGTGGAAGCAGCGCGCGCGGAAGCGGAACATTTGGTCGCGGAGGACGAAACATTCGCGCGCTATCCGGCGCTCGCGCGCGAACTGGAACACCGCGCGCGCCGAGGCGAAGAAATCCATTTTGAATAACAAAAAAATCTACTGCGCATTAATCATACTTGACACACAGATTATATAGTGATAAGGTCTGGAGTGGAAACAGAAAATATAAGAAAGGAAAGAAAATGAAAGAAAAAGAAAGGGCTAGGAAATTGTGGGAAGAACTTTTAAGCAAGAACCCGACCAATTATTACCTACGGCATGTCATTCGGTATGTGGCTTCTCTGAGGAAGGAAGCGGGGAAAATTCTCAACGAAAGAGAGGAAGCGACTCCACCATCACCAACATCTCAACCGCCAGTCCATAAAAGGACTAAAAAGGACATTTTAGAGGAAATGTTGAACCTCTAACCGGCGCGCGAAATTGATTCAACCGCCACGATGCAAATCGTGGCGGTGTTTTTATTTAGAAATTATTATTACTTCGTCTCCGCGTCCCTAACATTGCCTTGTCCCGAATCGTTTGAGGGGCCTTCCCCGCCTTCTTTTGGCGGTTCTGGTGGTTTTACATATTGAGCTATTTTTTGAATTTCAGTTGAAAGTTCCTGCGTCGCGGTTTTAATAGAGTTCAAATCCGAACCTTGCACTGCGGTTTTCAACGCTGAAATTTTTGATTCAATTCCCGTTTTCAAATCCGCTGGAACTTTATCGCCGGCGTCTTTCAACGCTTTTTCCGCGGTATAAGAAAGCTGTTCGCCGATATTTTTCGCCTCCGCCAATTCGCGTTTCTTTTCATCTTCCACCGCATGCGCCTGCGCGTCCCTCTGCATTTTTTCCACTTCTTCTTTTGAAAGAGTGGAGCGAGCCTCAATGCGGATTGACTGTTCTTTTCCGCTTGTCTTATCTTTCGCTTTTACGGAAAGAATGCCGTTCACATCAATATCAAAAGAAACCTCTATTTGCGGCATTCCGCGCGGCGCCGGAGGAATCCCTTCCAAATTAAACTCGCCGAGCAACTTATTGTCCGCAAACATAGAACGCTCGCCTTGGCATACACGCACGCTCACTGCGGTTTGATTATCCGCCGCCGTGGAAAAAATTTGCGATTTAGTGACCGGAATTGTAGTGTTGCGTTCAACAAGACGAGTCGCGACTCCACCAAGCGTCTCAATTCCAAACGAGAGCGGAATAACATCCAAAAGCAAAACATCGCGCACATCTCCGCCGAGAATACCACCTTGAATCGCTGCGCCTACCGCAACAACTTCATCTGGATTAACCCCAAGGTGCGGTTCTTTTTTGAAGAAATCTTTAACCGCTTTTTGAATTGCAGGCATTCTGGTTTGTCCGCCGACCATCACAACTTCTTCAATTTCATTAACCTTAAACTGAGACGCTTCAATCGCGCGCTTCGTAATCATCATGGCGCGCTCTATAAACTCCGAAGCAAGTTCTTCCAATTTCGCGCGCGTCAATTTCATCACAAGGTGTTTTGGCCCGTCTGAACCGGAAGAAATAAACGGAAGATTTATCTCACTTTCCAAAGCGGTAGAAAGTTCAATTTTTGCTTTTTCCGACGCTTCTTCAAGCCGCTGAAGCGCGAGCGCATCTTTTTTTATGTCAATTCCTTCCTGCTTCTTAAATTCATCCGCAATATAATGGATAATCTTTTGATCAATATCATGTCCGCCAAGATGCGAATCACCGTCAGTCGCTTTTACTTCAATAACATCGTCTCCTACTTCCAAAACGGAAATGTCAAAGGTCCCGCCTCCAAAATCAAAGACGGCTATTTGTTCGTTCTTCTTTTTATTAAATCCATACGCAAGAGCAGCCGCGGTAGGTTCGTTTATAATTCTTTTAACCTCAAGTCCGGCAATTTTACCGGCATCTTTTGTCGCTTGCCTCTGGCTGTCATTAAAATACGCTGGAACTGTAATCACAGCTTCAGTGATCTTTTCTCCAAGACGCGATTCGGCGTCATTCTTTAACTTTGCAATTATTTTCGCTGAAATTTCTTCAGGTCTTTCCCATTTTTCTCCCAATTTTACTTCAATGCCGCCAGTCGCAGACTTTCGAACTTCAAACGGAACCGTTTTGATATCTTTTTGGACAGCTGGGTCGTCAAAAGAATGTCCGATAAAGCGTTTGATTGTATAAACGGTATTTTTAGGGTTCGTGACAGCTTGCCTTTTAGCAAGCAAACCAACTAACCGTTCGCCGGTTTTTGAATGCGCGACAATAGAAGGTGTCGTGCGCGCGCCCTCGCTATTTTCAATAATTTTTGGGACGCCGCCTTCCACAATCGCCATCGCGGAATAAGTTGTTCCCAAATCAATTCCTAAAATTTTGCTCATATTTTGTATTCTCCAACTTTAACTTTAGCTGGTTTTATAATTTTACCATTAATTTCATAACCCTTTTCTACTACTGATATTATTTTATTATTTTGTTCGGCTTTTTCAACTTTCTCATGAGAGACCACTTCATCGCGCGTCGCATCAAATACCGTATCAATTGCGGGAGAAATTTCTTTAAGTCCACTATCCGCAAGAGTTTTCTTAAAAAGAGAAAATATGTGTTCAATACCAGAACGCCAGTTTTTGTCTGCTTTTTCCCACACTTCTTTATTTCCAGTCGCTCGTTCAAAACTTTCCATAATCGGAATCATTTCCGCCAAAAGCCCTTCATTGGCGAATTTTACAAAAGCCGCCCGCGCTTTTTCTTCGTCTTTTCTAGCGTTTATAAAATCGGCCTTCGCTCTTTGCCAGCCCGCAAGATATTCATCGCGCTCACTGCGCAATGTTTTTATTTCTTCTTTTAATTTCTTAATCGCTTCAGCCGGGTCTTTAGCCATATCGGCATCATTCTCCGGCTCCAGCGTAATGTCGTTTTCTTCTGTCATGTTTATCTCTTGCTCCACTGCGGCGACTTTCGCGCCTTTCCTTTTCTGCCGAACTTGCGGCGTTCTTTGGCGCGCGGGTCGCGTTTTAGGAAACCGGCTTTTTTCAATTTCGCGCGCAATTCCGGCTCCGCGGCAATAATCGCACGCGCGATTCCATGGCGTAGCGCTTCTGCTTGTGAAGAAAGTCCACCCCCTGCAATTCTTGCGGAAACTCCATACTGTTCTTTTGCGGACGCATGCAACATGAAAATTTCATTCGCAACTCTGCGTTGCTCGTCTGTTTTAAAATATTCTCCCAATTTTTTTTCGTTTACAGAAAAAACTCCGGAACTGCCCTTAAGCAAACGCACGCGCGCGGCGGATGTTTTGCGACGCCCGATTGCTTCAATATATTCCGCATTTACTTTTTCTTTCGGCATAATTATTCAGTAATGATGAGATTTTTAATTGTTTTAGCCCTCGTTTTGTTTTTTGGAAGCATTCCATATACCGCCTTACGAACTATCTCTTTCATTCCTTTTCTTGCGACAAGCTCTTCAAGCGACTCTTCTCTTAATCCGGAAGGATACCCGGAATATCTCTGATATTTCTTTTCTTTCTGTTTTTTCTCAGTTATAAAAATCTTTCCGACGTTTTCTATTGCGACTCGCGCGGCTGGAGTTGAGTTTGGCGCGAAAAAAGCAGAGTTTTTCCCGCGCAAAATATTCGCCGCTTCTGTAGCGATTCGTCCGAGTTTTTTACCTTTTGCGTCAATTTTATAATTCATCATACAAGTTCAATTACTGCTTTTTGCGCGCCGTCGCTTTTGCGAAATCCCGTCCGAACAATCCGCGTATATCCGCCTTTTCGTTCCGCGTATTTTTTGCCGGTATTTTTAAATAAAAGCGCGGCAGAAGAAGCGCTTCCTAGGCGTCGCGCCGCGATGCGGCGCGACGCAATAGAATCCTTTTGCGCGCGATAGACAAGTTTGTCAACCATCGGACGAATCGCTTTCGCTCGAGCAAGGGTGGTCTCAATTTTTCCATGCTCAAAGAGAGAACGCGCCAATCCTCTAAAAAACGCCGTTCGTACTTTTTGTTTCCGTCCGAATTTTTTATTTTTATCTCCGTGTCTCATGGTTCAATTTTGCTCACCATTAATTTTATTTAAATATAATTCCAAAATTACCGAGCATCTTTTTAACTTCCTGGACGCCCTTGCTTCCAAGTCCGTCAATATCAAGAATATCTTCCTCTCGCTTTCTAACAAGACCGCCGACCGTTCTTATTCCAGCGTTTGACAAGGCGGCTTTTACTCTTGCGGACAACTCGAGAGTATCCACGCGAGTTTTCAATATTTCCGGATCTATTTCGCGCCGAGATTCTTTCGGTTTGCTCTCAGTTGAAACAGGTTGTGCTACAACTTCTTCTTCACGAAATCCGACAATCGCACGAAGTTGTTCCAACATAATTTGAATTGATTTTTCAAGCGCGTCATGTGGTGTTATTGTTCCGTCCGTTTCAATTGAAATACGAAGACGATTAAAATCAGTGCGGTCTCCTACTCGCATGTTTTCCACTTCATAATTAACTCTGCGAACAGGCGAAAAAATTGCGTCAAGGGCAATCGATCCTATCTCAACTCTGTCTTTTTGTATTGATTCTTTGGAAACATATCCGAGTCCTCGTTCAATTTTAGCTTCAATATCCAACGAACCGCCCTTGCTCAATGACGCGATATGTTCTTCCGGATTTTGGACATATACTTGCCCAGGGCATTTAAAGTCAGATGCCTTTACTTCTTTAGGACCCTTAACTGACATAGAAATCGTTTGCGGTTCTTCAGATGACATTGAAAGACGGACCCTTTTTAAATTCAAAAGAATCGCGACAACATCTTCGGTGATACCTTCTAATGTTGAAAATTCGTGCTGAGCTCCTTCAATTTTTACTGAAGTTACGGCTGTTCCAGGAAGAGAAGAAAGTATAATTCTTCTTAAAGAATTGCCGAGTGTATGACCGTATCCAGGATAAAGCCCGTCAATTTCATAGGAACCCGATGTCTGTGTCTCATTTATGACGCGTGGTTTAGATGGAAGAATTATTGAAAACATAAAGATATATTGCTAAAAATATTAAAATATATATTGAAGTATAACACAAAGTCTACCTTCGGTAAAATTGCAATATTGACTCAATAGAAAACGGAAGTTCATCTTTGCGAAGCTCTGGTTTTCCTAAAATCTTTATTATTTTTGTATTTTCATCATAAGAAATCCAATTTGGAATGGATGCAACTAATTCTTTCTTTTGCCACATGTTCTTATTTACACTTCCTTGTCTTACTGTAATTATATCTCCTACTGATACCAGATAAGAAGGGGTTGTAACGCGTCGTCCTTTTATCAATAAATGCCCATGCGATACAAGTTGCCGAGCAGCTCTGCGCGTTGAAGCCAGACCCGCGCGATACGCGACATTATCCAACCGGCGTTCCAAAAAACCAAAAAGAGTTTCCGTAGCAGAACCCTTTGTTTCAAAAGCGTTTCTTGCGATTGCTCGCAAAGAAGAATTTCCGATTCCGTACATAAATCTCGCCTTTTGTTTCGCGGAAAGTTGGAGCGCGTAATTACTGCGAGCCGACATTTTCTTCCCGACGCGCTGGGCTTCACGAAGCGCGAATTTTTGCGTGCTTGTTTTCTCAAAAAGTTCCGGGCCGTAGCGCCGCGCGATTTTGTATATAGGTCCAATTTTCATACTCTTCTTGGTTTTTTCGGACGCGGTCCGTTAAAAGGAACCGGCGTCGCGTCCTGAATGGTTGTTATTACGATCCCTTTTGACATAAAACCTCTTATTGCCGACTCTCTTCCGGAACCAACTCCACGTACCACCACAGAAGCATCTTTCATTCCGAGAATCTCCGCTTTTTCTCCAAGCGTCTCGCCTACTTTAGCCGCCGCAAAAGGAGTTCCCTTTTTCGCGCCAGTAAATCCAAGCGCGCCAGAAGAAGAAAAAGCAAGCGTGTTTCCTTTGTCGTCTGCAAGCGTAAGAGTTGTATTGTTATAAGAAGCGCGAACCGTAAGAATACCTTTTTCAACACGGCGTTTTGAAGAAGCGCGGTTTTGCGCCGCAGAAGCTGCTCCTTCAGCAGATACCTCACCTTTTGCTACTATGCGTTTTTTTCCCATAAAAATTATTTCTTCTCAACTGCCTTTCTTCCTGTTCCCATTGTCTTACGCACATTTCCGCGTCTTGTCCGAGAATTTGTTTTTGTGCGCTGTCCGCGGACAGGAAGACCGCGTTGATGTCGCACCCCACGATACGCTTTGATATCTTTCAACCTTTTAATGTTCCCAGCGACAGAACGCTTCAAATCACCCTCCAAAACAAGTTTCTCAAGTTCTGAACGGACGATATTTTCTTCAGACGCAGAAAGTTCTCCTGGTTTTTTTGTTGGATCTATTTTTATGTTTATTAAAACAGAACGCGCCAACGAACGCCCAATCCCATACAAAATAGGCAACCCGTATTCAAGCTTTTTATTATCTGGAATTGTAATACCTTTTATTCTCATAAAATAAATTATCCCTGTCTTTGTTTGTGTCGCTGATTAGCTGTGCACACAATAAAAACGCGTCCGCGTCTGCGGACAACTTTACATTTAGGGCATCTTACCTGTACGGAAGCTTTTACATTCATATTCTCCTAACTATTCTTCCCTTGCCGCCATAACGGTCAAGTTCCACCTCAACTTTGTCGCCGATTAAAACGCGAATCCTGTGCAAACGCATTTTCCCCGCCAAATAAGCAAGGATTACTTCCCCGCTATCCAGTGAAATGCGAAAAAAAGCATTGGGCAATGCTTCTATTACTTGCCCGTTTGCTTTTGCAGGAATTTCTTTTTCGCCCATCGGCATAACAAAATATAGCAAAAAGCTTAAAATTAGTCAAACTATAATCTAACGACTCGTGACGACCTTAATTTTTTGGGGATTTTCAGGAAAAGAACTCTTCCAGAAAGGTCTTATAATAACGCTTGAACGATTTATACCTGGATATAAAGAAAGAGTTGATACTGTGTCCGATTTTTCCTTTCCGGCTAACGCGCGCGCGACTTCGTCTTCTTCAAGCATCCATATAATAACGCCGCTGCCTTTCAACGAAAACAATACTTTTGTGTCGCCGTTTTTTCCAAAATCAGCTTTATTTAAAAACTCAAACATCAAGTCATCCGTTTTTTCAAAAAATACTGGCGCGCCATCATATCGCAAAAGCGCTCTGCGTGCGATATATGAAGCGAGGGTTTGTTTTGGAAAAGCAAACGCTGTAATAATTCCTTTCTCCTCTATTAAAACTTTTTTGTCAGATGTCTCACCTTCAGGTTCTGAAGACATTTTCACAGAAAAACCTCCGGAAAACAAAATCATATCATCCGAGATTTTTTTCTTGGCTTCTTCAAAAAGTCTTTTCTCAAGAGCGGAACGAAGCGCCACGCGTGTGGAATTCGCTTTTTCAGCTGAAACGAACGGCGCTGTTCCAGAAAATCCTCCTGTAATTTCTGTTTTTGACTTTGCGTAAAAACCGGCATATTTTTCGGGACTGCTTTTAAACCCAGGAACAGTAAAATTAAATACTCCGCCGTTATATTCAGTGCCGGCGTTATCAGCATAAACAGTTGTTTCCACGCTACCTGGAATCGTCTTTCCGTTTTCAGTTTTCTTGCCGGGAACAATTATGGATTCCGGAATGCGATATATTTTTCCTTCAGACGTCTCAAAACGGGTATTCTTTATTAAACGTTGCGAAGCGGAAGAAAAATTATTGTAAACAGTAATCGTCCCTGATGCTCTGCGTTCTACTCGTTTTGTACCTTCGGAATCCAAAGATGCTTTTTCGGAACCAGCGACAGTAATCGGCTCGTAAGGCAAATATGTTTCTGATGTCGTTGTGGCAATCATTGCCGTTCCGCTAAAAGACACCTCAGCGGGAGCTGTTTTTAAAGTTATCGTCACAGTTGCGCCACTCATAGAAATACCGACTGCGATTCCCATCGCAACCAAAGCAATTAAAACAAAACCCCATAAAACCCAGCGCGCTTTAAGCTTTGCGCCTTTTTGAATTCTTTTTGTAGGTTCGCTCGGCGTGTCATCCTGTTGTTCGTCGTCATTTCCGCTCCAACGGTAATTGCGCGACGGCACGGGAATATTCCGCACAGAACGGCGCGCCCCCGGAGGTATTACATCATTAACAATTTTGCGAGGCATAAAACTTACGTTTAGTATATCACTTTTAAATCTTTGTTATCCACATCTTTTGTAAACATACATCTAATTTTGCGGCCGTAAAAATAATTGGTAGTTAAGTCACAACAGTGTAATAAAAAAGACCTACTCGCTCGGTTGAGCTTTCGGTCTTGAAGTGTCTCAAAGACATTTGCGAGCAACTATGCTCAACATGGGTGGCGAGACACCAGTTTGCACACATATATAGTCAATCGCAAACGCGCGGCCGTATTTCTTTTTTGAACTAATGGCGTTGAGGTTTCCCAATACGTTTTCTGCTTCGCCGAAAATTCCGCGCCCAGATGTTATCTCTTTTCCCACCGGAATTGCAAATTCTTGACGAAATTGCTCCGGCAACCCCGACACGAATTCAGCGAAGCGTTCTTTCGCGCCAGATATCCAACTTCTGTTCTTTTTAGCCTCATCCACAATGCTCCGCGCTCGATTCCAATCCATGCGAATTGAAGGTATAGCATTATAGCAAACATTGTAGAAAACTCTGCGGATTATTTCGCCGTGATCAAAAATCTCTGGTTCTGAAAACAACTTGCTCTTCGCTTTTCTTATCTCGGCACTTCCGTGATAATTTTTCGATAACCAATCCGCAAACTCAATACGAACTTGCTCCCGCAATACTCCGTCCAGTTCGTCGGCATAGAGTTGGTAACCAGCCCATACGCCGTCTTGCCGATGTGTGGCGAATACTTCAATGCGCTCCACCGCCGTGGTATAGAAGCGCGTCTTGTCGCCAGACCTAACTTCCAACCTCCATCGTTTCTTCAAGATGAGATCAATAAGCGTATAGCCCATTCTAAACAAGTTGGAGAAATCATGTGCAGAAATCTCATCAATCCATTGTCGCGCATTACCAACACCACCTGTTTGTTTCGCTAAGTAGATGCTTATGATTCCAACAAACACCGGAATAGCGCGCTCGGCGACGGACTTCTCCGTGTCAATCGCCCCGATTTTGAAGGCAACTTGCGTGACAAGCGGAATCATTTCCTTCCAATACTTCTCCTTAAGTTCTCGCGGATTGCTCGCCTCCTTAAAGAGAAGCGCGAGCGCCTGCGAAAACGGGTCGCGCGGGTCGCGAAGAGCGACCGCCTGTTGTTCATTCATAATTCTTCCTTTCAAGAAAGAGCCCCCACCGCCTGCGCGAATGAGGGCTCGGGTTAATGTATCAGGAGAGCGGCGTGAACAAACCATCCGCTTTCTCCGTTTCGATTGTTTGCACCGCGCCTTCGGCAACGGCGACCGCGTAGATTTCTGCAGCAACTTCGTGTACGAACTCGCGATATTCCGACTTCTTGTTTATGATTCCAGAAGCTACCGCTTTAAACCATTCCCACTCCCGTGGAAAATGCAGAGGCAGAAGCCCAAGCATTTCCCGCCAGTCGCCGACATCGGTAATCTTTCCGTCCTTCGCAATAAACTCATCAAAATCCTTCTCACGGATTGTGCCGAGAATGAGCGCGTCGGGCCCGTGCGGCTCGTCGAGAATAACTTTCATAAGCTCGCGCTGTCTCCCTTCTTCATCCTGCAAGAGAATGAAGGCGCAGAGAAACTGTTTGAGCTCTTCCTGAAAGTCAGTCAAAACCTCCGGCGGACAATCGTCGTGCTCGGCGGCGCTCCAGCGAACGCCCACCCTGCGGAAGACACCCCGAAACTGCTCAGGCGTAATTGCCGCGTGCAAGAGCGACGGCTTCACAATGTCCGCCTCCGCCGTCAAGCCGCGCACTTCCGCCGTGGATAAGTGTGGGGCGATTTCCATAATCGCTTGGTCCCCCTCCTGTCCAGCAATTTCGGTAAGCTTTTGCTCCGCGGCGTCAATACCTTGATACCGCAGAACCGTCACTATCATCTGTGCCCGCGTTTTTGCGAGCGACATTTCGGTTTTTTCTTCAGTCGACATAATTAAACTCCTCTTCTTCCTGTTTTTTGCCGTTCTGCTTGCCCAAATTTTTCGCAAGAATGAAGTTCGCGACAACAGCCACAGCGAGCACTTCTTCTAGTTGCGCATTCTCTGCCGCCTTCACCGCCGCGTGCGCTGTGGGGCGCACCAGAATGGTCGGCTTCACGAGAATCCAATCTTCCTTGACGATGCCGCCACGGTCGACGAGCTCTTGGCATATTTGCGGCTTCAAGAACTTAATTTGTCCGTGAAGCGCAAGCGCCAAAAGCGTCGGGTCGTCGGGAAGCAAAGACGCAATCGCGTCAATGCCGTCCCGGAGCGATGCCGTGTAGTTGACGAGTTGGCTCGGGTCTTTTGGGTTGGTTGCTTCTTCCACTTGCTCACGGAGTTCGTCCGTGATTCTTTTCAAGGTTTTCACTTTGTTCCTTTCTGTTCTGTTTATGTTTTGATGAGTTGTTCTAGGTATGCATCCACCGCGTTCACCACCACCGCGTTGATGTCCTCAACGAGGTTTTGAGAAATCCTCTCGTCCAACCCGCGCCGCAAAGCGGGGTCGGAGAGCATGCGATACGCGTCCGAAATCTGGGCGAACATCGCCCCCGCTTCCTTTGAATGGTTCCGGTCAGGATGCCATTCTTGGGAAAGTTTTCGGTACGCACCCTTGATTTCCTCAAGCGTTGCCGTAGGCGCTACCCCCAATATTTGATAAGCGTTTTTCATAGAACTTATTCCAGTTCGTATAATATACACATCTCGATCTTTTGTCAACCTACACTAAGAGTATGCGGTCGCGTGTTGTCAGTGTATGTCTAATTTTGTTAAGGTTCGATATATCGTACTACAACAAAAATTATCCTTCTCGCCATTTTCTAAAGGGAGAGATGTC
>Ga0194131_10009477_pt1 | contig 12295 bp, 9 predicted proteins | sample TA2KigO120mmetaG_FD_148631 | JGI IMG/M metagenome (GOLD analysis project Ga0194131, IMG submission 148631) | Freshwater microbial communities from Lake Tanganyika, Tanzania - TA2015053 Kigoma Offshore 120m | ecosystem: Environmental > Aquatic > Freshwater > Lake | place: Tanzania: Lake... | reverse complement strand
CCGAAATGACGTCCCGGTCGATGATCTGCTGCGTCCGCGCGCTCTGCACGTCGACGATGGGTGTCTCACCCGTCACGGTGATCGTTTCCTCGATCGTGCCGAGCCGCAGCTCGGCGTTCACGGTAGCGACGAAGTTCCCCGACAGCTCGATGCCCTCGCGTCGGATGACGCTGAAACCCTGCAGCTCGAAGGTGACGGTATAGACACCGGGCCGCAGATCGACGATGCGGTACTGGCCGGTGGCGTCGGTGGCCGCCGTCCGGACCTTCTCAATCAGGACGGGGCTCGCGGCTTCCACGGTCACGCCGGGCAGGACGGCGCCCGACGCGTCTCTCACGACACCCGTGATGGCCGCCTGTGCAAGGGCGGTCGACGGAACGAGCCCCGCTGCTACTGCCACCAGCAGAGCCCGCGCCCACTGCGGGATCACACTCAACATCGCTGTCCCTCCTCAATGCTCAAACATGAACGACGACGACGAGCGGGGATGATGGCCGTGACCGGGGATTATGAGGGCCTTTGCGCGCCAGCAGGCTAGCCGGGCGACGCGGGCCTATCAAGACGTGCACCGTCTTGCACCGGCCTTGCCGGGCACCTGGGCGACGTCGTCAGTCTGACGCCGGCCGGTCTTGGAGCGTGGGGATCGGGCCCGCGCCTCCACGCCGAGACGCGGGCCCAGAGAGGACGACTCGACTCCTACCAGTCGATCTGGGCGTTGATCCTCGCGTAGCGCGCCGGCTGGATCTGGGTGGGCCGCAGCCAGGTTCCGCCCGGCACGAACCCCTCGTTGCGGTTGGTGACGACGTCGTTGTTCAGCAGGTTGAAGACGTCGACGCCGACCTGGCTCCGCATCCCGCCGTACCGGAGGATCTTCACCACGCGCAGATCGACGTTGTTGCGCCGTTCCGCGAACGCCGTAAAGGGTTGGATCAGGTTCACGGTCACGTTGGACGCGCCCGTGAGCGGACGGCCGAGCGGCTGCGGTCCGGCGGCGATCCACTCGTTGGTCGCGACGAAATTGGCTTCCAGCGAATCGCCAGGCGTGCTCGCCCAGGTCGCCGCCACCTGGACGTCGAGCCTTGGAATCGTGTACGTCGCCAGGCCCCTGAAGTCGGTGCGGTACGGCTCGGCGACGCGGCACCACGGGTTCGTCACCGAGAGCGCGCCGCGGGCCGTCGTCACCTCGACGCGCGCGGTCACCGAGCTGTTCGCCCGGCCGGTCGGACCCGTTCCGAGCTCCGGCAGTCTGGCTCGGACGTCGCAGGCGTCGGCGAGCCGGCGTCCCGTGCTCGTCCCTCCATGCAGCGTCAGGCCCATGTCGAGCCGTGCCACGACCGACACGTCGAAGCCCTGCCAGTTCTCGGTCTGCTCGCCGAAGTTCCTCGACGATTGTGCAAGCTCGTCCACCAGCCCGACCTTGCTGGGCACGAGGTTGTACAAGCCGCCGATCGTATAGCCGCCGCCGCCCGGAAGGCGCGGATCGAGCGGCGCCTGGATGCTGAACGGCGTGTAGTCCTCGGCGCTGGTGGCGCGGTTGTCGACGACGTACCAATTGCCCCACCAGTTCCGAATGAAGCTGGCGGTCACCGAGACGCGAGGCATCACTTCGTGCTGCACGCCCAGGCCGAGCGACCAGTTGTGCGGCCGCGCGCCCCAGCCGCTGACGAAGTCGGGATCGAAGAACCGATTGATCGCCGGCCGGCCGAGGTTCTGATTGTCCATCCGCGCGCATTCGCCGTTGGCGGCCGGGTTCATCAGATCGCAGTCGGGGACGAAATTCCTGTTCGTGTCGGTCCATCCGCGCGTCGTGAGGAGGACCGTGTTGACCAGCGGGTTCATGTCCAGGTCGTTGTTGGTTGCGGTAATGGCATCCATGTACTTTGCCCAGGTTGAACCGCAACGCCGTCTTGCCGTCGCCGAACAGGTCGTAGGCGACGCCGAGGCGCGGCGAGACGTCCTTCCAGCCGTACCCGGGCGTCGACCGGCTGGGATAGAAGATCTCTGCCGGCGCGAAGGGATAGCCCGACCCGCCCACGCGCGAGTCGGGATAGCTCGAGACGAGGGAGTCGTAGCGCACGCCGCCCTGCAGCGTCATCCGGCGGAACGTCCATTGATCCTGCGCGTAGAGATTCGTCGGAACCAGATTGCGCACGTACTTGACGTGCCCGCCCACGATGATCGTCTGCGTCAGCTGGTTCGGCACGCCGTTTCGCGCCCGAACCTGCACGACCTGCGTGTCGTTGTTGTAGGTCTGCGACGGATTGCTGAAGCCCCCCTGGTAGCCGAACTTCATGTTGTGGGCGCCGGTGACATACGTCAGCGACGCGCGCAGGCTCGCCAGCGTGCCGATCAGCGAGTGGGCGAATCCGCCCTGCACGGGCGCCCGGGGCATCCGCGAGAGCAGGCCCGGGATCTCGCCGGCCTGCTCCATCAACTGAATCATGGCCGGGTTATAGGTGCCGTCGTTCCGCTTGGTGAAGCGGTACCGCGCCTGATACATGCCCCAGCCGGCCTCGGCCAGCAGCCGGCCCGAGATCGGCGACGACCAGCTGGCGTGGGGCTGACGCGACGGGATGTAGTACGACCGTGGCGTGGCTTCCGGTGTCTGCGTTCCCGTGCCCCCGCCCTGAGCGTAGTTCTGGTCGTTGTACTGCTCGGACCAGTGGGCGTTGAACTTGTTGCGGGGCGTCGCCTGCCAGGTCAGGCGGATCGTCGTCTGTCGTTCCAGGTTGTTGTTGAACGCCTGCCGGGACCGGTCGAAATCGACGGTCCAGACATCCGGATTGCCCGCGTTCCTGTTGAACCACATGCCCGGCACGGTCCGCCTGCCGCCCGTCTGCCGGTACGTGGCATAGAACCAGAGCCTGTCGGGCAGAATCCGGCCGCCCTCCATGACGCTGACGTCGTAGACGCCGAGGAGCTCGAAGGGCGCCCGCAGGCCCGCGTCCTTGAGCGCCTGCGTGTAGTTGCTCCCCTGGAGCGCGCCGTTCGAGCCGCTGAAGTTGAACTGGCCGCTGAAGGTGTTCGCACCCTCGCGGGGGATGACGTTCACGACGACCCCGCCCGTCTCCGCGTCAGCGAGCCCGCCGGCAGTGGTCAGCACGACCTCCTGTGAGATCGCCACCTGCGGCATGTTGCCGCCGCCCCCGTTGCCGCCGGCCCACCCCATGTTGATGCCGTCGGCATAGATCCGCGAGTCGGCCGCCCGCCCGCCGTGCAGCGACGAGGCCGAGCCCTGCATCTGTCCGGTCAGGCCGCCGTTGTCGCCGTCGGTGACCATGCCGGGAATCAGCGCCTGAATGCCGGCGGCGTTCCGCGACGAGGGGATCGCCGCGATCACGTCGCGGTCGATGATCTGCTGCGTCCGCGTGCTCTGCACGTCGACGATCGGCGACTCGCCGGTCACGGTGATCGTTTCCTCGAGCGTGCCGACCTTCAGCTCAGCGCTCACCGTCGCCACGAAGTTTCCCGACAGCTCGATGCCTTCGCGCCTGACGACGCTGAACCCCGGCAGCTCGAACGTCACGGAATAGGTGCCCGGCCGCAGATCCACGATACGGTACTGGCCGGTGGCGTCCGTGGTGACCGACCGGACCTTTTCGATGAGGGCCGGGCTCGCGGCCTCCACCGTCACGCCGGGCAGGACGAAGCCTGCCGTGTCTCTGACGACGCCGGTGATCGCGGCCTGCGCCAGGGCGGCCGACGGCGTGAGCAGTGCCACAACAAGGACGACAAGGGGAAGCACGGATCGCCGGGTCGAGTTCAGCATCGTGGTCCTCCTCACCTGCCTCTGCGAGTGGACGACTATCTCGAAGTGAACGACGCCAGCGGGCGAACGGTATGATGCGGACGACTTCTGTGCCGCGCAGCCTAGTCAGGTCGAGGCACGACTGTCAAGCCCGTCGACGGGCATACAGTCAACAGGGGATACGCGGGCCGGCGCACGAAGCGCTCATGGCGAGCGCCTCCGGTACCAGACGAGGAACTCGACGATGTCCTCCTGGGCGGCGGAGCCGCGCGCGACGACCGCCCTCGTGGTGTCGACCGGGCGTAGGGCCACCGATACCAGGTCCGGCGCCGAGACGTTGGCCAGGAGGAAGCCGCCGGGCTTCAGCATCGCGTTGACGTTCGACAGCGCCAGCGCCTGCTCGAAGACGTCGTAGTAGATCAGGACGTTCGTGGCGACGACAAGGTCGAACGCCTCGCCGTCGAGCCGCTCGGTGACGATGTTCAGGTCGAGCACCGACAGCCGCCCGACGGCGGACGGCCTCACGCGCACGGCCCGCAGCTCGGCCACGTCCGCCAGCGCCTTCGACGCGGAGGCCGCAACGGCGGTGCCGATGCGATCGCCAAAGCGCTGCCAGTAGGCGCGCACGTCGGGCGTCCACGGCATGCTCCTGGGCAGCGGCAGGTGCACGGTGTAGCCCACGTCGCGCGCCGCCCGCCTACGCGCCTGGCTGACGTGATCGATGACACGCGGGCTCACGTCGAGGAGCACGACCTCCGGGTCGCCCGCGGCGGCGAGCCCCACCCGCCGGAGCGTGTCCAGCAGAGCGAACGGCTGCACCGTCTGCGGAGGATACGCGTCGAGGCCGACCTCCTTGTCCGCCACGTCGAGACCGGGCCCGACAATCGCGACGCGCCTCATCGACCCGGGTGCCACGAGCCCGCGCGCGTGCATCGCCCCGAGCGCCTGCTCGACGGCGTGGTTCGGCACGAGCGACGTGTCGAGCGACAACCCGCGCGTCCGAAACAACTGCGATCGCCGGACGAACTCGGTGAGCGGGTCGCCCGTGCTCGTGGCGCCAAGCTCCTGGTCGATCTGCTCCTGTTCCCCGGCAACCCGAATCACCGCGCCGAGCAGATACTCCCGGACCGCGTCCCGGTCGGCCTCGGTCGTCAGCCGCAGCCCCTTCTTCTGCAGCAGACCCCGGGCAAACAGGCGCCGCTCGTCGCCGCCCGGGGCGGCCAGCGCCGCGACCAGGTCGTCGAGCCGCGCCGCGATGAGCTCGATCGTCCGCTGCACGATCCGGTCGCGGTCTCCCGCGGCCCCAGACTCGACGGCGCCGAGCACGGCGCGCGGCCTCGACGTGAACGAGGTCCCGAACAGCAGCCAGTTGACGAGCGTGTCTTCGTCGCCCTGCTCGAGCCGCGCCCGGATCTCGCGATCGTGGCGTTCGATCCAGCGGGGCCACGCCTCCTCGAGCTGCCCGGGAGTCAGCTGGTGCAGATCGGCAGGGAGTGCGGCGGCCAGCTCGGTCAGAATGGGCCGGGCTTCGGCGAACCGGACGAATCGCGCGGGCGCGACCCCGGTCGCTCGGGGGCCGGCCAGCAACAGCAGTACGCCGACAAGAAACAGGCGCAAGGTCGGCATTGTGCATCGTCTGCGACGGCCGCCTATAATATGCCCGCTCGCCGTTCCCGAAGCAGCGAGCGGTCGCGAGCATGAATGAGATCTACGTCCGTCGTCGTGCAGGGCTCGTGGAGCGATGCCTGCGCGACGGCTGACGTGGGGTTCACTCCTAGACCGTTGTCCGGCTCCTCACGCGAATTATGTACTCGTTTCGCGCGTGCCGTCATGCGGCGGTCTTCAGGCCGACGGCCGTGAGCAGGGCGTCGAGGTCGCTGGCGATGCGCTGGTAGAGACGATCGAGCCGATGGCGGCTCTCCTCGGCGAGGCGCGCGTCGGCGGTGACGGGCCGCAGGAGCCCAGCGGTCAGCGGCGCGTAGACCCGCTCGAAAAGTTTCAGGAAGAGCAGACAGATCGAATACCCGTGCGGCAGCAGGCGATAGCGGCGTGACTGTGGAATGCGTTCCACGAGTCCCTTCGCCCGCAGCTTCGAGAGGTCATACCGCAAGGCCGCCAGCCGGTACTGATCGGTGGTCGTGTCCAAGGCGGCCGCGGTGGGCGCGTGGAGGTCGCGGGTGGTGAAGCTATCGCCTGCGGCGATGTGGGCAAAGCGCACGAGCGCGTGCATCAACGCGAGCTGCCGCGGATGATCGAGTTTGAGTCCTGGGATCCGTTTGCCGTTCGGCAGACGGGTCGGTTCGGCGAGCCGGCGCAATTGACCGCGGTCGACGAAGGTCTCGAGGATGTCCTGTTGGACGGTGAGATAGCGATCGGTCACGGCGGCCATCGCCGTCCGGAGCTGGGGCAGGGCCTCGACCGCTTTCTTCACGCCGAAGTTGGCGACATTGTTCGAGGTCGCTTCGGTGCGGAGCAGCCGATGGTCGCGGACGTACTGCTTAATCGAGCTCTCATGGTAGTAACTGCGGATCACCGGATTGGGCAGGTCGAGATCTTCGATGAGCGTCTCGATCTTCCCGCGATAGCGTGTGGTGACCTTGCGGCCGAAGATCGTGGCGAGCTTCGTGGGCTGCCCGATCGTGCGGTTCGCGTCGAAGAGCCGTTCGCCAAGCGCGTCGAGGGCGGCGCGGCGCTGAAAAATGAGATTGTCGCAGTACTCCACTTGCGAGAGAAACAACCGATGCCACGCCTCCGCGCGGCGTTCGGTGGGTGTGAAGAACGGCGTGAACGTGCGGAGCCACTTCTGGGCACACCGGGCCAGGTGGTGTGGTGTCAGGGCGTCGGCGAGCTGTTGCAGCCGCCTCGGGTCGCTGCAGTTCAGGAAGGCATTGCCGCACTGCCGAAACGTGATGCCCTCGGCCGTGAGATGCCGCGCCAGCCAGGGGTGCTGGTTGAGGCAGACCCGCGCCGAGAAGGGGAAGTAGGGGCAAAGGCGTACGAACATCCGGCCCCACTCGCGGTCGACCAGGTAGAAACTGTACTGATTCACCCATCGCCAGGCGTACTCGAGATGCCAGCGGTCGTCCTTGCCAATGGCAATCAGGATCCGCGCCGGCTCCCGCGCCTTGAGGATGACGACCACCTGATCGGCCTCGGTCCGCCGGAAGTAGGGCTCCACGAACTCGTCGCGGCGCCGGTTGTTGGGCGGTTCGACAATGGGTGTGCCCCAGTCCTGCGCGCGAGCGGTGACCCAGTATTCGTACTGCCGGGCAATGTCCTTGAGCACGGGTTTGCTGACCGGATACAGCTGCCGGTACTTGGTGAAAAAGCCGACCACGCGCTCGGGTCGCTGAAAGGATTGCATCAGGCCATTCAGCAGGATGCGATCGAAGCACCGATAGGCGAACCGGATACTATCCTGGTGATGCTCGTAGAAGGTGTTCATGGGTGTCCTCCAGGTGTCAGCAACCCTGCAGGATAAACCCATGAACGCCGCTACGAGCAGCGGGCAACACCCGGCCCCTCGAGCGTGCGATCCAGGAGCCGGACAACGGTCCGCCGCGCGGAGCGCGGCAAAGCAGACAGCGCGAACTAACCAAGGGCGCTGCCCTTCACTGGTTTCGCGCTTTCAATGGGATATCAAGGGCAGCGCCCTTGGTTAGTTCAAATGTGCTGTTCCCGGTTTTCGCACTGGATTCGGCAGCATACGAAAACGCTGAAATGGCACGTGGCACTGATGCTTTCGTAGGAAGTAAAGGAACTTCTTGTAATCCTCTGGCGGCATGTTGAGATAGGTGACAAGCGATTTGTAGCTGCCGCCCGTACGCTCAAGCCCCCGACGCACCAGCTCCCGCACGTCATGCCGAGTAAGGTCGCGCGCCATGAAGGGCTGGTACACTTCCAACCAGAACGATCCCCCGTCATTAACCACGCGGTCGAAGAGCACCTGGGACGTCGGTGTGATCGCATGTACGGCCTGGCCGGTCGTCTCCATCGGCCGCCCGTTGATAATCTCCACTGGCAACATATCGACGGTGATCCGGCGATCCTGACACCGCAGGATGAGCCGTTCCGCGACATTCCTCAGCTCGCGAACGTTGCCAGGCCACGAGTACGACGTCAGGCACCCGACAGTCTCTGGTGCCACTTCTGGCACCGGCAGCCGATGGATCCCAGCGAAGACGTGAAAAAAGTGATTGAGCAGCACGACGACGTCTTCGCGACGGTCACGAAGCGGGGGAATCTCGATATGCACGACGTTCAGCCGGTAGTACAGGTCCTCGCGAAACGTCTTGGAGATGATGTGATCGATCAAACGCCGGTGTGTCGCAGTGATCACGCGCACGTCCACATGGGGCAGACTCCGATCCGCGCCGACCCGTTGGATTTCGCCTGTCTCGAGAAACCGAAGGAGAAGGGCCTGCATACGCAGGCTCATCTCACCGATCTCATCCATGAAGATCGTTCCCCCGTTAGCCGCCTCGAACCTGCCGCGCTTGTCACGACAGGCGTCGGTGAAACTCCCCCGTACGTGCCCGAACAACTCCGATTCGAGCAGCGAATCGGGAACACCGGCGCAATTGAGGACGACGAGCGGTACGCGACTTCGACGGCTGCGGTCATGGATCAGCCGCGCTACGATTTCCTTTCCGACGCCGCTCTCACCAGTAATGAGCACCTTGGCGTCGCAGCCCGCCGCTTGATGAATCTCTTCCTGAACGGCGCGGACGGCGGCGCTGACACCGATGAGGGTTGCTGCCTCCTTCACGTCGAGCCTCGATTCAGGAAAACCAAGTCAGTGGCCTGTCTTGGTCGCGACATCATGTTGCTGCCAAGTTCCGGGGAAACTGTTCATCTGTAATCCCTGAAGGGCAGCCTACACTCGTGCTTTCGCAGAAAGTTGAGAAACCTCTTATAGTCTTCTGGCTCCATATTGAAGAGACGGACCACGATCTTATAGTTACCCCGTGCCTCCTCGAGTCCTTTCCTTAGCAATTCTCGAACGTTATTCCGAGTAATCTCCCGCTGCATGTACAGCGGATAGACGGCCGTCCAAAAGGACTCCCCTTCTTCGACGAGCCGCTTGTACAGCTCATCGGCGATCGTTCGGCGACGCTCGCGTAATGGGCGCCAAGCGGGCCCAGCCATGGCAATCTCCGGCGGCAGGTTGTCACGGCCTGCCATACTCTGACGGCAAGTGACTCCGAGCCGTTCAATCACATTCTCGAGTTCCCGTATATTGCCAGGCCACCTGTATTCCATGAGGGCCTTCATCGCCATTGGATCCAAACCGGTGAGACGGGCTTTGTTAGCTGCAACGGCCCGTTTTAGGAAATGATCCACCAACGCAGGGATGTCCTCCTTCCGCTCTCGCAGGGGCGGCACCCTAATGTGAATGATGTTGAGACGATAGAAAAGATCTTCCCGGAACATTCCTTGCGTCACCAGCTCTCTCAGATCTCGATTGGTTGCGGCGAGAATTCGAACATTGACCGTTGAACCGACGCGATCGGCCCCCACTTTCTGAAGTTCTCCCGTTTCGAGGAAGCGCAGGAGGATTCCCTGCATCCGCAATGTCATTTCACCAATCTCGTCCAGGAACACCGTCCCACCGTCGGCGGCCTCAAACTTGCCCGGCCTGTCGCGGTACGCGCCAGTGAAGCTGCCTTTGACATACCCGAATAGCTCAGATTCAAGCAGGGTTTCTGGCAGGCCAGCGCAGTTGACTGGAACGAATGGCGCGTGTGCCCGTGTACTGCAGGCATGGATCATCCGGGCCACAAGCTCCTTGCCCACGCCGCTCTCGCCGGTGATAAGAACCTTGGCGTCCGAACGGGCCACGCGCTCAAGTTCCTCCCTTAGCGCAGTCGTGGCGGCGCTCGTGCCAATCAAATCGATGTAACCGTGCGTTCTCATGCCGAAGCCCCATACTGACGATCCAGCCAACGCACCGTGCATGAGCCTGACCCTTACCAGACACCCCAACTTTCACGAGCGACTCAGATTGGCGTGTACGACGTGCTCGATATGTGCCTCAAATTCAGGTTGCAGGTCGATAAACCGGACGCCGACTCGATACGTGTGCGCAGCGGCTATCCATGTGACGTGGCGCACCTGAAGTTCGACTCGAACGGTACCGCCCTCCAGGAGGAAACGCCCTTTCAGGATCGTCCCGTTCGACAGCACCTGCGGTGCCTCAAGCGAGGCGCCGGCTACGCTAATGTCAAAGAGCGACGACACTCCGATCGTGGTCAACGTCGCCCACGCAGCCTGCACCTGGGCGCGCGGACACTGGCGACGGTTGTCGAACCGCCAGCGCAACGGCAAGATCAACGAGGCAAGTTAATGGTCCTCCTTGGGCGTGAGGTCCTCAATGCACTCGAGGACGACGGCCTCTTCACACGCGTCGACGACACGTGGCGGACCTTTCATCGTCTCCCCCAAAATGGTGCCGACAGTCGACAGAGTTCCTTATCCCTGCATCCAGCGCCGGAGAAACAGTCGCTGCGAGCAGTCCAATCGGCCATGTGAGTTCAATGACCAGAGAAACTAGCTCAGGTGGCGTATATGTGTCAACTTTTTTGTGCCATTTTTAAGGTGTATTTATGTCTAATTTATGTAGATATTTTGGACGACATTACGTAACATATCAGCAGAGACTACAGCAGAAACGAGGGGGCTAGGGATTTGATGAGCTGGATATCCCGACCCAAAGACCCTCGTCACTAATGCGAAGCCAACCGCAGGCCTACGCCAAGATGGTATCGAAGTGGCACATGAATTCTGTAGTGACTTACGCCGAAAGACCATGCCTGGGGAAGATAAAAGTCGCCAAAGTCTACACACGTGTTCACTTGCAGGGTGGGCTCGAATTACGGAGCGTTAGGCCCGTAAGTCATTCGTGCGGAGCAACTTCATTGATCGGGAGCCACGCTCGACACTGATGGCTGCGCGTTTGCACTTCGCGGGCGCGTTTCGGATGGGGTTGTCGAGTCTAAAGGGAGCACAAATGGCGGAAGAACGGCAGAGAATCCAGGTCGAGTTTAGCCCAGAGGCTTTTGTCCGGTTGAAGGAAGTCAAGGAGTTGGCTGGCAAGAAGAGCTACGCGGAGGTCGTCCGCGAGGCGATCCTCGTTTACGAGTGGCTCTTGAAACAGAAGCGACAGGATGCCAAGTTCCAGGTCGTGAAAGGAGATAGCCGCATGGAGGTGGAGCTCGTGCCACTGTTGTAGCCTGTGGCCGCGAGCCACCTGCTCAACTCCTGAATCCCCGTTGAGATGGGGCAAGCCATTCCCCCGGTCATCACCGAGGAGGTCCCAGACCTCCCATCGCTTGATCCGTCGGTTTCGACGTTTCCGATAGAGCAGCGGAGAGAGTACGTAGCCGCGCTTTTGGCGATTGGCGTGTTCTTGGTCTTTGGCACGCTGGTACTCTCTCCAGTCGTATATTGGCTCAGATGGGGGACTGGACCACCTGAGCAGATGCTCACGTACGTAAAGGACGCGACGGGACTGGTAGCGACCCTCTTGGGTGCGATGGTCGGATTCTACTTTTCGCAGAAGAGGCTCCGTCAATAGTCCGTGCCGACCATCAACCTCTAGACCTTCCACCCGACCGCCCTATAATGTGCTCCGAATGAGGCACGTCCTCGTCCTCGCCCTCGCCCTATCATGGTTGTGTCTGGCGGCGCCCGCCGCCGGGTCAGCCCAGGAGGGCCATCCGCTCAAGGGCTCGTGGCTGGGTACTTGGGCCGGCAACTCGACGCACGGCGCCGACATCGTCGTCGTGCTCGATTGGGACGGCAAGGCGATTACCGGGATGATCAACCCAGGGACCGACAACATCGCCATCGAGAATGCCAGGCTCGATCCCGACGGATGGGTGGTGCACTTCGAGGCCGCCGCCAGGGACAAGTCGGGCGGCGCGCTCAGGTACGTCATCGACGGAAAGATCGAGAACCTCCATCTCCCCACGCGCGCGATCGTCGGCACCTGGAAGAGCCAGAAGCAGGGCGGCGAGTTCCGGATCGCGCGGCAGTGAGCGAACCGCGATGAAGGCCTGCCGCTCCCGCCTGCTCGCGCCGACCCTGGCCGGCTTGCTCCTGGCCGTCGCGTCCCCGTCGGCGCATCACGAGATCCTGGCCAAGTTCGACGAGGCGAAGCCGATGACGCTGAGCGGGGTGGTCACGCACGTCGACTGGCGCAACCCGCATGCGCACGTGTTCGTTACGGTGCGGGACCGGGAGGGGCGTGCCGTCAGCTGGGCCGTCGAGCTCGACAGCCCGATCGATCTGCAGCAGAACGGCTGGACCGGCGACACGCTGCGTCCCGGCGACGCGGTCACCGTCGCCGGCATCGCGGCACGGGACGGCAGCCGGCAGATCTGGCGGCGGTCGCTCGTCCTGACGGCCACCGGCCGCGAGGTGTTGACGGTCGCGCCGCGTATGCCGCCGCCGCTGCTTGCGGCGCGCCCGGTGCCGCGCTGGCCCGATGGCCAGCCTCGGCTCGGATCGATGCCGGGCGCCGATGGCTATTGGGCCTACCCCACC
>Ga0194131_10009471_pt1 | contig 12297 bp, 8 predicted proteins | sample TA2KigO120mmetaG_FD_148631 | JGI IMG/M metagenome (GOLD analysis project Ga0194131, IMG submission 148631) | Freshwater microbial communities from Lake Tanganyika, Tanzania - TA2015053 Kigoma Offshore 120m | ecosystem: Environmental > Aquatic > Freshwater > Lake | place: Tanzania: Lake... | reverse complement strand
AGGACGATACGTCCGACCGCACGCGCACGGCGCTCAAGTCGCCGCCCACCTGCAGGCTGGTATCCGGGGTTTCTTCGCGCTCGCGGTAGCCGACCGAGTTTGCCAATGCTGGAGATCCTCTCTCGGGGTTGCAGCGGCGGCCGGTTTCTGGTGGCCGTTTTCAGGTTCCTTCTGGGGCGTCCGGGTTTCGCCGCCTGATGCAGAGGCGATTGCCTTTCTCGTTGTACTCCACGCCGTCCATGTGACAGCGCATCAAGAACACGCCTCGTCCACCCTCGAGCAGCGCGTCCAGATTTTCCTCGTCGAGCGGATTGGCGACCCGGCGAGGGTCGAAGCCTTCGCCCTCGTCCTCGACGCAGAGACGGAAGCGCTGCCGATCGATATCCGCCTCGAGGACGGCACAAAGCGTATGGCGGATGACTTCCTCGTCGTCCACGACCAGAATCGGCGATTCCATTTCTTAGTTACGGGCCGGCACAGCCGGCGCCCTCATTGTTTTCACGGCCTGCTCCCGTGTTTTGCCGCATGCTTTGTCAGCACGCTCCAAGGTTTCCCAACGCCACGGTGAATTCGAAGCGGCTGCCCCGGCCCGGCGCGCTGACCACGCGGAGGTCGCCCCCGTGCAGGTGAACGTAGCGGCGCGCCAGCGTCAGGCCAAGGCCGGCGCCTTCCGCGGAGCGCGAGATGCTCTGGTCCACCTGGAAGAAGGGCTCGAAGATCCGTTCGTGCAGCTCGTCCGCAATGCCCGGTCCCTGATCCTCTACCCAGATTACGGCCCTTCCTTCCTCCGGTCGGGCCCCCATGGTGACCTCCCCGCGGCTGGGCGAGAACTTGACCGCGTTCGAAAGCAGATTGAAGAGGATCTGTTTGAGCCGCACCCGGTCGGCCATCAGCGGAGGATGATCGGGGGGCACCTGGAGCCGCAGCGTTACGCTGCGCGCCACCGCCTGCGGGCGGATCACGTCGAGCAGGCCGCGCAGGGTCGCTTCGCAGGGGAGCCGCTCGAGGTGCAGCGTCTCGGCGCGCACGCGAGGATTGGCCAGGTCGAGGATGTCGTTGATGAGCCGCAGCAGGTGGTGCCCGCTGTCGTAGATGTGGCTGGAGTACTCGCGCATCTCCTCGACCGAGTTGTCGGTCCCCGGGTCGGCCATCACCTCGGAAAACCCGAGGATCGCGTTGAGCGGCGTGCGCAATTCGTGGCTGATGACCGACAGGAAATCGGCGCGCTGGCGGCTCACTTCCTGCAGGCGGACGTTGGCCTCCAGCAGCGCGGCGGTGCGCTGGGCCACCCGCTCCTCCAGGCGCGCCGCCGAATCGCGGACCTCCTGAAAGAGGCGGCTGCGCTCCACGGCCAGGGCAATCTGGTTGGCCACGGTGCGCCCGAATTCCATCTCGCTGCGGTGGAACTCGCGCGGCACCCGGGTGCTTGAAAGGGTGAGCACGCCCAGCGCGGCGTCATCCGCGATCAGCGGCAGGACCAGCGAGGAGTGCACGTGGTGCTGCTCCATCCAGCGGTGCTCCACCTCGGTGAGGCTGTCGCTCCGGTCGAGCATGACCGCCTGTCGCTTTTCCAGCGCGCGCCTTCCGTGCGCGAAATCCTCCCAGGAGATCGGGTGGCTGTCTCCCTCCGCTATCTCCCGGTCGTCGTAGGAAGCGACCACCTGCCCGCTCCCGTCTCCGACGTCCAGCGTGACGGTGACGCGAGGGATCGAAAGCTGCTCACCGATCCGCCGCAGGCAGGCGTGAAGCGTCTCCTTCAGCTCGACCGCGCCGGCCATCAGGTGGCTCGTCTCCAGAAGAGCGGCCATCTGGCTGGCGCGCCGCTCCAGTCGAACCGCCTGCTCCGAGATGGTCCGGAATTGCAGCGCATTTTCCAGGGCGACGCCCATCTGGGCGCCGAGCGCTTCCAGAATCTCCACCTCGTCCGCGGAAAAACTCGGGCGCGTGAAGCTTCCCACCCGCAAGACTCCCAGCAGCTGCCCCTTGGATTTCAGCGGCACGCAGGCGTGGGAGCGGAACGCGCTCTCGCCGGCAACGTCCTCCAACTCCTCCGGAAGCGGCACCTCGCGGGGCGGCGACGGGGGGACCTCCGTCGGCAGAAACGTGCTCAGTGCCGGAAGGTGCAGCAGGTGGCCCTTGCCGGGACGCGGACCGCTGGGCGCCGCGCGGGGGATGACGTGCATGCGGCCGGTGCGCAGCACGTCGCCGACGTCCCCTTCGCCGGGCGAAACGTGGGCCGGCTCGCGCGAAAACCAGCCGGGGTGCACGCGGTGGGCGGCCAGCACCGCCGCCCCGCTCTCGACGTCCCGTAAGTAGATGCTTCCCCCTTCGGCGCCCAGCACTTCCAGGATGCGGGCCAGGGTGAGCCCCAGGCTCTCTTCCAGCCGAGGGGACTGGGCGAGTACCTGGGAGATCACGTTCAGCGCGGCCAGGACGCGGTTGCGCTGGCGAGATTCCTGATAATGGCAGGCGTTTTCCAGGGCGAGTCCGATCTGGCTGCCGATACCCTGGAACACTTCCAGGTCCAGGGCGGTGAAACGCTGATCCACCGCGGAAATGAGGTGCAGCACGCCGAGCACCTTGCTGGCCGCGCGCAGCGGGATGCACACATAAGTGCGGAAAGGAGCGCGGCGCGTTTTCGGGGATCGGGAGCGGTCGTTCTTCTCCGGAATCGGACGCTTGACCGCCAGGACGCGGGCTTCACGGGCGGCGCGGTTGCAGAATTCCCGGGGGTCGAGGCCGAGCTCCGCGTCGCCGCCCAGCGCCGGCCCGCGCACGCCGCGCGAGGGCACGCTGAGCACTTCGTTGGTGTGGGCGTCGAGCACGTAAATGCTGGCCGCGTCAAGCGGCAGCAGCCCGAGCAGCAGGTCGAGGGCATCGTTGAGTATGCGGTCCAGGTCGAGCGACTCCGCGACCTTGCCGGAGACGGTCTGCAAAATTCGCAGGCCGCGATTGCGGTGCTCGGTGCTGTCGGGCATTCGAGGCGGTTCCACGACCGTCAAGAGGGGTCCTCTGGGAGGGTCGTTAACACGGTGGACACAATACGTTTACACTCTTGCAACATCCGCAGCAATCTGTTTACACTTTTTTGATTTACCGGGGGGGGAGCGTCGTGACATGCTGTTCAAGCGCAGGCGGCCCCTGCAAGAGGAACAGAGGGATTGTATTCTGGGAAGGAGCAATCCACTATGTCAGATGAGATTGAAGCGATTGGTGAAGTTAGCAGCAGCAGCGCGGTAGAGGAAACCAGCGCGCCCGCCGAGGCCCCCGAGAGCAGCGAGCCCAAAGAGGCGCCGGAGCCCGAAGCGGAAATTGATACCAACGAAAAGAGCGAGATTTCGGAAGAGGCGAGCGCCGCCGCCCGGGACGACGAGAAGACTGAGAACGCCGGGGAGAATGCCGCCGCCAACAACCTGACCGGCAGCGGCGGTCCGAACGCGACTCAAAACGATGTTGAGAGCAACAAGACCGACACTGAGAACAAGATCAACGAGATCGAAGACGGCAAGAAGCCGGACGAGACCGAGAAACCCAAGGACCCCAAGGATCCCAAGGATCCCAAGGATCCCAAGGATCCCAAGGATCCCAAGGGCGAGGACAAGAAAGACAAGGACATCCAGGATCTGAAGAAGCAGCTCGAAGAGCTCATTGATTTCGTTGAGTTTGCGCGCCAGATCCGCATGGCCCAGAAGAAGGAAGCCGAGAAGAAGCCGGCCGAGGCAGCCAAGAGCGGCGGCGGCGGCGGCGACAAGGGCGGCGGTGACAAGGGCGGCGGCGCGCCTCCCCCGGCCGCGCAGGCTCCTCCCCCGCAGATGCAGCCCCCGATGGGCCAGCAGAACTGGGACGCCACCCTGCTTCAGGACGTCGCGATGGTCCAGGCGCAGCGTGCGGCTGGCGGCGGCGGCGGAATGAATCCGATGGCGGCCTTCGGCGGCGGCCAGGGCGGCGCCAACCCGTTCGGAATGGGCCTGCAGGCGGGCCTCCAGGCTGGCGGCATGGGTGGTGCCAACCCGATGGGCGCGATGGGCGGAATGAACCCGATGGGCGGCCTGGGCGGCTTCCAGGGCGACCCGCTCACCAAGCTGATGGTCGACTACCAGCAGGCCAAGGCTTCCGGCGCGATGCTGCAGCCCACCACGGAGCAGCTCGTGCAGCAGACGCTGGCCTCGGCCGGCGTGGGCGCCCCTGGCTTCGGCTTCGGTGGCGGCAACCCGTTCGGCGGCGGATTCGGCGTGGATCCGACCGGCGGCATGGGCGGCGCTTTCGGCGGCCAGCAGCTCATCTAGTAGTACAGGTCGGTGATTGGAGGCGGCGGCCCGAGTGGCGGCCGCCTTTTTTTGTTGTGCGGCGCTGACGTTCGGCTGACCCGGCGCTGGGGGCGCCCTGACCCAAGACTGCCGGAAGGTAACAAAACGGACACGTCCGTTAACATTCCGGTAATGGATGTTGCATTCTATTAACGAACGGCTCGTAGATACCCCGACAAATTCTAGTGATACGGAAATAGTTGCAGCGGGGTGTCAGACCTCGCGAGAGGCGTTGTAGGAACGGAGTCTCACCGCTAGTGGGCATGTCGGTCGGCGCAAATGATGCAGCCAATATGATGAACAAGTCATCGATGGTGGGTTACACCCAGCATCTGCGTGCTGATCAGCAAGTCAAGGAAACCGACAAGTCCAAAGAGACCGAAAAAGCCCGTGACTCCGACGCCGAAGCCACCACCGCGGAAAACACCACCAGTGTCGGCTCCTCGTCCGGCGCCAGCCGCACCAACCAGGCGCGCCGCAATGGCCAGGAGGCCGGCGGGCTGCACCGCCTGGGTCGCGGCCAGGTCGAGTGGCAAAATCAGGAGCGCAACCAGGGATCCGAGTGGCTGCCGCCCACGCTGCGTCCCCAGGCCAAAGGGGCCGGCGGCAATGCCTACAACGTCCCCTACTGGCTCCTGTCGAACGGCTCCGAGCAGCCGCACAGCGAAAATCCCCAGGCCGCGCACAAGCGCCTGCTCAACGGGCTGAAGAACATGGTGCACACCGAGATTCAGCAGTACATCAAGTCCAACGAGCCTCCCTACGCCAAGAAGACGCTGCGCGAGATCTACAACGTGCTGCAGGACGACAGCGCCCCGGTTCAGGCGGGGCCCCGCCCCAGCCAGAATCAGAACCTGAACGGCGACCCGGTGGGCTTTACGGCCACCAACTTCAGGCGCGCCCAGAGCACGTTCGCCATGCTCCACGACGAGAGCGCGGGGCCCGGCGAAGAGTTCGAATCGGTCGCCTGAGACCGTGCTCTGACCTTTTGTTAACATGCGGCCCCTTATGCGGATGGCATGGAACGGCTACCATGCGGATCGCAGAAAGATAAGGGGACAATCGAATGAACGTTGCGCCGGCAAACAACGGAGCCACCACGGCCGCCCAGAACAAGAAGTGGACCGTGCTGCTGTATTCAGCCTCCGACAATGACCTGAAGCCCTACATGCTCGACGACATCAACGAGATCGAGACGGTCGGCTCGGACGCGTACACCAACCTCATCGCGCAGGTCGACGAGGGCAGGGGCAAGGGCGCGACCCGCTACATGCTGGAAAAGGACGGCGATCCCAACCGCATCAACTCCCCGGTGCTGCAGCAGTTGGGCTCCACCAACATGTCCGACCCGGCTTCGCTGGCCGATTTTGTGGAGTGGGGCATCAAGAATTATCCCTCCGAGCACGTGATGGTCGTGCTCAGCGATCACGGCGACGGCTGGAAGGGCGCGCTGCAAGACTACAGCCACAACGGCTGGATGGATCTCAAGAACATCCGCGAGGGCCTTGAGGAAGCCCAGCGCCGCACCGGCAAGAAAATTGACGTGCTTGGCTTTGACGCGTGCCTGATGGCCTCCACCGAAGTGGCGCACGAATTGAAAGACACCGCCGACTACCTTATCGCCTCCGAGGAGACTGAAGGGGTGGACGGCTGGCACTACACCAACCTGCTCAATCCGAATCTGCTCAAGAACCTCAAGCAGATGCAGATGCTGAAGATCAACGTGGAGCCGCGCGAGCTGGCCGTGCTGGGCGTGCGCTCGGCGGAAGCCAAGCAGGGGGTGCTGCCCACCATGTCGGCCGTCGACATGGCGAAGGTGCCCGGCGTGGTGGCCGCGGTGGATCGCCTGGGCCGCGCCATCGTCAACACGACCGACGATGTGGGGATTCTCAAGGACATCTCCTCGGAAACCCAGGAATTCACCGGCTACAAGGACGCCTACGATTTCGCCGGCCGCGTGCAAACCAGCGTCCGCGTAAAGGACATGGAACTGCGCCGCGCCGCCAGGGAAGTAAAAGACGCGGTGCGCCAGGCGGTCATCGCCGAGGAACACTCCGACGAATATCCCAACGCGCACGGGCTCACGCTGGAAATCTCCCGCTGGGGCACGCCGTCGGGCTACACCGACACGAAATTCGGGCAGGAAACGTCCTGGCCGCAGGCCCTGGACAAGCTGGGGGGGTCGTAAATCGAGGCCTTCCGGGCAGGGCGCGAACGTTTGGCGGTCCCTCCGTGTCCGCCTGTTAACATTGGCGATCGATCGGCGGGGGCGGCGAGTGCTATACTGCGGCCGGCCACCGCGTCGCGGTGCAGCCGTGCTCGGCGTCGTCGTCGAGGTCCAACAATCTCCGGAGGTTTTTTTTCGATGATTTCCAGTGTTCGCCCAACCCTTTTGGGAACGACCCCGGCCCCCGCGCCGCGGCGCGACGAGGCTGCCGAGCTGTTCGGGGCGCTTGACGAGGCCATCCCCGAGATGCACGACGCGCTGGTGGCTGCGCCCTTGCTGGTGCGCCCGCAACTGGTCACCGCGTCCGCGCTGGTCAAGGACCAGTTCATGCAGGAAGTCCTTGGGATCAGCGCTCTTCCCGCGCTGGCCGAGGAGTGCCACCACGCCGCGATCGCCGCGCTGGCGGCCGGCCTGACCGCGGGCGCGATTGACAACGTCCTGCTGCTGACCGCGCTGAACACGCCCGCGCCGGCCGTCCCGCCCGCGCCCGCTCCCGTTGCTCCCACCGCTCCGCCCGCGACGAACAGCGGCGTGACCGACGAGCTGAAGGAAAAACTCGACGCGCTGATGGCCGAGCTGGCCGAAGCCGCCACGAAGGCCCAGGAGCAGCTCAAGGTGCTTGGCCCGCGCGCCCTGCAGGCCACTTCGTACGGTCAGAAGCGCCTGGCCTCGGGCCTGCTCGACCAGGCCGAGCGGTTCGCGGACCATCCGAACACGCCGGTGTCCGCCTATCAGGCCTACCTCGCCTCCATGTACGCGCTCGGACACGGCATCGCGGCCAACGACGTGGTGCTGACCGTGGTTGCGAACCAGGCGCCCCAGCAGTACCCGTAAGGCCCTCGCTCGGCCCGTGACACTACACGGTGAGGAGTGTCACGGGCTGACACTCCACGCTGTGTAGTGTCACCGGCGGACTGGCTTTCGGGGCTGAAGGAACCGACTGTAAGTGGTCGAACGTACACTGCATGCAGCCGCCCATCAAGGGACGCGGGACGAGCGACAATCCGAGCGGTCGCTTCGAGAAGATCGCCTATGAGGTGAACGAGTACGCCGACGATCCGTTCGACGATCCGGCCCCGGTCACGCAGTTTCTACGTGACGACTCGAAAACGCTCATCACCTACAACGACAGCCCGGACGTGGGCTTCGACGCAAGCATCAACGTGTACCGCGGATGCGAGCACGGGTGCATCTACTGCTTCGCGCGGCCCACCCATGAATTTCTCGGGTTTTCCCCGGGACTGGATTTCGAGACGCGCATCCTGGTGAAGGAAAACGCGCCGCAGTTATTGCGCGAAGAGCTGTCATCCAGGAAGTGGAATCCGCAGGTGCTGGCGATGAGCGGGGTGACCGATCCGTACCAGCCCATCGAGCGAAAATTGCGGCTGACCCGACGCTGCCTGGAAGTGCTGGTGGAGTTCCGCAATCCGGTGTGCGTGATCACGAAAAGCCACCTCGTGACGCGGGACACGGAGCTTTATGCCGAGCTGGCTGGTTATAACGCGGCCATGGTCAATATTTCGCTCACCTCGCTCGACGAGCGGCTGGCGCGCGTGCTGGAGCCCCGCGCGGCCGCCCCGGAGCGTCGTCTGGCCGCGATCCGCGCGCTCTCCGAGGCGGGCGTGCCGGTGCGTGCGCTGATGGCGCCGATTATTCCGGCGATCAATGATCACGAATTACCGGCCATGGCGATGGCTGCCCGGGAGGCGGGCGCAAAATTTGCCGGCTACGTCGCCCTGCGCCTGCCCTACGGCCTGAAGGATTTATTTTCCAACTGGCTGGAGCAGCATTTCCCGGACCGCAAGGAGCGCGTGCTGTCCCGCCTCCGCTCTATGCGCGGCGGAGAATTGAACGATCCGAATTTCAAGACGCGCATGCGCGGCGAGGGCGCCTACGCAGACCAGATCAAGGCGCTCTTCAAAATCGCCTGCCGCAAGGCGGGCCTGTCCGACGGAGGAAAGGACCTCTCGGTGGACGCCTTCGAGCGCCCCGGCGCGCGCCAGCTGGAGCTGTTCTGACTCTAACGGCCGCCGGCCGCCTGAACGGCAACATCCCCGCAACATGTGGCGGCGCGCCACATGTCATGATGTCACCGCCATGCAAGTCTCGTTCAACCTGGCCCACGCGGTCCAGCGGTATGCGGCGGCGGCGCCTCCGCCCGCGCCGTCCGATCCGGTCGATCGCGTCGACCTCGACGACGCCGCGCGCATCATCCACGACACCACGCTGCACAAGCCCGACACCGTGTGGCGCTTCAAAGGCGACGGCTGGATGTACGAGCCCGCCGTGGGCCCCGACAAGACCGTGTACGTCGGATGCGGCGACCACCACCTGTACGCGTTCAATCCGGACGGCTCGTTGAAGTGGAAGAAGCCGGCCGGTTTCGTGATGTCCGCGCCCGCGTTCGGGCCGGACGGCACCGTGTACGTGGGCAACAACGAGGGCGAGCTGGTCGCCCTGAGCGGGGATGGTGCGGAGAAATGGCGGTTGGGCATGGGGTGGAGCGGCGGCGCGCCGACTGTGGGCCCCGACGGCACCATTTATGTGGGCGCCGGCTCGAACAAAGTTTTCGCGATCACCCCCCGCGGCGACGAGAAGTGGCACGCCGAAACGCGCGGCGGCGTGAAGGCGCGTCCCCTGGTGACTGATGGGCGCGTCGTCGTGGGCGACCTTTTCGGCACCCTGCACGCGCTCGACGCCAACAGCGGGAAATCCCTGTGGACAAAGGACACGCACGAGGGCTTCAACGCCGAGGTCGCGCGCGGCGCGGACGGCTCCATCCTCATGACTCGCTGGAAGTCGCTGGAGGCGCTCGATCCCGCAACCGGCAAGGTCCGCTGGGCTACCCCCGCCAGCCCGGCCCGCAACGCAGGCCTCGCGGTGCTGTCCGACGGCACCATCTACGTCCCCTCCTGGGACGGCACCATGCGCGCTTTCGATGCCGACGGCGAAGAGCGCTGGTCGTGCAAGACGCCCGGAACGCTCGCCACCACGCCCCGCGTGGCGCCCGACGGCAGCATCGTGACGCGCGACACGAAGCGCCGTATCTGGACCTTCACCTCTTACGGCAAGGTGGCGTGGTCGCAGCAGACCCCGTCCGACTATTCGGAAGGGATCATGTGCGATCCGTGCGTCGGGCCAGACGGGACGGTGTACGCGGGAAGCAACGACGGCTCTTTGATGGCGATTCGCTTCCGCACTTTCGAGCAGCGCATCGAGGACCTCCAGGGAACGGCGAAAGGGCCGCGGCCCACCATCGAGGTCGGGGACGAGTGGATCATCATCGGCGGGGTTCGCATCCCGGTCCGCCAACCGTTGGTTTAAATTACTACCAGAGTGTGAAGGACTCAGAAGAGACACTTCTCAAATCTCTTCAGCCTGGGAACCCGATCGCGCCTGACCCGCATACCCCCAGGACGCGAACGGGTTCCCGCCTTTCCAGCACTTTTTCAGGGCGCTTGCCTAGCCGTCTGGAGAGTCTGCGCTGCACGGCTGCCGAGCGCGGCGTGATTCGCGCCAGCGTAGTGGCCACCTTTGACTCCGAGGTCACCATGGCGCTCGATCATTTGCAAGGCCGCGCCAACACCGCTCGAGAGTTCGAGTACCTGCAGAGATTGGCCGCGGATTGCGGCGATTTTGCGCGGGCGGCCCCCGATCTGGAGCTGCTGCAGAGCGTTATTGACGCCCATCCGCAGATTCCCGCTGAGCAGGTGTTGGAGTTCCTGGGGACGTTCCGCAAGGCGGAGTCGAACAATCCCAGCGCGACGTCTGACCTGCGCAAGCCGATGGAGCACGTGGCGGCCCAGTCCAACCCGCGCGCGATGGTGGAGGCGATTGTCGGTCTGCAGGTGGGCGGGCGCAACACGAAAGAGGCGTTCGAGTTTGAGAAGCGCCTGGAGGCGTTGGGATGTCCCGCCACCGCGGTGCGCTCCGCTCTCGTGTTGGTGCTGGCCGAGCGCGGCACCTATGAAGACGGGCACCTGCTGAGCGCGCTCGATGCGCTGAAGGGCCGCAAGGACGCCGAGGAAGGCTACCGCGCCTTCCTGGCGCTGATGAAGGTCACTACCCCCGAGCAAGCCGAGAACGATCTGCGCGATATGCTCGCTGTGCCGGGCATGCCCCTGGTGGAAAGCGGCACGCACGCCGTGGCCTTCCGCAAAGTGGATCCGAATCGCAATCGTAACGGTTACAACCGTACCTACTGCAGCTTGAGAGGCGTGCTCGAGCACGTCGCCGCCGCGCCGGATCGCTCGGCGGCGGGCGCCCGGCTGCTGGCGCTACAACAGGGTGGCCGCGACGCCGCGCAGACTCTGGAATTTGATCGTCGGCTCGAAGCGCTCCCATGCGCGGACGGCGAGCGGCTGACGATCCGCGGAGTAGTCACGGGGTTTCTCAAAAATACCGACGCGTATTACGACGGCGGGCTCCTCAAGGCGCTCGACGCATTGCAGGGCAGGGCTCGGGTGGCCGACGAGTTCGCCGCGTTCCAGGCGATGCACGCGATTGTTTCCAACTTTGATCAGGCGGGGAGCGACCTGCGCACCGCGCAGAAACTCTCGGAAAAAATCCCGCTCGCCGAAGCCCTCGGCCACTTGAGCGCATGTCGCCAAGCCGATTCCGGTCGTGGCACGGATCTGAAAAGAGTACTCAGCCACGTCATGAGCCAGACGGATGCCGGCGCGCGCGAAGCCATGCGCCAGGCGCTCATCGGCCTGCAGCGGTCTGGACGAACCGCGGAACAGGCCCTCGAGCACCAGATTCGCCTTGAGGCGCTGGGATGCCCGACCACCGCGCTGCGGCCGGCCTACGAGAAACTTCTTGCGGAAATCTACAGCGGCGAAGACGACACCCTGCTGGGCATGCTGGATGCCCTTAAGGGCCGCGCCGATGGCGAAGCCGGCTTCAAAGCGTTCAACGACCTGGGAGTCACGAACCGTCGCACCGCGCTTGGCGACTTGAAAGCCGTCATCGCTGCGGCCGACGCGCATCACGTCGAGGTGAGCGACATCGCCGCGCACGCGGTGGCGCTCCGCTCCGTGGACCCGCAACGCCAGCAGTATCAGCCGAATTACTGCACGCTCGACGCGGTCCTCTCGCACATTGCCCAGGCCCCCAGCACCGCGGGCCGCGAGGAACGCCGCGCGCAGTTGATCGCCTTCCAGCAGCAGGCGACCAGTCGAAGCATGCAGCGCGCCGTCAACGATCTCGCGCTGGTGCAAAAGCAGCAGCACGTCCCCTTCGCGGAAGCGCTCGGACACGTGCTGGCCTTGCACGGATCGAACGGGGTACAGGTGGACTTCGACAAGCCGCTGGCGCACATTCTCGCCCAGCCGGACGCCGGCGCGCGAGAAAAAATGCGCGCCGCCATCATGGAACTGCAGGCCGGCAGCCGCGATCCGGTGCAGGCGCTGGCCCACCAGAAGGGCCTCGAGGCGCTGGGCTGCTCAGGCCTCCGCGGCGAATGGATTGCGCTTCTGAAAGACATCTACTCCAACCAGGACCGAGTGCTGCTCGGCGTGCTGGATGCGCTCAAGGGACGCGCCGACGGCGCCGACGGCTTCAGGGCTTTCGCGCGGTCGCGCGCGGTCACCAGCAGCGTCGAGTGCGCCGCGCAGGATCTCAAGACGGCGCTGGAACAGGCCGCGAAGCACGGCGTTTCGCTCGCGGTCGCCGGAAATTGCGTGGCCTCGCTGCGCGAGGTGGATCCGTCCTGCGGATATCACAGTCCCAGCTACAGCGACTTGAGCGAAGCGGTGGAATATG
>Ga0194131_10009467_pt1 | contig 12301 bp, 16 predicted proteins | sample TA2KigO120mmetaG_FD_148631 | JGI IMG/M metagenome (GOLD analysis project Ga0194131, IMG submission 148631) | Freshwater microbial communities from Lake Tanganyika, Tanzania - TA2015053 Kigoma Offshore 120m | ecosystem: Environmental > Aquatic > Freshwater > Lake | place: Tanzania: Lake... | reverse complement strand
TTCAAGTCGGTGACTACTCCGCGGGCGACACGCACGATGTCGGCCGGTGCGGCACCGAAGTTGTCGTTCCATGTTCCGGCTGCTGCCCACACCTCGTCGTATTGCAACAAGTCCGGGTCTACAAACACGCGCAGTTGAGTGCTGTGTCCAAAGGGCGGCACGCCGCGTTTGGGTTTGGAAACCCAAGGCCCAGTTCAGAAGATCAACGACTCCGCATCAACATCCCAGAGACTGCTCTTCCGTTGTTCAAACTTTGTCACAGGGCTGTGCCCTGTGTACGGAATGCATTAGGCCGGGTTGAAGTCAACAGAGATCACGCACTACATCGACCATCTGCTCTCTAAGCCATCGATGGGCCGAGTCATCGTCTTGTCGATCATGCCACGTGAGACACACGTCAAATGTCGGCAGTGTCAGAGGAATCCCCATCGAAACAATTGGCAACGCTCGTGCCATCGTCGTTGCAATCGTGCGAGGAACTGAGCCAAGCAAATCAGTAGTCGAGACAAGATGCGCTGCCACAACGAAACTGGTCACCGTTATGATGTGCTCGCGGTCAAGTCCAACCTCAGCGAGAGCGGTATCGATCGGGCCGGTTCTCTTACCAACGGGAGAGACAGTCACATGATGTGCCTCAGCGAAGCGGCGACGAGTCAATCGATGCCCTGCAAGCGGATGATCCTTGCGAACAATCGCAACGAAGCGATCAGTGAGTAAAACCTCAGACGTCGTATCCCGGTGTTCCTCCACATGAACACCGATTCGTACATCTATTTCGCCGTTCCGCAAATGGGTGACGTAGTTGGGATCATCACGAAGGAAGTCAATGTCCACCGCAGGGGCTGCAAGACGCACCCGTTCCATGAGTGGCAGAGCAAGGACGGCAATGATCGATTCATCAGCACGTATGGCAAAACGCCGCTTGAGGTTGACCGGATCCGATGGCGCCGACGGTCGAAGTACCTTGAGCGCTTCCCCCAATGCAGCTTGAGTGGGCCCGCGAAGACTTTTGGCAAGTTCGGTTGGCACAAGTTCGCGCCCTGCTCGCACGAACAAGGGATCGCCGAGAACCTTGCGGAGCCGACCAAGAGACCGAGACACCGCCGGCGGTGAGAGGTGCAGCCGCGCGGCGGCGCCCACCACCGAGCCCGTATCGAGGAGCGCGTCGAGAACCCGTAGAAGATTGAGATCGATGTCTGCCGACTTCATTGATGCAACATTCATTGACGCCATGGTGTCACGCCTACTGAATGGACCGTACTCGACGATTGGAAAGGCTTCCGCGAAGTAGCCGGCTCAGAGTCCGCCGGTGGACCCAGACGTGCGGCAGCACCGCCACGGTTGCGACGATGGAAATCGGGCCATGGCCGAGTGAGTAACTGTCACCCGCTCCCCAAAACACAAGACCCGTCACCGTGGCCAGTGCCATCGAGAGTGCCGTCGCTTGGTTCACCACGGCCTTCGACCGTCGGGGCGGGCGGCGGTAGGCCCGCCAGTTGTGCTTGACGTGATGGAGCACAATCACTGTGAAAGCGAGAGAGACAACAGAGTGAAGGAGGGCTCCGCTTTCGTGGGTCAGAAACGATGCAACTAGTCCAACGACGAGAAGTACGTCGGAAACCACACGTTCGGTACGGTCACTCATCCGAGAAACACGCTCACTTCGAGTCCGTCATCGAGGGGCAGACCAACTGAAACGTAGGAGTTGGTTGCGCCACGCACGTAGTCCACATACTCAGCGCAGAGGTCTGGAAGGAGAAGTGTGTCGTCAGCGACAACGATGGCTCCGGCCACGAAATGCCGTTCGAGCGAGCGCAACAATGGGAGATACAGGCCCTTCCAGCCGTCCAGGAAGAGGAGTGCGACACCATCGGAAAGATCCGTGAGCGTGTCGAACGCATCCCCGACTCGGAGGTCAATCCTGTCGGCGAGACCTGCGTCGTCAAAATTCGCACGTGCGAGGTCGATCTTGGAGAGCTCCATCTCGGTTGTTATGACCGGCGATTCTTCAGGGCCGACTGCAGCGGCAAGATAAAGCGTCGATAAACCATGAGACGTACCAAACTCGATGATTCGCCCCAACGGTCGCGACATCGCAAGGAGATGAAGAAGTCGTCCTGCATTCGGATGTATCGGCATAAACGCACCTGCGAGCAGGTCTGCCATCTCTTGGTCCGTCGACGCACCGCGTTCACCTGCTGCGGCCAAGACGTCCGGGATAACCGCGGCATCATGCGCATCAGCAAGTTCGTGGAGTCTCATGAGTACTTGGGAGACCCTGGGGTCATTCAGTCTGGATGTTCTCTTTGCAGTCACAACACAAGTGTGCATCCGTGTGTCTACATCGGAAATTGAAAAGATCTGACGACACCATTGCGTCAGACGCAACTCCTAACAAGCGCGACAGATGCATACCTTTGTCTTTGACAACCCTTCCTCACTCCAAACGATTCAGCGGGGTACATTGAGGCCTGTGTAAGACTGAACACATGAACGCAATAGGTTATGTCGGTGCCATCATCTCCATCGTCGCCGGATGTCTTGGACTCATCTGGCCGAAGCAGGTGAGCCGAACGATCGGACTGCAGATTCCGGGGCGGCTCGGGCAGTCTGAAGTGCGCGCAACCTACGGCGGACTCTTCATCGGCGCTGGTGTCGCCGTCGTGCTTGTCGCCAGTAGCGATGCCGCGTTCGTACTCGGAGCGGCGTGGGCTGGAGCCTTTATTGCACGAGCGATCTCATTCGTTGTCGATGAATCACATACGAAAGAGAACATCGCAGGTCTCCTCATTGAAGCCGTGATGGCAACACTGTTGATTCTCGCCTGAGCAATCAGCCGCGTTTCAGGTCGGTGACCACCGCGCCGCTGGCAAGCACGAGATCGTTCGGTGCAATCGGGAACACGTCATTCCACGTTCCCGCCGCAGCCCACACTTCGTTGTATTGCAACAAGTCCGGATCTACGAACACACGCAGTTGACTTGAGTGACCGAAGGGAGGCACGCCACCGATGGGGTAGCCAGTTGCTTCCCGCACGGCGTCGGCGTCGACACGCGAACATTTCGACCCACCAGCGGCTGCGGCGAGCTTCTTTTCATCCAATTGATTCGCGCCACTGACATAAGCCATCACGATTTCGCCATCGACCGCGAACACGAGGCTCTTGACGATTTGCCCGATCTCCACACCGATGGCGGCCGCCGCGTCGGCGGCGGTCTTCGTGCCGTCGGGAAATCTCCGAGTGGTTATTTCTAGGCCCGCTTTTCGCGCCGCTTCCACCACGCGCACGACGTTGGGGTGCACAGTCTCGCTCATCGATCGACCTTGCTGACGGCCGCGAAAATGTCGTCGATCAGCGCGGCCAAACGATGATCACGACCGGTCACTCGACCCTTGTCGTGACTGATCAGGGTGATCGAGACCCGGTCGTAGCTGTTCGACCAGTCAGGATGGTGATCCATTCGCTCGGCCTCGGCCGCCACGAACCCCATGAATCGCCAAGCAGTAGCGAAGTCCGAAAACCGGCCCGATGCAGACCGGTGTCGTCCTCGGACCACCCCTCCGGTGCCCCACTTTCCGCGTTGCCTTCTCCGCCGACGAATGTCACCTTCACATTGAACCATCTCGAATCGGTCTGGCGGGCGGTGTCGCCATCGAGCCCGCCGAGGGACAGTAGCCCCGCGGGGAGACGATGAACCGGTCCCGCCCGTTCGGCGCGAGGGCCCGGCCCGGGTACAGAGACCGCGGGGCCGAGGTTCCGGAGGCGAGGCACGAGCGACGCGAACCCAGTGGATCATCGAGCATTCGTCACGACCGATGTCACACAGGAGTCGCGACGGCGTGTGGGACGAGGACGAGAACCGAAATAGTCTCGGCTCGAGACACAACGATGTATCTTTCCTCGCAGTCCCGGTGCCAACGCCACAGGTGCGCCGAGTCACTTTTTCGACAGGAGAAGCCTTGATCAAGAACACTCTCAAGACGACAATCTTGCTCTCCGGGCTCGGTGGGCTGATCGTCGCGGTGGCGGCGGTGCTCGGTGGAGGTAGCAGTGGCGCGGTGATGATCGGTTTGGTCATCGCCCTCGTCATGGTGGGCGGCAGTTACTGGTACAGCGATCGACTTGCACTTCGCTCGGCTCGGGCAGTCGTCATCACTGAGGCCGACGCACCCGAGTTCCACCGAATGATCGAATCACTCGCCGCTCGGGCCAACATGCCCATGCCGCGCGTCGCCATCTCGCCCAGCGAACAGCCGAACGCCTTCGCTACCGGTCGCGGACCGCGCAACGCAGTGGTATGTGCCACGCAGGGCCTCCTGCGATCGTTGCCCCACGACGAACTCGAAGGTGTGATGGCCCACGAGTTGATGCACGTTCGCAATCGCGACATTCTCATTGGTTCGGTGGCGGCGGCCGTGGCCACCGCCATCTCGGCCATCGCGCAAATGGCCTACTTCGCCGCCCTGTTCGGTGGCGGTCGCGACGACGAGGACCGCCCCAACCCGATCGCGCTGTTGCTGATCACGATGCTCGCGCCCATCTCAGCGTCGCTCATTCAAATGGCCATCAGTCGTAGTCGCGAATTCGAGGCCGACCGCTCGGCCGCCGACCTTCTCGGAACCGGCGTGCCGTTGGCCCGAGCCCTCGAACGTATCGAGACCATGGCCCGGCGCATTCCCATGGACGTGTCGCCGGCCCAGGCACAGGCCTACATCCACAATCCTCTGGCCGAGTTCCAAGGTCGCCGTCGCGGTGGTGCAAACATGACGCGCCTGTTTTCGACACACCCCAGCACCGACGAGCGCATCCGCCGACTGCTCAGCCTCTGACGCTCACTTGACGGCGGTGGGTGCGACCGGTCCGCCCACCGCGCGCGTGAACGGCAAAGGGGTAGCGGTGAGCAAAAAGTCGTACTGACCATCGGTCGCACAGTCGGCGGCCAGTGCATCCAGAGCCCAGTTCTGACCTTGCGTCAGGCCGATGTCGCGGATGTTGATCATGTGCACGGGCAACATGGCGGCCGGATCCTCAGGCGGGTAGCACTCGAAGACGATGGTGTCGGTCGCCACGATCGCCACGTCATGATCACGAATCCATTCGATGCTCTTCTGACCGAGGCCCGGAGTCGGATACGAATAGTGCACCTTGTTGCCCACGCGCAACCAGTGCTGGTGTCCGGTGCGCACGCAGACGACGTCGCCTGGCATCACGGTGATGCCACCGAGCGCAGCCGCTTTGTCGAGATCGTCTCCGCCAATGGCGTGGGCATCATCGAAGAAGTCGACGCCATGAACGCGAGCGATGTCGAGCAGAATTCCCCGCGATACGACCGGTCCAACCTTCTCGATACCCAATTCGGTGCTTCCGGTCTCGTCGGTGGTGGTGTCGGAAAGACCGTTGTAGAGCAGGCCGTCGTACCCGACGTGCGCCAGCGAGTCGAGGTGGGTGGAGGCCTGGACACCCATGGTCACCACGTCGTCGCTGGAAGTGAAGTCTCCCGGGTCCCCGGACATCGAGTGGTTCAACGAAATCATCTTGCGCTCGGGGTTCACGCGACCGGGGATGAACCCCAATTGGGGTCCGTCCTCGTCGAACGGGTAGGTGAGCGAGAACACCTTGCCCTGACGCGCCGCGGCCATCCCCCGCCGCACCGCCTCGTCGTCGATGAGGTTCAAGGTGCCCCGTCGATCGTCGGCGCCCCATCGTCCCCAGTTGGAAACCCGGGCCGCCGTCTCGCGCAAGTAGTCGGGCATCGTCACAGCGTTTCTCCCGTCAGCCGAATACCAAATCAGCCATGGTCCGCAAAGTGTCCGGAGAACCACCGATGATCAGCGTGGTCACCTTGCTCTCCTTCCATGCCGCGAGGTCGTCACGAATCTTTGCGGCCGGGCCGACCAGACAGATCTCGTCCACCATCTCCTTGGGCACCGCGGCGATGGCCTCGGCCTGCTTGCCGCTCAAGAACAGGTTCTGGATCGTGTCGACGGCTTCTTCGTACCCGAGGCGGCGGAACACATCAGCGTGGAAGTTCATCTCCTGGGCGCCCATACCGCCGACGTACAACGCGATGGTCGGACGGGCACGGTCGTAGGCGGCCTCGATGTCGTCATCGATGAAAGTGGTCGCCATGGCCAAAATCTCGAAGTCATCGGGGGTGCGACGTGCACCCGGTCTGGCGAATCCCTCCGCGAGGTGCTTGGCGTACATGCCCTCGTGACGGGGTGCATAGAAAATGGGGAACCAACCGTCGGCTATCTCGGCCGCCAACGCGACGTTCTTCGGACCCTCGGCACCGAGGAAGATCGGCAGATCCGCACGGACCGGATGGGTCATCACGTTGAGAGCCTTGCCCAAACCCAAACCATCACGAGCGGGGATCGGATACTCCGGCCCGGCATTCGACAGACGCTCCTCACGCTTGAGAATCTTGCGAATGATGTCGACGTACTCGCGGGTGCGTGCCAGGGGCTTGTTGAAGCGCTGTCCGTACCAGCCCTCCACCACTTGGGGCCCACTCACACCCAGACCCAGACAGAAGCGTCCGCCCGACAGGTGATCCATGGTGATGGCTGCCATCGCGGTGGCCGTTGGCGTACGCGCCGAGAGTTGAACGATGTTGGTGGCAAGGCGCAACTTGGTGGTGCCTGCGCCCCACCACGCCAACGGAGAGATGGCGTCGCTACCCCACGACTCAGCGGTGAAAACCGAGTCGAAGCCGAGGGCTTCGATCATCTTCAAGGTTTCGGGCACGCCCACCGGCATGGACCGACCCCAGTAACCGATGTGCCAGCCGAGCCTCAAATCCTTCGTCATGGACAAATCATCCTAGTTGGCAAGGACATATCCGCTGGTCTTCTGCTAGAACCAGAGGGAGCCAAGCCAGGAGTCGAAATGGAAATTGGATACACCGAAGAGCAGGACGCCATGCGCGCCGAGCTTCGTGACTACTACGAGAAATTGCTGGACGAGGCCACCGTGGCCGAACTCAACACCAGCCACGGCATCGGCAAAGCGCCGCGTCGTGTCTGGAAGCAAATGTGTGCCGACGGGTGGGCCGGAATCGGTTGGCCGAAGGAGTACGGCGGTCAGGGTCGAAGCGCCATAGAACAGTTCATTTTTTTCGACGAGTCCATGCGCGCCGGCGCGCCGGTTCCCATGCTCAGTATCAACACCGTCGGCCCGACCATCATGAACTTCGGCACCGACCAGCAGAAGGAGTTCTTCCTTCCCAAGATCCTGGCCGGTGACGTCCACTTCTGCATCGGCTACAGCGAACCCAATGCCGGTACCGACCTCGCCTCGTTGCAGACCCGCGCCGTGCGCGACGGAGACGTGTACGTGGTCAACGGGCAGAAGATGTGGACATCGCTCTCGAGTGACGCCGACTACTGCTGGCTCGCGGTGCGAACCAATGCTGATGCCGCCAAACACAAGGGAATAAGCATTCTGATCATGCCCATGAATTCCCCCGGAATCACCTTGCAGAAACTCAATCTCATCGGCGAGCACGACATCAACGCCATGTTCCTCGACGATGTTCGCATCCCCGTCGAGAATTGCGTCGGTGGCGAAAACAAGGGCTGGACCCTCATCACCAACCAACTGAACCACGAGCGGGTCACATTGTGTTCCACCGGTGTCGTCGAGCGGGCGCTGGTCGATACGTTGGAATGGGCGAAAAAGACCAACCTGCCCGACGGCCGGCGGGTGGCCGATCAGGAATGGGTACAACTGAACCTCGCCCGCGTGCACGCGAAACTCGACGTTTTACGACTCATGAACTGGCAATCGTCCTGGGAGGCGACACAGGGAAAACTCGACGTGGGTCACTGTTCGTCCATCAAGGTCTACGGAACCGAGTTCTACCTCGAGGCCTTCCGGTTGCTGTTCGAGATCCTCGGACCGCCCGGATACCTGAAACAGGGTACGCCGGGGTCGGTCCTGCGGGCCCGCCTCGAGAGCCTCTACCGCGGCATGCTGATCCTCACCTTCGGTGGAGGCACGAACGAGATGCAACGCGACCTCATCACCATGTTCTCACTCGGATTCCCGAGGGCGACTCGCTGATGGACTTCGCGCTGAGTTCCGATCAGAACGAACTTCGCTCCCTGACGCGCCAGATTCTGATCGACACCTGTACCAACGAGCACGTGAAGGCGATTGCCGCCACCGAAAGCGCTACCGACCTGTCGTTGTGGCGCACTCTCGCCGACACCGGCCTCGTGGGCATCGCGATGCCCGAGTCGGTAGGAGGTGGTGGCCTGGGCATCATCGAAGCCTCCGTGGTGCTCGAGGAGATCGGCCGCGTCGCCGCTCCGGTTCCCGCTCTCGCTGTGATGGCCTTGGCCGCACCGGCGTTGGTCGATCATCCCGAATTGCTCGCCGGCGTCGCCTCGGGAGAGGTCATCGTCACCGCGGCCATCCACGAACCAGTGGGAGACGCGTTCACACCCGCCACCGTGGTCGAGAACGGCAAAATCACGGGCACCAAGGTCTGTGTGCCGCACGGCCTCATCGCCGAGCGTTTCGTGGTCACGGCGGCCGATGGTTTGTACTGCGTCGAAGCCAACGACCCGAGAGTGACGATCACCCGACAAGACACCACGTCGGGGGTTCCCGATGCCATGGTCGAACTCAACGCGGCGACCGCGAAATGTCTGGGTAACCCGGGGGCGACACACGCCATGTTGAGTCGCGGTATCTCGGCCGCGACCATCATGACATCGGGCGCGTGCCAAGCCGCGTTGCTGTTGATGGCCGAGTACACCAAGGGCCGTCAGCAGTTCGACAAGGTCATCGCCTCGTTCCAGGCCGTGTCGCAACGCGCCGGTGACGCCTACATCGACACCGAGGGCGTGCGCCTCACCGCGTGGCAAGCCGCGTGGCGATTGAGCGAAGGTCTCCCGGCCGACGAGGCATTGCTGTCGGCGAAGTTCTGGTCGGCCGAGGGGGGCTGGCGCGTGATGCACGGCGCCCACCACGTACACGGCGGCGTGGGTGTGGACCGCGACTACCCCCTGCACCGATTCTTCTTGCTGCACAAGCAACTCGAGTTGCTCCTGGGTTCCACTCAGCCCAGTTTGGCCCGCTTGGGCCGTCTGCTGGTGGGCTGAGTTTCGTGGCACAACCGACCCCCAATCCCCACCCGATCCTTCCGGACAATCCCGAGCACCTACCCATTCACACGCGCAACTACGAGGTGCGCGCGTTCAGGGTGAGCGACAGCGAGATCTTGCTGTGGGGTGCTGTTCGAGACGACAAGCCCGTCGGTATGTACGTGGTCGACGACCCCGAACCGCTCACCATTCACCACATGGTCGTGCAACTGCGGATCTCGTTCCCGTCGATGGAAATCATCGACGCCTCAGCCGAACTGAAGGAGTTCCCACATCACGAATGTCCCGGAATCGGCATCAAGTACAAGCAACTTGTCGGACTCTCCATCGCCCGCGGATTCACCCACAAGGTCCGTGAGATGTTCGGAGGACCACGCGGCTGCACTCACACCACCGCATTGTTGCAAGCCATGGGCCCGGTCGCCACCCAGTGCGGATGGAGCATGCGCGTGCTGAAGATGACCGAGCTGTCCGTTTCGGGGGCGCCGAAGCCCGAGTTCTCTCCCGAATCGCGGGAGCTGGCCTTCAAGTCGAACCTGAACACGTGCCACATCTGGGACGAAGATGGTGAACACGTGAGAACCATCCGCGCCGGTGGAGACATCGGCGCTCCGCTCTCGGTCACGAAACGGTTGATCAAGTTGGGTCGCGATCCCGGCGAATGGAATCGACTTCGCGGCTGAACGAGTCAGGCGTAAGGAAAATCGACGTTCTCAGCCAATGCGAACTGGATGGTGTCGATCAATACCGCGATCTCGGCGAAGTCCGGGTTTCTGGTGTTCACCAGAGGCGGTGCGAGCCCGATCGACTCCTTCACGGCGGCACCGTCCCGCAGTCGCTCGACGAGGAAGGAGAATTCGTCGGTGTTCAACGAAGTGCGAACCGTCCAGCGCATGACCCGGGCCAGGTCGGGAAACTTTCGTAGCACATCCACACCGGACACTTGCGCCGCCAGGGCCGCCAGCAACTGGCGCTGTCGACCCATCCGTCCGTAGTCGCTGTCTCCGCTCCGCGAACGAACGAATCCGAGCGCCACCGTGCCGTCCATCTCGACCACGCCGGGACCGATCTTCGGCGGATAGTCGTGCTTGGCACCGGGCACGTTGCCGGGCATCGAAATCGTCTCGTCCAAGGTCATGGTCACACCACCCAAGACATCGACCAATTCGAGGAAGCCTTGCATGTTCACCAAGACGTAGTCGTCGATGGTGACGTCGAAGGAGTAGCTCAAGCCAGAGGCCAGCGCCACCGCTTCGGGTTGCAGTTCTCCGCGAGCGTAGGTGGACGCGACTTCGTCACGGGTCAAGACGTAGGGATAGATCGCATTGGCTAGGCCGTCGAAACCCTTCGGAAATTTCCCGGCCATGGCCGACTCCGGGGGGAAGCGCACGCGATTCAGGTTGCGCGGGATCGACACCATGGCGACACGACCCGAGTCACGATGAATGATGACGAGGATCATGGAGTCGGTTCGCAAGGCCCACCGACCCGGACCTTCATCTCCACCGAGCAACAAGACCGTGGAGAACTCACCCTCATTCGCGTCACCATTGGCAGTAGCCAACGGGTCCGAACTACCCGACGACACGAACACGTCCGCGATGACCCCGGACAAGTCATGAGCGCGGGTGACGGCATAGGCAGAGGGTGCCAGCAACGCCAGAACCCCCATGACAGCGAGTGAGGTGGCCAAGCGCTTCGGGGACTGCGGATCTCGTGAGCGCACCGCCTCCACCACGGCCACCAATCGGGTGAGGACGAACAGAACCCCCACCACCTCCAGAGCTCGCAGCACGTTGCGATCCAACACGACGCTGGTGATCTCGTTCCGTCGAACAACGAAGACAGCCACAACAGCCACCGGTAGGACGACCCCGCACATCAGGAGGATCAGTGACAGGGCCCGTCGGCGAAAATACGAGGGCCAGCCGGGCAACACGAGACCGGCAAGGACCGACCATGAGGGTCCTCGCGGTGATCCGTCGGTCTTCGACGGGTCGATGCTCGACTCGGACGACACCGAGTCGAGTTTCATCGATAACTCGGCCAGGCGGCGCAGGGCCTTCGGGTCGGATTTCCTCGCCATCGGCAAACCCTACGGCTCGCGACCAGCACGATCCCGTCACCTCTCACCGAAACTCGCACCGTTATGCGAGACTACGCATGTGACTTCAGGCGCTGCATCCGTTCCCACCCTCCATTGGTCCGACGCGAGCGTCGAGGTGCACAAACTCGTCGTTGGCCCCTTCGACAACAACGTGTTCGTCGTGCGCTGCCGATCGACCGGCGACGCGGTGCTCATCGACGCGGCCAACGAACACGAGAAATTGCTGGAGATCAGCGCTCGACTAGGAGTCCGACGGGTGCTGGAAACGCACGGACACCACGATCACATTCAGGCCATTCCCGCCATGCGTGAGGCCGGCTACGAGGTCGCGGTCACGGCCCTCGATGCTCCGATGCTGGGTGACCTCGGGTATGACGTGTTCTTGAGCCACGACGACATGATCGAGGTGGGTCGTCTGCGCTTGCAGTCGATTCTCAACCCCGGTCACACGCCGGGATCGATTTCGTTCCGAGTGCTGGACACTCCGCTGTTGTTCACGGGAGACACCCTCTTCCCCGGGGGGCCGGGGGCGACCAAGTTTCCCGGGGGTGACTTCGACACCATCATCGATTCCATCGACAACCTTCTCTTCGTACACCCCGCCGACACCATCGTGCTTCCCGGCCACGGGACCGACACCACCATCGGCGCCGAACGCCCCCACCTGAGGGAATGGGTGGACCGAGGGTGGTGAATCCCCATCACCCGGTGGGATGGTGACACCCACCTCTGGGTCACGAAACGCCCCCGGTGCATTCCGACGGTCGTCCCCCTTCACGGTTTCGTGGTGAAATCCGACGAATTCCATCGATTCGCAACGCTGTATCGGTGCTGAGTGTCCCTCTTCGAAACTGGTTCGCGTTGGTTCCCGGCAGCATCGGATACCACGTGGCTCATCACGTCGACGCCGGGGTGCCCTTTGGCCACCTGGCGCGGTATCACCAGGAACGAATACCCCCGGTACTGCGACCCGTGGAGCGCCTTGCGCGCCGGTCGTTGATCGAAATGATCCTCTGACGTGGGCCGATGGTCGTATTTCACGGTCCCAAATTTCCACTACGGTCATAGGGGAAATTA
>Ga0194131_10009464_pt1 | contig 12303 bp, 8 predicted proteins | sample TA2KigO120mmetaG_FD_148631 | JGI IMG/M metagenome (GOLD analysis project Ga0194131, IMG submission 148631) | Freshwater microbial communities from Lake Tanganyika, Tanzania - TA2015053 Kigoma Offshore 120m | ecosystem: Environmental > Aquatic > Freshwater > Lake | place: Tanzania: Lake... | reverse complement strand
TGCCAAGCGTAGGCGTTGTGCAACGGCTTGATTTTTTGTCAAATCGCGGCGGTGATGCGCGTCGCGAAAACTATCTTTTTTCTATGAAGAGTGCTGTTGTTACCAACACACTCGAACGCTTCCGACTAAAGGTTCGCGGTGCGGATCCGCGCGCTCCGCAGTTGCTCCGCGGTGCCGAGGATCTCGGTGTATCCAACTTGTCGTCGGTGACGGTGGTTGATCTCGTCTTCATTGCCGGCGACCTCGACGACGAGGCGCGCAGCACGCTGCAGACGCTGCTCGTCGATCCGCTGCTACAGATAGGGCAGTGGGTGCATGAGGATGATGTAAGCCACCCCACCGCCGCACGCGTCGTGGAGACCGCTCTCTTGCCGGGGGTGACCGACCCGGTGGCTGCCGAGATTGCGCGAGTGGCGCAGCGTGCCGGGGTGGTGCTGCGCGGGGTGGCGACTGGTCGTCGTTTCGAACTTCACGGCGGGATGGCCGGCGATGGACGTCACGCACTCAGCGACGACAACATCGCTCTACTCGCCACACGATTGCTCGCTAATCCGATCATCGAGCGGTGGTCGATCGACTCGCTCATTGAGCCGACCTTCGTGCCACAGTATGGTGAGGCGCTCGGTAGCCCCGAACTGCTGGCATTCGACGCGGAATCGACGCCCGAGTCACTCGAGAGCATCAACAACAGTCGTGGTCTGGCGCTGGATGTCGCCGAGTTGTTGGCCGTGCGCGATTATTTCGTTGCGCAAGGCCGTCGCCCAACCGATGTGGAAGTTGAGACGATCGCCCAAACGTGGAGCGAGCATTGCGCGCACAAGACGTTTCGCGCGCGCATCAGCCTGAACGGTGTCGAGCGTCGGCAAACGTTGCTCGCCCAGTTGCGGGAATCCACCGAGCGAATGCGACGAGATTTCGTCGTGAGTGCCTTCGATGGCAACGCCGGTGTGGTGAGCTTCGACGGTGTGCGTACCTATGCGTTGAAGTGTGAGACGCACAATCATCCGAGTGCGGTCGAACCTTTCGGTGGGGCCAATACCGGGGTCGGCGGTGTAATCCGCGACGTACTCGGCGCCGATCATCATCCGATCGCCGTCACCGACGTGCTGTGCTTCGGCGAAGCCGATACCGCCTTCGCTGACGTGCCAGAAGGTTCGTTGCACCCGCGCCGAATTCGTGATGGCGTTGTAGCGGGTGTTGCCGACTACGGCAACAAGATCGGATTGCCGACCATTGCCGGCGCAGTCATCTACGACCGTGGATACGTCGCGAACCCGCTCGTGTTTGCCGGATGCATCGGCGTGGCGACGAATTGGTCGGCGGCGACACCACCGCGTGCGCGTGATCGTTGCGTCGTGCTCGGCGGGCGCACCGGTCGTGACGGAATCCGCGGTGCGACGTTCTCGTCGATGACGATGGATGCATCGACGGGTGACGTGGCTGGTGCGAGCGTGCAGATCGGTGACCCGATCATCGAGAAGTTGTTGATTGATGCGCTGGCAGATGCCCGCGGAATGTATCGCAGCATCACCGACTGCGGTGCCGGCGGGTTGTCTTCGGCGATCGGTGAGATGGCGGACGGCGTTGGTGCCCGTATCGAACTTGCGGATGTACCGCTCAAGTACCCGGGTTTGTCGGCGTGGGAAGTGTGGTTGAGCGAAGCCCAAGAGCGCATGGTGGTGGCAGTCGACCCGATGAACGTGCGTAAGTTTCTCAATGTGTGCGCGCAGCACGGTGTGGAGGCCGTTGATGTCGGAGAGTTCACGGGTGATGCGGTGTTGCGTGTGACGGCGCACGGCCACACGGTGCTGCACATTGATACCAAGTTCCTGCACGACGGTCGGCCGCAACGACACATGCTCGCCACTCCGCAGGCTGCAGTGCGTGCCGCAAGCGAGCCCATACCGGTGGGTATCACCGAGCGATCAATCGGTGAATTGTTGCTGGCGCTGCTGTCGCACCCGAACATCGCCTCGAAGGAATCGGTGATTCGCCGATACGACCACGAGATTCGTGGCGCCACGGTGCGCCGCCCGCTCGTTGGTGTGGGCAACGACGGGCCGGGTGACGGTGTAGTGCTTGCCGAACCTGGTGAGCAGGCGGGCATCGCAGTGGGGATCGGCGTTTCTCCGTTCACCGGCGAAGCCGATGCCGAACGCATGGCATGGTTGGCAATCGACGAGGCCATTCGCAACGTGGTGTGCGTTGGCGCCGACCCGACGCGTGTGGCCCTGCTCGACAACTTCTCGTGGGGCGACCCGCGACGCGCAACGACGCTCGGACAACTCGCTGCTGCAGTCGATGGATGCGTGGCGGCAGCGCAGGCGTACCAGAGCCCGTTCGTCTCCGGCAAGGATTCGCTGAACAACGAATGGGTCGATCGTGATGCGACGCGTCGCGCGGTGCCGCCCACCTTGGTGATCACCGCTGTTGCGGCAGTCGACGATGTTGCGGCCACGGTTACTTCCGATGCGACGGGTGCTGAACGTCTGCTCGTGTTGTTGGGTCGCAGCGTGTCGCAGTGGAACGGCAGTCATGCGGGGCGCATTGCCGGCAGCGACGGGCAAATCGTGCCCGAACCCGATGTTGACGCACCGCGGCGCTACGGCCAAGTGCACGCGTTGATTCGACAAGGTGTGATCACCGCTTGCCATGACTGCGCCGAAGGCGGATTGGCGGTCGCCCTGGCCGAGATGCTGATTGGTGGGCGAGTCGGGGCACACTGCGAGCCCATACCCGTGGGCGTCGATGCGTACACGTGGTGGTTCGCCGAAGGTGCGGGCCGACTGCTCGTCGAAGTTTCACCACACGAGGTTTCATTGCTTCAAGAACGAGTGGATGGTGAGGTGACGATCGTTGCCAGGACGACCCCTGACAACACGCTGCGTCTCACCGGTGCAACACCGGATGGTGACACGCTCCTCTCGCTTGAAGAGTTGCGTGCCGCATTCTGCGAGGTTGCTTCGTGACGACGACGCCACTCGCCGTCATCCTCACGGCTCCGGGCACCAACCGCGACCCAGATTTGGTGTTCGCTCTGCAACTTGCCGGCTTTGCCACGCAACGAATCGATGTGCGCCAGGTGTGCGATGCACCGAACGTGTTGCGTAATGCGACAACGGTCGTCGTGGCTGGCGGGTTTTCGTACGCCGATGCGCTCGGTGCCGGTCGGGTGTTTGCGCTGGAAATCGAACACGCACTCGGTGCTGCACTGCGCGATGCAGTGCAACGCGGCACGGCCGTGCTCGGTATCTGCAACGGATTCCAAGTGCTCGTGCGTCTCGGGCTGTTGCCGGGTGATGGTCGACGCGTGGCGCTCGGTCACAACGCCGACGGTGGTTTCGTCTGCAAGTGGGTGACACTCTCGGCGCCCGCATCGCGTTGCGTGTGGACGCGTGGTCTCGACGATGGCATCGAGTGCCCGATTGCGCACGGCGAAGGTCGTTTCGTGTGTGATGATGCAACGTGGTCGGCACTTGTCGACGGTCAGCAGATAGCGCTGCAGTACGCGTCGCCGAACCCGAACGGTTCGCGCGGCGATGTCGCCGGCATCTGTGACCCGACCGGCTTGGTGCTTGGTCTCATGCCGCATCCCGAGAACCATGTGCTGCCTCGTCAACATCCGCATCATGGTCGACGCAACGCCGAGTCTGGGCGCCTTGGCCTGCGGTTGTTGCAGAACGGATTGTCGTATGCCATTGCGTGACATCTCCCTTGAATTACCAGACCGGCGTGAGGGCAAGGTGCGAGTGTCGTGGTCGCTGTCACCTGAGCGGCGTCTCATTGTGACCACCGATCGTTTGTCGGCTTTCGATCGTGTCGTTGCAGTTGTGCCGCACAAGGGGCAGGTGCTGAATCAATTGTCGGCGTGGTGGTTTGCGTCCACGCGCGACATCATCGACAATCACTTCGTGAGTGTGCCCGAACCGCATGCGATGGTGGTCGTGGCTGCGAATCCGCTGCCCGTTGAGGTCGTCGTGCGCGGCGCATTGACGGGTTCGACGTCGACCGCCCTGCTCACGCGGTATCGCGCGGGCGAGCGCGAGATGTACGGCCATCACTTTGCCGATGGTCTCGCACCGCACTCCGAGTTGCCGGTTGCACTCATCACACCAACGACGAAGGCTGTGGGCGGTGCGCATGACGAGCCGCTCACGATTGACGATGTCGTGCGACGTGGATTGGTGGAGGCCGGCGTATGGCGCCGAGTGTGTGTGGCAGCACTCGCGTTGTTCGCCCGTGGGCAACGCATCGCACAACACGCCGGTTTGTTTCTTGCCGACACGAAATATGAATTCGGCATTGACGCCGACGGTCGCCTGCTGTTGATTGACGAGCTGCACACGCCCGACTCGTCGCGCTACTGGGTGCAGAGTTCGCTTGCCCAGCGTCGTGCAGCGGGGCAAGAACCAGAGAGTCTCGACAAAGAGCCCGTGCGTCTCGCCCTTGCTGCACTCGGATACCGCGGGGAAGGTGCGATACCCGAACTCACCGACGATGTCATCATGGCGACTTCGCAACGCTACGTAGCGGCGTACGAACGGCTGACCAACGAGATGTTCGTTGCTGCGCCAGAACCAGATTCGCAAGCACTACTCAGTGCAGTGCAGGAGGCGGTGTGATGCAAGTACGGGATGTTCCGCGCGAAGAGTGCGGGGTGATCGGCATCAGTTCCACCGATCAGCACGTAGCACAGCAGGCGTTCTTCGGGCTCTTTGCGTTGCAGCACCGCGGCCAAGAAGCCGCTGGTATCGCGGTCGCCGACGGTGCGATGGCGCGGCTGCACAAAGATGTCGGTCTCGTCGGTCAGGTGTTCACCCCCGAGCGGCTTTCCCCATTGATCGGCTCGCACGCGATCGGCCACACGCGGTATTCGACAACCGGATCGTCTGGTGCGCGCAATGCTCAACCGTTCTTGGTGGAGACGATGTACGGCCCACTCGCCGTCGCGCACAACGGCAATCTTGTCAACGCCGCCTATCTGCGTTCAGAATTGTTGACGCGCGGGTTCGGCTTGACGGCCACCTCCGACACCGAGGTCATGACGCTGATGCTCGCCGCCGCGAAGGGCGATACCTGGGAAGAACGCCTTGCCACGCTGATGCCCACATGGGTGGGTGCGTATTCGCTCGTCGTGCTGGTTGCCGATGCGGTCATTGCTGCCCGTGACCCGTGGGGTTTTCGCCCGCTCTCGCTTGGTCGTCTCCCCGAAGGGGGTCACGCGGTGGCTTCGGAGACCTGTGCGTTGCGCACGCTCGGCTGCACCGACATCAGCGAAGTGCAACCCGGCGAAGTGATCGTGATGCAGGGGGCCGAGTTGCGTCGCATGCAGGCGATGCCCGCCATGCAGGCTCAGTCGCGTTGCACGTTCGAGTTCATCTACTTCTCGCGCCCCGATTCCGAATGGGATGACATGAGCGTGCATCAAGTGCGTCAGCAACTTGGCGAGCAGTTGGCAACCGAGCATCCGGTCGACGCCGACGTGGTGATTCCGGTACCGGACTCCTCGATTCCTGCGGCAATCGGGTTCTCGCGCGTGAGTGGGATTCCTTACAACGACGGTCTCATCAAGAACCGCTACATCGGCCGCACCTTCATCGAACCCACGCAGGAGATGCGCAGTCGACGCGTGGCGATGAAGTTCAACAGCCTGCCCGGCAACCTGGCGGGTAAGCGCGTGGTGTTGATCGACGATTCGCTGGTGCGCGGCACCACTGCCGGGCCGCTCGTTGCCTTGGTGCGTGAAGCAGGTGCGGCGGAGGTGCACCTGCGCATCACATGCCCGCCGATCATCAACGCCTGTCACTTCGGCGTCGATATGGGGCATGACAACGACCTGATTGCCGCATCGAAGTCCGTCGACGACATCTGCAGCCACGTGGGGGCGGATTCGCTGGCATTCCTGTCGGTGCCCGCAATGATGAGTGCCCTCAATCGGTCGACGGGTTACTGCAATGCATGCTTCACGGGTGTGTATCCGGTGGAGATCACCAAGCGTCACTCTAAATCGCAGTTCGATCAGGTGTTGGCGTGAACCTGCGGCGCATCCTCGTGGTGGGTGCGGGTGCGCGTGAGCACGCGTTGGCGAATGCGCTGGCCGCTTCGCCACTGTGTGGCGAGTTGTTCGTGGCGCCCGGCAACGGCGGCACAGCGGGTCGCAACGTGCAGATCGACCCGTGCGATGTTGGTGCGATCGGCGCGTTCTGCCAACGCGAGCAGATTGACCTGGTGGTCGTCGGGCCAGAGGCACCGCTCGCAGCGGGCATCGTGGATGCGTTGCAAACGCTGGGCGTGCGGGTGTTTGGCCCGACGCGTGAGCTGGCGCAGTTGGAGGCGAGCAAGTCGTTTGCCCGCGAACTCGCCGAACGACTCGGCGTACCCGGCCCGCGCCATGCCTCTTTTGCCCGCGGTGATGCCGAACGCGCCAAGCAGTGGGCGAAGCACTTCGGTGCGCAGGTGGTGGTGAAGCAGTCGGGCTTGGCGGGTGGCAAGGGTGTCTTTGTTCCCGAAACGCTTGCTGAAACTTTCGATGCGATCACCCACGCGATTGCGATCGACGACGTGGTGCTGGAGGAGCGTCTCATTGGCAATGAGTGTTCGCTCATCTCGCTCTGTGACGGCACAACCTCGCGGCCGTTGCCCATCGTGCAGGATCACAAACGCATCGGCGAGGGTGACACGGGTGCCAACACGGGTGGGATGGGCGCCTATGCGCCGGCCGATGTCGGGTATCTCGCCGACGACCTCGACAAGGTGTTCGTGCGTCCGGTGATCGAACACCTTGCCGCCAACGGCACACCGTATATAGGGGCGCTCTTTGCCGGCATCATGCTGACATCCGCCGGGCCTCGATTGCTCGAGTACAACTGCCGATTCGGCGACCCCGAAACGCAGGTGCTGATGCCATTGATTGCCGAGGATGTCGTTGCGCTCATCGAGCGTTGCATCGATGGTCGTCTCGATGCACCGATTGTCGTGCGTGACGCGAGTGCGCTCGGCGTCGTCGTTGCCGCCCACGGGTATCCAGCCGCACCGCGCAGCGGTGATGTGATTCGTCGGTTGCCCACGCCGTCGCACTTCACGCACGTGTTTCACGCCGGTACCAGTCGTGATCACGAAGTGCTGCGCACAGCGGGTGGTCGAGTGGTCACGTGCGTGGGTGTCGGCCCGAGTCTGCAGGTGGCGCGCGAGCGCGCCTATGTCGCCACGCGCGAAGTTGAGTTTGCCGGCGCCACCATGCGTCGCGATATCGGCTGGCGTGCGCAGGCCCGCGCGGTGCGGTCGTACGCGGAGGCGGGAGTCGACATCGAGGAAGGCACCAGGGCGGTGAGCCTCATGAAGACCAGTGTCGAGGCAACGATGACCAAGGATGTTCTGCGCGGTGTAGGTGCGTTCGGCGGGTCGATTGACGTGTCGTTCCTCAAACAGTTCGATGCACCGGTGCTCGTTGCTTCCACCGATGGCGTTGGTACGAAGGTGGAACTGGCGGCGCGCACGCGACGGCTGCGCGGGGTGGGGCACGACATCGTGAATCACTGCATCAACGATGTGCTCGTGCAGCGGGCAAAGCCGCTCTTCTTTCTCGATTACATCGCGTCATCGCGCCTTTCGGCTACTGATGTTGCGGAAGTCGTCGGAGGAATGGCTGACGCATGCCGCGCGGCTGGCTGCGTGCTGATCGGCGGTGAGACCGCCGAGATGCCGGGCGTGTACCAAGACGGTGCGTTCGATGTTGCCGGCACGCTCGTTGGTGTTGCCGAGAAAGCACGTCTGCTGCCAACCGACACCGTTGCGCCGGGCGATGTGCTGATCGCAGTTGCGTCGAACGGCGCGCACACCAATGGTTATACGTATCTCCGTCGTGCGCTGGAGTGGTTGCCGACCGACACGGTGCCGGCCGGTTGGAACATGTCGTTGCTTGATGCGCTGCTCACACCGCACCGCAACTATCTGCCGGTGTTGGATGCGGTGCTGGCGGGCGACAAGGTGAAGGCCCTCGTGCACATCACGGGCGGTGGGCTCGTGGAGAATGTTCCGCGTGTCTTGCCGACGGGTGTTGGTGCCGACATTCGACTCGGGTCGTGGCCGTTGCCGCCACTGTTTGCGTTGGTACGCGAAGTGTCGTCGCTCGATGATGAGGAATTGCATCGCACGCTGAACATGGGCGTGGGCATGGTGGTGGTCGTGGCGGCTGGCGATGTTGCGGCCGTGCAGCGAGAGATTTCCGAAGAAACCTGGGTGATCGGTGAGTTGGTAGCGGGCGAGCGAGTGGTGCGTCTCGTATGAGTGCCCGTCTTGCTGTGCTGGTGTCTGGCGGCGGCAGCAATTTGCAGGCAGTGCTCGACGCGTGTGCCAGAGGTGAATTGTCCGCGTGTGTCGTAGGTGTGGTGAGCAATCGGGTCGATGCCTTCGCACTCGAGCGGGCGCGGTTGGCCGGTGTGCCGCACACGGTGGTGCCACCGCTTACTGGCGAGGCCCGCAGCGATTACGACGCGCGCTTGCGCGATGCGGTGCAGCATTGGCAACCCGATGTGGTGGTACTGGCAGGTTTCATGCGGGTACTCAGTCGGGTGTTTCTCGACGCATTCGCATTACGAGTTGTCAACTTGCATCCGGCGTTGCCGGGTGAGTTGCCAGGAGTGCGTGCCATCGAGCGAGCGCACGCCGAGGCTGTCGCGGGTCGGCGCACGCGCAGCGGTGTGATGGTGCACCTGGTGCCCGACGAGGGTGTCGACGACGGGCCCGTGTTGGCGGTGGCCGAGGTGCCGATGACCGCGGATGAGTCCTTTGAGTCGTTTGCCGCCCGCATGCATGCCGCCGAGCATCGGCTACTCGTCGATGCGCTCGTTCAGTTTCTTGATTTATCATCCAAGGGAGCACAACCATGACCAACAATCAGCAATTCTTCGATCGCTTCGAAGGGCTCACGTTCGACGACGTCGTGCTGGTGCCCGGGTTCAGCGATGTGTTGCCCGACCAGGTCGACACCACGACCGTGTTCGCGCGCGACATCGTGCTGCACATCCCGGTGGTGTCGGCGGCGATGGATCGCGTCACCGAAGCGCGGTTGGCGATTGCGCTTGCGCGATGCGGCGGCATTGGAGTGGTGCATCGCAACCTGCCCGTTGAGAGCCAGGCGGCCGAGATTCAGAAGGTGAAGCGTTCACAGTCCGGAATGATCTCCGACCCTGTTACGTTGCCCGCGACAGCAACGCTCGATGATGCAGAAGAGTTGATGAATCGCTTCAAGATCTCAGGTGTGCCAATTACCGATCGCGATGGAGTGTTGGTAGGTATTCTCACCAATCGAGATGTGCGCTTCTGCTCGCCGGAGGACTACAAGCGTCCGGTCAGCGACTTCATGACGAGTGAAGACTTGGTAACGGCACCCGAAGGTACGACGTTGGAGCAGGCGCGGGCGATTCTGCAGAAGCATCGCATCGAGAAGTTGCCGCTCGTCGATGGCAAGGGTCGCTTGCGCGGTTTGATCACGGTGAAAGACATCATGAAGCGGCAGGAGTTTCCGAATGCCACGCGCGACTCGGCTGGTCGCTTGCGCGTGGCTGCCGCCGTGGGCGTCGGTGACGACCTCGAGACACGCGTTGAGGCGTTGGTGCGGGCGGGTGTTGATGCAGTGGTCATCGACACTGCGCACGGCAACTCGATGGGTGTCGTCAAGGCGATCGAACGCGTGAAGGCCAGTTGGCCCGATATCGCCGTGGTGGCCGGCAACGTGGTGGATGAAGGTGGAGTCGAGACCCTGCACGGTGCCGGCGTCGACGCGGTAAAGATCGGTGTTGGGGCTGGCTCGATCTGCACCACTCGAGTGATTGCCGGCGCGGGAATGCCACAGTTGTCGGCGGTGTGGTTCGCCTCGCAGCGAGCGCGAGCGCTTGGTGTGCCGACGATCGGTGACGGCGGCATTACCTATTCCGGCGATGTGGTGAAAGCGCTGGCAGCGGGTGCGAGCACGGTGATGCTCGGGGGACTCTTGGCAGGCACTGACGAAGCACCCGGCGAGGTGGAGCTCTTCGAGGGTCGGCGCTACAAGAGTTATCGCGGCATGGGTTCGCTCGGCGCGATGCAAGGTCTCGGTGCCGATCGCTACGGCTCGGGTCAGGGTGCGGGCGGTCGCAACAAGTTGGTGCCAGAGGGCATCGAAGGCCGCGTCGCGTACGCGGGTTCGCTTTCCGATGTGGTGTACCAGCTGGTTGGTGGGCTGCGCTCAGGGATGGGCTATGTCGGCGCGGGCACGCTGCCCGAGTTGCATCAGCGGGCGCGATTCATGCGTGTAACGACGGCCGGGCGTGAAGAGAGCCACCCGCACGACGTGACGATCACACACGAATCACCGAACTACCACCGCTCATAGCCGCGGGCTATTTGAGCAGGGTGATTACCACCGAAGCGATGCTCGCCGCCGCCGTCAGTGACATCACGGCGAGCGTCTTGTTGGAGCGAAGTCGGATATCGAGCGCGTCGAATCGTTTGTCAATCTGGTCGAATCGTTTGTCGACCTGGTCGAATCGTTTGTCAATTTGGTCAAACCGTTTGTCGACTTGTTCGAACCGCCCATCTCCTGTCTGTCGGAGCAGTGTGACGCTCTCGTTGACCGCGGAAAGCTTGGCCCCAAACTCTCGGAACTGGGCATTGGTGAGTTCTCGTTCACGATCGAGTTCGTAACGCAGGTCAGCCACGGTGACGAGGCGAGTCTCGTTGGTGCCGGCGGAAGGCAGTGTGTCGCTCATAACCATTTGATGTATCACTTCCATAGAGATTGTCAAGTCAGTACCCAACGGTGAGGCTGGCTGCCATCCGACGGCACTGACGAGTTGCTACGGGGTCGACGAACGACCGATGCCTGTTACAGCACTGTGTGCACGAAGCACAGAGCAGCGGCAGAAGTTTTGATGGGCAGCGCTACGTCAGTTGGAGTCGGGAACCCAATTGCCGTGGAAGCCATTGGGCACGCGCACCGGTAGATGCACCACCGCGACGGGGTCGCCAGTGATTGCCTGGGCGTCGAAGATTGCGAGGTCCGAGGTGTCGTTCGCCGTGTCGTGTCGCAGCGCCATGACCCAGCCGTCATCCTCGGCTTTTGCACCGTGACGCGCCACGAACACTGGCTCGCCGTATCCAAACCGTGGCTGATCGGTGCGACATTGCACCGAACTCGCCGCTACATCGGTCTTGATGAGAGTGTCTTGAGCAAAACCGGTACCGATGCCAGATGAGTAGCCGAAGCGGTAGCGATGCCCCATGAGCGACTCGTTGATTCGCGGGAACTCTTGTGGGCGATCATCCACGACGGCTTCCGTTGAGGTTCCCGTCTCTGGATTGAGTCGCCAGCGAGTGAGCACTGGGTCGCCTTCATTCGGGCCACGACGGTCGCGGTCGAACACTCGCGGATGGCGAACCGCATCCAGCACCACGTCGTCACCGTCGTCAAACGCATTCATCGGGTGGAAGAAGTAGCAGGGGTCAATTGACACCCACTTGATATCGCTCGCCGCTCCGTCACGTGGCAGAAGACCGATTCGTGCCTCGTAGTTGTGGTCCCAGAAATAGGGGAAGCGCACGCCCTTCATCGCAGAGTCAAGGTTGAAGACGCACGGGAGATCAAAAACCAGAGCGTACTTCTCGGTGATTGCCATGTCGTGCAGCATCGGGCCGCCTGGCAACGGAATGTCAACGTGCTTGCGAACTCGACCGTCTGTTCCAACCACCAGGTATTGCACCTGATTGCCCCACGCCCAGTAGTAGGCCATGACGTGGAGTTCGCCAGTCTTCGGATCGCGCTTTGGGTGTGCGGAAAACGCATGAGGAAGCGTGCCTGCGAAATTCGAGACGCGAATCGTGTCGAGTTCGTCACTCAGTTCAACCGGTGCAGAACCGCCTTCAACGATTGCAAAGGTGCGACCAGCATGCCCGATGACGCTGGTGTTGGCCGAGAACGAGGCGTGACCGTCGGGCCAATCCGACGGTGGCGGAGTGCCACCGAGCACCGCACAAACATCCTGCGTGCGCACCCAGCGATTTCGGTACCACTTCGCTTGTCCGTCACCGAGTCGGACGCCGTGCACCATGCCGTGCCCCAAGAACCAGTGATACGACTTTTCATCGACGGTTCCCGCGGGATTTGGTCCGTTGCGCAGATAGCGACCAGAGAGTTCCGTTGGAATCGTGCCCGTCACGCGCAGGTCGGTAACGGTGACTTCCTCGTGTACGGGCGCGAGATTGCCCGCGAGGTAAGGGTTCGATGAGTGTCGCTCAATAGTGGTCATGTCTGCCTCCGAGTAGACG
>Ga0194131_10009463_pt1 | contig 12304 bp, 8 predicted proteins | sample TA2KigO120mmetaG_FD_148631 | JGI IMG/M metagenome (GOLD analysis project Ga0194131, IMG submission 148631) | Freshwater microbial communities from Lake Tanganyika, Tanzania - TA2015053 Kigoma Offshore 120m | ecosystem: Environmental > Aquatic > Freshwater > Lake | place: Tanzania: Lake... | reverse complement strand
GAAGTCGGCGGCGAACCCTGCGCCGGCGGAGCGCGCCGCGCGAAGCCGCCGCCGCCTCCGCCGCCAGGCTCGGGCGTCTCGCCGCGCAGCCGCTTCTCGAGCGCGTCGATGCGCGCGAGCAGCGCCTCCACCTCGTCGCCGCTCGGCATCGTCGCGAGGCGCACGAGCGCCACCTCGAGCACCGCGAATGGATCCGGCGCCCAGGCGAGATCCTCCTGCTCCTTCAGCAGCGCGCGGAACATGCGCCGCAGGCGCGGCTCCTCGGCGCGCGCGGCGAGCTCGCGCAGCGCCGCGACGTCGCCTTCGCCGCCCTCGACGAGCCCCGCGTTCGGCGCGACGCGCAGCACGACGAGATCGCGCAGCGTCGCGAGCAGCTCGCCGCCGAGGCGCTTCGCATCGATGCCTCGGTCCCACGCGCGCCGAATCGCGGCGAGCGCGGCCGCGGCGTCGCCGTCGATGCACGCGGTCGCCATCGCCAATAACAACTTGCGATCGACGAGGTCGAGCACCTCGGCCACCTGCGCGTCGTCGACCTTGCCCTCGCCATACGCGAGCAGCTGGTCGAGCAGCGTCTGCGAGTCGCGCATCGAACCTTCGCCGGCGCGCGCCACGGCGGCGAGGCTCGCGTCCGAGATCGCGATGCCTTCGGCCTTCGCGATGCGCTTCAGGTTCGCGGCGACTTGGCTCGTCGCGATGCGGCGTAGGTCGTAGCGCTGGCAGCGCGAGAGCACGGTGAACGGAATCTTCTCCGGGTTCGTCGTGCAGAACACGAACAGGCTGCGCGGCGGCGGCTCCTCGAGGGTCTTCAAGAGCGCGTTGAACGCGGGCGTCGAGAGCATGTGCACTTCGTCGACGATGTAGACGCGGTGCTTGCCGGGCGACGGCGCGTAGCGGATCGACTCGATGATCTCGCGCACGTCGTCGACGCTGGTGCGGCTCGCGGCGTCGATCTCCTGCACGTCGGTGGAATGCCCCGACTGAATCGCGACGCACTCGGGATCTTCAGGATCGAACGAGTCGCTCGGGCCCTTCGAGTGGTTCAGGCAGCACGCGAAGATGCGCGCGAGCGTGGTCTTGCCGGTGCCGCGCGGGCCGGTGAGCAGCAGCGCGTGCGGAATGCGGCCGGTGCGGATCGCGTTGCGCAGCGGCGTCGTGACGTGCGCCTGCCCGTCCACTTCCTCGAAGGTGCGTGGGCGCCACTTGCGTGCGAGCACCATGTGGGCCACGGGCAGTCCTCGTTGCGCGAGCTGAAGCGAGTGACCGCAGGGCTTGCCGACAACCGCCGGGGCGCCGCTACCGCTGCTTCCTTCCGGACCTCGCGGGGTTTGCGGGCCGCCGACGAAGCCGGGGCCCTGCGGTCACGGGGCACGGTAGGGAACGGGGCGCGTGGGCGTACAGGGGCGAGCGGCCCTTTTCCTTGTTTACTTCGCAAACCGCGTCGAAGACTCCGCGGTTTGCTGCGCGCTTCGCTTGCTGCCTCGGCCGACGTGGCTGGGAGGAGCGTTCGTCAGCGAGGTTGTTCTGTCGGTCGCGTGGCGCGTCAGGCATCGCGCTGGCTCGTTTGTTCGTTGCGGCGCGCCCGTCGAGATCGGGCGCGGTTACCGTGGCTCGTTCATGAGTCGCGGCGGCGCGAACGCTTTTGCGGAGAAGGTGCTGCGCGTGGAGCGGGGGCTGTCGCGGGAGCTCGCGGCGCTTTGGTTTGGGGCGCCGGTGACGCATGTGTACGACCCGCTGTCGTACGCGATGCGGCCGCATGCGGCGTTCGTGCGGCGGTATGCGCAGGGGCCGGTGCCCATTCTCTTCCTGGGGATGAATCCGGGGCCCTACGGGATGGCGCAGACGGGGGTGCCGTTCGGCGAGGTCGCGGCGGTACGCGGCTGGCTCGGGATCGAGGGGCCGGTGGCGAAGCCGGCGCGCGAGCACCCGAAGCGGCCGGTCGACGGGTTCGCGTGTGAGCGCAGTGAGGTGAGCGGCGCGCGGGTGTGGGGCGCGGTTGCGGCGCACTGGGAGAAGCCGGAGCGCTTTTTCGCGGAGGCGTTCGTCCTGAACTACTGCCCGCTCGTGTTCATGGAGGCGAGCGGGAAGAACCGCACGCCGGATCAGCTGCCGCGCGCAGAACGCGACGCGCTCTTCGCCGCGTGCGACCGCGCGCTCGCGAAGCTCGCTTCGCTGTTCGCGCCGCGCGTCGTGGTGGGCATCGGGCGCTTCGCGGCCGATCGTGCGCGCGCTGCGCTGCCGGGCAGCGCGCGCGTCGGCGAGATCCTGCACCCGAGCCCCGCCAGCCCCGCGGCGAATCGCGGCTGGGCGAAGCAGGCCGCGGCGCAGCTGCGCGCGCTCGGCGTGTGCCAGGGCTGACCGCGGGATCCGTTTTCCTTCCGGGCGGCTCTTCGCGCGCTGCTAAACCAGCGTCATGCGTGCTCCTCGCTGGTTGCGTCCGCTCGCGCGCGCCTTCGATTGGCAGCCGCTGGCGCTGCCGGGCGCCCTGCTCGCCGCGGGGAGCGGGCTCGCGCTCTGGTACTACGGCTTCCGCGCGCTCGACCTGCTGCTGCTCGTCGCGGCGCTCGCCTGTCTCGCAGTGCTCGCGATCTGCGCGCTCGGCGCGGCGGCCACCGCATTCGTCCTGCGCCGCGCGCTGCGCGAGCTGCCCACGCCCGCGCTGCCCGAGCGCATCGAGACCGAGGTTTGGTTCCGCACCGGCTTCGTGCTGCCGGACTGGCCGCTGCCGTGGATCACGCTCGGGCTGCGCTGGGAGGAACCGGAGCACGTCGCGTGTCGTCTGCAGCCGCGCATCGGCGGCGGCTCCTGGCTCGAGGAGGTGCGCGCGTCGCGGCGCGCGGAGGTGAAACGCATCGAGCGCGTGATCGAGGTTCGCGACGTCTTCGGTCTCACGCGCCTGCGTCTGCGCGACGCGCGCGACGTGAGCGCGTGGATCCTGCCCAACCCCGGCAAGCTGCGAGATCCGAGCGTGGTGGTGACGCGCACCGGCGGCGACGGCGACTCGCACCCCGCCGGCACGCCCGAGGGCGACCGCGTCGACATCCGCCGCTACGCACCCGGCGACTCCGCGCGCGACGTGATGTGGAAGGTGTTCGCGCGCACCGGCGTGCTGATGGTTCGCAAGCCCGAGCGCTCCTTCGAGCCAGCGCGGCAGGTGAACGCATACCTCGTCGCAGGCAACGAGGACGAAGCCGCCGCGGCCGCGGCTCGGCTCGCGCTCGAGAGCGGCGCGCTCGGCGAGGGCTGGCGTTTCGGCGCCGATGGCGCGCGTGCGGAAGCGCGCGAGCTCGCCCAGGCGCTGCACGCCGTCGCGGCATCCGGTGGCGCGCGCGGCGCGACCGGTCTCGGTGCGTTCCTCGAGGGCGCCACCGCCGCGGATCCGTGCATCGTGTTCACGCCCGCGAGCGACGGCGCTTGGCGTTACGACGTGCAGCGCCTCGCCGCGCAGCACGGCCCGCGCCTCGCGTTCGTGCTCGGCGCCGACGGCGTCGCGCGCACGCGCGCGCGCGGGGCGTTCGACCGCTTCGTGTACGCGGGTGAAGCTGCGCGCGGCATCTCCGAGCGCGAGCTGCGCGGTCTCGTCGCGGAGCTCTCGTCCTACGGCGGGGACGTGAAGATTCTCGACCGCGCGACCGGGCTCGCCCACGACGGCCACGGCGGGCAGCTCACGTGATGGCGCTCCCGCACGCAGCTGGCGACGCGCCCGAGCCGCAGCGCGCGCTGCGCGCCGTGGCGTGGGTGCGCGCGCTCGCGCTCGCGCTCGCAGCCGCGGCGCTCGCGTGGAATCTCGCGGCGCCGCCCGGCATCGCGGCGGCGGCGCTCGCGGCGCTCGCCGCTTCGCTCTACGCCGAGCGCGTTTCGCACGCGCGCCCCGGCGGGCGCGCGCTGCGCTTCGGCGCCGTCGCGGCCGCCACCGCGCTGAGCGCGGGCGCCACGCTGTGGCTTGCCGGCTTGCTCGGAAGCTGGGCGTGGCTCGCCGCGTACGCGACGCCGCTCGTTCTCTTCGGCGCGCTCGACGTACTGCGCATCGCGGTTTGGATCGGCGCGCCCGTGTTCCTGCTGCGCTTCCTCGCGTCGCGCGCCTCCGGCTTCGCGGCGCTGGAGGTCGCGGTCGCGGCGGGAGCGCTCGCATCGAGCTTCGCGCCGCACCGCGCCGGCATGGTGCACCGCCCGTTCGCGATCGGAGATTTCGCGTGGGGCAGCGGCATCGACCCCGCCGCGTTCTATCTCGGCATGGGCGCGGTGGGCGTGCTCGTGCTCGCCGCGCTGTTGTTACGGGAGGAGCGCGCGCGCCGGATCCCGCTGCACGCCGGCGCACTGCTCGCGCTCGCACTGCTGCTGCTCTTCGCGCTGAACATCACGGGCCTGCCGACCGCGCGGCCTCCGGCGGGGCTCGGCCTCGATGGCGATCAGAAGGCGCAGCCGCAGCGGGGCCGCGGCACGCGCACGAGCACCGACTTCCAAGACGAGTACTCCTCCGACGGCTCCGATGTGCCGGTCGCGGTCGTCGTGCTGCACGGCGACTACGCCTCGCCCACGGGCGCCTACTACTTCCGCGAGACAGCGTTCTCGCAGTTCAACGGGCGCCGTCTGGTCGAGGCGCAGGCGGAGGGCGCCGATCGCGACATCGTGCGCGCCTTCCCGAGCGCGAAGCTCGAGCTCGCCGCACCATCCGAGGACACCTCGGGCCGCACCGAGCTCGCGATGTCGATCGGCATGCTCACCGACCACACGCGGCCGTTCGCGATGGACGCGCCGCTCAGCTTCGAGCCGGCACCGCTGAAGAGCACGTTCCGCTTCCAGCGCTCCTACCGCGCTGTCTCGCGCGTTCCGCAGCTCGCCTACAAGGACATGTTGGGGAGCGAGGCGGGCGATCCGGCCTGGGGCGAGGCGCTCTGGAAGCTCTACACGGAGCCGCCCAGCGATCCGCGCTACGCCGAGCTCGCAGAGGAGATGCTCGCGCAGCTGGTTCCCGAGTACCGCGACGATCCGCTCGGGCGCGCGCTGATCGTGAAGCAGATCCTCGAAGAGACCGGCACCTACTCGCGCAAGAGCGATCACGCCGGCGCCGAGGATCCCACCGCGCACTTCTTGTTCGGCAATCGCATCGGCTACTGCGTTCACTTCGCCCACGCGGCGACGTACCTGATGCGCGCGCTCGGCGTGCCCGCGCGCGTCGCCGCGGGCTACGCGGTGAACGAGTCCGATCGCGGCGACGGCTCCGCGATCTTGTTGAGGGGCGGCAACGCGCACGCGTGGCCCGAGATCTATCTCGACGGCATCGGCTGGGTCGTGGTGGACATCTCGCCCGAGAAGGTGCTCGACGACCCCATGACGCCGACCGATCTCTCGCTGCAGCGCATGCTCGGCGAGATGCTGCGCGAGCAGCTCGGCGAGCCGGGCACCGAGCCGATCCTGCCCACGAAGACCGCCGTGCGCTGGCTCGGCCGCGCGCTGCTCGCGCTGCTCGTGCTCGCGATCGTGGCCGCGTGGTGCACGAAGCTGTGGCGCAGCCTGGCGCCGCGCTTCGTGCGCGACGCCGAGCTGCCGCGCGTCGGCTATCGCGCCGCGCTCGACCGGCTCGCGGAGCTCGGCGCGGTGCGGCGCATCGGCGAGACGCGCGAACGCTTCGCCGAGCGCACCACGCCACTCGCGCCCGCGTTCGCAGCGCTCACGCGCGAGCATCTGCGCGCCGCGCTCGGCCCCGGCGCGAGCACGACGCCCGAAGCGCTGCGCGAGCTCGCGTGGGGCGTCCGCAGCGAGCTTCATCGCGAACGCCCGCGCTGGCGCCGCGTGCTCGCGTGGCTCGATCCCGTGAGCTGGCTGCGCTCTCGCTGATCTCCCTAACACCTCGAAGGAACTCGCCCGTGATGCCGCTGATTCACGAAGACCCGACCAACCCGCCGGGCCCCGAGACGGTTGCGGTGCTCCAGACCGCTCACGACGTGATCGTGCGGCTGCGCGCGCGCATCGCTGCGCAGGTGATCGGGCGCGACGACGTGATCGAGCTCGTGGTCGCGGCGCTGCTCGCCGACGGCCACGTGCTGCTCGAGGACTACCCCGGTTCCGGCAAGACCACCCTCGCGAAGGCGCTCGGCGCCGCGATCGAAGAGGGCGACGCCGAAAAGTTCGCCGCGTTCCGGCGCATTCAGTTCACGCCCGACCTGCTGCCGTCGGACATCACCGGCGTTTCGGTGTTCGACGCGCGCACGAGCGCGTTCCAGTTTCGCCCGGGCCCGCTGTTCGCTCACATCGTGCTCGCCGACGAGATCAACCGCACTTCGCCGAAGGTGCAGTCCGCGATGCTCGAGGCGATGGCGGAGAAGCAGGTCACGGTCGACAATGTGACGTATCCGCTCGACGAGCTGTTCTTCGTGATCGCGACGCAGAACCCGCGCGACGTCGCGGGCACGTACCCGCTGCCGGTGCCGCAGCTCGACCGCTTCCTCTTCAAGATCCGCATGAAGCACATCGCGCGCGCGGAGGAGCTTGGGGTGCTGCTCACGCGGCGGGAGCGGCGCGACATCGTGCGCGCGGACTTGCCGCGCGTCACGCGCGAGGAAGTGCTCGCGACGCGGCGCACGCTCGACACGATGGTGAAAGTGCACTCGTCGATCCTCGAGTGCCTGGTCGACATCTCGCGCACGCTGCGCTCGGACGACCGCGTGCGGCAGGGCAACTCGACGCGCAGCCTCGTGCTCGCGGTGCCCGCGCTGCAGGCCTACGCGCTCGGGCGGCGCCGCGACTACGTGTCGGCGCAGGACATCGAGGACTTGGTGCCGCACATCCTCGCGCACCGTATCGAGGCGGCGATCGGCGCGACCGCGGCGGAAGAAGTGGTGCGCGAGTGCATGGTGGGCGCGCTCGAGAGCCTGACGCGCAGGACGCTCGGGCGGTGAAGCGGCGCGCGGCGCTCGCGCTCGCCGCGCTCTGCGCGGGCGAGCCGTCGCTCGCGCAGGCGCCGCCCGTCGATGGCGAGATCCGAGAGTTCGACGTCGAGGCCGACGATGCGCTCGGTTTCGACGAAATCCCGCCTTCGCAGCTGAAGGCGCTCGACGCCTACGCGGCGCTCCGCTCGGGCGAGCCGATCCGCGCGCGCGAGCTCGCGCAGGAGTTGTTACGGGAAAATCCCGAGTCGATTCCCGGCCACGTGCTGCTCGGCTACGTGCTGTACGAGGCCGAAGGCGACCTCGCGCGCGCGCGCCACGTGTTGCGGAAGGGCAAGGCGCTGTTCGAGCGCGAGCACGGGCGCACGTCGGAAGCCGGCGACGACCAGATCTGGCACGCGGAGGCGCTGAGCTTGCTCTCGCAGGTCACCGGCGAGATGGGCGAGGACGAGGAGGCGCTCGCGATCCAGGCCGAGTACGAGGCGATCTACCAGCAGGAGCAGCCGGCCTGGTCTGCGTGGCAGCTGATGCGCCTCGGCCGCTTCAACGAGGCGCGCAGGATCGCCCGCTACTACCTGCGCCACGGCCGCAGCGCGAATGCACGCGACGCCGCGCGCGCCGCGCTGTGCGCGATCGAAGCCGAGAGCCTCGACCGCGAAGGCGCCTACCAGGCTTGCGTGGTAGAGGGCGCCTACGCGAGCCGCGCGGAAGGCGTTGACAGCTCGGTCGCGTGGTCGAACGCGGCGGAGGCCGCATGGGTCGACCTGCGCCTCGGCGAGGTCGAGAGCTTGTTATTGGAGTCGACCCGGCACGGCCCGCAGGACTTCGGCAACCCGTGGGCGGATCTCGTGCACCTCTACACCGCGCAAGGCCGCCTGGCGGAGGCGAGCGCAGCGCTTCGCGAGATGGTCGCGTGGCGCGAGGGCCAAGTGGCGAACGTGCGTGCGCAGAGCTGGGCCCGCGCAGACCTCGCGGCGGGCGCGCTGCTGCTCGTCGCCGGGCGCAGCGAGGATGCGGAGCGGCTGCTCACCCGCGCGCTCGATGCGCCCGATCGCCACGGCGCCACGAACGAGGAGCCGACGCAGCGCGTGGGCGGCGCCGCGTTGCTGTTGGCGGCGACGCTCCGCACGCGCGCCGAGGAGGAGCGCGAGGCCGCCTCGTGGGCTGTGTGGTGGCGCGCGCCGTGGCACTGGCTCCATGCGCAGTGGCTCGACGCGCGCGCCTGGCTGACGCAGCGCCAAGCCGTCGACGCGCTCGCGCATCCGCGCTTCCTGCAGAGCACGCTGCGCCCGCACATGGTCGACCAAGTGATCTTGCCGCTCAGCGAGTGGGCGCAGTCCGACGTGGTGCGCCTGCTCGGGCCGGGCGTCGCGGAGGCGGGAATCGTCGCGGCCGAAAAGGTCGAGCGGCACTCGCTCGCGCCGGGCTACTTCGCGGCGCTGCGCGTCGAGATCGCAGCGCTGCGCGGCGACGACGAGGCGCTCGCGGAGCTCGCGAAGAAGGCCGTGCTCGACTTGCCGGAGAGCGAGGTGTTGTTGCGCGCGCGCGTGTCGGCGCTGCACGGCGAGTTGGCGCGCAAGGCAGGGGACGTCGCGCGCTCGGTCGCGGCCTACGACCTCACGCTGCAGCGCGACCCGGGTGTGGTTCGCCGCCTCGGGCTCGCGCTGCCAGCGAGCTTCGCCGCGAGCGGCGGGGAGCTGGCCGAAGACGCTGCCGATCACCTGCAGGACTCGCCGCGCTTCGACGAGCAGGAGGGCGGGTTCCGCGTCCAGGTGAGCCAAGACGGCGAGTCGGGCCGCGCCTGCCTGCTCGGCGCCAACTCCGAGGTGCTCGCGTGCGCGCGCGCCGAGCCCCGCGCGGGCGAGAGCGCGAGCGCCCGCGCGCGCCGGCTCGCCGACGCCTTTCACGCCGCGGTCTTCAGCGCTCGCATCTCGCTCAGTCAGGTCGACTTGCGCTCGCTCGATGGCTCCCCACTCGCAGGCGGCCGCGGCGCGGCGGACCTCGGGGTCGGCGACTGGCTGCGCACGGAGCCGCCCGCAGCGAACGCCCCATAACACCCGCGAAAGCCCGAGGGTCCTCTGCTAAATCGAGGCCCACCCGAGGAGAGCTCGATGCGTTTCACTCGACGCGAGATCCTGATCGCCGGCGCAGCGACGGCACTGCTGCCGCGCCTTGCCCGCGGCGAAGCCGGCGCGCTCTCCGCCGCGGCGCGCGCCGCGCTCGGCACGAGCCCGCTCGTGTACGTGACCGCATTGAAGCGCGACGGCAGCGAGAGCCGCTGCCACGCCGAAGTCTGGTTCGTGCGCGACGGCGACAGCGCGCTGGTCGTCACCGGCGCGAAAGCCTGGCGCGCCGCTGCAATCGGGAAGGGCCTCACGCGCGCGCGCCTCTGGGTCGGCGATCACGGCGTGTGGAACCCGGCCGACTCGAGTTATCAGGCTTCCCCGAGCTTCCTCGCCGACGCGAGCCTCGAGACGACCTCGGCGCAGCACGATCACGCGCTCACGCTGTTCGGCTCGAAGTACACGAGGGAGTGGGGCAGCTGGGGCCCACGCTTCAAGAATGGCCTCGCCGACGGCTCGCGCGTGCTGATCCGCTACCGCGCGACCTCCGCCTAGCAACCAGGAAGCTCACGGGATGCCGCGCCGACTCGACACGCTGAGCGACGAGCAGCTGCTTTCGCTGCGCATGCGGGATCTCGGCGTGACGTGGGAGCGCAGCTGGGTTGCCAGCGTGGTTCGCCAGGTGAAGCGCGAGCTCGCGGCGCGCGAGCTGCGCGTCACGCCGCACTTCTGGGTGGGAGACGAGTGGTTCTCGCCCGACGGCGTGCCCGGCATCGCGATTCCGTTCTATCTGCTGCACCCGCGCCTGATGCGGCTCGAGCGGAGGCAAGTCCTCCAGGTGGAAGGCGGCACGCGCGATGCGTGCCTGCGCATCCTTCGCCACGAGGCGGGCCACGCAGTGCAGCACGCGTTCGGCTTGCAGCGCTCGAAGCGTTGGCGCGAAGTGTTCGGCGTCTCCTCGGAGCCGTACCCGGACTTCTATCAGCCGAATCCGGCGAGCCGGCGTTACGTGATTCATCTGCCGTATTGGTACGCGCAGGCGCATCCCGCCGAGGACTTCGCGGAGACGTTCGCGGTGTGGCTCGCGCCCGCCGCGCGTTGGCGCAAGCGCTACGCGGGTTGGCAGGCGCTGGCGAAGCTCGAGTACGTGGACGAGCTGATGCGCGAGCTCGCGGGCGCGCGCCCGCCGGTGCGGCGCACCGCGAAAGTCGACGCGATCGAGCGCGACGACCGCACGCTCGCGACTTATTACGAGCAGAAGCGCGGGCGCTACCGCACGAGCTCGACCGAGATCTACGACGAGGATCTGCAGCGCGTGTTCGCGCCGCCGGAGCGCCGCGGCGAGAGCGCGGCGGCGTTCCTCACGCGCCACAAGACGCAGCTGCGCCGCATGGTCGCGCGCCACACCGGCAAGCACGAGCTCGCGCTCGAAGTCGTGCTCGGCGACCTGATCGCGCGTGCGCGCGAGCTCGGCCTGCGCGCGCCGCGCCACTCGCGCGCGCTGCTCGTCGAGCTCGCGATTCTGCTCGCGGCGCGCAGCGTCGAGTACGTCTACCGCGCGAGAGAGTGGCACGCGCTGTGAGCCGAGCTCTGCGGAGCGAGGGCGAGGGCGCGCCGGCGGGCGCGCAGGCGCCGCGCGCTTCGCGGGTGAAGAAGACGAAGCCGGCGATCAAGAAGCTGCGCGTCGCGGTCCTGATCCACCGCGACTTCATTCCGCCCGAGGATCCGAGCAAGGTCGACCCGGAAGAAGCGCATCGCGTGAAGACCGAGATCAGCGTGCCGCAGGCGCTGCGCGCGCTCGGTCACGACGTCTCGATCGTGGCGGTGCACGACGAGCTCGCCGAGGTGCGCCGCGCCGTCGAGGACGGCAAGCCCGACATCGTGTTCAACCTGCTCGAGGAGTTTCAGGGCACAGTGCTGTTCGACCAGCACGTGGTCGCCTACCTCGAGCTGTTAGGGGCGAAGTACACGGGCTGCGGCCCGCGCGGCCTCGTGCTCGCGCGCGACAAGGCGCTCTCGAAGGCGATCGCCGCGCACCACCGCATCCGCGCGCCGGGCTTCGCCGTGATCAAGCGCGGGCGCGGCGCGCGCAAAATGCGGCTGCGCATCCAGTACCCGCTGATCGTGAAGTCGCTCACCGCCGATTCGTCGCTCGGGATCTCGCGCGCATCGCTGGTGCGCGACGACGAGCACCTGGCCGAGCGCGTGCGCTTCATCCACGAGCGCACCCGTTCCGATGCGATCGTCGAGGAGTTCGTGCCGGGACGCGAGGTCTACGTCTCGTTGTTAGGGAACGAGCGCGTCACCACGCTGCCGCCGAATGAGCTCGTGGTCGAGAAGCTCGACCCGCGCGACGAGCTGATCGTGACGGAGAAGCTGAAGCACGACGTGCGCTACCAGGCGTCGCGCGGCGTCGAAGTGGTGCCCGCGCAGCTCGAGCCCGAGACGCGCGCGCGCCTGCTCCACCAGAGCAAGCGCATCTACAAGCTGCTGCACCTCGACGGCTATGCGCGCATCGACTGGCGCCTGCGCGAAGACGGCGAGCTGTTCTTCCTCGAAGCGAACCCGAACCCCGAGATCGCGCGCGGCGAGGAGTTCGCGGACTCGGCGAAGGCCGCGGGCATCGAGTACGAAGCGCTGATTCAGCGCCTGCTGCAACTCGGCCTCGGGCGTTAGGCGCGCCGCGCGACCTCTCGCAGCCTCGATCTCGCGGGCTAAGGTGTGCGCCCCCGCGGAGGGGTGTCAGAGCCTGGTTGAATGAGCCTGACTCGAAATCAGGTGTACTCGAAAGGGTACCGGGGGTTCGAATCCCTCCCCCTCCGCCACCGAGTCTGCATCCGCGGAGACTTCCGGCGCGGAAGCTAGCTCGACGTGAAAAACGTCGCGATTCCGCGGGGTCTTTGACGACGGCCCGATTCGAAGCGAACCAGAGACCGGGCGAGCAGGCCAATCGGCGCGGCAACGGCGGCGATCGTCTCTGTTGGCAATCGGGGCGGTTCGGATTCGCCACTGATTCGTACCGGGAACTCGAACTCACTTCACTCCGCCACCCAGTCAGGGCGCGTGAAGACTCGCCGCGCCGACTCCACTAGGAGCTGAAATCTCGCGATTTTCGCGGGGTCTAGAGGCCGAACGGCGCGTGGTCCGCGGGCGAGAAGGGCACGCTCCGCGCGAGAAGCTCGGCGAAGTTGCCGAGGCCCTCTTCGGAGGCAGAAGAGGCGATCGCGCGGGCGCGCTCGGCGCTGGACGCGGCGTTCCATTCGCCCGCGTGGGCGCTGCTGGAGCAAACGGCGGCGCCGGACAGCGAGGAGCTGCACCAGCTGCTCGCGTACGTAGAGGACGACAGAACGTCGCTCC
>Ga0194131_10009460_pt1 | contig 12311 bp, 13 predicted proteins | sample TA2KigO120mmetaG_FD_148631 | JGI IMG/M metagenome (GOLD analysis project Ga0194131, IMG submission 148631) | Freshwater microbial communities from Lake Tanganyika, Tanzania - TA2015053 Kigoma Offshore 120m | ecosystem: Environmental > Aquatic > Freshwater > Lake | place: Tanzania: Lake... | reverse complement strand
TCGCGCCGGCGGGCGTCTTCGCGCTCGTGCTGAACGCGGCGTTCGTGAACGGGATCGGCGTCTTCCGCTCGCTCGCGGCGTATGTCGGCGTGGTGGTGCTCGCGCTGGCGCTGCAGCAATTCGTCGTCTACCCGCTCATGCTTCGGTTTCTTGCGCGACGCTCGCCGTGGGAATTCTTCGCCGCATGCCGCGAGGTCTACCTCTACGCATTCTCGACCTCGTCGAGCAACGCCACGCTGCCGAAGGCGCTCGAGACGGCGGAGTCGAAGCTCGACGTGCCGCCGCGCGTGTCGCGCTTCGTGCTCACGGTGGGCGCCACCGCGAACCAGAACGGCACGGCGCTCTTCGAGGGAATCACGGTTCTCTTCCTGGCGCAGGTCTACGGCATCGAGCTCACGCTCGGGCAGCAGATCGTGGTGGTGCTCATGTCGGTGCTCGCCGGTATCGGAACGGCGGGGGTGCCCGGCGGAAGTCTGCCGCTCATCGTGATCCTGCTTCAGACCGTCGGCATTCCGGCGGAGGGGATCGCGCTCATTCTCGGCGTCGATCGCTTTCTCGACATGTGCCGCACGGTGATCAATGTGAGCGGCGATCTCGTGATCGCCGCCGTGGTCGGTCGCGGCGAGCCTCACGACGCCACTGCTCCAGACGGGGCCTCATGAGGGCGCATCGAGGGCGCGGCCGGACTCGCGCCGCGCCTCCGCGCGAACGACGCGCTTCACGACGAACGACGCGATCACCAGCGGCGCGAGCGCCGCAAGCACGACTCCGATTCCCGAGAGGCCGATCAGCCGGCTGGCGCCGAAGAGGAAGAACGCGGCGTAGAAGCCGGCGCCGGCACCGACCATGCACTGCACGTGCATGGTCCAGCGCTCGAGGCGGGGCGGGCAGGGGCCGCGCAGGTACGCCAGGTCGCCGATCGTTCCCCACACGCCGAACACGCCGAGCGAAAGGTTGATCCAGTAGCGGTTCGATTCGGACGGCGCGAGGAAGTGCCACCCGGCGTATCCCGTGGCAAGACTCGTGGCGCCGTAGATGGCCAGTCCCGCGGCCCAGACGCCGACGGCCGCCGTCAGCGACAGCAGCCACGGTGAACGCAGCGATTCGTGGCGCTCGCCGGCCCTCATGACGCCGATCCCGAGCGTCAAGCCCGTCAGCACGGCCAGCGAGAGGAAGCCGGTGATCGAGAAGATGAAGCGAATGTCCTCCAGGTTTCGCGGCTTCGGCTCGATCGGCGAGGAGTCGCCCCGCGTGGACTCGAGAAAGGAGCTCGGATCGACCACGCCCCAAACGGACGAGAGCAGTCCCGTTCCCGCGACCAGGTACGCGCAGATGGCGAAGAGGCGGCCGGAGAGCACGTGCGTCCGGCTGCCTTTCGTTGCCACGAGCGGCACCCAGAAGAGCACGAGACCCAGGAATCCGAGCGCGATGTGCGCGGCGCGCCACGCGCGATGCAGTTCGAAGAGCTCGATCATGTCTCGTCCCTCCCTCGACGCAGGCGCGAACTCGTCAGCGCGATGGCTTCGTCGCAGGCGCGGAGCCGGGCTCGGCGCACGCGAACGCCCATTCGAATGCAGAGGAACTCGTGGAACGCGTCGTGGTCCCAGCGAGCCGGAGAACGGCGATCGACGCGGCGCAGATGATGCTCCGCGGACTCGAGCAGATCGAGTCCGGACGCGAACGTGCGGCGCAGCTCTCGTAGGAAACGCAGCGTGCGCCGCGGATCGCGAAGCTCCCCGAAGAAGATGAGTTGCCCGACCCACGCCAGGCGCTCCGCTCCCACCTCCGCACCGCCTGCAAGCCACCGACGCAGCACCCGGGTTCCCTCGGCCGTGCGCCGATAGACGCGCCGCTGCGGGCCGCGCGGTGACGGCGTCGTGGTGCTGGTGAGCCAGCGCGAGCGCTCCATTCTCTGGAGCGTGGGATAGATCTGGCTCAGCCTGGCGGCCCAGAAGTGGCGCGGCCCCTCCTCGAACTGCTTGCGCAGGTCGTAACCGCTTGCGGGGCGGCGCAGCATGCCGAGCATGATGTGCTCGAGGCTCACGGGCTCACTATATCAACATTGTTATAGTGGATCCAGCGCGAACTGGCGCGGTTCCGCAACGGTCGATCGTTCCCCCACCCGGCGCCGGCGAACGGTTCGGCGGACGCTCGAGCGGTGACGACTCAGGCGTAGCGAGTTGGCGCTGGCGAGACGAGTGTGGCAAGGAGGGCGAAGCAGGCGGATCTTGAGGATCCGCCGATGGAGCCTGACGATGCCACACGATGTCGTAGCCCGCCAGATCGCTACGAATGAGGAGGAACCGCTCTAGACCTCGATTCTCGTCCAGTTCCCCCAGGTGAATCGCGCGAGGAAGAAGAGCCCGCGGATCACGAGCTCGCCGCAGAGACCGATCCAGATTCCCGGCAGCCCCCAGTCGAGGTGGACTCCGAGGAACCAGGCCGCGGGGAGTCGAATCCCCCAGGTGCTCACGAGCGTGATGTAGAAGACCCACGCCGTGTCGCCGGCGCCGCGCAGTCCCTGGCGCACCGTCATCGACAGCGAGAAGAACGGCTGCGCGAACGCGCAGATCAGCAGGCACTTCGGCACCAGGTCGAGATGCACCGGCTGCGAGCTGATGGTGCGAGTGAGCTCCGTGCCGAAGAGCGCGAACACGGCGCCGAAGGCGCTCATCACGATCGCGCCGAGCCACGCGCAGACGCGGATCGCGCGGCGCGCCTCGCGCGGATTGCGGGCGCCGAGGTACTGCCCCGCGAGCGACGCGGCCGCGGTGCCGATCGCGTAGCCCGGCAGGTAGCTGAACGCCTCCCATTGGATCGCGATCGAATGAGCGCCGATCAGTCCCGCGTCCGCCGTGTCGCCGCCGCGCCGCGAGATCATGCCGATGAAGAGCGTCACGACGACGCCGACGCTCCACATGGTCATCCCTTCGAAGAAGCTCGGGATTCCGACGCGCGCGATGCGCCAGCTCAGGTGCTTCTTCGGCGCGAGATCGCGCGCGTGGAGTCGCAGGTCCTTCACCCCGCGCGCGAGCACCCAGATCGTCATGAAGGCGCCGACCGCGTAGCCGATCGTCGTGCCCGCGCCGATTCCGGCGACGCCCCAGACGAGCGGATCGAGCGGCGACGGATTCGGGATGGTCGTGCCGCCGAGGCGCAGCTCGACGCCGGAGAGAAGCCAGGATCCGAGCACGTTCACGATGTTCACCACGATCGCGATCGTGGTCGGCTTCACCGACTCGCCCGCGCCGTGCAGGCACATGCCGCCGACCATCATCACGGCGCAGAACGGAAGGCCAAGCGCGAGCATGCGCACGTACTCCGCGCAGAGCCGCGTCGCCTCCGGCGAGAGATCCGCAAGCGCCGAAAGCGGATAGGCGATCCACCAGAGCAGCACGCCGATGAACGCGCCCCAGACGATCGAGAGCAGGACGGATTGACCGAGCGCCGCGTCGCCTTCGTGCACGCGGCCCGAACCCATCGCGCGGGCGATGATCGCCTGCCCGCCGACGCCGAGGCCGATCATGGCCACGCCGATCAGCCAGCCGACATAGGTGCCGATGCCGAGGCCGTCGAGCGCCGGCACCACGATCGACTCCGGCAGATGACCGCCGATCAGCTTGTCGAAGAAGCCGACGAACGCGGCGAGAATCTGCTGGAGCAGCACCGGCGCCGCCAGGATCCAGATCGCCTGCGAGAGCGACTTTCCCGCGAGGCGTCCGCTGCGGATGCGACCGTCGCCGTCGTCGCGCGCCGCGGCCGTTCGCTCATTCGTTGCGGCGCTCGTCGACTCAGCGCCGGGGTCGTCGCCGCTCACGACTTGCCGTCGCCGATGTTCTCGAACTCGTTCGGATCGTTCGTCGGGCGCAACCCCGGATCAACCATGCCCGCCGGAATCGCGGGCTTCTCCCAGGTGATCGGCTGCCAGAAGACCACGACATCCCAGAAGTCGAAGCGCCGCTGGTAGGTGGGATAGAGGTAGACGATGCGCTGCTCGAACGGCTGCTTCGTCCGTCGATACCACGAGAGCCACACCGCGCGGTCGATGCCGAGATCCTCGTTCGTGAGCAGTCGAAGGCTGTCGGCGGCGGCGAGATTTACCGCGAGTTCGCGCTGATCGAGCGCCGAGCAGAGCGCCTGGAAGACGGCGTCGGTGGGGTATTGCGCAAGCCCGACCGCGAGCTCGACGCGCACTGCCGCCTCCTCGTCCTCGTCGATGAGCTTGCGCCACATCGCGTCGGCGACCGACGGATCGTGCAGCCGCTGGAGCGCCTTCGCCGCCGCGAGACGCACCTGCTTCGACTTGTGATCGAGCTGCTTGGAGATCGCTTCCGCGTCGGTGGGATCGCCGTGTCGGCCGAGCGCCTCGAGCGCAGCGGCGCGGACGAGCGGATCCACGTTCTCCTCCACGTAGAGGCGATAGAGCTTGACGTACACGGGCGTTCCGCCCCAGACCGCGCTCGAGAGCAGCACGGTGCCGCGTCGCTGCGCCTCGGGATCGCTCGGATTCGTCGCGTCCCGGGCGGCGTCCTGCGGCGTCGGACCGGCGAAGGTCTCGCCGAAGTCGCGCATGTCGCTGCCGGCGCCTTCGCACCCGCCGAGCGGCGCAACGAGCGCCGCCGAGGCGACGAGGCCGATCGCCGAGAAGGTCGAGAAGGAATCGATGACCCGGAGGGCCGCGAGCGGCGCGATCGAGACGCGCCGTGCGAACGAGAGCGTCCGTGCCATCGTGGCGGCGAGTATACGCTTCGGCCGGTGACGAGTGCCCGCGCCGAGCACGCACGCGAACGCGCCGCGAACGAGCCGACGCCGCTCGTGCGCCCCTTCGTGCTCGGCGACTTCCAGACGAACTGCCTGATCGTGACCGTGCCCGACGCGCCCGACGCCGAATCGCGCCGCGACGCGTGGATCGTGGACATGGGGCAGGATCCCGGCGAGCTGCTCGACGCCGTCGAGCGAGAGGGACTGCGCGTGAAGGCAATGCTCTTCACGCACGCGCATGCGGATCACATCGCGGGCGTGGAGCAGGCCCTCCGTCGGCTCGGCGCCGGCGTGCCGCGCCTTGCCCATGCGCGCGAGCACGCGGCGTTCGAGGATCCCGAGCTCAATCTCTCGGCGTTCGTGGCGGATCCGATCTCGGTCTCGGCGCCGACCGGCGAGATCGTGCCGGGCTCGACGCTCGAACTCGCCGGCACGCGCTGGCGCGTGCTGCACACGCCGGGTCATTCGCCGGGAAGCGTCACCTTCGTGCACGACGCGAGCGGCACCGCGATCGTGGGGGACACGCTGTTCGCCGGATCGATCGGTCGAGTGGACTTTCCCACCTCCGATCCCGAGGCGATGCGCCGCACGCTGGCGCTGCTCATGATGCTGCCGGACTCGACGCGGGTCTTCCCGGGGCACGGACCGTCGACGACGATCGGCGCCGAACGGCGAAGCAATCCGTTTCTGCAACCGGGGAGCTGGTAGCCCATGTGGGCGATCGTTCGAGCGCTGCTCTTCGGCTCGATCTGCGCGATCGCGATCTCGTGTGCCGCGGCGCTCAGCGCGCCGCCGGAGACGCCCGCGGGTCGCGCGCTCGTGAACGCGTGGGCGGCCTCGACGCCGGACGGCTGGCCGGCGACGCCGTGGCGCGAGGCTCGCTTCGATCGCTCGTGGGCGCGCGAGACCTGGGAGCTGCGCGGCGATCCGCCCGTGTCGGGCGGTCGGCGCGCCGACGGCTTCTCGGCGCAGTGGGTCCTGCGCACCGGCTGGCCGCTGCCGGCGCTTCAGTGCGTGCGCAACCGCCTGCGCTCCCTCTGGGGCCAGGGCGCGGGGCCGCGCTCGCCGTTCGCGGACGAGAGCGAGTCGCTCTCGGAGGGCTGGCGCCTGCACCCGAGCATGTTCGGCGGCGGCGGCGACGAGCACCTGCTCGTGCCCGTCACGCCGCTCTGGTTCGGGCTCGCGATCGACTCGATCGCCTGGTCGATTCCGATCTTCGCGATCGGCGCGCTCTCGCGGCGACTCAGCGCGGCGAGGAAGGCGAGGCGGCGCCGGGCGCTTGCGTCGGTGATGCGGGCGGCGGGGCCGCCTTCGCCGCCCGCTCCGCCTCCCGATCGATCCAGCGGTTGACGCGCTGCTCGAGCACTTCGAGCGGGATGCTGCCGGCGCCGAGCACCACCTCGTGGAAGTCACGGAGATCGAACGCCGCGCCGAGGCGCTCGTTCGCCTTGTCGCGCAGCGAACGGATGAGGATCTCGCCGATCTTGTACGCGCACGCCTGTCCGGGCCAGGCGATGTACCGATCGACCTCGCGCTCGATGTTCAGCTCGCTCAGCGCGGTGTTGCGGCGCATGAACTCGATCGCCTCGTCGCGGGTCCAGCCCATCGAGTGCATGCCGGTGTCGACGACGAGACGGCACGAGCGCCACATCTCGTAGAGCAGGCGCCCGAAGTCGTCGTACGGATCGTCGTAGAGTCCCATCTCGATGCCGAGCCGCTCGGAGTAGAGCGCCCAGCCCTCGCCGAAGGCGCTCACGCCCGACTCGCGCCGGAAGAGCGGCTGCTCGGGCAGCTCCTGCGCCAGCGCGATCTGCAGATGATGACCCGGCATCGCCTCGTGCAGCGCGAGCGGAATCATCTCGTACTTCGGCCGCTGATCGAGCGCGTAGGTGTTCGCCACGAAGAATCCGGCGGTGCCGCCCTCGAGCGATCCGGGCTGGTAGTACGCGGTGGTCTGCGTCGGCGCCATGAAGCGAGGCATCTCGCGCACGCCGTAGGGAAGTCGCGGAAGCGTGCGGAAAAGGCGCGGCAGGTGGCCGTCCACGCGCTTGCAGATGTCGCGGTATCCGGCGAGCAGCGCCTCGGAGGACTCGTGGAAGAAGCGCGGGTCCGTGCGCAGGTACGTCACGAAGGAGTCGAAGAGCGCCTCAGGCCCGAGCTCGGCGCGCCGGGCGTCCGCGGCGTACCAGTCGGTGCGGCGGATCACCTCGATCATCTCGGCGCGAAGCCGGATCACCTCCGCCACGCCGATCTCGTGAATGCGCTTCGAGCCCAGCGGAAGCGTGGTGTGATGGCGAAGGCAGCCGTCGTAGTACGCATCGCCGCCGGGAAGGTCGCTCGCGGAGATCGAGTCGCGGCACGCCGGCAGGTACTCGTCGGAGATGAACGTCGCGAAGCGCTCGAGCGCGGAGAGGATCGCGGCGATCGCGTCGCCGACCCGCGAGGTGATCTCGGCGATCGTCGCGTCGTCGGTTCCCGCGGGAAGCCTTGCGAGCGGATCCTGGAGCCCGGTGAGACGGCCGCGCACGATCGCGCCGATCTGCGCCGGAACCATCTCGACGGTCACGCGCGGCGGCACCATGCCCCTCGACATGGCCAGGCGCATCGTGGCGATCTCGGAGTCGATCAGCGCCGGCACGGCGCGAAGTCGGCTCGCGTAGTCGCGGAAGTCGTCGACCGAGCGGAACGGTACGCGCTCCGCCATCTGCGGAATGCGCTGGTGCGGCCCGTGAATCGGCCCGATCGGGAAGAGCCACGATCCTCGCTCGAAGGAGTCGATCGCGTCGCGCATGAAGAACTCGAAGAGATCCGCGTTCATGCGATCGACCTCGTCGAGCGAGGTGCGATCGATCTCCCGGAGCCGGCGAAGGAATTCGCGCTGCGCCGCGGCTCGCTCCGCGACCGACTCGGGACGCTCGTCCGTCAGTCGGTCGGCGCGGGTCGGTGCGCCTCGCCGCAGCGCGTCCTCGGGAAAGTTCTCGTTCGTCCAGCGCTCGTGGTCCCGCAGCAGATCTCGAAGCTGCGCCGGCGGCGACGGCGGCGCCGGCGCCTGGGCGATCACGAGCACGCACGCGACGACGCCGACGAGCATCCGCGAAAGGTACCCTCGCGGGGCTTGCAGCGGCCGCGGCGGGAAACCGGCGGCCGCGCCGAATTCCCCATGTCCGCACCGATTCCGATCACCCTCGCCCACAGCCCAGATCCGGACGACGCCTTCATGTGGTGGCCGCTCTTCGAGGGCCTCGTCGCCGTCGAGGGAATGCGCTTCGAGCAGGTCACCGCCGACATCGAGACGCTGAATCGCCGCGCCGCGGGACCCGAGGCGGAACTGCTCGACGTGACCGCGTTGAGCTGCGCGAACGCGGCGCGCGTGCGGCATCGCTATCTCGTGACCGCGTGCGGCGCCTCGGTGGGCGACGGATACGGTCCGAAGCTCGTCGCGACGCGACCGCGCACGATCGAGTCGCTCGTGCGCGAACGGCCGCGAATCGCCGTTCCCGGCACGCGCACGACCGCGTTCCTCGCCGTGAGCCTGCTGCTCGGGCGCGATCGCTTCGAGGCCGTCGAGATCGACTTCGAGCGAATCGTCGACGCCGTGGTCGCCGGCGAGGTCGACGCGGGCGTCGTGATCCACGAAGGGCAGCTCACCTTCGAGTCGAAGGGGCTCGCGCTCGTCGAGGATCTGGGGCGCTGGTGGCGCGAGCGGACGGGGCTGGCGCTGCCGCTCGGCGTGAACGCGGTGCGGCGGGATCTCGACGAGCGACTCGGCGCCGGCTCGCTCGCCCGCGTCTGCGACGCCCTCGGCCGCTGCGTTCGCTACGCGCTCGAGCATCGGCGGGAGGGGCTCGCCCGGGCGCTGCGCTTCGCGCGCGGCATCGCCCCCGAAACCGCCGATCGATTCGTGGACCTCTACGCGAACCGCTGGTCGCTCGATCTCGGCGAAACCGGTCGCCGCGCGGTGGAGCGGCTCGTCGCCGAAGCCGTGCATGCGGGATTGCTCGAACGCGGCAGCGCCGTCGACTTCGCGCCGTCGCCGCTACACTCGACCCGTCGATGAGTTCCGCCGTTCCTCCACAGACGGAACAGGGATACGCGCCTCCGATCGTCCGCCAGTTCAGCGTCTTCCTGGACAACCGAGTCGGGAAGCTGCACGAACTGCTGCGGCTCTTCGAGGAGAACCCGCAGATCCATCTCGCCGGCTTCAGCGTGCACGACGCCTCCGACTACGCGGTGGTGCGGCTCATCTTCTCGAACGCGGACCTGGCGCGCAATCTTCTGCGCAAGGCCGGCTACCACTTCTCCGAGAACGATCTCATCGTGGTCGAGCTCGGCCCCGACCAGTCGCTGAAGACGCTCTGCGTGCACCTGCTCGCGGCCGAGCTGAACATCCGCTTCGCGTACCCCGTCATGCTCCAGCGCGAGGGCCGTCCGACCGTGGCGATCGCCGTCGACGATCACACGCTCGCCGGTCAGATCCTCATCCGCAAGCGCTACAACCTTCTCGGCGAAGAGGATCTCGCGTAGGCGCGATGTCGCGCTGCGCGACGCACCGACCATGGCACGACTCGTCCGACACATCGCCACCGGGCCGATCAAGATCGAGCCGCAGCCGAAGGCCATCTTCATCTGCGCGTGCGGCCTCTCGCAGACGCAGCCCTTCTGCGACGGTCACCACAAGCAGTGCCGCGAGGAGCTTCCCGGCAAGGTCTATCGCTACGACGAGAAGGCCGATCGCATCGTCGAAGTGCGCGACGACGACGCCGTCGCCTGACCGAGATCGACGGCGGCCGCGTCGAGGCGCCGCGCGAGCGACCTCACGGCACCTGGCACCAGGTCTTCTCCGACTCCCAGACGCGCACGCGGCGCAGCCTCACGCCGACGGCGCGCAGCGTCGGCTCGAGCCGTTCATGGCAGATCCGTGCGATGTTCTCGACCGAAGGATTGAGCGACTCGAACTCCGGGCAATCGGTGTTGAGATTGCGGTGGTCGTAGCGATCCACGAGCTCCCGTCGCACCACCTCGCTCCAACGATCGAGCTCGCCGCCGCGCGAGCCGTCGCCGTCGGCCACCGACACGTCGAGCCGATAGTTGTGCCCGTGACCGGAGGGCAGGCTGCACTTGCCGAAGAGCGCGAGATTCTGCTCGTCGCTCAGCTCGGGAAGGTGCAGCCGGTGGGCGGCGCAGAAGTCGAATCTTCGCGTGACGATCGCTTCGGGGCTCATGCGGTGCTCCAGTGAGACGCAGTGGTACGGCGAAACGCGCAGATGCAGCGACTCGAGCGTTCGACCGAGTCGCTGCGACAGCACCGGCGCCAGGCGTCGAAGCAGCTCGGGCGCCCAGGAGTCACGAGCGGCGGGCGCGGACGCAAGCGTGTCGAGCACCGTCGGCAAACGCTCGCGAAGCGCCCGATCGACGGCCGCGATCGACAGGATGTAGCCGCTCCGCGCATCGGGCTCGCCGCTCACTCGAACGTCGAGCTGGCAGGAGATCGCCTGCGCGTTCGAGCACGGCTGGCCGCCGCACTCGACCAATTCGAGCGCTCCCGAGGCGCCGTGCGCGGCGCGGGTGGCGTCGAGTCGAAGAAGCAGCGGCACGGTTCGTGAAAGAGTCGGCAATCGACACTCCAGCGAGCGGGGCTCCCGGCGGCGACCGCGTTCGGTCCTCGAGCCGCGCGTCGATCGCAGCCGAGCACGGCCCGCAAGGCGCCCCCGAGGGCGGAAACTACCGAGGGACGCTGCTCGCGGCCAGCGCAAGGCGACGCCGGAGGGCCTCCTGTGAAGTCGCGTTCGATCGAGCTCCCCGACCCATGGACTTCGTTTGCTCCGGATCAACGCGGTGCTATCATGTGACCGTTCTCTCTCTGCCCCCGGAAGGGCTCGGCGTGAGGCTTGCCTCCGCCGGGCCTTTTTTCGTGGCCTCGGACGGCAGCGAGCCGAGGATGCGACCGCGTCGAGCATGAGAGCCGAGCGAGAAATCCTTCAAGGTGGAAGCATGCTTGGGCGTGGGCGACGCCGGGCGCGGCGTTCATGCTCTCGGGTGCCGCCCGCCGTCCTCATTGCCTCGACCGTGCTCGCGTCCGTGGCGTGCCAGCCGAAACCGGCCGAGCCGACGAGTTCGGCAGGGGGGTCGTTCGAGTCGCCCAGCGCTCGAGCGCCGGATTCGCAATCGTCGTCGGGTCCATCGTCCGATGCGCCGGCGCCGACGGCGCCGACGCCGACGGCCACGGCGACCGCGCCCCGGCGAGTCGTGCTTTCGCCGTCGCTTCGCGTCGATGTCGATCGGGGCGAGGTCGAAGTCGACGGCATCGTGTCGCTCGACGCGGGCTACCTGGAGCAGGTGGCGTGCAGGCGGGGCACGCGCGAGCACGAGTCGCTCTTCGTTCCCGACGCGATGCCTTCCGCGATCCACGCCGCGCTGCTGCTGGCGGGCTTTACGCCGGGTCGTCCCGGGAGCTGGCGATGGAACGAGCGTCGCGAAGTCGAGTTCGACGCCCCGAGCGGTGACCCGGTCGAGGTGCTGCTTCGCATCGGCGACGAAGCTCCCAGGCCGGTGCGCGAGTTCATCCGGGACGCTCGATCCGGCGAACTCTTCCCCGCGGGCCCGTTCGTGTTCGCCGGAAGTCTCGAGCGCGAGAATCCGCCGTCGCTCGGCGAGGGAACCCACTACCTCGCGGACTGGAGCGGCAGCGTGATCGGCATCGTCACCTTCGGCGACGAAGTGGTGGCGTGGCGCGAGGTGATTCCCGATTCGGCGGATGCCGCCGAGCCCGTCTGGATCACGCGATCGTCCGAACTGCCGCCTCCCGGAACGCGCGCCACGCTCGTGCTGCGTCGTCCCGCCTCGGGGCGTGCGCCGTGACTCCGCCACGGCGCGCCGGCGCCACGGCGCCCCACGGCGCGAACTCCGCGCGGCGCCGTCACGACGGTTCCGCACCGCATCGCCGCGCCGCGCCCGTGCCGCGCCTGCGGCTGCTCGGCATCGATCCGGGATCGTCGCGCACCGGGTACGCGTGCGTCGAGGTCGATCGCGACGGCGGCGCCCCGACGCTCGTCGAGGCCGGATTCCTTCGCCTCTCCGCGCGGCGGTCGCTCTCGCATCGGCTGCTTCAGCTCGAGCGCGATCTCGACTCGACGATCTCGGAACTAAGGCCCGATCGCATCGCGGTCGAGGCGGTCTTCACGCACACCCGCAACCTGCGCACGGCGATCGTCCTGGGGCACGCCCGCGGCGTGGTGCTGCTCGTGGCGGAGCGGCACGGGTTGTCGCTCGACGAGATCACGCCCGCGGCGGTGAAGAAGGCGGTCACCGGCAACGGCGCCGCGACGAAGCGACAGGTCCAGCTCGCGGTCGCGTCGCTCTGCGGACTCTCGTCGCCGCCGTCGCCGAGCGACGTCTCCGACGCGATCGCGATCGCGCTCACGGCGATTCGCCGCGTTCCTCCGGCGCGCCGATAGAGCGGTTCCTCCTCATTCGGAGCGATCTGGCGGGCTGCGACTTCGTGTGGCATCGTCGGGCTCCATCGGCGGATCCTCAAGATCCGCCTGCTTCGC
>Ga0194131_10009458_pt1 | contig 12311 bp, 15 predicted proteins | sample TA2KigO120mmetaG_FD_148631 | JGI IMG/M metagenome (GOLD analysis project Ga0194131, IMG submission 148631) | Freshwater microbial communities from Lake Tanganyika, Tanzania - TA2015053 Kigoma Offshore 120m | ecosystem: Environmental > Aquatic > Freshwater > Lake | place: Tanzania: Lake... | reverse complement strand
TCGTCCGCCGAGTTGTTCTCGCAGAATGCGATTCTCCTCGCGCAAATAGTCAATGACGAGCAGTTGATGCTGGTTCATCCAGCCGGCGACGGCGATCAGTAAAAACCGGAATGGGTCCAGGGCTCTCTGCATCCTTTGAGTCCATTATCGCGAGCCTGCAAAGCTCCGCAGCCCCTGAAAATTCAAGCAGATCGGATTTTCGGACCATACGGGGTCGACACCTACGCCGGCGACGACTACGCCAAGAGCGTCCGCGAAGTCCTGGCCATGTACGATACCGTGGCGCCGCAACTCACCGAAAAGCAGCGCGCACGTTGCAAAGAGCTCTTTGTGATCTCCGCCCGCTACGAGTATCAGTTCTGGGACATGACCTGGCGCGAGGAGCGCTGGCTGCCCTAAACGGCGGTAATCGCGGCCCGAAATGACGCCGGCTTGCGCTCGCCTACGGCTTTCGGAGGAGATAAGTGGGTACCGGCCACGCAACTCTGCCAAGCTTTCCCTGTATACGGACCAACAACTCGGCCTCTTTATCCTGAGCACTAAAAACGGGCGCTCCGTCCTCCCTATTCGCAGGAAATACAAGCCAGAACAACTCGTACGAATAGTCTCGAGGTTCGATCGGAGCCAAGGCTGGTTTATCCCGAAGGCTTGGCATCTTCTTCCCGCTAACAACTTTTGATATTCCAGACGTGCCGCCCTTCGGTCCAAGAAGAGCAACCCAGTCGTCGGGGATCACACCAGAACCTTCCCGGGGATCAATCTCCACCTGGATAACAATTTCACCCACCCTGAGAGCGGCTTCAATCAACCGCTTTGTATCAGAATCGCTAAGGACCTTACTGAGTTGCTCTAATCGAGCCCGCGCCTCAATCGCTGACGGAGTCAACCACGTGGCTCGAAGCTTAAAATTGTAGCTCCTGTCTGTCGCCGTCAACCGAAAATCAAACGATTTTCCAATTTGTCCAGACACGCGATTAGCGAGTATTGCTTTTTTCGCCTGGGCCCGACTCATCCCCGAATACCCCTGCCCCAATAGACCCGTGATCGAGCAGAGCACCAGTATCGTCGAAGTGACAACGCTCACTTCTCGACCCTTTGGAGTATGCTGACGACTTCTTTTCCACCAAGCGCTGTCTTCCCGATTACGACCCCTAAAAACAGAAAGCCTGATTCACCCGATTGGCGCAATTCCTTTTCCATCGTAGAAGTCTTGGACGTGGCAAGCACTTTGTACTCAATTCGCTTGCCCTTACCAGTTGATTGCCCTCGCTCGAGAATGATCGAGACTTCCCTTCCGCCAAACGCAGACTCGAAGACCGTTTGCCCGCGATACTCAAAACCCTCATCACCGGCCTGCTGGAGTTCTTTTTGGAGCGTGCCAGTCTTCGACGTCGCAAGTAAGAGGTAGCGCCGCTTCGAATTCGCCGTATCATCCAAAGCCTTCTTCATAATGACAACAACCTCTTTGCCGCCTAACGCAGACTCCCCACCCATAACACCACCAAAAACGAATCCGGCGTCAGCAGCTTGATTCATTTCTTTTTCCATCGTCGACGTCTTAGACGTCGCCAGCAAACGGTAATCGTATTTCTGTGCGCCCAGCGGAAACAGCGATGCCATCATTACGAATCCAACAAACCCAACGGCTATACGCTTCATGACTCGTCATTATACACGACAAAGGTAACCGTCAAAGCAAACCACCTATCTTTGCGAGGCCGGACGGCGTATGGTCCGAAAATCCGATCTGCTTGAATTTTCAGGGGCTGCGGAGCTTTGCAGGCTCGCGATAATGGACTCAAAGGATGCAGAGAGCCCTGGACCCATTCCGGTTTTTACTGATCGCCGTCGCCGGCTGGATGAACCAGCATCAACTGCTCGTCATTGACTATTTGCGCGAGGAGAATCGCGTTCTGCGAGAACAGCTCGGCGGACGACGACTGCGGTTCACCGACGGTCAGCGCCGGCGCTTGGCCGCCAAGGCCAAGGGGCTGGGGCGGACCATCCTGGCGGAAGTGGCCACTATCGTGACACCGGAGACCCTGCTCTCCTGGCATCGAAAGCTGCCATCCAGCGCAGTCAGCGCCTGGCTGGCATGCTGAACTATTACTACCGCAACGCCGCCTGACCCACGAAGTCGTGACCGCCCCCGCCATGCTGCATCCGTGATGAACGGCTGATACGCCGAAGGTCTGCGCCGTGTCCACGATTTTGGCGCCTCTTGCTTGATCCGCGGAGTTTCCGGAGCACTCGCCGGCTCAAGTTCAGAAGTTTCGCTCAGACCTGCATCCACTGGGTGGCCTTGGGGTGAGGCTGATCGAGTTTTCGGACCATACGGGCAAGCAGATGGGTTACTGTCCGCGGCGCATCGTGGACCATCTGGACGGCGAGTACGTGGCGCTGTGCCAGGATCCGCACCAGAGCTGCGAGAGAGTGACGCTGACGCGCCGGGACGTGCTGCAGCAGGAGTTGGATGTCGCAGCGTTTACCAAGCGGATTGCCGGGCCGCTTGGGATTCGGTGGCAGTCCCCCGTCGTCCGCGGCAACGGCTTATGGTCCGTTGGTGTTTCCGAAGCCCAAGGAACGCGTGGGCAGCCGGTGTTCCTGGCGTTGGTGACGGACACGCAGCGGTTTGCTGGTCTTGTTCAGCGCCTCGTGATCGATCAGGACAGACCGTTTGTCCTACTGGCGCCGACCAAGCGCCGCTGCACGGTAGAGGTGGTGGAACTGTTACAGGCCCGCCAGTCGTTGTTCGTTTCGCTGGAAGAGCGGCTCGGGCTGGCAGAGAGCGGCCAGTTGGTTGCTATTGGCGAGAAGGGCGAGGCGGGCCAGGCGACGGCGGCTACGCCGGTAGCCCGGCGGGCGGCCGCGGCCAGGAGCTTTGCCAAGCGGTACAAGTGCAGAATCAAAGACATTCACGAAGCCGCCGGGGTGGATCAGTCCGACTACTATCGCTGGATCAACGGAACGAGACCGGACGATTACTCGACGTGCCAAGCGATCGAGCGGATCCTGGCGGAAGGGTTTCCGCCATCTTGGCGCCGGAAGAGGCCGGCGGGGGAGTGACTTGCGTGCGGGATGCAACCAGGTGGTTGATGCTACGGCTTCAAGGCCGAATCCTTCCAGGCGGAATCTGAACAAGACGGACGTGCACCGACTGACTCCCGCTTGGGCTGCGCCGGAATCGAAGAGCGTCTCGCCGCCAACGTTCAGTGAATCGTTTGAGAGTCTGCCTCACCGTGCTGTTCCGCGTAGCGCGAGAGTTCCCGCACCAACTCATCCAACATCGGCAAATGGCGCTTGACCCGCACCTCAAAGCCCACGACACGGGCAAGTTCACCCAGCACCTCAGCAAATAGCGGTTCAGGAACGAACACTTTTTCTGGGATCTGGCGTCGTTCCCTGATTGCCGTCAGGACTGCTTCCGATGCGCTGGCACCGAGTGGCGTGCCCGGTTGTCTCAGTGTCGGGGGAAAAGCATGCCCGGAACGGTTGTCCGCGACAACGAACAGATGTACCACGGCAGGGCGCTCATTTGGCCCTCCGATTGAACTGGGGAGGACAATGTCTCCGAGACAAATCGCCCCCGATTTCCGGCCGGCAGGAAGACCGCGCAAATGCTCCTGCGGAACCCAAAGCCGCGGTTGATTCACCCGCGTCAACTGCATGTTCAACATGGTCATGGACCATTTACCGTTTTTCCGAACCAGCATCGGCAGGACGGGCTGGCCTTCAGGCCAGAGGTCCAGATCCTTGGAATCGAGATGGCCGCTGGAGACAAGCGCCATAAAGGCCTCCAATGCCGAGCATAGCCGCTCTCCCTCCTCCTCGTTTACATACCAGGGCAGCCAGCCGCGGCGAACGGATCGAAGCTCAACACCCCCCATCGTGTCTTTCCAGCGGCAACCTTTCATCAGGTCGGTATCCAGGTTTGTCAGTTCGTGCTTGGGTACGAAACTGACCTGCAGGGAATCATTTTCCGCTATCATTAGCCTCTTGGCGGCGTGAGGGTCTGCCGAAAGCATGTCCTGCCTCCACGCATATCCGCGAATCCCCGGATAGACGAAGATTGCGCGATGTTCGCCGGCTGCCCCAAGCACCGAAACAAAGTCGGGTTCACTGTTCTCGCCAGTCTGGACCGCGATCAACTGCGATTCCGACAGCGACTCCCACGGCTCGGCTGCGCGGACCTCTGCCGCCAGGGAGCAGAGTCGCAATGCCGTCCCGTGACGGAGAGGCTCCTCACCCACGAGTTGATCGGCGAAATAGGTACGCATCGGTTTGGCTGGCACACGTGCAGTTTATCAACGCGATCACTTCCGGCAAAGTTGTAGTAGGCCTTCCGGGCGGTGCGCTAGAACGCCTTGCCCCGTGGGCCGTCCACAACAATTTCGAAGCCGATACGCTTGGCCGCGATCTTCTGTTGCCCCCAATCCGCGATTGTCGTAAGCCGCCGCAGCTTCGTTTCGCCCGTGGTCATGAAATCCGGAATCCCCGCCTGTATCAGTATCGCCTCCTGGATCTCCGGCGCCAGGAGGAGCAGGTTCATGATCTGCGTCAACCGGGCCCGCGTAACGAACCCCAGTCGGGCGATCTCGGCATAATCCCGCACCTCGCCGCGGGCGATCATATCCTCGAACTTGATGGCCAGCGCCATCAGACGCGTGATGCGGGGAATGCGCGGCTCGATCGCGCCCGCTGCCTTCTTTCGAGCGGGTCTCCCTTGGCGGCGCCCCCATTGCAGCGGCACCTCGTCTTCGCGTCGGTCTTGCACTACGCCACCCCGTTACAGAGTTCCCGGACGCCAGCGGAGTGGTAGGTGACTCGCACCTTCTCGGCCCGGGCATCGTAGCCGACCCGCTCAATAAGGGCTCGCAGCAGGCGGGCCTGTTCCTCGGTCGTCATCGTTTTCCATACCTCCTCAAAGTTTCCCAGCCGCTGCCGAACGGTCGTGTCGTCGAACCGGAGCCGTTCACCCCTGGCGATCGACTCCCGTAGCACGTCAGCTGTGCGTTGTGCGGCGGCGATCTTCTCCCGCAGTGCCGTCTCCCGCTCCGGGTCCGTGCTCCGGCTCCGTGCCAACTGCGAACTCGCGTTGCGCGCGATGACGTTGGCCTTCTTCAAGTCCCGGCGTTGGGCCCCCAACTCCTCCCTTAGGCGGCACTGTGCCGCCCGTGCGGCAACCGCTACCACCTCCGGCGTGATCGCGAACCGTTTGACGCTTGCAAGGACCGCGTTCTCGATCACCGGCGCGGATACCGATCTGGCCTGGCAGGCGTTGGCGGCGCGCTGCGCTGCCTGGCTGCAGATATAGTAGCGGTACTGCCGGTGCTTGCTCGACGAATAGGTCGCCGTCATTGGGCCGCCACAGGACGAGCAGTACAGGATGCCCCGCAGCAGGGACTCGCGGTTCTGCCGATGCTCGGTGCCGTGGTTCCGGGTGTTGGCTTTCAGTTTTTGCTGGACCAGGTCGAAGGTCTTTTCGTCGATGATCCCGTCGTGGGTGGCCTTCACCACTTCGCTCTCGGCGCGAATCCGTCCGGCGTAGAGGGGGCTGGCGAGCATGGAGTAGAGATGACACTTTCGGAGAGTGTGGCCGCCGCTTACTTTGCCCTCGCGGGTCGTCCACTGCTTATTGCGCCAGCCCAGATCCTCGCACTTCGCCACGATGCCGAAGACACTATGGTCTTCCATGTACCATTCAAAGATCTGGCGCACGCGCGCGGCCTCCTCCGGATTGACCACTAATTTGCCAGCTTCGAGGTCGTAGCCGAGGGGGAGGTGACCGCCGGTCCACTTGCCGCGCTTCCGGGCCAGGACCTGCTTATCCTTGGTTCGCTCCGAGATGATCTCCCGCTCGAACTGCGCGAACGACAGCAGGATGTTCAGCGTGAGCCGCCCGAGCGAGGAGGTGGTATTAAACTGCTGGGTGACCGAGACGAAGGTCGCGCCGTGCTTCTCCAGGATTTCCATGATCTTGGCGAAGTCCCGGATGGAGCGGCTCAGGCGATCTACTTTATACACCACCACGCAATCGACCTTTTTCGCCTCGACATCGGCGAGGAGGCGGCGCAGGGCGGGCCGCTGCATGTTGGCGCCGGTGAAGCCGCCGTCGTCGTAGAATTCCGGCAGCAGTTTCCAGCCCTCGCCGGCCTGACTGCGAACATATGCCGTGGCGGCATCGCGCTGGGCGTCGAGCGAGTTGAAGTCTTGCTTGAGCCCCTCCTCGGTCGACTTCCTTGTATAGATGGCGCATCGTATTGTCGTCGGTGCGCTCGTTGCGTTATTCGCCATGCTTCACCCCTGGGCGGTGGCCGAGGTTATAGAAGGCGAAACCGTTCCACCGGGTTCCGGTGGCCTGGGTGACAGCGGCGCTGAGCGAGGAGAAGATGCGGCCGTCGCACTCGAAGCTGCCGTCGTGTCGCACATGGACAACGATGTCCTTGCCCTGGTAGCGGCGGATGAGCGGGGTTCCGGGTAACGGCAAACGTGGGTCCAATCCGGGGTCCACGCGTGCCTCGGCGGTTCGCATCTGGTCGACCGGACTCCGGAGGAAGTTCTTCGGCGCCCGGATGCGCAGGTCGGCGTCGTCAGCGATGGTGAGGGCGCGCTGCCGGGCGCGTTCGGAGAGCCCGCCCAGAGCGTTGGCCTGGATACGCCAGGCGATGCGGCGGACCAGGAACTGCTTGTGATTGGACCGTGACTCTTCGCGGAAGAGTTCGCGGTATCGGTCCTTCAACTGTCCGGTGGTCAGGTGATGGAGGCCTTCGATTTCGGCCCTGAGTTTGGATGAATCGACTGTGGTTTGTTGTCTCATAGTGTTAACCAGCAGTCACATGAACGCTCTCTGTCTCCGGGAAGTCAACTCGCCGGTCGGGCGGAGATTTGAGGAACAGTAGGCGGACGAGGGCATCGCCGAGAATGGCGGCGACGTTCGGAATGGCACCGTCCAGGACGGTATCGCGATCGCGCATGAGCGGTCTCCTGAAAGACCACTCACGACGATCTCCGCTTTGCGGTCGAGCCGGCGTCTGGTGGACGGAATCGACGCGGCGCGGGGCCGCGTGCGTTAACTATATACGCCGGAACTGGCGGATTGTCCGGGATGGGCGGTGCATATTTTGGATTCTCACCGATGCTGCCCACAGCCGCATTCGATTCTTGACCAGTTGGTCGGACCGACAGGCGCTGGGCCGTTCAGCGTCCTAGATTTGCGTGCCTTGCGAAGAGGGAGTCGAAGTGATCGCAAACCCCGTAACCATCGTGCCCTCCATTTTCAGCGAGTCCGTCTCGGACCAGTCAACTTCGCCTGGCTGTTAACGAATTCCTCTCTGGGGTAAACCAGGGGGTAGCCCGCCGGCGGAGACGGGGAGAAAACCGGTCGGTTAACACCCAAACGCGGCCGCAACGAGGACTGCTCCGGAGGAGAGAAGCGCGACGCAGAGACGGGTGCCCCGCAACTCATTGCCCGGAATGGGGATACATTTGCGCCAAAAGGGAAAGGCCCCAAGTCAACCCGCTGGGCGGAGACTTGGGGCCTTAAAAACTTTGGCTCCCCGGGTAGGATTCGAACCTACAACCCTTCGGTTAACAGCCGAATGCTCTACCGTTGAGCTACCGAGGAGCGACGTGCGTACGAACACCATTATTCCAAACGCCGGCCGTATTCGTCAACTTTCGCTCAACGGTTTCGCAACCAATCGGCCAACCGGGCCGGCCAGCTCGACAATGCCACGTCGCTCCAGCCCAGCCCGACGCCGTGTGGTCCCTTCTCGTAGATGTGCAGTTCCGCCGGCACGCCGTGCTTGCGGAGCGCCAGATAAAACAACACGCTGTTCTCCGGCGGCACTCCCGTATCGGCGTCGGTGTGAAACAGAAACGTCGGAGGCGTCTCTTTCGTCACAGCGCGTTCGTTCGATAAATTTTGAACGAGCGCGCTGTCCGGCGTTTCTCCCAACAAGTTCCTCCGGCTGCCCTTGTGAACGTAGGCTTCTTCGGTAAACGTGATAACGGGGTAACAGAGAATCGCGAAATCCGGCCGCGAACCCGCTCGGTCGATCGCATCGGCGGCGGAAGGATTGCCCGCGTCGAAATGCGTTGCAACCGTCGCCGCCAAGTGTCCGCCTGCCGAAAATCCCATCACTCCGATTTTCCCCGGATTGACATGCCACTCCGCCGCCCGCGCGCGAACAATCCGCAGGGCGCGCTGTGCGTCACCAATCATCACCGGATGCCGATACCGCGGCCCCAGCCGGTACTTCAGCACGAACGCGCTGATGCCCTGCGAATTCAACCACTGCGCGATTTGCTTGCCCTCGTGGTCGACCGCCAACGCGCCATATCCGCCGCCAGGACAAACGACAACAGCTTTGCCGTTCGGATTTTTCGCGATCCAAGGCGTGAGCGTGGGAACATCCCGATCCTCCGTGCCGATAGCCCCCGGCGCGCCCGCGGCCCACAGCGGAAAGGAAGGTGGCTCAACGCCCGGCCGCTGTGCAAGTAGAGCGGCGCCGGCAACAAGGGAAAGAAGGATCACACGCATGCGTTTGGTAACCTCGAAGTCAATATTATGCCCACAGCGCAAAACATTGACGATCTTATCGCGATCCTCGGCAACATCCTAGACGACGCCCGTGCGCGCCAATCCCGCGACGGCTACTTCCCCGCCCTCTATCGCCTCGTGACGATCGCCGTGAAAGAAGGTATCGCTAACGGCCGCTTCCAGGACGGCCCCCGCATGGAGCGCCTCGATGTTGCCTTCGCCAACAGATATCTTGACGCCTACGACGCCTACCGCGCTAACGGCCCGATGACCGAAAGCTGGAAGATCGCCTTTGCCGCCGTCGGGACATCGGATCGTATCATCCTCCAGCACTTACTACTCGGCATGAACGCGCACATCAATCTCGATCTCGCCGTCTCCGCCGCCGAGATCGCTCCCGGCGCCGCCATCAACAGTTTGCAGTGCGATTTCAGCGCGATCAACGACATCCTCAACGAGCAGATTGACCGCGTACAAAACGCCATCGCGCGCGTGAGTCCCGCCATGTGGGTGCTCGACAAAGTAGGCGGCCGCAACGAAGAACGCCTCGTCGCTTTCAGTCTGAAAAAGGCCCGTGAGTTCGCTTGGCTGAACGCGCAAGAGCTCGCGCGCAACCCGTCAGCAGGGGCGATCCACGCTCTCGACAAGGTGACCGCGGGCTTGGCCGACCCCATCGCCAACCCGCCCGGCATTTTCATACGCGCCGCACTTTGGTGGGTCGTGCGACAGGAGAACCCCAGCGTACCGGCGATTATTGATGCGCTGGCCAGGGCGTGAACGTCGGGAATTGCAACCTCCTGCTGTCGATTGGGCACGGTGATTCCCGGCGTATAGTGAGGGAATGCCCGCCATTGGAATTTCCATTCTTGCGCTGCTGATGGCCGCGTTGGTCGCCCGCGCCTCTGGCTGGCGAGTCGGGGTGGGAATCTTCGCGATCTTGGCGTTTGAATATTTCATCGCGGCGCAGGGCGTGTTGAAGCAGTGGGAACGACTGCCGCCCGCGCTCATGGTGATGATGGCGGTGCTTGTCATTCTGACGTTGCGGCTGGCGTTCTCGGGGCGGCTGGACCACTTGCCGATCGGCGTGATTGTGCTCTCGCAGGCGTTTCGATTACCGCTCGAATTGCTCATGCACCAGGCTTATGCCGACGGGCTCATGCCGAAACAGATGTCGTTCTCGGGATGCAATTTCGACATCGTGACCGGCGCGACGGCGCTTGTGGTTGGCGCGCTGGCGTTGCGCGGCGCGGCGCCGAAGTGGCTGCTGATTGCCTGGAATCTGCTGGGGACGCTGTTGCTGCTGACCATCGTGGTAATCGCAGTCGTTTCGACACCGGTGTTCGAGTACTTCGGAACCGCACCGGACCAGTTGAATACTTGGATTGCCGATCCGCCGTACGTGTGGCTGCCGGGCGTGCTGGTGCCTAGCGCGCTACTGGGTCATGCGCTGTTGTGGCGGCGGTTGCGCGGATAACTTCGACCGCGCGCGCGCAGTCATCGCGCGATACGTCGTAGTGGGTAAGCAATCGCAAACGCCGCGCGTTGTTAGCGTTGATCAGAACACCGCGCGCCTTCAACTCATCACTGAACGCGGGCGCGGTAAGCCCGGTATCGGCGACGTCGAAGAAGACGATGTTAGTCGGCGGCGTGGCGTCGGCGCGGATGCCGTCGATCTTGTTGAGTTCCCCGGCGATCAATCGCGCATTGGCGTGATCTTCGCCGAGCCGCGCCGGCATTTTTTCCAGCGCGATCAATCCGGCCGCGCCCAGCACGCCGGCTTGCCGCATGCCGCCGCCCAACCGCTTGCGGTACAAACGGCCCTTGTCGATCAGATTGCGCGGACCCACAAGCATACTGCCGGCGGGCGCGCCGAGGGCCTTCGACAGACAGAACATAACAGTGTCGATATGTTTCGTGATGCGCCCGACGCTCGTCGCTTGCGCGGCGGCGGCGTTGAATATGCGCGCGCCATCCATGTGAACTGGCAGGCCTAATTTATGGGCTTCTTCGCAGATTTCGTCGAGCGTGTCTTGGGCGTAGACGGTGCCACCGGCCATGTTGTGCGTGTTCTCGACTTCGATCAGGCCTGTCGGCGCGGCATGCGGTCCGAGCGGACGAATCTGTTCGCGAATCTGCTTCCAGGTAAGCGTCCCATCCTCGGCGGCGATCGCGCGTGCAACGCAACCAGCGAACCAAGCCATCATTGAGAGCTCGTAGTTGAGGATGTGCGCCCGCGATTCGCAGATCACCTCCTGGCCGTGTTCAGTGTGGACCTTGATGCCGATGGTGTTGCCCATCGTTCCCGTTGGCACGAAGAGCGCGGCTTCTTTGTCAAAGATCTCGGCGGCGCGGCGTTCGAGTTGGTTGATGGTTGGGTCTTCGCCGTACACATCGTCGCCGACATCGGCGGCGGCCATGGCGGCGCGCATCGCGGCAGTGGGTCTAGTGACGGTGTCGCTGCGAAGGTCGATGAAATTCATGCGGCAAGAAACTCCTGGAATATTTCGTTGGAAAGAAGGATACCGCGCGGGGATAGGCGCAGGCGAGGGCCATCCTTTTCAAAGAGACCCTGGTTGAGGAAACGCGTGATGGCGGGTTCGTGCGCGAGCCATTCCGACGGGCTGGGCTCGATACCTTCGCGCAGGCGCAGGCCCACGAAGAATCGTTCTTCGTCGGGATTGGCGCGTGTTATTTCGATGCTGGGATCGGCGGCGGCGGCGTACGCCGCGGCGGTTTCAACGTTCCGCCATCGCGAGCAGTTATCGAACGAGTGTGCGTCGGCGCCGAATCCGATGTAGGGTTCCAGCCGCCAGTACTTGAGATTGTGCTTCGACTCGAAGCCGGGTTTGGCGAAGTTGGAGATCTCGTAACGTTCGATACCGAGTTCTTGCAGGCGCTCGGTGGCGCGCTCATACATGGCGACAATGGCTTCGTCGGCCGGGACATCGCGCGCGCCATAGCGCGGGCCATCGTTGAGGATTTCCAGGCCAAGCCGCGAGTCTTCGTCGACTTCGAGCATGTAGACGGAAACATGCGGCGGATCGAGACGAGCGACCCATTCAAGCGATGTTTCCCACGAGCCGGCTGTTTGGCCGGGCAGCCCGGCGATGAGGTCGATATTGAAGTTGGCGATGCCCTGCGCGCGCATCTGCGCGACATTCTCTTCGACGATTGCAGCAGTGTGTTTTCGGCCAGTGCGGCGCAGTTCGGCGTCGACGAAGGACTGCGCGCCGAGGGAGACACGGTTGAAGTGCGGCGAAATCGGCGCGAGCGCGCCGGGCGCGGCTTCGAGCGTCGCTTCGGCCCACGGATTTCCGGGTAGTTCGCGAAGGAGTCGATCGAGAGTTTCGTGGTCGATCAGGCTGGGCGTACCGCCGCCGATGTAGAGCGTGTCGGGCGTCCAGCGCCATTCAGCGGCGCGGATTTCGCGGATCAGCGCGTCGACGTATTCTCCTTCAAGCGCCTTCGGAAATACACCCGAGGCGAAGTTGCAGTAGGTGCACTTCTGCGCGCAAAAGGGCCACGAAATGTAGACGCCCGCCATCGGTCCGCTACAGGGCAACCTCTTCGCCGAGTTGTTCCGAGATGTGGGACGACATCAGCGAACGCAGCGATTCGCCGCTGCCGGGCATGGCAAATTCGCCGCCGTTCCAATCGAGTTTGAAACTGCGCGAATGCGCCGAAACCCAGATCTGGCGCACGGGCGCGTTGGGGGAAACGACGAACTTCGCCGGCGGATCGTCGAACTCAATCGTCAGCGCGCCATTGT
>Ga0194131_10009456_pt1 | contig 12313 bp, 10 predicted proteins | sample TA2KigO120mmetaG_FD_148631 | JGI IMG/M metagenome (GOLD analysis project Ga0194131, IMG submission 148631) | Freshwater microbial communities from Lake Tanganyika, Tanzania - TA2015053 Kigoma Offshore 120m | ecosystem: Environmental > Aquatic > Freshwater > Lake | place: Tanzania: Lake... | reverse complement strand
GTGCTCCTGGCCTTCGACTTTGGACCCACGGCTGAAACCGCGGCACGTTATGTGTCGATATTGAGGCAGGCTGGCCCTTGTCAAGTCACAGCCGCCCGTGCTCCTGGTTTCATCGAGGGATTAAGGTCCGCCAAGTCCTTGTCGGATTCGATCTCCTGGATTCAAGGAGAGCGCCGCCGTCGCGCCGCCGAGCGCGCCGCCAATATGGGCCCAGTTGTCAATGAAAGGCGTGAGGAACCCGGTGAGCACCGCGTAGGCGATCCATACCAGGAGTACGCCGCCGAGCCGCTGATCGCGGAAATACACCCTGCCAGCATCGCCGCCAGGCCGGCGCCCACCAGCGTGACCAGGATGGTGATGACCTCCAGTGTGCTATTGCCGTTTTCACCAATGGCGATCCCAGCCATCAGACCAACGGAGAGCACCAGGATGGCTGCCAACGCCCCGCCGAAGGCGGCGATCAGTTGACGCAGCAAATGCGCCGGTCTGAGGATATAAAGTAGCGTGTTGCCCTGCTCGTCCCAGACGAAATACTTCTCCGAGAGCGAAAGGTGCTTTTGCCTCAGAAGAAACTTGTCGCGGTCAAAGGCAGGATCCCCCAACAACAGAGGATTTGCGGTGCCGGCCTGAAATTGGCGGCCGCACTTGGGACACTGGACCAACTGGCATGCAAATTCGTCCTTCAGATCGTAACGCTCTCCACATGAACAATTGGCAACAATGGACATAAGGATGCAGGATTTTCAGAAAAATGAAGCAGTATCGCCACAGCCCGGAAATCTGGAGCGAATTCACCCTATTGGACTACCTACCTGGAGCATCGGCTCGTGAGTAGCACGCCACCCTGGCGCTTGGAAGCACATTTTGAGGACCCAATGCCCTCTCCCTCTAGCCAAAGTGTCGTTGAACTCGGCCGCTGGCTATTTCTCAGCCTGTCGTGATTTCCAGCGCGACCACATGAGGATAAAGGACGGGGCGAAATCGGCAGGAGCTCGGGCGATCCAGTCATCGATGGCAGCAGGACTGAACCAGCCTCCTTCGGAGATTTCGTCCGGGTGCAGCGCGAACGGTCCCTCGCTCATGCAGGAATAGAGCCAGACGAATTCCTGGCCGGTTTCGGCGCAGGCGTCCACCTTCAAGTGTCGTTCGGGACGGCTCGTGAGGGAGAGTCCGATCTCCTCGCGAAGCTCGCGCACGGCGCAATCGTCGTAGGCTTCGCCGTGATCGAGATGTCCCGACGCGGAAGAATCCCAGGTGCCAGGGAAACAGTCCTTCTTCATCGAGCGCTTTTGCAGGAACAGCTCGCCCCGTCGATTGAAGACGAAAACATGAACGGCCCGATGGAGCAGGCCGAGCTTGTGAACCTCGGACCGAGGGCGGCGGTCGATCACTTCATCGAGCGCGTTAACGACGTCGAAATATTCCACCGTCATGTTCGAGAGTGAAGGAGTTGGGCGAGGTGCGCGAATCGGTCCAGATCGATTTCCTCCGCGCGGGCGGTGGCCGGAATGCCGGCTTGGGTAAGCGCTGCGGAGAGCGATTCTTCCGGCCAGTCTTGTTTGAGCAGGTTTTTCATCATCTTGCGTCGTTGCGAAAAGGCGCGCTTGACGACCCGCGCGAAGGTGCCTTCCAAGGGCCGCGGCAACAAGGGCGAATCGCGGCGGATCAGGGTCACGCACGCGGAGGTCACACCGGGTTCAGGAAAGAAGCAACGGGCGGGGATTTTGAAATGTCCGGCGCATCGATAGCGCAAGCCCAGCAGCAAGGTCAGGAGTCCGTAGCTGGATTCGCGTGGCCGGGAGCCGATGCGCTGCACGACTTCCCATTGCAGGGTGGCCGCGATGCGATGGGGAGGGAAATCGACCGAAGCAAGCTCCACCAGCATGGGAGAACCGGTGGAGTAAGGCAGGTTGCTGGCGACCTTCCAGGAGTTTCCCAAGGATGTCAGGGATTCGGGGGAAACCGCGGCGGGAGTGGTTGTAGGGAGGTTCGGATTGGAGCGATGGTCCCTGATCCACTCCAGAGCGTCGGCGTGAAACAAGTTGAAATGCGGATGTTGGGAGAAGCGATCCCGAAGCACGGCCACCAGGCGTTCATCGATTTCAACCGCGGTCACCTCCGCTCCGCGTTCAAGCAGGTGCGCCGTGAGCGGACCGAGCCCCGGCCCGATCTCGAGCACACGATCCCCGGCGGTCACTTGAGCCGCCTCGGCGATGCGGTTCAGCTGATTTCGATCATGGAGGAAGTTTTGGCCCAGCGACTTCGTCACGCGATGGTCTCGCGCTTCCATCCAGCGCCGCATTTCGGAGAGAGTCATGCCGCTGTTTCGCCGGCCGCGGCGGCTGATGCGATGGAACGCGATGGGCAAGCTTTCGCTTCGAGGCCGCGGCGGCTGATCTTTCGGACTCCGCTGCGCTCCGGAAGGCCGCTTTGTTGGGGGCGGCCACCCGTGGATGTTCCGGGGCCGGCGCTTGATTCCAATTGTCGCTCGACGAGGTTCAAGGCGTGGTTCAGTTGGGCTGGCGAAATCGTGAGGGGAGGGGTGAAACTCAACACCTGTCCGTGCTCGCCTTCAGGCAGCAGGATCAATCCCTGTCCCAGGAGTGATTTGACCCAACCGAGGACGGTGGCGGGCGGAGCCGATCGCGCTTCGAGGCCGGCCAGCAATCCACGTCCGCGCGGGACCAATCCAAGTTGCGGAAATCGGCTGGCCAGTCGGCGCATGGCTTCCATCAGGTGTTGGCCGGTTGATCGAGAGCGCCGGGCGAGCCCCAGTTGGCGGTGAACCCGAATGCTGGCCAACGCCATCGCACAACCCACCGGGTGGCCCAGGAATGTGCTCGTGTGAATGGCTTCCCCGTCGGATTCCGGCCAGGCGGCGTCCATGAGATCGGCGCGCCCGACGCAGGCGGAGATGGGAAAGCCGCCGGCGAGAGCTTTGCCCAAGCAGATGAGATCCGGCACGACGCTCTCGTGTTCACATGCGAACCCATGACCGGTGCGTCCGAAGCCGGTGTAGATTTCATCGAAGATCAACAAGGTGCCGTGTTCCGCGCAGAGTTGGGCCAACTGGGGAAGAAAGCCGGGGATCGGAATACGAATGCCGCCCCGGGCTTGAAGGGGTTCGATGAGGACCGCGCCGATGGTCCCTCGCTTCAGCCGGGTGGCCAGGAAATCGAGCGAGGTTTCACCCCGCTTCATGCTGGCAGTATTCGCCGACGCCGGTGGTGTTGCGGCGTGGGCGTCAGGGAATGGGGCGAATTCGACGAAGCCGCCCAGTTGGGGGCGAAAGCGTTGCCGGAAATGGAGGCGGTGAGTGGCGTTGAGCGCTCCGTAACCGAGACCGTGATAACCCCCCTCGAACGCGATGATGTTAGGGCGTCCGGTGGCGAGCAGCGCGGTCTTGAGCGCCGCCTCAACCGCTTCAAATCCAGAACTGCCGAGGATGACTTTACCCCGGCTGGACGCTCCTTTGGATTTCGCGCGCGTCCAGCGTTCGAAGGTGATGCGGCTGAGTTGAGCGCAGAGTTCCGCCTTGAGCGGGTGGGGATGGACGTCGCCCATCGCGTGGGGCAAACGGCGGAGTTGGCATTGGCCGGCGCGGACAATGTCGGGATGAGCATGACCCGCGGCGGCCACACCGAAAGCGGCGGTGAGGTCCAAATAACGACGGCCCTCCGCATCCCAAACGTGAACGCCCTTGGCGCGGTCCCACACGATGGGCCAATCCCCCGAGGCCGATTGATGCGTGACATTGCGGGATTCGTAGCGGGAGAGTGCGCGAAGCACCTGGGCGGAATCGGTTCGGAGCGGCATGGTCAGCGGCCGGGTTAGACTCCCCGCTCGTCGGGAGGCCAGATGACTTTGTGCATTTGCACTTGGAATCGCGCCGGGAGGCAGTCGCGAATCATCGCCTCAGCCAACTCGCGGCGGGTGATGGGATGATGGTCCGGCGGGACGCTTTTCAGGCTGGGGTGCCGCTGCGAAGCTGACAGCGGGGAAGCCCACGAAATCAAGATGGGGCAGAGGGTGTCGAGTTGGTGCCGCTGGATCATGTCACGAGTCCAGTCATAATCTTCGCGGGAGAGGACCACAAACTTGATTTCGTCGCGGGGGGTGAGGAGCGGCAGGTTCTCCAGGCGGTTGCGCCCGGCTTCACCGCTGGAAGGGCATTTGAGATCGACGATGCGATGGACGCGGGTATCGACAGGACGGATGTCGAGGGCGCCGCTCGTTTCCAAGAGCACGGTGAAGCCACGGTCGCAAAGTTCGCGGAGGACGCTTGGCGTATGGGGTTGTGCCAGCGGTTCGCCGCCGGTGAACTCGACCAGGGGCAACCGGCGGGTCGAGGGCAGGGCGGGGTTTGGAAAGGCGAAGGGTTTGGCCCATGCTTCGACATGGCCAAGGACATCGTCACAACTCATGCGCGAACCTTGGCTGAAGGCGTACGCCGTGTCGCAGTAGGAGCAACGCAGCGGGCACGCCGTCAAGCGGACGAAAACGCAGGGCAGGCCCGCCCAAGTGCTTTCGCCTTGAAGGCTCAGGTAGATTTCGTTGACGACGAGGGAACCTTCCATGGGGAGGCTTTCGCCGGACCCGAGGGGTCAGGCCTTCTGCTTGAGTCCGACGCTGCTGGCGCGTTTGGCGATTTTCCGGCTCGTCAGCACTTTGGTGACCGTGCCTTGGGCGAGGTATTGCGAGCGGAGCCGGTTTAAGAGCACATCGCGTTGGTCGATGAGGCGTTTGAGTTTGCGGGGTTTCACCCGGCTCAAGGCGTAGGCGGTGAGCAACGGCATGGACAGCGTGCTGTCGGTGTAACACACGACGCAATCCGGGAGATGGTCCGGATCCACTTTGCCCCAACTGACCGCCTCGGCCGGGGTTGCGCCGCTGAGCCCGCCGGTGTCAGGCCTGGCATCCGTGCATTGGAGGAAATAGTCGTGGCCCTTTTCCGCGATGCCCATCACTTCCTGGATCTGCGGCTCCGTTTGCAGCATGAAGTTTTTGGGGCTGCCGCCGCCGAAGATGAGCACGCTGCTGGTTTTCCCGGAAGCCTTGGCGTGATAGACGATGGCGGCGGTCTGGTTGACGTCGCGGTTGACATCAAGGAGGAGCTTGGAATCGCGCAGGGCCATGGCGGCGATGTTCATCCCGATCGAGCTGTCGCCGGGACTGGATGTGAAAATGGGAATGCCGCACTCGTAGGCGGTGGCGAGGATGGAAGCGTCTTGGAGTCCCAAGGCGCGTCCGCGTTCGTGCACGTATTTGCCGAGCCGATAGTGAAACTCATCGGTGCCCATGGTTCGTTGGAACTCCGGGCCTTGAATGACTTCGCGGACGAAGGCATCGGTGTCGAGGAGGACGTTGTAATCGAAGACGACGTCGTAAATGCGGATCACTCCGTCCCGGTGCAACTCCACGTCGTTGAGGAAAGGGCTGCCCTGGTAGAGGGCCATGTCGAGTCCGTAGTGAAGATCGTGGTAGAGATTCGCGCCCGTGGAAACGATCCAATCGATGAAACCGGCTTTCATCAGGGGAATGAGGCAGCTCTTGCCGAGTCCGGCGGGGGTGAGGGCCCCCGTCAGGCTCATGCCGATGCATCCGTCCCGGGCGAGCATTTTGCCGGCGAAGAGGCGGGCCGCTTCGCGGAGACGCCCGCCATTATAGGCCAGCATGACGTCGTCAATGAGGTCGGCGGCGCTGATGTCGCGTCCGACCGCGAGCGGGTTGAGTCGGGGATACGCGGCAAACTTTTTGGAGGCTGATGCGCGGCTCATGGGGGCGGAGTGTGGCCAAAGGACGCGGGGAGAAAAGGAAAAACTCGAAGGCCAGGTCGAGGCGATGACCCTTGCGTCATCACAACTTGAACTGGCTTCGGAGATGGGTCTGAAGGCTCGTTCGTGAGCGGGATCGGTCCTGAGGACCGTAGCCTGAACCGACCCGTCCTCACCGACGGCCTGCGATGGGTGAAAGGGCGGGGGCCGGAGATCTTATTCCCTGGGTTGACGAGTTCCTGGTCTGTTTGAACAAGGACGGAAAGAAGCCGGGCCATGCGCCAAAAGCGCGTTTCGCGGGCGAAGGAATCGCGCAACATTGAATTCCGATTTTCCCGCGCCGGGATGATGACCTGGAGCGAAGCGAACTGAGGGAGCATGCCCTGGCCATGGGCCTGTGACCGAAGTGCAACGATGCTTCAGGTCAAAAGAACAAGCGAGAAAGCCGGAAGTCAATGTGGCACGGTTCCCAAGTCTTGGCGCGCGATGCCATCCCTACCCGTGTTCATCCATGGAATCCGTGGCCCCAATTTCCTATTCGGGAATCAGGGTCATTTCGCCTGCGTATCCCGAGGCCGGGTTCGGGGGCGCCGTGGATCCAGCGAAGTTCTCCTCGATCGATTTCGAGTCCCGCAAAGGGATCCGTCGCGAGGAGCCAATGCGAATCCAGATCGAGATGATGGGCGAGCGACGCGAGTTGAAAGGCGGCGGCGATGCCGCAGGAGGATTCCATCATGCAGCCCAGCATCGTCCGCAGTCCACGCGATCGGGCGGCTTCCAAAACGCGCCTGGCACCGCGAGGACCGCGTGTCTTGATCAACTTGACATTGACCCCGTGAAAGCCGTCGTTCCATCGGTTCGAGTCCTGCTCGGTTTGACAGGATTCGTCGGCAAAAATGGGCCAGGGCGAACGTTGCTTCAGCCAGCGCTGGTCTTCGCCCGACGCTTCAGCGGGCATGGGCTGCTCGATCAACTCGATGGGACCCCAGGCGGCCAGGTTTTCCATGGCTTGCAACGCCTGCTCCTTCGTCGGCCAGGCCTCATTGGCGTCCAGCCGAAGGATTTTGTTCGGCGCGGCCGCGCGAACGGCAGCCAGGATTTCAGGGTCTCGTGGTGAACCGACCTTGATTTTCAGAATGGGAAAATCTCCGGCTTCCAGCACCTTTCGATCAATGATCTCCGGCTCGTCGATGCCGATGCTGAAGCTGGTGAGGCAGGAAGGAGGTGGGCCGGGCAACTCGAGGAGTCTCGCCAAGGTGACACCCCGATGGCGGGATGCGCCGTCCAAAAACGCGGTCTCCAGGGCGCTCAAGGCGGAACGGGGTCCGGTCAGGCCGTCGAGAAACTGGAGACTGGAATCGACCTCCTCGAAGTCGAGCTTGAGCGGAGGCAGGGCTCCGAGGAAGCCGGTCAAGTCTGCCGCGGATTGGTGGTATCGCAAGCTGGTGGGGGCTTCGCCCCAGCCTTCTCGACCGGCATCATCGCGCAGTTGAACCAGCAGCGTGTCGATGGAGCGGCGGCCGCCTTGAGCGGCGGTCGAGGAAACCGCCCAGGCATGCCGGAGCTCGAGCGGAACGACCTCAAACCGCAGCTTCACGGTTTGGGAAGCGGCACTTGGCCGGGACGGCCCAGGTAGTAGATCAAGTCCCGAACTTCTTGTTCCGTGAGATTGTCGATCAGACCCTCCGGCATCATGGAGATCTCGCTCTGCGAGATGCGTTTGACGTCCTTGCGCTGAAGGGTGAGGGATTCGGTTTGCGTGGCAATGACCACCACCTGGTCGTTTTGTTCCTTCACCAACCCGGTGATCACGCGGTCATCGGTGGTTTCAATCGTCGAGCTTCGATATTCATGAGGAATGACGGCGTTGGGATCCACCATGTTTTCAAGCAAGTAATCCAAGTCGGTGCGGTTGGATCCGGTCAGGTTCGGCCCCACATTGGCACCCTGATCGAAGAGGGTATGGCATTGGGCACACACGCGATTGTAGACCGCGCGCCCGCGCGGGCCATCTCCGGGTTGAGAGCCTCCGGCCCGATACAAGCTCCGAAACCTGGCAATGGCCTGCTTCTTCTCCGCGGGACTCTCACGGAACGATCCCCAGACCCTTTCCAGGTCCGCTTGGACCTCCGGATGATTGAGGTTGCGGAGCTGTCGAATCCATTCCGCCGTCAGGTCGGACTTGGGGACCGCTGCCTTCTGGACGGCGGCAAGAAGCGGGCGGGCGTAGGAAACACGGGAGCACAGCGAGGCGAGAGCATCCCGCTTTTCCGTGGCGTTGAGTTGTCCATAGACCTCAAGCAGACGCGCCGGAGTGTCCGGATGATCATAGGCGCCGAGAGCGCGGATGGCGGGGCCGCGCAGCGTGGGTTCGGTGAGCGCGGTGTGGTAAGCGGTGGGGAGGGAAGGGTCCCTCGTCGTGGCGAGCGCGTCGAGCGCGGATCTTCGGGCTTTGGCTTCAGCCGACCGGTCGAGCAGGGTGGCGCGCAGAGTGGCGAGGGCGGACGCGCTGCCGAACGTGAGCGACAGGGATTGCGCCAGAGCGCGGACCTCGGCGTGAGGGCTCGAGGCCAGACGGGTTTCAGCTTGGGACCATCCGGGCGGCGGGGTCACATTGCGCCGGCCTTGCAACGCTGCCGCGATGCCCTGGAGCACCTCGAGCTTCTTCGCCTCGGGCCCTTCAGAAGCGAGAGCCTCCACCAAGTGCGATTGACTGGCGGGATCTTGAGTCAGCACGATGCGGCGAGACGTGAAGTTCAGGATTCTCGGCAGGGCGGTGTCGAACGCGGCTTGCAGCGCTTCGCGCGGGCGCTCGGGGACGAGCGGTTCCATGGCATACCAAATCATGAGGGGGAGATTGTGATCACCGGCGTCCTCCGAGCGCTTCAAGAGGCTGGCCACCATGCGGCCGCGCATGTCGAAGGGCGCCCGTTGCATCGCGGCGGCGAGGTAAAGCCGGACGACCGGGGAAGGATCGGTCTCGGCGAGTTGGAAAAGATCGGGGTCGGCTCGCAATCCTTGCGTCTCGGCCTCGGTGATCCAACCACGCAACCGGTCGAGATCTTCGAACGCCAATTGCACGGTCCAGGCGCGCACATATTCGTCGGGGCTCTTCAGATTCTCGATCGCCGTGCGGACATCGAGATTTCCCGAGACATTCAGCGCCCACAAGGCGCGCAGCTTCCGGCTGGTGGAGGGATGGTCGCGGAGAATGGCGAGCAGTCCTTCGCGAACCTCCTTGTTGGGGCCGGATTCGGCGGCGCGTTCCTGGAGGATTCTGCGGGCGTGCCGCACGTGCCAGTCGTTCTTGTGCAACTGCAGTGAAACCAACTGGGCGTTCGACATGGCGCGAAGGTCGATCGAGGTGTGGGGTTGGTCGCGATAGACGATTTTGTAGATGCGGCCGTTGGAGCGATCGTGGCCGCCCTCGTTGTTGTGATGGCACTGGTTCTTGTCATACCAGTCGATGATGTAAACCGAGCCGTTGTGGTCGTAACGTTGATTCAGGGTTTGCGACCAGGTGTCGTTAAAGTTGAGGAAGTCGGGGCTGTGTTTGCCCACGAATCCCGACCCTTTCCGCTCGGGCTTGTCGACGTTGAGGCGTTGTCCATGGATGTTGCCCATGAACAAACCCCCTCGGTAGGTCTCAGGCCAGGAATCGCCGAGATAAACCATCAAGCCGGCGTGGGCGTGACCGCCTCCCATCTCATCGCTGCGCCCATTGGCCGCGTGCGGTCCCCGATTGCCCGCGTAATGAACGTGGTCGGCCACGGTTTTGATGTCCTCGAAAACGTAAGGATAAATCGGCTTGCGCGAGTTGGGCTCGCGGTGGGCGGCGTGGCGGGCGGTCTCCTCGCGGCCCACGGTGTAGTGGAGTCCGCCCTGGCGTTCGTAGCGTCCGCCTTGAATCATGTGCCAAAGGTGGGGGATGACACAGGCTTCGATCCAGCACTGGCCCAGTTCATCGAAATCGACCCCCCAAGGATTGCTGGTGCCCTCGGCAAAGACTTCGAAGGCCTGCCGGATAGGATGGTAACGCCAGACGGCCGCGTCCACCCATTGCCGTTCCGATTCAGGCGCGCCGGGCTTGCCCACGTGGGAGGGACAGAAGACACCATGGCAGCCGTAGAGCCATCCGTCGGGTCCCCAGATGAAGGTGTTGAGCGTTTCGTGCGTGTCGCGCAGATAATCCCAACCGTCGAGCAGGACCTTGGGTTCGCCGGCCGGTTTGGGTTCGTTCCAATCCTGGACCGGAATGAAGAGCAAATGGGGCGCGGCGCCGACCCACACGCCTCCGAAACCGATTTCAAGGCCGCTGATCAGGTTCAGTCCTTCCATGAACACGGTGCGTCGATCGAACTTGTGGTCGTGGTTGGTGTCCTCGAAGACAAGGATGCGGTCCTTGCCTTTTCCTTCCGGAGCGCGTTTGGGATAGGTGTGTCCTTCGGCCACCCAAATGCGTCCGCGATCGTCGAGACAGAAGGCGATGGGTTGGCGCACGTCAGGTTCATGGGCGAAGGCGTGCAGTTTGAAGCCCTCGGGCAGCGTGGCGGCCTGGACCGCTTCCGCCGCAGTCAACCCGGCATGCGGGACAACGTCCGCCGGAGGGGGTTGATTCTCGGGACGAGCGGGATCGATGGCGTCTGAGAAGCTGGGCTTGGCCCTGTAGAACCAAAAGCCGTCGAAGTTCAAATGTCCCCAATGACCGGATTGTTGATCGACGAGACGGATAAACACCGTTTTGTTCAGGTGGGGTTCCATCGAAACCACGGCGGGGCGAAGATTCTCGGATTCCAGACCGGATACTTTGACGAGAACCTTTTGTGTCCCGGCTTCAACAAGCTCCACGCGGGTGGATGGCCAGGGACCTCCGCCGACCAGAAAACTGGCCCACGGATGGGTGACTCTGAAAGGGGCGGACGTGAGGGTTCCCCGAGGATCATCGCCGACGCGCTCGAATCCACCGATCCAGTAATCCCCTTGGTGCTGGCTTTTCATGTCGGGCCGGCGTGCGGCGACGGCATCACCCTGCACCGGCTGTCCTTCGAATGCTTTTCCTTCAACCGTCCAATCCCGGAGGGAACCGTCTTCGAAATCCAAGTTGAGCACGCGTCCATCGAGCCCTTGGGGACGGATGCCCGCGGACATGTCAGCCGCGTGCAAGGAGAGCAGGGCAATCATCCAGACGAAACCCGTGGCGCAGGCGAAGAGCAGCGCAGCCGCGACCTGGGTGAAGGGAAGTTGGGTGGGACGGATGCGTCGAGCGTCATTCGATTTCATAGTAAGGTGTCGCGAGCGTCGTGTGGGCGCCCGCGCCGAGGTTTGCCTGGCGTGGTTGAGCGGTAACGCGGAGAAGTATTTCAAAATATCGACGGATTCGGAAACCTCAAAATGGCAGAGAGAGGCAGTGCGGTGCAACCAGAGGTTGTCCGTGACCGGGTTGTCTTGGTAACGCAGACAGCCCTGTCTGCTGTGGCGCAGGCTGCCCAACCTGCGGGGGCGACGAAGGGAACCCGGCGCGTGGAGAGCCTGGAAGGGCCTCGTTCTTTACCCGCGGCCCCTGCCGCACAGGATTCTCCGTTTCTTTGCACAGCGCCACCCTCCTTGCCCTACGCCGGTCCGTCCACACGCACGGGGTTCAGATGGATCGAACGCGTGACGAAGGCCAGCCGCCTTCGTCCTGAAGGATCTAGGCTCTGAACCGGTCCTGCAAGCATTGGCCGATCGTCCCGAGCGACCGGTTGAACCGGCTTGTTTGGGTCACCTGTGGCCGCCGAATGGCATGGCTCAAGTTCCGTTCGGGCCTCCGCTGGAGCAAAGGGTCATGATGGTCCACGAGGACAAAGGCATGGACTTCAACGCCGAATCGTTCGGGAAGTTCGGCAACCAGATGAAGGAAACCGCGCCGGTCGTCATCGGAGAGAGAGTCGATCCCGGCGTTGACCGCGGTGGACCCCATGATACCACCCTCCAGCAACTCGCCTGCGCAAGGGCCGTGACACGGCGCCGCTCATCACGACTTTCCTCACATGCGCAATGCATCCACAAGTTGACGGTGATGTGCGCGACAGCGCCGGGGCGCGGCGTTCACGCCGATTCAGGGCGTGTCTTCAAAGGGGCATGGCAGGTTTAACGGGAATGGGTGCTGCCCGGGCGAAGGCACCCACCCAGGGCGGGTCATGGAGCGGGAGGAGATCGCCGCGAGCGGAAGCGCCGTGAACGGCGCGCCCCGACAACTTGAGGATGTGCCGCCATCTGCTAACGTCAACTGTTAAGACTTGACCCCATTGGCGTCCCATTGACGTCGTGCGACCGGCCGGAGAGCTTGACTATCACCCACCGATCCGGTGGATGGGCCTGGTTTCAGCAAGCTTCCCACCGGCGACTTTCATCCGCGCTTCCAGCGGGAGGAGGTCAGCGAGTTCAGTCCACCCACAACCGCGAAGAACCGGGCGCCGCTCCCGCGCCGGTCATTTAAACCTCGACATGTATTTCTGACGGTCGGCTTTGAACTCCTTGATGCAGGGCTTGCAGCAGAA